>Ga0114930_10001739_pt1 | contig 20353 bp, 15 predicted proteins | sample AnhtaG_FD_87300 | JGI IMG/M metagenome (GOLD analysis project Ga0114930, IMG submission 87300) | Deep subsurface microbial communities from Anholt, Denmark to uncover new lineages of life (NeLLi) - Anholt_01485 metaG | ecosystem: Environmental > Aquatic > Marine > Oceanic > Sediment | place... | reverse complement strand
GGGCGCTGGAGGAACAGGAGGTTCTCCTTGTCGGTCTGCCCTTCCAGTCCATGATCAAAGAGGTCGGTGGTGGACAGCGTCTGCTTAACACCGTCGGTGTCGGTGCCACGATGGGTCTGCTGCACTTTGATTTCGATGCGATCGCTGTGACGCTCGAGGACACATTTGCCAGACACGGTGAAAGCGTGCTCAAACAGAATCTTGACGTTGCCCGGCGGGCCTACGATGCGGCAGCCGAAGGCTTCGCCGATCGCTTCGACGTTACCCTGCAAAGGCGAGACGCTCCCAAACGGATGCTGCTCACGGGGAATGAAGCTCTGGCCATGGGAGCGATCAAGGCGGGGGTCAAGTTCTACGCCGGCTATCCCATGACTCCTTCCTCGTCGATCCTGAACTACATGGCCGCCCGCGAGCGTGAATATGGCCTCGTGGTCAAGCACGCTGAAGACGAAATCTCCGCGGTGGGCATGGCCCTCGGCGCGGCTTTCGCAGGGCTTCGGTCGATGACCGCTACATCCGGCGGCGGCTTCTGTCTCATGTGCGAGTTTGTGGGGTTGGCTGGCATAACCGAAACACCGCTGGTCATCGTCGAGGCCCAACGGCCAGGTCCGTCCACCGGGCTGCCGACGCGGACCGAGCAAGGCGATCTGAAGTTCGTGCTGTCGGCTTCGCAGGACGAATTCCCGCGTATTGTCATGGCACCGGGCACTCCCGAAGAGAGCTTTCGCCTTACCTTCGAGGCGTTCAACCTGACTGAGAAGTACCAGACGCCGGTCATCATCCTTATGGATAAGCACCTATCCGAGTCCACGTGGACGTACGAACCGTTCAACTGTGCGGGCATGACGATTGACCGTGGAGAGCTCTTGGACGAGTCAGCCCTGGCCTCGATGAAGGAATACAGGCGGTACGCCCTCACGGAGTCGGGCATCTCCCCAATGGTCCGCCCGGGGACGCCCGGCGGCGCCTTCTGCGCTACCAGTGACGAACATGATGAACGGGGAGACATCTGCGAAGAAGAGAATGTGCGATCTAGGATGGTGGAGAAGCGGCTGCGCAAGATCAAATCGCTGGATGTCTCGGAGTGTGGCTGGAGACTGCACGGTGACAGTGACGCAGACTTGACGGTTGTTGGCTGGGGATCGACGACATCAGCGATTCGTGGTGCTATGGATTTACTTGCGGAGGACGGGACGAGGATCAGCTTTCTACAGGTGATCTATATGAGTCCGTTCCCGAGCGAACAGGTGGCGGAGGTTCTCACCAAGGCGAAAAGAGCCGTAGTCGTCGAGAACAACGCGACGGCTCAGCTCGCGGATGTCATCCGGGAGAATACCGGAATCAAGATCGACGATGCGATTCTCAAGTACGGTGGCCGACAGTGGCTTGTTGATGAGTTGGCCGACCAGATTCGACGGAGACTGTAAGAGACACCGGAGAGCCAACACTGCCAATCTCCACAGGAAGAAACGGACATGGAAAACGCGACAAGATTCAATACAAAGGCCAAGCCCACGTGGTGTCCCGGCTGCGGCAACTTCGGGATACAAAATGCGATCAAGAAGGCACTGCTGTCGCTTGATCTGCAACCGCACGAGGTGGCAATATCCTCGGGGATCGGTTGCTCGGGGAAGATACCGCATTGGGTCAACGTCTACGGCTTTCACGGCTTGCACGGTCGCACGCTGCCGGTCGCCACCGGTCTGAAGCTGGCCAACCATAAGTTGGTGGTCATTGCCGAAGGCGGGGATGGCGACGGTTACAGCGAGGGGATGGGTCACTTCATTCATGCCTGCCGGCGAAATGTGGACATGACGTACATCGTTCACAACAACGGCGTATACGGCCTGACCACCGGCCAGGTGTCGCCAACAGGTGACAAGGGGTTCGCGTCAAGCACGACCCCGCATGGCGCCATTGAGTGGCCGCTTCAACCGTTGGCCTTGGCGATTTCGGCCGGGGCGAACTTTGTGGCTCGCGGGTTCTCAGGCGACTCCGAGCGCCTTGGCAAGCTCATCTCCGAGGGGATTCAACACACCGGCTTCTCCTTCATTGACGTACTTCAGGTATGCGTGTCATTCAATCCCTCCAAGAGCTACAAGTGGTATCAACATCGCGTAGGCAATCTCGAAGATGAAGGTCACGATCCAACCGACCGGACGAAGGCCTTGGAGGCGGTCTTTCGGGACGATGGTCGCCTGCCCACCGGCGTGTTCTACCGCGGCAGTGAGCCTGCGCATGAGGAGGGCCTACCGCAGTTGGCCGTGGAGCCGCTCGTGAAACACGACATCCCGGACGTTGACATCCGTCCACTAATGGAAGAACGGGTCTGAGATGGAATACCGAACCGAACGTGATACGCTGAGCAGGAGATTTTTGTGAGTCTCTGGACGGCGTTACTTGATGTATTGATTCTGCTGCTGGCAGCGATGCTGCTGGGTTCGCTGTGTGAGCGATTGAAGCAGAGTGCGCTCCTAGGCTACCTGCTCGCCGGGACGTTGCTGGGCCCCAACGCCTTGGACTGGATGCCGAATCACACAGCGGTGGCGACGATCGCGGAATTAGGCGTTGCGCTGCTGCTGTTCACGATCGGACTTGAGTTTTCCTGGCGCAGATTGCGAAGCATCGGGCCGATCGCCCTCGGTGGAGGAACTGTTCAGGTGCTGCTGACCAGCGTCCTGGCGGCCGGGGTCTGCCTAATGCTGGGGCTCGGGGGCCGGGCAGCGCTGGCTTTCGGCGCCATGATCGCATTGAGCAGCACCGCCTGTGTGGTGCGCCTGCTGGTGAGCCGCGCGGAGATCGACGCCGTCTACGGGCGCAACGCGCTGGGCATCCTGCTCCTGCAAGACATCGCGGTGGTGCCTCTCGTGCTGGTGGTGACAGCCTTGGGCAGCGAGAATTCAGGTTCGGTCTCTCAAGTCGGCTTGGAGATGGGCCGGGCGGTCGTGGTGGCAGCAGTTCTGGTGGGGGCGCTTTTCCTGCTGCTCAACTACCTCGTGCCGCTGTTGCTAAACACCGAACAAGCGGCGCGGAATCGCGATTTGCCCATTCTGCTGGCGATTGTCACGGGTGTGGGGACAGCATGGGTGTCACACACTTTGGGCCTTTCGCCGGTGCTCGGGGCGTTCATCGCGGGTTTGTTGCTGGCTGAGTCCCCCTTCGCCACGCAAATCCGCGCCGACATTGCCTCGGTGCGCACGCTGTTCGTGACTCTGTTTTTCAGTTCTATCGGGATGTTGTGCAATCCGGCGTGGGTGCTGGAACATTGGGCAACGGTCGCAGGCGTGGTAGCGGTCATCGTGTTTGGCAAGTCGATCGTGATATTCGGCGTGGGGCGTCTGTTCCGCTGCTCGCCGGGCCATGCGGTTGCGACGGGCATTTGCCTGGCCCAGGTGGGTGAGTTTTCATTCGTGCTTGCCGAGGTGGCGCGACAGGGACAATTGATCGACAGCGGCTTGTTTGAGTTGATCGTTGCGTCCACGATTGGAACGCTGTTCCTCACGCCGTACCTGGTGGCTGCCGCGCCGCATGTTGCGAGGGCCGTCGGCAGGCTTTCGGCTTGGCGCACCCAGGCACTACCCTGGCAGCCTGAACCATCGACCGAGTTCACCGCAAAGATGAGCGGGCATATCGTGATCGTGGGTTTTGGTCCTGCGGGCCAGTGCGTTGCCAGAGCACTCGAACAAGACCACCAGGCGCTCGTTGTGGTCGTCGAGTTGAACGCCAAGTCAGCGGATGTCGCGCGGGCATCCGGCCTGCGGACGTACATCGGTGACGCAACCAGCCCGGAAGTGTTGGAACACTTGTGCGTCGGAGCGGCTAAGGTCGTCGCGGTGACAGTGCCCGATCCAACCGCTGCCCGGCATATCATTGAGGGAGTTCGTTCCCTCGGGCCGGACACGTCAATCATCGCCCGGGCGCGGTATCATAGGTATCGTTCGGAATTGGCCCTTGCCGGCGCGGTCGCGGTCATCGACGAGGAAGAACAGGTCGGCGTCCAGATGGCCTCGGCGGTGCAAGAGAAACTGCGGACCGGCGTGGCCCACGGTTACCCGAAGCCCCCCCTGGGTATCGAACCAGCAGACACCAGGTGGTGACGGATCGTGCCGTCTCGGGGCACAACGCCTTGCAGGAGGGTTTCTCACCCGCCGGAACCAGGGCTGCGATCGTATTCAAAAAGAGCATATCACTGCAAGGAGGCCGGGGGATTCGTTGCCTGAATCCTTGGTCTTCCACGAGCGAATCCCACACAGGTCGGCTACGGATTGTCCGGGTGCGGAATCGACCTCGCCCACTGATGTTCCGGTGTGTAAGCAACGCATGTTCAATACGCAACGGGGCGCGCAAGGGCGTTCCGCCTTGCCGGCGGTGACGCGTGACTTCCTTTTGCTTGCCGTGGTGAGTGCGCTTCGGCCGGAGCGACTTGGTTCAAGGCACTGCCAAGGTGATAGCCTGCGGCCTGGATGCCTCCCGTGTACCCCAGACGGTTTAGCTTGGCTGGGGTACCGCTCCGCCCCCAATGTCGGTATGTGGTTTGGGATCAATGGGCACCGGACGGGCCACCCCGACCTCCGGCTCGGGAACGGCACTGTCAAGCAGGTCAGCAACTCCCGGACGCTCGAGCGATTCGCCGCGGATCAGGGCGTTGACCTCCTCCCCCGTGATCGTCTCCAGCTTGAGTAGGGCCTGAGCGATCGCTTCCACCTTGTCGCGGTTTTCCAAGATGGTTTGTCTGGCTGCCTGGTGGGCGCCGTCTAGAATCCGCTTGATCTCGGCGTCGATCATCTCGGCCGTCTTGTCAGAGTAATCGCGCGTGCCCAAGTCGAATATGCCGCCTCTTGCCTCTTCATCGCCATAATACACGAAGCCGGCCTTTTCTCCCATCCCCCACTCGCGGACCATGCGCCGAGCTATTTCGGTTGCCTGCTTGATGTCTGCGGCAGCGCCGCTGCTGATGTCATCGAAGAATACCTGCTCCGCGATTCGCCCACCGAACATCACCCGCATCGTTGCCAACAGGTACAACTTGCCATAAACGGTGCGATCTCGCTCAGGTAGTGAGAAGGTCGCCCCACCGGCAGGACCTCGAGGGATGATGCTCACCTTGTGAAGCGGGTCCGCTTCTTTCTCCAGCGCTTGGATCAGTGCATGGCCGGCTTCATGATAGGCGGTGATCTTCCGGTCGCGCTCGTCTATCACCGCGCTTTTCTTGGCCCTGCCCCAACGGATCTTATCGCGAGCTTCCTCCAGATCCTCCTGCTCGACGAACTCCTTGTTGTGCATCGTGGCGATCAGGGCAGCCTCATTGGCTATTGCGGCGAGTTCCGCACCGCTGAACATCGGCGTGCCTCGGGCAGAGCGACGTATGTCCACGTTGGGCCCCAGTTTGATCTTGCGCATGTGCACCTTCAAAATCTCATAGCGACCTTGAAGGTCGGGCAGGGACACGAATACCTGCCGATCAAACCGCCCAGGCCGAATCAGCGCCGGGTCGAGTACGTCCGACCGGTTGGTAGCGGCAATAACGATGACCTGGGAATTGGTATCAAACCCGTCCATCTCGACCAGGATGGCATTGAGGGTCTGCTCGCGTTCGTCGTGACCGCCGCCGGCAAAGCTGGCCCCACGCCTTCGCCCCACGGCGTCAACCTCGTCCAGGAAGATGATGCACGGCGAGTTTTCCTTGGCCTGCTTGAACAGATCGCGAACCCGCGAAGCCCCCACACCGACGAACATCTCCACGAAGTCCGAGCCGCTGATCGAGAAGAAGGGCACCTCCGCCTCCCCGGCGATGGCCTTGGCCAGCAGAGTCTTGCCGCAACCCGGCGCTCCCACCAGCAGGATGCCGTGCGGAATCCGCCCACCGAGGCGCTGAAACTTCTTGGGCGACCTGAGGAACTCAATGATCTCCCCGACCTCTTCCTTGGCCTCATCAATGCCGGCTACGTCGTTGAACGTGACGTTGGTGTGTTCCTTATGGCTTACCTTATGGCGTGATCGGCCGAAGTTGCCCAGCATACCGCCGGGCCCGCTGGCACCGCGGATCTGGCGGAATATGAGAAACCAGATGATCGCAAAGATGAGGATATACGGAAGCATGCTGAGTAGAACCAGCATGAACTGGTTTGGCTTTTGAGCTTCCACGTCCGCAACGCCGCGCAGCTCCTCCTCCATGCGTTTCACGAAGTCGCCATCGATGGCCTCACGCGGATAGATAACCTTGAACTGCCGTGGAGTGTTGAGCGGCTCGCCCTCATCGAGGATCCTCAATCCCTCGAGGAATCCATCCTCCTTGATCACCAGCTTTTCGATCTTCTTATTCTGAACGAGCTGCTGGAACTCGCTAATTGAGAGCTCTTTCGACGGCGTCAACTGGCCACTCAACACCGCCACCAGCAGCATCGCCAGCCCGAGAAGAACGAGCCAACTGAAGATACTGCGGGAGACCTTCATGTTGGGTCCGCCCGGCCTCTTCGAGTCAGGAGGCTGTTGCGGCGGTGATCCGTTGTCGTCCGCCATCGGATTACTCCGATTCCAGTGAAACTTGACTCAATGGTACGCCGCTACCGAAATATCATAGCGGCACTACCAGCTCGATTCCATCGTTTCGACGATCTGCTCCGCCATCCCGTCCAGCGCCCGGGTCATGCCCTGGTTGAATGTCTCCCCAACGGGGGGAATATAGCTGGTCTGGTAGACGAAACGCGGTCTATCCACCAGGATCTCTCCGCTGAGCATGTTCTGCACGCGAAAACGTATGGCCACGGTGGATCCAATCTCCCGTGGGAGATCCAAATCGAAATCGTCGCCGAAGGTTCGGTTCTCGACGGCCAGAATCTCGCCTGTCAGGATTGCGTCGGCCGTTCGCCGCGGCGCGATCCGGTAAGGCGTATCCATCTCGATCCGCTTAACGATCGCTTCGGTCAGACGAAACTCCAACTCGCGTCGAAACTCCTTGGAGTGGAACATCTCCACGTGGATCGTTTGAATATCGGTCCGAAACGGGCGGGTCGTGGTGTAACCGCATCCCGTCATGCCGATAAGGGGTATCGTCACCAGCGGTAACATCCAAAGACGAGTCTTCGGCTCCATTATTTGTCCGGCGCCTCCTTCGTGTCCACCGTTTCCAGCGCGCCGAGAAGTTCTAAGCGCGCCGTCGCCTTGGTCGCAGCGATCGTTTCAGGCCAGGTATCATGCACCAACTGATAGTGGAAGACTGCCGAGCCTGCATGATTGGTCCATTCGTAAAACTCTCCGACGGAGAAATCCTTCTCGGCACGTATCTCCCGGACGCGGTCGAGGATCAGCGCCACGCCGTTGCGATCGGCCTCGGCCGGGTATCGCAGACGATACTCGCGGTAACGCTCTTCGGCTTCGACCAGCGCAGCCTCGTCGTAATCCACGCCCGCAAAGCTTGCCATGGCGGCGTCAGCCGAGCGGCGCAGTGCCAATTGATGGTATCGGCTTTGCGGATAATCCCGCAGAAGGCGGGCGTATTCGAGTTCCGCCAGGGCGTGTTCGCCGCTCATGAACAGATGGTCCGCCTTGGTCTTGATGGCCAGCTCAGCCAGCCGGCTCTCAGGATAGTCAGCCGATATCTCGTCGAGAATCCGAAACGCAACGTCCTCACCGGAAAGCAGCCGTACACCCCAAACCTTACGCTTCACCCCGCCTAAATACGCCTCCGCAATAATGAACTCCAGCCGAAGCGCGTCAGAGGTCAGGGCCATGCCGCCGAACTCGCCCAGAAACTCCTGCAAGACGATGTGGGCCTTGTGGTATTCACGCCGGCCGATCAGGGCCTCCGCCCTTGCGAGCCTGACCTCGGGGCAGAGCGGATGAGACTCGCCGTAACGATCGATGAATTCCGTGATTGCTGAAAACGCCGGTCGGTATTTCCCCTGCTTGATCTGCACCCTTATCGCATGCAGGTCGCCCTCGGGCGTACCGGGCGCCGGAGGCGGAAGCTCCACCCATTCCTTGCGATCGGCATCGTATGTCAGCGTCCGCGCGCGTGGCTGCTGGGCGTAGGCCGCCTGTAGCGTTGCCATCGTAAATACGGCCAACAAAGCACCCTCGATGCGATACCTTTGAAATCGAATCACCACACACTGCTCCCACATCCGCGCCACAGCAGGAGTCAAGAAACAGGGCCAGCCCGGCGCTGGTAGCGTAGCCATTGTACCGCCCACCGGCCATGAGACGCAAATCAGCCTCAAACGTCATTATCCTACCCGTGAGCCCACAATCAGATATCACCTACCCGATAAGGATGATCGATGTTGTCGTTTGGCGGTCGCGCCTGTAGATTGCGGGCAGATCGCTGCCGACGAACAGGCGCGGGCTTATACTTGACCGGCAGCCGGCGGAACGCGGCCGCCCTAAGTTTGACGCAGATAGGATCATCTAAGTTGAGAGCTGTTGTCTTCGATCGTGCGCTCAGATTCGAGCCGAACCACCCGGACCCCAAACCAGGTGACGAGGACTGCGTGGTTCGTGTGCAGTTGGCCGGAATCTGCGCGACCGATCTACACATCATCCACGGGTACATGAGCTTCACCGGTGTATTAGGCCACGAGATGGTCGGTCAGGTCGTAAGCGGGGCTTCCGAGTGGCGCGATAAGCGCGTCGTATGCGAGATAAACTGCGTCTGCCGGGAATGCGAGATGTGCCTGGCCGGTCTGGCCAACCATTGTCGCAAGCGGACCGTCCTAGGCATCGATGGGCGTGACGGCTGCTTCGCCGATCTGGTGGCTGTCCCCAAGCGAAACCTGTACGTCCTACCCGATGTCATCTCGGATGAGGAAGCCGTGTTCGTCGAGCCGCTGGCAGCGGCCTATCAGGTTGTCGCCCAGTGCGCCATCGATGGACGGACGAACGTCTGCGTTCTGGGGCCGGGGCGATTGGGGCTGCTCGTGGCCCAGGTGCTGGCCTCGACCGGATGCAAGCTCACCGTTATCGGCCGCAACCCGAAGAAGCTGTTGCTCTGCGAGAAGAAGGGCATCCAGGCGATCCACGTGGACGACCTGGTCCCCCGTCAGGACCGTGACGTTGTGGTGGAATGCACCGGATCACCGGAAGGATTGAACATCGCTATGCAGCTCGTGCGGCCGCGCGGCACCATCGTCCTGAAGACCACCTGTGCCAAGCCGGGGTCACTAAATCTTGCACCGATCGTAATTCACGAGGTGAATCTTCTGGGCAGCCGCTGCGGCCCCTTCCCCGAAGCCATCAACGCTCTCGCCCGTCAGGCCGTCGACGTCCGTTCACTCATCTCCCGAACCTTCCCCATAGACCAGGCCCTTGAAGCCTTCGAGGCAGCCCAAAATCCGGACAACGTCAAGATCCTGCTCAAGATCAATCCTCGGTAGCGGGGAACTCGGTCGCAATCGTTGAAGGCGTCAACCTTGCTTGACGGTAGATGACAGAGGACCTGGTCTGCTCTACCCACACAGGAACAGGGTCGGGCGGGGGATGGCTAACATCAATCTATCGAGGAATCAGCGAAATCAGATACTATTGGTGGTTGCGAAGCCCACCGAGTCTTCAGCTGGAGGGAAGTGTTCCCAGAAACGCCTGCTCGTACCACTGTACTAGGACCCCGCGGCGCGGTAGTATGCAGACGAAGATGGCAGTGAGACCAAGGCACAACTCGAGGAAGAGCACTCCCCAGACGCCTAGTCATTCGTCGGTGCTCCAAGAATACTGCGAGGCAAGTAGTCCCCCCACCGAGCGCAAGCGGCGCGGACAAGTTTTCACGCCACCGGCTGTTGCGAGGTTCATGGCTGGCCTGTTGTCGACCTTCCCGAAGCGGGTCAAGGTGCTCGACCCCGGCGCCGGGACCGGTACGTTGTCAGCAGCCATCTGCAACCGGGTCCTGGCGCTCTCCTCCCCACATCACCTTGAGATACACCTCTTCGAAACCGACGCAAGTATTATTCCATTGCTGGATGAGAACATGAAGAACTGTCGCTCGGCCCTGAGAGAGCGCGGACACAGGATGTCCTACGACATTCATCAGGCAGATTATATCCTCAGCAACGCACATGCCTTCGGGCAACACCTCCTTTTCGATTCGGGGACTGAACTGGGCCAGTTCGATCTAGTCATTATGAATCCGCCCTATTTCAAGGTCGGCAAGGATTCACAATACGCCCAGATCATGTACCGGCTCGTACACGGGCAGCCCAACATCTATGCCCTGTTTATGGCTCTCGGAGCCGAAATGCTGCGCCCGGGCGGGCAGCTCGTCGCCATCACACCTCGCAGCTTTTGCAGCGGCCTGTATTTCCGTGGATTCCGACGGTGGTTCTTTGACCGCATGTCGCTCCGCCATATTCATCTGTTTGAGTCCCGGACGGACACGTTTCGCGAGGCCAACGTCCTGCAGGAGAGTGTAATCACGCTCACCCAACGACTCACGAAGCAGCCAGCCAGCATTGCGATTAGCACCAGCTACGGACGTGACTTACCGAAGGAGCCCGCCGCCCGACAAATCGCTGCAAACAAGGTGATCGATGCCGCTAACGGAAGCATGGTTGTACGAATTCCCGAGAATGCGCAAGACGCACTGGTTATGGAGCTCGTCGAGGCGTGGCCAAAGCGGTTCCTAGACCTCGGGCTGCGGGTATCGACAGGCCCCGTAGTCATGTTTCGAGCAAGGCAGTTCCTCCTCGATTCGCTCGACGCCAAGGACGCCGTGCCGCTCCTTTCAGTGCACAATGTTCACCCATTCCAGACAGTCTGGCCGGTTCCCAAGAAGAATAAGCCAACGGGGTTCAAAGCGTGTGCAGAGTCCCGCCGGCTCCTCGTCCCAACCAGGAATTACGTTCTTTTGAGGAGGTTCACCGCCAAAGAGGAACGCCGCCGGCTGGTGGCCAGCTGCTTCCTGAAGAACAGCGAAGCGCGACCGTACGTCGCCTTGGAGAACCACCTTAACTACATCTATCACCAAAGCCGGGAACTGACCGATCATGAGGTCTACGGGCTCGCCGCCCTCTTCAACTCTGCACTACTCGACCGGTATTTCCGGACGATCAGTGGAAACACGCAGGTCAACGCCACTGAGCTACGAACGATCAACTTTCCGGACCTCAATACTATTGCGCGCATCGGAAGGCATATCGTCAAACTGGAACAAGCCGCGACAAGGGAAGCAGAGCGAATCGTCGCGGCGGAGCTCGGCGCAAATGGGCCCCTTCAACAGTACTTGACGGGACTTGTCACGTGAGCAAGACTCATCAGGCTGCCGAGATTCTAGCGTCACTGGGGTTGCCCCGTCAACAGCTAAACGAACGGTCCGCGCTCACGTTACTAGCCCTAGCGAGCATCGGGCCTCACGGTTCATGGAAGAAGATGCAGCAGCCCCTTCTGCGAATCTGGGATATCATGGCGTTCATGCGGGAAGAATACGGGAAGGACTACGCTGCGAACACACGCGAGACCGTTCGCCGCCAGACAGTCCACCAGTTCGAGCAGGCGCGAGTGGTGGACCGCAATCCCGATGATCCGACCCGTCCCACGAATAGCGGAAAGACTGTCTACGCGCTAACGGACGATGTCGCCTGTGTTCTGCGCCTCTATGGTACCCCCAAGTTCAATGACGCTGTCGCCGGGTTCATCAAGAAGTTCGGGTCGCTGCAAGAAGCGTACAAGAGCAGCCGTGCTAGACACCGTGTACCGCTCAAAATGCCCGACGGATCCACGGTCTATCTGTCCCCAGGGGAGCACAACAAACTTCAGGCTGCCGTAATCAGAGAATTCGGCCCTCGGTTTGCCCCGGGTGCGACAGTGCTCTACGTTGGCGATACCGCCCTCAAGCACGTCGTTTGCGAAACCAAGCAGTTGGCGGAGCTGAAGATTGTCATTACCGAACACGATAAGCTGCCGGACATTGTACTGTATTGGAAGAAGCGTAACTGGCTCTACCTTATCGAAGCGGTCACCACCCACGGCCCTGTGTCACCAAAACGGCACCACGAGATTGAGGAGATGCTCGAATTCTGCGCGGCAGAACGGGTATACGTAACGGCTTTTCTGGACATGGGAGACTTCCGCAAGTACGCCGGTGACATTACCTGGGAAACCGAGGTCTGGATAGCCGACACCCCCGACCACATGATTCACTTCAATGGGCCCAAGTTTCTCGGCCCATACATGCCTCGCAAGGATGAGTACCGGCGGAGCGCGGGCCACCGGAGCCGACGTCGTTGACGAGACGAGTAAGGGAGGAAGTGCTATGTGCGAGCGAATTCGACGGTCCGTTTTATTCTCGTTCATCGTAGCGACCAGCGTCGGCTGTTTGGCCATCCTGCTACACGCGGGTGATCTGACGCGCGTTTCCTAGGACGATGTCTGGGAAGCGGTCGACGCAGTACCACAGGCCGAAGCCGGGGAGGTGCCCTGGATCAGGCCCGGCGTGTTCCTCCTGTTCAGGCTGAATCGGGATGAACTGGTTGACACTCTTCCACGGGCGCCCCGGGAGTTCACTGCGGAAGCGCGACAGGCTGACGTAACCATGATTCGCCATAACATATCGGTGTGCAACACACAGCGTTCGCAAGACATGGTACGACCGCCTAACGGCCTCATCGAACTGCTTCCGGAGTACCCTGGTCCGCTCGGGACGTGACGGGGGCCCTGATAGTTGCTGCACCGTTCCCATACTCACAGCCAGGTAGAGCAAGGCAAAGAGGCCTCGGTGCCATTTGCTCATAACGCATCAAGAAGAACTGTGCCGCGGTGGGCGGCTGATACGATCCTCGGGAGAGTCGGGTTGTGAGTCTTCCACGTTGTGCCTAGCGGCGTCTGATTCTGCCCCGTAGGTGCGGTGGGCGACGGCGAGCCACACCGCCGCCACGACGACAACGATCCAAGCCAAGAGACAAATGTAAAGATCGATCGTGCCAAAGACAGCAATCCACATCAGAATGACAATAGGTAGGCACAAGGTGACAATGACACCGGCCAGTAGCCCGGACAGGAATGCGGTGTCTTTGCGCGCAGCTTCTTGCTCTGCCGGTGTAATGGGCGGATCGGCAAAAGCCTCCGGGCCGTACGTCTGCCACAACCGCGGCCTGCGGGAAAAGGGCAGACCGCATTCTGAGCAGTACCCGGACTCACCCAGTCCTTTCAAATCGTGATCGCACCGCTCACACCGGATGGGGAAATCGGCTTCCGGGATGTGCGATATGTCAACCTCCGTCCAGTCGTACATCAGCCGTGCAGGGATCGAAAAGACCAACATCCTTACCGTTGCAGACGAAACCCCGCAATGACGGGTTCAGGCATAGTATATCTGTGTCACCTCGCCCGCCACATCCAGCCTCTGTGTCGAGACGTGGGCGGGATTCGTGAGGATGCGCTGGAAGAGGTTTGGACAACGGCATTGGCTCTATGCCGGGGCCAACCAGGACAACACTTGTCATTCCACCAATGATCGACGATCATACCCGAACCGTTTCGAGGCTGTCAGGACGACAGGTTGGCGCCACGGTTGAGCATCGATCCGCCATCCCCCCACGACACCCTTATAGGCTCACCTGTCTTCCACTCCCGCCTGGAGTACTGCTTCTCGAAGTCACCCCACCAAGCCGGCAACTCGGTCCATTGCTTGCCATAGGCAGCAGCCTCAATCGCATCAGCATGGTCCTCGGTGACCTCGATCGCGACCACGAAGTACCGCGGCGTAGGATAGGGTCAGCCCGATGGATCATGCATGGGAGCTTCTTCTTGCCGAGGAAGTGCAGGACATGGCCGATGGCGACGGTGAGGATCAGTGGCACAGAGGCGGGCCACACGAGACCGGCAGGTCAAGTCGGTGGACGCATTAGCCGGACTGCCTTATATGAGCCGTAACGGAGCCCAGGAGCGAGAGGATTCGTGATTCTGTCGCCCCTACGCGAATGCCGAGCAACGGTGTATGTTCTGCGGAGACAAAAGGCCGCCGGTTGGTCGTTTGACAGGCGTAATAGCAATGCAGAATCGAGACGAGGTACGAGACAGGCTCGTTGATGCTAAGGTGCTCTGGGAAAACGGTCGCAAGACTGGAGCTTTCGTGATGGCACTCGTCGCTCTGGCCGGCGTTTCGAGGCAGCGCTATCCAAAGGCAACGTCCCCGAGCGTCTATTACGACAAGATGCGAGAGTACCACCCGAACCAGCACAGCCAGATTGCGGAGAAAGAACGGTCCCAGAAGTCCAAACAGATGAGCGACGGTCAAGCCTTCAAGTGCATGTTACTCGATCTGATCGAGGACATAATTCTGCCTCACCCCAAGCCCGGTATTCATCCACCGAAGTACAACATCCGCTTCCCATTCGGCATGAGTGGCAAGGATACGAACATAGAGGAAATCTTCTACAAAGCCTTTCGATGTACGTTCGTCCACGAGGGGAGATTCACTTCGGATGCGTTTCTGACGCCGAGAACGGTACGGGGCGACGAATTGCATTTAACCCAACCCACAGGCATACCGGAAGCCTGGATACCGAATCTCTTGGTCGCTCTGAGTAAGACGCCGGAATTACATTAGCGTGTGGAGGAAGGACCTTGTGCGGATCCTGTAGACATGAAGAACGGAGGCTACTCCATGGCGAAATCCCCCGTGAGGATTGCCCGCAGCGACGGCGATTTGAGACGGGCATCACTTGCCGTGAACTATGAGTCCAACATGATGGGAACCACGCTTTTCCTGATGATTGAGCGCTACGTGGATTTGGATAGCTCACCAAGAGAACATGCCATATCGAATAGCTTGCTGCACGCATTCCTGATTGCGACGAGAAACTTGTGCCATTTCTTGTACTGCCACAAACCGCGCCCGACTGATATCATCGCAGAGGATTTCTTCGATCATCCTTCCGACTGGCGCAGAGTCCGCCCCAAGCTGCCAGAAGAATTCGAGGGTGGTTCATTCGTTGATCGCATCAGCAAGCGGCTGGCTCATCTTACGTGGGAACGTGCTTCAGGAACGAAGCCAACATGGGGTGCTTTTCGTATTGCCTGGGAGTTGGGGAAGGCGCTGGAGGCATTCGTGGGCCACGCAAACCACGTTCGCCTTTCGGATGAAACCGTTGAGGACGTTGCAGCGCTACGACGGGTTATGGACGGTCTTATCGAGCAGTACGGCTCCGTCGAAGAGATCGAAACGGTTCCGCCGAGCAAGCTCTTTCACGAAGAGGATTTCTGGAGCAACCCACATGTGGTCGCAGATGGCTGACACGGAATCCTCCGGCACCACACGTCCACACGCGCTGGGACTATACTCTGTCTGAGAAACCGTGAGCCGACGCCATTCAACCGCCGGAAACCGCGATCGCGGCTGTGAAAACGAAGATTTCACACGACGACCCACCGGGCGTCCTGCTTTTTCAGACACAGCCCAGAGTGAAAAACAGCACGCCGCAAAAGACCATCGAGCGCATACGCCGCAGGTGGATTTGAAGAACAGGCAGACGCTCAGGCTGGTCCTGTCCACGGTGACAAAGCCCTTACCACCGACAATAACGTCCCAGCGATCACCTCCGCCGTAGGTTGTTGAAACCTTCGCGGGACTTGTGCGTCTAATCCTGCGGTGTGAAACGGGATAGGATCATCCGCCCCATGCGAACGCGGCGATACACGTACTTGGAGGTCACGACCATGACACGACAAACGCTTCGGCTATGTATCACAATGGTAACCATGCTGGCGACATACGCAGGCTCGGCCGGCGGCCAGACGATCATTATCGACCCCCGGCCCGTGCCGCCGATACACCCCCCGCATCCGCGCCCGCCGCGGCCACCTCGGCCACCGCGACCGCGTCCCCGGCCGCCACAGCGGAACATGCCGCTCGAGGTGAAGAAGCACGCAGTGGACACGTCGATCGTGGATGGCGTGGCCGTCACGAAGCTTGATCAGGTCTTCTTCAATCCGTATGACCGAACCGTCGAGGGCACCTACATCTTTCCGCTGGCCGATGACGTTGCCCTCAGCAGGTTCAGCATGTACGTCAACGGGCAGGAGATTGAAGGTAAGCTGCTCGGTGTCGAGGAGGCCCGACGGCAGTACGAGTCGATCGTTGCGAAGATGCGCGACCCGGCCCTTCTCGAGTATCTCGGTACGCGGATGTTCCGGGCCCGCATCTTCCCGATCAATCCGAAAACGGAAGTACGCGTCAAGCTGTCGTACACGCAGATGCTCGTCAGCCGCGACGGCCTGGTCCGCTACCGGTATCCGCTGGGTACCGAGAAGCATCTGGCCGCACCCGTCGAGACCGTAAGCGTCCTGGTCAACATCGAGAGTAAGACACCGATCAAGAGTGTCTTCAGTCCGTCACATAAGATGGTCATCAGCCGGCCATCCGAATACAAGGCCAGCGCCAGCTACGAGGGTAAGAACGTTTTCCCCGACAAGAACTTTGAACTCTACTACGCGCTGGGCGACAAGGAATTCGGTTTGACGGTTCTGACCTATCGTGAAAGCGGCCAAGACGGCTTCTTCCTGGCCCGCATCGCCCCGCCGGCCAAGACCAGTGCTCAGGATGTGCTTGCCAAGGACATAGCCTTCGTGATCGACACCTCCGGCAGCATGGCCGGCGAAAAGATGGACCAGGCACGTAAAGCGCTGAAATTCTGCCTCTCGAATCTGAACAAGGAAGATCGGTTCAACGTCATTCCGTTCTCGCATGAGGCCACGACTTTTCGTGACACCTTGGTTCCAGCGACGGCCGAGAATGCCGAGGAGGCCCGCAAGTTCGCTGATGAGTTGCGCGGAATCGGTGGCACCAACATCAACGACGCCCTGCTCACCGCGCTGACCTCTGCTCCTGGCGCTGAGGCTGATCGGCCCTATCTGATCGTCTTTCTGACCGACGGCCAGCCCACGATCGGCGTGACCGAGCCGGATGAGATTCTCAAGAACGTGTCGGGCAAGAACACCGGCCGCGTGCGGCTGTTCGTCTTCGGGGTAGGTTATGACGTCAATACCCACTTACTGGATTTGCTGGCCGAGCAGAATCGCGGGGCTCGCGACTACGTAGAGCCGGATGAGGATCTGGAGCTAGCTCTTGCGAGCTTCTATCGAAAGGTATCGGAGCCGGTGCTTGCCGATCTGTCGCTGTCGTTCGGCGATCTGAGGGTCTATGACAAGTTCCCGCCCGAACTGGGCGATCTGTTCGCCGGAAGCGAACTGGTCGTTGCGGGTCGCTACAAGGACGTAGGCGCCAAGGCCGTCACACTGACCGGAACGCGCCGCGGCCAGAAAGAACAGTTTGTCTATGAGACTACCTTCCCAAGCGAAGCGCAAACCCATGATTTCCTACCGCGCCTGTGGGCCACCCGCAAGGTCGGCTATCTACTCGATCACATCCGCCTTCACGGGGAGAACAAGGAACTCAAGGACACGATCGTCGAGCTGGCCACAAAGTACGGCATCGTCACACCCTACACGGCCTACCTAGTCACCGAACCGGGCAGCATCGCCATGCGCCCGGGGGGCCGTGGGCACTTCATGGCAGATGCTGTGCGACAGGACACGGTGTTTGGTGTCGAGGAGTTGGGCCGGGCCCTCAGTCCCAAGTCCACTGCACCTGGGGGCGGTGTAGTCCCGCCGATGCGTAAGAAAGCAGCCAGAAACAGAGTACAGGCATCAGTGGACGTAAATACTCTGCGTCAGGCCCGCGTGGACGGTGAAGCGGTCACCGACCTTATCCGTCGTCTACGCGAGGGCGAGGACGCCAACGGTCGTAGGACCGCGAGGGAGCCGATCGTAAGAAGTGCCGGAGCACGGACATTCTACCGTATCGGTGATCGTTGGATCGATGCCGACTACGACGAGAAGGTCGAAACCAAAAAGGTCGAGGCTTTCTCCGAGGATTATTTCCAACTTATCCGCAAACACCCGGAATTGGCCAAGTGCTTCGCTCTCGGCGAGCGGATCGTCGTCGTTGTCGATGGCACAGCCTACGAGACCGTACCGTCGGCCGAGGAGTAACACGGAATGGGCCGGGCCGGTTCAGGGTGAGATTATCCAGCAGCAACTCGAGCCGGTTCACGGCGCAGTTGGCGGCTTGGCCGATTCTCGTGGCTGGCAGCCCGGTTGTCCGCTTTCATCCACCCAGTGCTGTGCCGCCTGAGCGGTATCCGTACCTGCGCGAAACGCGGATCGTGACCTGTTCTCAGAGGGAGCGCAGCCCCGGGGAGACGACCTCCACCGTGATTCGGACGTGTTTGTCGTTCTTTGGGCCGTTGCCCCTGTCCGATAAGAGGCATAGAATCTATGCGGGGTTGGGAGGACCTCCTTCAGGCCTTTTGGGGTCAGACGGCAGATGAACGACTGGCTGGAAGCAGAGCAGCGCATCGAGCGGGCTCAGCAGCTATCCGAATCGCAGCGGTGGGAGGAAGCCCTCGCCGAGATTGACGTTGCTCTTTCGATCAATCCGAATAACGCCCTGTGGCATGCACATCGCGGGTATATCCTGGAAGAGCTCGAGCTTTTTGAGGAGGCCGCCCAAGCCTATGAAACAGCCCTCGAACTCGAGCCGGGCGATCGGGATGTGGCTGTCGCCCTCGGCGTCAACCTGGCTCGCTTAGGCCGCTTCAGCCGGGCGTTGGAGATCTTCGAGGAGCTGGCGAAGGTATATCCGGGTTTTGAGCCGGCCTATTGTCACCGGATCGGCATCTATGCCGAACTCGGCCAGCATGACAAAGCCGAGGAGATGTTCTACCTTGCACAGGAGCTCGACGAGACCTCGCCGCACAGCTTCTTCCACATGGGTGTCTCACTGGCTGCCCGAGAGCGGTTCGATCGAGCGATCTACTGCTGGCAGCGCGTGCTGGAGTTGTCCCCGGAGTACATCGGGGTCAACCGGCTTATCGCCCAGGCCTATCGGGCCCAGGGGAGACTCGATCTCGCCAAGGAGTACTACCTCCGTGAGGTTCGAGACGACCCCGGCAACACCGATCTTATGTACGAGCTGGCCGAGCTGACCGTCGAAGCCGGCGAGTTGGCGATGGCGGCCGCCAAGTTCGCTCAGATCGTGGAGCTCGATCCGGAACATGTGGAGTCCCATTTCGCCCTCGGCAAGATCTGGCTGCTTCGGGGTCAACCCGTCAGAGCGCTGGCCTGCTTCGAGGCGATACAGTCAATCACCCCCGGCGAGGGTGATCTACCACAGTTTGAAGCCAAGCTCGGCGAAGCATTGGTCCAGCTCGGGCGGTTTGCCGAGGCCCGCGAGCAGCTCGATATCGCAGTGGAAAAGGATCCCGGCACCACAGACACCCATCTGTTGCTGGGCAACTGTCTGCTGGCCATGGACAAACTTGGTGAGGCGGGTGATGTGTTCCGCCGTGTGCTGGCGTCGGAGGCTGATAATGCCGTTGCCCATCACCGATTGGGCATTTGTCTGATCCGGCAGGGACGTCACGCCGCGGGACTGGACCATTTTCTGCACGCCATTCGAGCCAGGCCCGATTTTGGACCAGCCATGTATATGGCGGTTTTGGCCCATCTGCACTTGGCCCAGTGGCGTGAGGCGCGGTCCATGTTGCGTCGTGCCATGCGGCGTTACCCGGAGAACGCGGATCTGCGGCAGCTCGGGAAGCGGGTCTGGCGTTATCGGCTGCGGCATAGCCTGCATAGGGTGTTCGGGCTTCTAGAAGGTCCGTTCGGGAGCCGTCACGCGTAGTCACCCTAAGTTGCCAAAAACTGCGAAGAAGAGAAGAATAGGACGTTGGACGCATAGTGGACGCGTGTGGCAGCCGTTATGTTAGGTGTGGATCGGTGATCTCAGTGGCGCGGCACCGGTCGGTTGCCCCCTTGCATCCCGGACAGTTTCCGTTTGTTATAATCTGGGAGAGGGAGCAGCCATTAAGAGCTTGAGAGCCCCAATGGGACGTGAGTGTGGATATGGGGCGTAGGTATTACACCATGACTTTGCGAAAACGAGCAATCTGTGCGCTCGGCGGATGCGTCATTTTCTGGGGCGGCGCAGGGCGGGCGGAAGAACCGGAAAAGGCGAAAAAGCCGGAAAAGCCGGCCATAGTGGATGCAACGGAAGCGCTTGATTCCGGCAAAACCCCGGCTGCCGCAACGATCGACCGGATCATGGAGCAAGCGGTTCGGAACATCGCGGCCCGGTACAATCTCAACGACGTCCAGGCCGAGGAAACCGATAAGCTCATGAAGCGCGAGGTGTATCGTTTCCTCAAGGAGCACGAAAATGAGGTCTGGCCGATCATTCGTGATCTGCTCAAGTGGCAGCTCCAGACGCCGGACGACCCTGAGAAGATGATGGATATCGGCAAGGCGGCCGGGCCGCTTGCTAAGTTTGCCGAAGAGGCGATCTACCGAGCGAACGAGGAGTGGGGGT
>Ga0114930_10001735_pt1 | contig 20371 bp, 20 predicted proteins | sample AnhtaG_FD_87300 | JGI IMG/M metagenome (GOLD analysis project Ga0114930, IMG submission 87300) | Deep subsurface microbial communities from Anholt, Denmark to uncover new lineages of life (NeLLi) - Anholt_01485 metaG | ecosystem: Environmental > Aquatic > Marine > Oceanic > Sediment | place... | reverse complement strand
GTTTTTTGGCAAGGTGAGGTTGATCGATAATATGATCGTGCGAAACAAGGAGTAAGATGTCGTGAAAAGAAATATCTTGAAGTCAAAAATTCAGCGAGCTGTTGTGACAGAGACAAACATCGATTATGAAGGAAGTATCACAGTGGATGAGGAGTTGGGCATACTCCGCGAGCTCATCGAGAAGGAAAATGAAATGCTGCGCAAGATGATAAACTCATTGGATGCCCTTGAGAAAAAGATGATGCGGTCGAAAAAAAAAGAAGGCCAAAAACGCAAAAAATCCTAGAGGCAAATCTATTATCTATTTCGTGGCCCATTCTTCCAGCTCCTTGTATTTAACCTCTCCGCAAAGAATATCGTTCGTTTCTGTATTCATGAAAGTGGGAGTGCGAAGTTGCCCCCCACATTTGGGGCCGATGATTTCTCTGTATGACCTCATCAAGTCCGCATTCTTTTCATTATGCCAAACCTCAAGCCGTTCGATCTCTACACCTGTTTCTTTCTCTAGCCTGTCCACATGAGGCATCATAGCGATACAATGCGGGCATTCCCTTCCATGAAACATCAGCAACTTATTCATATCATTGTCTCCTTATAAAGAGCCCACACCAGCATTCTCCATCTTCCTTGTCCTTGTATGTTTCGTGAATCCGGAAATTGCAGGGGCACACGAGCTTCAGATCGTCTTCGAAATTTTTTGTGATAAGACGGCAAGGACAGTATTTCATCCCGTGATTTTTCTCACAGTTGAATATCCCCTCCAACAGAGTTTCCACTTTTTCTTGGTCTGGATTTACTTGGAATTGGTTTCCCTCTGAGAATTTTTCTATGGCTTTTCGGAAATCGACCTTGTCTAAAGTGATCTCCGAGTGTCCACTGATTTTTTTTGCTTCTTCTGAGGAGATCTCCACGTAGGCTTTTTTGACCAAGCAGGTCGGGCAAGTCTCCGGAGGATTAACTCCATAGTGGATATCGTTACAGACATGACATCGCCAAAATTTTTTCACGTTCTTTTTTCCGTTGGAATTTTTAACAATTTTAAATGAAACATACCGCAATGTCAATATAATCTATATAAATAGTAGGAGTTATTTCACAAGGTTTTGAGATAGACGATAAGATCTGACATTTCCTGATCGGTCAACTTGGTGAAAGATGGCATGACCAACGCAGGTCGGATGAGCTGTTGATTGACGTTGTCAACGGTTGCCGGACGGTCACTATAGGGCAATTTTTCCTTACTCCCGACGATTTCAGATGGAGCAGTATGGATTTTGCCAAGTGAGGCAGTGCTGAGTGCAGCTTTTTCTCTGTTGGCATGTTTGTATATAATTTTTAAATCATTCATGATCTGGCCTTGTACGTGGGGCTTAGCTTGCAGCTAGAAAGCCCCCCCATTATCTGAGGATCTTTTTTAATCAATCCCCTGAGTATAAACGGGAAGATCAAGGTTGTCGTAAGAGCCATAACGACCAAACCCGAATAGATCTGTATGGAAATAAGACCCGTACGGAAGGCCATGAAGGCTATAGCGATTTCCACTGCTCCACGGCTGTTCATTCCCCATCCCACGAGATAAAGCTGTTTCCATGTCAGTCTAAGGAAAGGCTTGGCAAGCATGGTCCCGACTATTTTCCCAAACAGGGCAATCGATATTATCAACAGGAGCAGCCAAGGATTCAGGATCAAGGATGAAAAGCTGAAGTTTATCCCCATAGCGATGAAAAAAAAAGGAATAACCAGAGTCAAAATGAACTTTTCCGCAAAAGCAAGGAGAGGCTTTTCTCGTCCAATGAATCTATGGACGAGGATGCCCAAAAAAAACGCGAATAGAGCCACCAAGGTGTGAATAAATTCCTTGGTTGCAAATTTGCTCGTGAATAAAAAGCTTATCAAAGCGAACGCTGAAAGTCCGAGGATGTCATCGATTATCCCTGCTCCCATCATGATCGATCCGATTTTGGTATCAATTTTGTTAAGCTCTAGAAGGACTCTGGCTTTTGTGGCCTCAGCCGTTATCCCCATACAGATGCCAATGGCAAGAGCAGCATAGACGGAATATCCGAGTACAAGGAAGATCGAAAATCCCAACACAAAAGGAGAGAGGGCAGCAAAAAAAGCGACGGTGGCGGCTTCTTTCCTTTCTTCATACAGCAAACACCAGGAAATTTCCATCCCAGCTAGGAACATCAATAGGAAAAATCCCAAATCTCCTAGCTTTGTGATGATTTCCGTATCAGATTTGAAAAGGATGTTTTTTGCCAGAGGAGATCCCAAGATGATTCCGCTGACAATCAATCCCACCACAACAGAAATGTTTAATTTTTTAGCAATGTAAGTGAATAACAAAGAAGCAGAAACACAGATGATTAATGTTATAAATAACATTTGGAATTTCTATTTCATTCTTTCCAATTTCTTCTTCCTGGAGGGATGCATTGTGCTAAACTGAATATCCCCCCAGGGCATGAAATGGTAACCGATAACTGATTAAACAGACATTACAAGACAAAACTAAGGTGTTCAATCTAAGTAATAATTCGGAGCTTCTTTTGTGATGGCAATATCATGAACATGGCTCTCTTTCATGCCTGATGTTGTAACTTTTATGAATTTGGCTTTTTCCTGGAGGTCAGGGATGGTTCCGCATCCGGCATACCCCATTCCCGATTTGAGGCCTCCCACCATCATTTCTATAAGGTGAAAAACACTGCCTTTGATCGGAACTCTTCCCTCGATGCCTTCCGGGACGAGTTTGCTTACGCCCGGTGCAGTCTCTTGAAAATATCTATCGCGGCTTCCTTCTCGCATGGCTTCGATGGAGCCCATTCCTCTGTAAGTTTTATATGAACGCCCTTGGAATATGACAACTTCTCCAGGAGATTCATCGGTACCCGCAAGGAGGTTTCCCAACATGACAGAGCTGGCCCCTGCAGCGATAGCCTTGGTGATGTCCCCTGAGTATTTGATCCCGCCATCAGCGATAAGAGGAATATCTTTTTCCCTGGTAACACGGAAAACATCGGATATAGCCGTGATCTGTGGAATGCCCGCCCCTGAAATAATACGGGTTGTACAGATAGAGCCGGGTCCCACGCCGACTTTCACAGCATCGACGCCGAGTGCGATGAGTTCCTTGGCCGCCTCTGTTGTCCCGATGTTTCCGGCAATGAGTTCCTGGTCTGGGAGCTCATTTTTTATCATTTTCACTGTATCCATGACTTTCTGGGAATGGCCATGGGCCGTATCGATCACCAACACGTCCACTTTCGCCTGGACTAAAGCTTTGGCTCTTTCCAGGGTTTCCTCACTTACCCCGATTGCTGCTCCCACTCTCAATCGGCCAAAATCGTCCTTACAAGCATTAGGGTACTGGATCCTTTTCAGGATGTCTTTATACGTGATCAAGCCTTTAAGATGGAAACTTTCATCCACCATCAGAAGCTTTTCGATTTTGTGCTTATGGAAGAGTTTTTCCGCTTCTTTAAGTGACGTTCCTAACGGAAGAGTGATCAATTCCTTTGTCATCACTTTGTCGATCGAAATGTTGAGCCGTGTTTCGAACCGGATGTCGCGATTAGTCAGGATTCCGACAAGTTTGTTGTTCTCATCCGTGATCGGTAGGCCAGATATCCTGTATTTTTTCATCACTTCTTTGGCCTCGAAAATTTTGTTCTGAGGCCTTACAGTGATGGGATCGACGATCATTCCGCTCTCATGTCGTTTGACTTTGTCCACTTCTTCGGCATGTTTTTCGATGGACATGTTCCGGTGGACGATGCCGATGCCTCCTTTTTGTGCTAGTGCAATAGCCATCCTCGAATCAGTGACCGTATCCATAGCAGAGCTGATGATCGGGATAGGAAGGGGAATGTTACGTGTGAGTTTGGTCGAGACATCAGCTTCTGTAGGCAAAACCTTGGACTTGGCAGGAAGAATCAGCACATCATCAAAAGTGAGTCCTTCTTTTATTTTGTTATCCAGCATTTGTTCCTCCCTATCTCTTCTTTTTTTTCTTTTTCCTCTTCTTCGGGATTACCGATCTCGCTTTTCGGGATGTTTGGACTTGGCTTCCTCCTTGAGCCCTTTGGTAATACATCGGTTGTTCCTTCCTCTCCGGCATTTCTTCTTCCACCACTGGCTGAATCAAGAACAGGTAGCGCAGCGCCTCGTCCTCGATTCTATCCAGCATCGCCTGGAACATATCATAGCTTTCCTTTTTGTACTCAATCAAAGGGTCCCTTTGGCCATATCCGCGCAGCCCGATGCCTTCCTTAAGGTAGTCCATCCCCAACAGGTGGTCTTTCCATTGGGTATCTATAATCTGAAGCATGATGACCCTTTCAAACTCTCTCATCCTTTCTGTGCCGAGTTGGGATTCCTTGTCCTCGTAAATCTGGGTGAGCGTTTGAAGAGTCTTTTCTCTCAGCTCATCAAAATTGATAGTATCCCAGTCTATGCCCCATTCGGACATATCTACACCGAATTGAGCACCTATAGCTTTTCGGAATCCATCGATTTCCCAATCGTCCGGCGATTGTTCCTTGGGTGTTTCTGTTTCCATCTGCCAATCAATGATGGTAGCGATCAATCCAGAAATGTCTTCTTTGAGGTTTTTTCCTTTGAGGATCTCTCTTCTCTGGCTGTAGATGCTTTCTCGCTGTTTGTTCATCACATCATCGTATTCCAAGAGGTGCTTCCGGATGGTAAAGTTTTGTCCTTCAACTTGCCTCTGCGCTCTCTCTATGGCTTTGGTTACCATATTGTGTTCGATCGGGGTTCCCTCTCCCATGCCGATCCTAGACATCAGTCCTGAGATTCGGTCGCTGCCGAATATGCGCATCAGATCATCTTCAAGAGAGAGGTAAAACCGCGACGAGCCCGGATCGCCTTGTCTGCCGGCTCTCCCGCGTAATTGGTTATCGATTCGACGGGCTTCATGCCTTTCTGTCCCTATGATGTGAAGTCCGCCCAGATCGATAACTTTGTTGTGCTCGAGGTCTGTGGTCGTTTTTGTTTCGGCGCGGGCTCGTTCAAATTCCTCCTGGTGATTCACCTCCAGGTCTATGCCTTTTTTCAAAAAGTCTTCCCGTGTTAAATGCTCAGGGTTACCCCCTAACAGGATATCCACCCCTCTGCCCGCCATGTTTGTGGCTAAGGTTACCGCCCCGATCCGTCCAGCTTGAGCGATGATTTTGGCTTCGGATTCGTGGTATTTGGCGTTGAGCACAACGTGATTTATCTCTTTCTTTCTCAGGAGGGAGCTCAGGTGTTCGGAGTTTTGAATCGATATGGTTCCGACGAGAACAGGCCGGCCCTTTTTGTTGTTTTCGATGATCTCGTCGCAGGCGGCATCCCATTTTTCCTTGGCCGTCCGGTAGACCACATCCGGGGATTCATGCCGGATGAGGGTTTTGTTGGGCGGGACTTCCACAACATCGAGATCATAGATGGATTGAAACTCCGTGGCCTCTGTGACAGCCGTTCCGGTCATCCCGGCTAGCTTTTCGTACATCCGGAAATAATTTTGGAATGTGACAGAGGCAAGGGTCTGGTATTCTTCTTCGATACGGACTTTTTCTTTGGCTTCCAGGGCTTGATGAAGGCCATCGCTGTACCGTCTTCCCGGCATTAGACGACCGGTGAATTCATCCACGATAATGACTTTTCCTTCTTTAATCATGTAGTCGACATCTTTACTGAAAAGATGATGAGCCTTCAGAGCCTGATTTATGGCATGGATCGTGTCCATATGGGTAAGGTCGTACAGATTCCCCACATTCAAGAATTTTTCTGCCTGGGCAACTCCTTCTTCGTTCAAGGCCACAGTCCTCGACTTCTCATCCACCAAAAAATGTTGTTCTTTTTTGAGACGCCGGATGAGATTGTCCACTTTGTAATAAATCGCGGTTGATTCCTCTGTGGGACCGGATATGATGAGCGGCGTTCGTGCTTCGTCGATAAGGATGCTATCCACCTCGTCGACTATGGCATAGTTGTGTTCTTTTTGAACGATATCTGCCCAGCGGTATTTCATGTTATCCCGGAGATAATCAAACCCGAATTCATTGTTTGTGCCGTATGTAATGTCACTCCTGTAGGCTTGATGTCTGTCAAAATCCTGCATCTCATGCTGGATGGTCCCCACTTTAAAGCCCAGGAATTTGTAGATGGGGCCCATCCATTCGGTGTCTCTTTTCGCCAGGTAGTCATTCACTGTGACGATATGGACACCCTTTCCAGACAAAGCATTCAGGCATGCCGCAAGAGTCGCCGCCAGGGTTTTTCCTTCTCCGGTCTTCATCTCAGCGATTTTCCCCTGGTGTAAAACGACGCCGCCCACCAATTGCACGTCAAAATGACGCATGTACACCGTTCTTCTGGCGGTTTCCCGGACTACGGCAAAGGTTTCGAAGAGGATATCTTCCAGCGTCGCTCCCTGACTCAGCTTTTCTTTGAACTCGTTTGTTTTGGTTTGGAGCTGGCTGTCGGACAGTTTCTTAATTCCGGATTCCAGCTCGTTGATAGCCGTAGCGTACGGCAGAAGTTTTTTTAAGTCTCTCTCGCTTTTTGTCCCGAAAATTTTTTGAATCAGCCACTTATACATTTGACACATTTTGACAGAAACCCCATTTCTTGTCAATCAATTGGGATCGGGCTCCAAAAAATTTGCTTTTTTTCGGGGATTACTTTATGATTTTCTGTAATATTTTCACTCACATACAACAAGGAAATATCTTATACAATGATAAATTTAGCTCAAGCACCATACGACAAACAGCTGAAGATTGTGGATATACTAGGGGGACATGGTGTTCGCCGCCGGCTTCTCTCTCTGGGATTTCATAAGAATCATATTATAGAATTGGACTCTCGAAGCATCCTGAGAGGTCCCATTCTTGTGAGAGATTTAACCTCGGATACATCTGTAGCCCTGGGGCGGGGAATTGCCCAAAAGATTATAGTTGAGATCGTTGGTGAAACAGAATAATTTCCCGGATATTGTATTTATTGGCCAGCCAAACAGCGGAAAGAGCACACTCTTCAACGCGATCGCGGGTTTCAAGGCCGAGACATCGAATTTTCCCGGAACCACAGTCGAGCATTCCCATAGCAGCGTCAACTTCAAGGGGAAGTTATTAAATATCATCGACCTTCCGGGAACCTATTCCTTGTATCCCTCCGGTGAGGTTGAAAAAGTTGCTCTCAAACATTTATTTGTCGAGAAGCCTGATTTGGTCGTCAATGTGATAGATGCATCCATTTTGGGAAGAAGTTTGGAAATGACCTTGGAGCTCATCGAGCTGAGATACCCTTTGGTCGTGGTCCTGAACATGATGGACCTTGCGGAAAAAAAGGGAATCGATGTGGATATAAAAAAACTGGAAAGCCTCCTCGGTGTTCCTGTCATCCCCACTATTGCGACGCACGGTCGGGGGATAAAGGAGCTTCTAGACTCGATCTTGTATGTCCTTAGTAAGAAAAAAACTCCGGCGCCGATTGAGTGGTCTAAAGATGTAGAGGATAAAATTGTTGAACTGGGAAAGCTGATCCCGCCCGATTTTCCGATCGTGTCGAACAAAAGATTTACGGCTGTCAAAATGATCGAAGCAGAAAGGCTTGTTTTTAACAGGATGCTCAGAGAGATAAATCCTTCTCTAAAGGAGCACCTTGATAATATTAGAGGGGAACTCGAGGAACAACACAATGCTCCTGCCTATGAAGTCATCGCGGCAGAAAGGCATCATCTTGCCTTTAAAATTTTTGAAGAGAGTTGCCGAGTCACAAGAAGAAAAAAGATCGGTTGGCAAAAAAGGGTGGATGACATCGTCATGCATCCTCTTTTAGGTTATGTTATCCTGCTCGGGGTTTTTCTCGCCTTTTTCTTCGTCATTTTTAAAGTCGGGGATCCTTTGGAAGAACTCCTTCTGGGTCCATTGAATAGCCTAAAGGGTTATCTCTCTGTTCACCTGGGAAGAGGCCTGTTGTTTTACTTGGCCGAAGGCCTGATTCAGGGAATCGGCGGAGGGGTGGCGATTGTGTTGCCCTATTTTATTCCTCTCCTTTTCTTGATGTCTTTGCTTGAAGATATTGGATACCTGGCTCGGGCCAGCTTTTTGATGGACACATTCATGCACCGGATCGGCCTTCACGGGAATTCTGTCTCTCCGTTTATCCTGGGTTTTGGCTGCAATGTTCCCGCCGTCGTTTCGACGAGAATATTGGGATCCCGCAGAGATAGGATCATTACGACCCTGCTCATTCCTTTTGTCCCTTGCTCTGCACGGACCACCATCATACTGGCTCTTGTCGCCTTTTATCTGGGACCCTTCTGGGCTCTTGGGTTTTATATCTTCAACATTTTTTTGCTGGGTGTGTTGGGACGTATCCTCAGCTTCTTTTTTAAAGAACCCTCCCCAGGATTGATCCTGGAAATTCCCTCTTTAAAAATACCTTCTTTGAAAAACATGGCCAGAAAGACTTTTGTTCATTTGAAAGCTTTCATAAAATTCGCCTGGCCGATTCTGATTACGGGAAGTGTCGTTTTAGGCCTTATGCAATATTTTCAGCTGGATAAATATATCAACATTGTCCTTTCCCCCTTGGTTGAAACAGCCCTAGGATTACCCGAAGAATTGGGAGTAACTCTCGTTTTCGGTTTTCTCAGAAAAGAGCTTTCTCTGGTTATGATGCTCCAAGCGCTTGGCACTAGCTATCAGGATTTGATGAATGTCATAACTTACCAGCAGATGGTCATATTTGTGGTGTTCATAAGCTTTTTTATTCCCTGCCTCTCGACCGTTGCTATTATTTGGAGAGAGATCGGAAGAAAGATCGCTTTGTTGTCGGTAGCCTTGAATACAGCGGTTGCTATTGTTATTAGCCTGGTGATGAGATTGATCCTGAAACTTTAGCCCTTCGACATCCCCGATTTTTCCAGAACGACATAAGCGATGGCATAATCCTGGAGATGAGAAAGGGAAACATAACTTCTATTAAAAGAAAAAGACCCTTCCCTTTTTAATGCCAGTTCCGGTTTCCCTGAGGGAAGATTGATTACTCCCACATCTGTCCATTTGATTTTTTTCCCCAGTGCTTTAAAAAAGGCTTCCTTTGCTGCAAACCGAGCGGCTAGGTGTTGGAATTTGTTCTTTTTCCGGTTGCAGTACTTTATTTCTTTGTCGGTGAAGACTCTTTTGAGAAAACGCGGGCTTTTTTCGGCCAATTTTCGTATCCTCTCCACCTCGATTATGTCCACTCCGATCCCGATTATCATTTCACAACTCCGATATCTCCTTAATAGTATGCCAAAATTCTCGAAAAACTTAAAGCTATTGTAAGCATGCTTTTTTCCGTGATAGAAAAGGCTTTTAGGGATGGTTGAGGCGACCATTGAAGATTTAGCCTTTGCGAACCGCTCTTCGAGGGTAACAAAACGGGGACGTTCCATTCGGGGACACTCTATAATTTATTTTTATGAAGAAACCAGTTCGTAGATATAGGGTGTCCCCAGATGGGACGTCCCCATATTGTCGGCGAGGATGTATTGAGCACGACTACATTAAAGGGTGAGAGATCCGGATTAACATAGGAAATGGAACAGGGATTTGGTGTGAGCAGGCGGAGTTCCGCAGCCGCCGAGAAGAACGGTGAGGGAATGGCGTTAAAAATCTGCACGGGAGCAAAACCATTCCTAAAAGCCTATATAGAGTTTTTTAGGATCACGGGAAAAAAGATGCTTACAAGTCCAAATCTATTTGAGTTTTTCGAGAATTTTGGCAGCGACTTTTTTGCCAACAATCTTTCCCAATTCTTCTACAGGAGATTCTTTAACCTCAGCGAGGCTTTTGTATTTTGTGAGTATCAGAGATTTTCTTTTGGGCCCCAATCCCGAAATCCCATCGAGTTCGGATTCGAAGCTTCTTTTTTTTCTTTTTATGCGGTGATAGCTGCTGGCAAAGCGATGGGCTTCATCTCGAACATGTTGGAGGAGCTTCAGGACAGGGGAGGTCCTGTCGAGAATTAGGCCCTGTTCATGTGTGGGTGTAAAAATAATCTCATCTCTTTTTGCCAAGGAGACAACAGCCAGGTTCTCCAAACCCAAGTGATTCAACGTCTTTTTAGCGATATTGAGCTGTCCCTTTCCACCATCGACAAGGACAAGGTCAGGCAGGGCTTTGTTTTCGTGCTTAATCCTCGTGTATCTCCTTTGGATGATTTCCTGAAGACTGGCCACGTCATCGGGACCTTTGACCGTTTTGATCTTGTACTTTCGGTATTCCTGTTTTCGAGGATGACCATCTTCAAAGACCACAACCGATCCTACGGATTCTTCCCCTCCTGTATTGGATACATCGAAACCCTCGATGCGGCGAGGATTCCTCTCAAGATTTAGAACCCTTTGTGCTTCTTCCAAAGGGAGAAGATCAATGTTTGTTTCCCGAAGGACGATTTCAGCGTTTCTGTCGGCCAGTTCCACCAGTTTCCTGTTTTTTCCCTTATTCGGGATGAGAAGTTTGACACTCTTTTTAGCCAGATGAGAGATTTCGTCCTGCAATATTTGTTTATTCAGAGGAGAAAACGGAAGCAGGATTTTGTCCGGACAATTTTTCCGGTCCTTGTAGGTTTTACGCAAGTGAAAGAATAATAATTCATCTTTGGAAAAGTCGATATTCTCCTTTTCCATGAAACTCTCGGATTCGATCACTTTGCCTTTTCGCATAAGAAAAATATACAAGGCCGATTTTTCTTTCTTTCTGGCAAACCCGATGATATCTTTGTCATCCAGTCCGACAGATGTCATTTTTGGTTTTTCCTTGATGTTTTCTAACGTATGAATGAGGTCTCGCCATTGCGCGGCCTGCTCGAACTCTTGTTTATCCGCCGCTTTTTTCATGCTTTCTCTAGAAATTTTCAACAACTTTTCGACATTACCTTCCAAAAAGAGACGGGCATTTTTAATATTATCTCTGTAATCAGATTCTTGGATAAATCCTGTGCATGGGGCCGAACAAAGCTTCAGATCATACTCCAAGCAAGGCCGTTTCCGTATCCCCGGGATTTTTTCTGAGCACGTTCGGATCCCGAAAAATTTGGAGATGAGATGGATGGTCTGTCTGGCTTGATGGGCAGGGGAGAACGGTCCAAAATATTTCGAGCCATCGGCCTCGACCCGGCGTGTCAGATATAACCCAGGATAAAGATCCTGGAGGGATAATTTCAAATAGGGAAAACTCTTGTCATCTTTGAGTCGCAGATTGAACTTGGGTTGGTATTGCTGGATGAAGTTATTTTCCAGAAAACCCGCTTCTTTTTCCGATCCTGTGAGTATGTATTCAATGTCCCTTGTTTCGTTCAGAATGCGAATCACCTTCGTGTCCGAGGTGGGAGCAAAATAGGATTTGATCCGGTTTTGAAGGGAGCGGGCCTTGCCGATGTAGATGACGTTTTGGTTTTTGTCTTTGAAAAAATAAATGCCCGGTTTTTTTGGGAAGGTCTTGATTTTTGCCTTGACGGAGTCTTTTATTTTATCCGACAAGTTCCAACTCCCGTTTTTTCAATTTATTGAGTTCATCCCTCAGAGAGGCTGCCTTTTCAAACTCCAGATTTCGGACAGCTTCTTTCATCAGTTTTTCCAGTTGTTCCATCCTTTTTTTCCTCTTCTCCGGAGAGAGGTAGATATCTTTATCTTCGGATATCTTCAAATAGTCAAAATAATCCCTTTCATAAACACTGGTCAAAACCTCGTCTATCCGTTTTGTAATGGATTGGGGAGTGATGCCGTTTTTTTTGTTGTATTCTTTTTGCAGCATTCTCCTTCTGTTTGTCTCATTCATGGCCTCTTTAATGGATCCGGTGATGGTGTCGGCATACAGGATGACTTTGCCATTGACATTCCGTGCCGCTCTCCCAAAAGTCTGGATCAGGGAAGTGGATGACCTCAGAAATCCTTCTTTATCAGCATCCAGGATGGCGACAAGGGAGACTTCTGGTAAGTCCAAACCCTCTCTCAAGAGATTTATCCCGATGAGAGCATCGAATTTGCCCTTTCTGAGATCCCGAAGAATCTGCACCCGTTCGAGAGTGTTGATTTCGGAATGGAGATACCGGACGCGGAGTTCGAGGTCGTGGTAGTATCGGGTCAGGTTTTCTGCCATCTTTTTTGTCAGGGTAGTCACCAGAGTTCTTTCCTGTTTTTCTGTTCGTTCTTTGATTTCAGCCATCAGGTCGTCGATTTGTCCCTTGATCGGCCGGACTTCCACCACAGGATCGATGAGACCTGTCGGCCGGATGATCTGTTCCACAACCTGATGATTTGTTTTTTTTAGCTCATAAGGTCTGGGAGTGGCAGAGACATAAAGGACTTGATTCACCCGCTCCTCAAACTCTTCGAATTGCAGCGGGCGGTTATCCAGTGCCGAAGGCAGGCGAAAACCGTGTTCGATCAGGGTTTGTTTTCGTGCTCGATCCCCATGAAACATTCCCCCGATCTGAGGGACTGTCACATGGGATTCGTCGATGATAATCAGAAAATCTTTCGAGAAGTAATCCAGTAAAGTGTAAGGCGGCTGTCCCGGCTCTCTCAAACTTAAGTAGAGGGAGTAATTTTCTATTCCAGGACACCAGCCGAGTTCCCTTAATAACTCCAAGTCATACAAGGTTTTTTCCTCGATTCTGTTGGCCTCGATAATTTGTCCCTTCTTTTTGAAAAAATCGGTTCTCTGTTTCATTTCTTTTTCGATGTTTTCGATGGCATAATCGAGGATGTTGCGCGGAGTCGAAAAAAAAGTCCGCGGGTAAAGAAGGATTATTTCGAAATTTTCTTTGACCGTACCAAGGAGAGGATCTATGGAAGCTATGCCGACAATCTTCTCATCGTCCAATTCAATCCGATAGGCAAAATCCTCGTAGGAGGGAAATACTTCGATAATGTCGCCCCTTACCCGAAATCCACCCCTTTGAAAATTTGATTCCTGTCTTTCGTATTGAATATCCACCAGGTCCTTGAGGATTTTTTTTCTCGTTATGGATTGATTCTTTTCAAGCGTGAAACTCATGGAATAGTAGGTCTGGGGCGATCCGATCCCATAGATACAGGAGACAGAGACAACGATGATGACATCTTTCCTCTGGAAGAGAGAATTGGTGGCACAGAGTCGCAGGCGATCGATTTCATCGTTTATCGTGGCTTCTTTGGCGATATACGTGTTGGTCGCCGGGATAAAGGCCTCCGGTTGGTAGTAGTCATAATAACTGACAAAGTACTCTACGGCATTTTTAGGAAAAAAATTCCTGAACTCTTGGTAAAGCTGGGCAGCCAATGTCTTGTTGTGAGAGATGATAAGGACAGGCCTGTTTGCCGTTATTATGATGTTGGCCATGGTGAAGGTTTTTCCCGAACCCGTTACTCCCATCAAAACCTGGTGCTTTGTCCCCTTACTCAAGCTTTCGGTGAGCTGCGAGATCGCACCAATCTGGTCCCCTTTGGGAGCGAATTCTGAATGCAGATCGAAATGCTTCATCAGAGCCATTATAACAAAAAAATCAGAAACGAGTGCCAGAGCGGAGTAATAAGGGGATTGACAATCTCTATTCCCGTGATAAGCTTATTAGCAGAAGGAGGTAAAATGAAAAAATTTTTATGGATACTAGCTCTAATGGCAGTGGTCATTTGGTTAAGTTCATGTGCTCCCACAACCACAGTCACATCTACAGGGGGCCCCTCCATAGCTCAAGCTCAAGCGGAACGGTATGATGGCCCCAAAGCCAGGCTTGGAGTCGGAGAATTTCAGGATAAGACTGCAAAGGGAGGATGGACCGGAGGATGGTATGGCATGTACGGTATGCAATGGCGCCAGATCGGAGAAGGCATGAGAGATATGCTAACCACAGCGTTGTTCAACAGCAATCGGTTCATCGTCCTTGAGAGGGAACAACTCGGTGAGGTGTTGAGAGAGCAAGATCTTGGTGAAACTGGGCGAGTGAAAAAGGGAACAGAAGCTCCCATAGGGGAAATCTATGGAGCAGAGCTAATGATCACCGCTTCAGTGACAGAGTTTGCGGGAGGCGCAAAAGGCGTTGGCGGAGAAACAAGGGTACTGGGTGTAAGAGTTGGCGGAGGTGTGAAAAAAGGACATGTCGCCATCGATATCCGTATCATCGACACCAAGACGTCTCAGATCGTCGCTGCCACGAGCGTTCAAGGGGATTCCACTAGTTTTGGAGTTGCTGGATCCACACGGGTAGGCGGAAGTCTACCGATCTCGTTAGGCGGATTCAGCAAAACACCGATCGAGAAAGCGATCCGAATGTGCATCCAAAAAGCCGTTGAATATATCGGGAGTCAGACGCCAGCTGAGTACTACCGCCACAGATAAAATCCCTGAAGTATTTATAAAAATTGCCGATTTCTTCTTTACAAAAGAATCTTAAATCTACATATCAGTAGAAATTTATAATCGGCAATTTTTCCCCTTATGGGAAACGCGGCGAGCTGATCTCACCACATCGGCTGCATTGCAGCCCATTCGCAGTAATTCACTACAACTTCATGGGCCACTGCTTTGCATCCATTAATACTAGGGTGGGGTGGAGGGTACTAGGGTGGGGTGGAGGGTCTCAACCCGTGAATACTTCAGATAGTTAAATTTAAAGGGTTTTGGGGAGCATCTTGACGGTGCCTTTGAATTTGGCCCCGTCCTGGATGGCAATTTGAGGAGCCGATAGGTCCCCGATTATTTTGGCTTCTTTTCCGACCAAAATCTTTCCGGAAGCTGTGACATTCCCTGTGACATTCCCAAGTATAGTGATGTTTTTTCCCTGAATATCTGCTTGGACTTTTGCTTCCCTTTCGATATGGAGGTCATGATTTCCTGAATCGATTTTTCCCTGAAGATGGCCTTGGATGATCACATCTTCATCACAAACCCATTCGCCTTTCAGTTTCGCGGTAGATCCTAGTCTTGAGGGTTGAGACAGAGCCCTTTTTTCGAGGAGATTCTCTGATGTTTTGGTTTCTTCCTCAAGTTCGGACATTGTGAGCCGATTATATTGGGCAGAGGGAAACCTGTCAAGCCGGATCAATTCAGGTTATAAGCTTTTCGTTGATTATTTCCAGTAAATCCCATACAATGAAAAACCTTTTATCTGGTTATTCACGAGTCGAGGTTGATGCATATGCGAGGCACAGGGTATGCAGCTGTGGAAGTCCACTGCAAATGCCCTGTAACAAAGTAGATGCATTAAGATCGGCTCGCCCTATGGGTAAAAATGCCGATGAAATATAAAGTTACTTTTTTGATGATGTTTTTGTTGTCATTTACAGCAATATCAGGATAATATTCTGATATTGCTGGAATAATAGAAATGATCGGCATTTTTATGAATAATTCAGGTAAGGAAGGAGGACGCGTGCAGGCAGGTCAGATTCCGATATTGCGTGTGGATGCTGACACCATTCCTCGGGCTTATGAACAGGCTATCAGAGAAGTCTGGGAGAAGGGGATAAGCATCCGTACCGAGTACGACCGTCCCGAGGACCCCCCCAGCCGGGATGCAACAGTCGTGATCGTTGTCCAAGAACCATTTGCGCAACCTCGTTTTCACCGCTCTTTTGCCGATGGATTGGGTGGGCTGGCAGAATATGTCATGGAAGTCGTGCATGGAGCCCATGATTATTGGGTCAAGCCATTGGAAGAGATCTTAAAGGGAACGGAAAGCAAGGACACCCGGTGGACTTACACTTACCATGGCCGTCTATTCGAGTACAGGGTTGAGGACTTGGTGATCGATCAGATCGATGCTATGATCAACAAACTTGCCGCTACCGGCTACACACGCCGAGCCCAAGCCATCACATGGAATCCCAAGCTCGATCCTCCGACAGAAGATCCCCCTTGTCTCCAGAGAGTATGGGGCCGTCTGTGTGAGGATGAAGAAGGTGGGTATGTCTTCAATATGAACACCCACTGGAGAAGTAGAGATCTGTTCAAGGCTTGGTTCGAGAATGTCATTGCCATCACGACCTTGATGAGAACCATTGCAGAGGAAATCGGAAAAAAAATAAACAGCCCTGTTCGAGTAGGTCGGTACGCGGACATTAGTGACTCCCTCCATATCTATGGATCTTATTTTCGAGAGATCGAAGGAGATCCTGAAAAAGGAATCAAAAGCTTCTTCGATAAATTGGAGAGCCGGACATTCGAGGAGAGAACCTGGCATTCGGATTTTGTGAAATCCCATTTTATCGACGACGGGTTGGGAAAAGGATTAAAACCTATGTTGGAAAGGGAAATGGAAATGCCGGAGGATGTCCGGCAAGCCATCGCTCGAGAACTCCGTTCGATGGAACAGGATGATTATATCGTATAATACCTTAGAGGGAGGAGGAAACCATGGCAATTTATGAGCAAATAGCGGATGAGGTCGTAAAAGGCCAGGCCGATGCGGTCAAAGAGCTGGTCAATCAAGCTATTTCTGAAGAAATTTCGGCAGAAGATGTTTTGAATAATGGTTTGGTCGCTGGTATGAATGTCGTCAGCAAAAAGTTTAAAAACAACGAATTTTTTATCCCAGAAGTCCTGGTTTCTGCAAGGGCGATGACAGCAGGATTGGAAATTCTCAATCCCTTGTTGGCGGAAGCCAATGTGAAGTCCAAAGGGAAGATTGTCATCGGGACTGTTAAGGGAGATTTGCACGATATCGGAAAAAATATCGTCGGGATGATGCTCCAGGGAGCTGGGTATGAAATTGTGGATTTAGGCGCAGATGTACCCAAGGAAAAATTCATTGAATTCACTCAGAAGGAAGATGCCAATGTTGTGGGACTGTCCGCCCTTCTGACCACGACCATGATATATATGCAGGAGGTCATCCAAGGTTTGAAGGATGCTGGTTTACGCGATAAGGTCAAAGTTATCATTGGAGGTGCCCCTGTGACCCAGGCCTATGCCGACCAGATCGAAGCTGACGGGTATGCACCGGATGCTGCTTCTGCAATCGATCTTGCCAAAGACCTCCTGGATTAATAGATTCAATGTTGCTGCGGGTATATTTGATGTCTTTTTCTGCTAATGTGTACCCTTTGTTTTTCTTTCGATAAGCCCGAGGATTCCGGGAAGAATGATCGCGGTTGTCAGGAAGCAGGCTGCAACACCTAGGAAAAGCGCTCCGCTTTTATATTTATCTTGTCGATTTGTTTCTGGCAACATTCTCCGTGGGTGGATAGCATGCCTCCTTTGGATAATTCTCAGAAATATATGCGTGCTCTTAACATCCCCCCGTTGCCCATGTTCTTGGAAAAGACTGTGCCTTCTTTTCCAAAATTAAGATTGAGATAGGCCATGATATCGATGTTCTCCGAGAAGCTGTAGTTCAGGACCGGGACCAAAGCCAGGCTATGGTCTGAAATGCTGTAAATACTCTGAAGCCCCAGGTTTATAAGATCCGTGACCGGGTGTTGGATGAGCACGAACACTTGATCTCGGGAAATGGCCTTTTGTTCGGCTGTAAACACTCGCATCCAGTCGTTGAGGGTGTACTGCTTGTATTCTGTTTTTCCCAGCGTGTTCCTGTAGTATTCCACCATGCAATATGTCTGGAAATCGAATGTGTAATCCGTCCCGATGACCAATTCGTAAAAGTCATCCGTCGATTCCATCCAGTTGTAGGCAAATTCTGCCCAAACACCCATGCCGAAAAGCTCGCCTGCCGTGCTGACTCCCAAAAGCCTCCTTTGTTCGGGAAGTTCCAGAAAATTCATCTTCCCGTAATCGAACTGGGTGTAGTCGTGAAATCGCCAGGCCTTTTCGATGGCGATCAACGAATAATCGAAGTGAGAGATTCGTCCCTTGAATTGGATCAACTTGGCTGAATTTTTCCATGTGTCGTCCGGAGAGTACAAAGCGGTGATTGTGTAGGTATTCCCGACCGGAACGTCCAAGCGGATAGCATTATGCCCGGGCTGCTCATACGTCGGGTCGACGAGTTCCTTGATGTTGAACACATCCATCGGGTTCCAAACATATCCTGTTCCTAAGGAAATCTGTTGTTTGCCCACAGTCAGGTCAAAATGTTTTAAGCTCAACTTGAAGTAAGCGTTGTCTAGAAACGTGCGGTTGGAAAAGGGGAGGACATAAAAGGATCCCATGCCCGGAGGGACTTGGGACACGATATCCGGCGCCAGGAAATCCAGAATGTTCCATTCTTTTTTTCCATGGTAGGAGATGTAGTCGAAATTGGCAGCAAAAGTGATGTTATCTGTGAGGTTGGATTTCAGATCGAGCCTGAGTTTGTTGGAGAAAAGCTGGTAATAATCACTTTTGACTTTTGTCCCCATGTATTGGGATTCGAAGTAGCCGAAGATGTCCACTTTCTCCTGAGCGGCCAGGGAACCGCAGATTAAAAGAAAAAGAACAAGCAAATGCAGACTTTTTTTCATTTTTTCAAGCTCCTCTCCGTGAACATGGCATCGCTCAGCGTTATGTTGTATTTCACTTCCAGGAGTTCCATTTCGGTCTGGGTATTGTCATTCTTGTTGAACATCACGACTTTCATCGAAGTTGGAATGCCATCGATCACTTGGAAATCACTGGCGACCATCGTTTTTAGGAGGTAAGTGGGATCTTTTTCATCATAGTATTCGATGACAACCGGGAGAAAATTTTCCTTGATGATCCACATGACCAATCTGGAGTAGGAGCTGCTGCTTTCAGGCTTCCGTGAGAGTTCCAGCTTGAAGCAGTCCTGTTCTTCCTTTTGCTCATCATCCAATCTTTTGGAGGTGAAATCTTCGATGAAAGCATCTCCACTTCCCATATCCTCGTAGGAAAAGTCACTTCCCTGCATCTTTTGTTTTTTGGCATGAGTGGCCAATTTTCGTACGCGTTGCGTCCTGGGAAAAAACATCCAGATATCGTCAGCATGGTTCAACATCAAGACGGCTTGGTCTTTGACGCGCCTTGGCTCCAGATATCGCATCAGATTTTTTTCGCCGCGGTCCTTACTCCAGGATTCCTGTATAAAAGTCCGTTTTTGGCCTGAAGTGGTGACGATAGTCATCTTGGATTTGGCGTAGTTCGTCTCTGTGTTGAACTGGTCGTTGACCTTCTGGATGATGTCGTCCGCAGTCAGCTCCTGGCTGAACGCAACGGGCGCCAACAGAAAAATCGTTAATCCTATAGCTATTATGTTTCTCATAATCTTTTCTCCCTGTTTATCTTACTCCGGAATTTTGTCTACGAACATTTAATCTGAATTATTCATAAACATGATTTTTTTAACAGGATTTAATGCTATATGCATTGAAATCAGGGACATGTACCGATTTTCCGAAATCTGTAACGTGTCCCTTGATTTTGTACATGAATTATCCAGGTTAAGTGGTTTAAAAACAGACATGTTTCCGTAATTGAATGAAAAATTAATACCCTCTGTCAAGGGGTGAGGTTACGTTTTTTTTGCCGCTTCTTGTTCGAGTTCCGACATTCGGGTGCAGTAATACCCGTTTTTCATCTCCATCTTTTTGTAAACCGGGCATTTGGGACAATCACAGCCTCTTTCCTCCGTGATGATCTCGCTCTTGGAAATGAGAGGGTGACAGAATCCGATAACTTTTTCCTCTTTCACATATGTCGGGCAGGTTTTGCAGATGCATTGTTCTTGAACCATCGGGAGCGTTTCTTCCATTTTTTTCATCATGTTGTCGATTTCTTCTTGAGACTTGCCCATTTTGGCGAGCAATTTCATGATTTTTTCTTTCTGCTCTTCAGGGGCGTTGGGGAGAGTGCCTGCCTTCAATCCAAAATGAGCCAACATGATACCTGCGGCTCCACAACCAGTTTTTGCAAAAAAATCTCTTCTTTTCATAATCTCCTCACGATTTTTTATCTATTCTATAGAACTGATAGAGATCAGTCAAATTTCGGCTGGATTGTATTGACAAAACAATGAGGAATGATTACATTTTTATCTCGGGCAATAAGCCGGAGGAGAAAGAGCGGGCATAACTCAGTGGTAGAGTACGAGCTTCCCAAGCTCGGGGTCGCGGGTTCAAATCCCGTTGCCCGCTTTTTCTTTTTTTTTAGAATCCCATGAAAAAAGATTGGCATCTCATCATCGACAGAACTCCCCACAAGGGTTCCTGGAACATGGCTGTGGATGATTATATGTTCCAGTCCCTGGGAGAGGAGCCCACAACCTATCTCCGGTTTTATCTGTGGAATAAGCCCACCGTCTCGATCGGCTACTCTCAAAAAGCGGAGAAAGTCGTCGACCTGGATTTTTGCCGCAAGAGGGGCATTGAAATAGTCAGGCGGATAACTGGGGGAAAGTTGGTGCTGCACCACAAGGAAGTGACCTATACGGTCTGCTC
>Ga0114930_10001733_pt1 | contig 20373 bp, 19 predicted proteins | sample AnhtaG_FD_87300 | JGI IMG/M metagenome (GOLD analysis project Ga0114930, IMG submission 87300) | Deep subsurface microbial communities from Anholt, Denmark to uncover new lineages of life (NeLLi) - Anholt_01485 metaG | ecosystem: Environmental > Aquatic > Marine > Oceanic > Sediment | place... | reverse complement strand
CGCCGGGAGTGTCACATGACAAGAGAGCCTTCCCAGTGCCCAAAGGGGAAAGCCCGCCAGATCCTGAGCCTGAACGAGTTGATACGAGATGGAGATGGGAATAGGCCCACCGAATTCCAGGAGCTGATAGCCGACAACAGGGCTTGGGACATAGATGCGAGGCTCGATGCCAGGCGTAAGCTCAAAAGTCTGCCCGGGCAGGTAGTCCGCATCGGCTATAAGAAGTATAGCGGCTACAGGCTAACCCGTGAGGAGAGGGGCTACCTTCAGGCTTATCGCAAAGGATTGGCTGTCAGCCTGAATCCAGTGAGTGCGGTAGAAAGAGATGCGCGAATAAGGCATGCCTACTGGGTAGAGGGAAAGGGCATCAAGCAGATAGCAAGGGAGTTTCACCACTCCCACCACACCGTGCGCAGGGCCATTCGCCAGGCCCTGACCTGACCGACGCGGCGAGGAGGTTTAAGGGGGCTACCCGGTCATAGACCACTTGGCGAAGGCCCCCAAGCAACTGAGACTGCCAGTCTAAGAAAAGGGACCAGGGGATTCGAACCCCCGATCCCTTTCTTGTCTTCTAAAAGACAGAAATTGCGGCTGGAGCAGGATTTACCGCCCGATGTCTCGGCTTAGCGCTTGCCGCCGAGAAACGCCATCACAAGACCGATGAAGGCCATAGCTCCACCGATGCTGCCGCCCAATAGCCTAGACTCCTGACCGGGTGAATTCAATCTCCTTCTTCCTGATATACGGTGATTACCTTACCCGTGTGGAGGTCCAGCCTGACGATCCACGTGGAGTCTCCGGCCTGAAGCCAGACACCAACAACCCGGTATTCACTGGTTGTAATCCATCCCTCCGGGCTTACGCTGAAGGTTGGCGGCAATAGAGTGACCTCTGATACAGTATACTGGGCACCACCCAGTGCTTCCTGTGTCCTCGGGTCGCTTGTTGCTATTCGGATTGCCGTGTCTCGCTCCGAGTCGCTTAAGGGGCCCGTAACAACCGTCACGGTCCTGCCGTCGAGCACGCGCTCCATAAAAACCACAATGTCTGAAGCCACCTCTGGATTAGCCCTGGCAACGGCTCCCACGGTCCCCAACAAAACTACCACAGCCAACAGGACTGCCATTGCTCCTTGCCACACCGGGTGAACCTTCCACCACCGTCGAGTTGATGTGGACATTCGCGCACCTCCTTCCACTATCACATTCAGTCGTTTGAGAATCTGCCTAAGTAGAGTCGCAGGGCGAACTTCATCCTCGGGCCTCTGCCGCCGCTTCAATGACGCCTGCAATTGCAGGTACATTGCCTCCTTGAAATGGGGCCTGGTTTGCCGGTAAGCACCTAGCGCTTTGGCGAGCCGACGCCCTGTGTCCAAGTCGTCACGCTGCATCTCGAACCACCTTTCAAGCTCGGTTTCAGACTGTTTCTCATTCATGCTTTTTCCCCCTCTTTTAGCCTCTCCCTGATGCGTCTTAAGGCCCGGTGGAGTATCTGGGCCACGTTTGCTTCACTTAGTCCAGTGACTCCGGCAATCTGGCGATTAGTCAGTTGGCTCACAAACTTGAGCCCGATGATGTCCTGCTCCCTTTCGCTGAGCTCTCCAAGCCGCTGCCGAAGAGATGTCAGGGTATCCTGGCGGAGCGCATCCTGCTCAGGGTTCTCCTCCTGTTGTGGCTGCCAGCCGCCCTCTATTAGCGTTTCCAGGCTTAGTCTCTCCCGCCGTGTGCGATAATGGTCAATCACCATGTTGTGAGCCGTGGTGAAAACCCAGCGCACCAACGCCTCTTCTTCATGCCGTCGCAGCCCGTCAAATCGCTCGACCAAGCGCATGAAGACGCTCGCCGTAAGGTCCTCTGCGGTCGTCAGGTCGTTGACCTTGTATCTGACATATCCATAAACGCGAGAAAAGTATTGCTCGTAAAATTGGCCGAGGCGTTCGGATGCGCTGTCTTTCACGTCCTGTCCTCTCTCTTACGCTATCTACAAGTAAAGACGAACGACAGGCAAAAGTATGACATGGCTCGCCATGTCAAAGATTATTACTCGACGCGACTGAGGGCAAATATATCTCCGGAGTATTCCATAAGCACTTAGCTCCTCATTCTGGGAGGTGCTCTAAGAGCTTCTTAATCATCTCCTCGGGCATTCCCGGGCGTCCTGCCCCCGCGATCTCCACTGAGAACACCTGCTCAGCGATTATCCACTCGGCGACATCCCCCGATATTCTCCCGCACGTAGCTCGACAAGGATGGGACGCGCCACCTCACTGAGCTGAAGCGATTGATCTACCGTCAGCGGGTAAAGGCGAGGGAGGAGTGGCGCAAAGCCGAAAGGGTGAGCCAGGGCTGAAGCCCCAAAGCAACTGTGGCTGGGGCTCTAGCCAGCAGCAATGAAATGAGGAGGTAGGTTCGAATCAACTTCCCTATTCTTATTCACTCGTGGCTGCACAAAATACCTTTTTGTTGGATCCCGGGTAACGAATCAAGCAAAAGTTACCTAGGAAACGTTTTCTCGTAGTCTAGTCGGGTGCCAAGTATGGCGTAGAAGCTTGGATAAAGCCGCCGACCTGACCAGCTCTCAAGCGTCTTGATAGGTTGAGCCTTTGTATACACCCTTATGCTTTCTGGGTGGAAGACGATGTCATGGTAGTAAATCATAGGGATGCCAACCTCGGTCTGGTCGCCCATAGGAGGTTCGAGTTCCTGGATAGGCTCTTGCACTACAGCGTCGCCAACGATAACCGCACCTTTGCGAAATAGCACAAGACTCTCAGGGATGATCCTAGCCTTGAAGTCCTTGTCTTTCCAACCCAGCCTTCTTAATAGGTATCTCCCCTTTTGCATTTTGGGTAACGTGTTGCTGAGAAAATTGCGAAGTGCATCTGCTGAAGGAAACTCATCGTCGGAGTGCGGGAAAACGCATACTACTGGTCCGACCATTATCTAACCCTCAAGGAAGAAACGTAGCCTCACGCCTTATTTTACCACAAGCTTTATGCGTATTATAGCAGAAAAGCTTCGCTCCACGGCATCACTGCACAATATGGACGATTGTTCAATCAGCCTCCCTTGCCTTATGCGCCCCAGTGCCCATGTTGGGGAATCCAGTACGGAGGCGGAGACCCAGTGTTTGCCTCGCTTGCTGGCGACAGGCACAGCGGAGGGAGCACTATGTGAGAGAGCATGGGCAAGATAACCATAGGCTCTTACCCCTCTGCCCAGACGTCATTCCGGGGCCGCTTCTCAGCTTTCTCTTATTCGCCGTCTCTCACAGGACAAACCGATTGCCCCGGTAGCGGACACCACTGAAGGAGATGGAGAGCCTCTCTCTCGCCGCCTCTAGCAAAAGGCGGTCCCGTGCCGGTATCACTCCCAACAGGGTCTCCAGCAAGTAGACCACCGCGCCGGAAGCCCACGCCTGGGGGACGTTGGCGACCGGGTAGGGCACCGGGAAGGAGTGCTCCCGTCGCGGATAGCCAGCGAATAGCTCAGGTAGCCGGTGGTCAGAGAAGGCGGCGGCGTCCAGAATAGCAAAGGCGACGTCAATGGCCTCCTTAGTGAAGCCATAGCGAAGGAGGCCTGCGGCGATGATGGAGTTATCATGCGGCCAGACACTCCCATTGTGGTAGGAGAGGGGGTTATAGCGGGCCATCTCTGTAGACAAGGTCCTGATGCCCCATCCGCTGAAGATATCTGCCGCCATGAGCCGCTCCACGACCCTGGGGGCCTTGACCGGGGAAATGATTCCGCTCCACAGGCAATGGCCAGGGTTGGAAGCAATGCTGTCCACCTGGCGCTTGCGCCCGTTCAAGGCCATAGCATAGTATCCCTTATCCTCCATCCAGAAGGCCTCATTGAAATGGTCCCAAAGCCTCTGTGCCGCCTGATCCAGCTTGCGGGCCTTGGACGGGTTCCCTAGCAAGCGGTACACCTCGGCCATCTTCCGCTTCGCATCGTAAACGTATCCCTGCACTTCGACCAAGGCTATGGGGCCCTCTGCCAGGGTTCCGTCAGCAAAGGAGATAGCATCTCTAGAATCCTTCCAGCCCTGGTTCCGCAGTCCCTTCCGCGTCCGGCGCTGGTACTCAACGAAGCCATCGCCGTCGGTATCGCCGTATCGGTCGATCCACCGCAGGGCTGCCTCTGCCGCCGGGAGGAACCGGCGCAATAGGTCTACATCGCCCGTCCATTGATAGGCCTCCCACAACAAGACTAGGAAGAGAGGTGTGGCATCCACACTACCATAGTAGCGCGAGTAGGGAACTTGCTCGAGCAAGGAAAGTTCCCCCTTGCGGGCCTCATGGGGAATCTTACCTGGCTGGGCGTCCCGGAAGTCATCACGAACTGAGGCTTGGAAACTGACCAAGGTGTGCAGGGTGCCGATCATTAGCTCGGGGCCCAGCAGCTTTGTCTGGATGGCGCTGATGATAGAGTCTCGGCCAAAAACAGCCATGAACCAGGGGAGCCCGGCGGCCAGGATATAATGCCCATCTTCCTGTTCAATCAGCAGGGCACGGAGGTCGGCGACAGCCTGCTGATAGGCCTGCTGAAGGCCGATATAGTCGGTCTCGAGCCTCGGCACATCCACCAGCGGCTCTCCAGCCTCTTTCCGCTCCAGGACTCTCGGAGGAAGCGGTTCCTGGCGTCTATAAGCGCCGAAGGGCGGTCCCAGTACCGCTTCTACGCACTCCATAGGTCTTGGCGAAGATTCCAGGACGGGGAGGATGGTGACACAGGTCTTCCACGTCCCTTTAGGAGGAAGAATAACTTGGAAGGTAGCCGTCTTACCACGGATGATTGGCTCGGCGGAAAAGACGATCTGGGTCTCTCTACGAAAGCGTCCCCGCCGGTAGACCAGGCACATTTGCTGGCCTTCTCCAGGCTCGACAGTAATCCGCCCTACCTTGCGAACCGGGCCGAGGCGCAACTCGAAGACATCGGCAAAATCGGCATCGAACGTCAGCTCCAGCCGAAACTTCCTAGTTTCGCTGGAATGGTTGACCAGGCTGATGTCCTCATGAAGTCCGTGGGATACGTATCGGTCACGAACTATGCTGATGGTTCCCGCCGGAAGGTTTCGGGTACCTCGAGAACTGGCGTAAAAGCTGGCCAGGGAATGGTCGAAGCTGGCAGCGCCTATGGAGACTGGCTCCTGCCCTTCGACAGAGAGAAGGAAGCGGGAGAGGAAGCGGGTATCGTAGGCATAGAAGCCTTCTGGTGTTCGCGGATGGATGTCCCCACTGCGGCTTGAGACAGCGAATACCGCGCCCGCGGTTACGACCACAGAGTCAGCAAACATGAGCTTTTAGTCCTCAGGTGCCTAGCCAAATTCTACTTCCCAGGGATATCGTGGTCAAGGGTGTCATCCATAATACCACCGACCGCTTCCTGGCTGGCGGCGAGGAGTTGGCCAAGCAACTGCTAGTATTATGCCATCCTCCTGCATAGCCTCGGCTACCCCCTAGTTCTTCGACATCGCCACCCTATCTGAGCCTCCGGCATCAAGCGCAAGCTCTATACCGCTGTCCACAGGTCTGCCCGGGCCAGTAAGAATCTCAGTGACGATCGGACTGCGGGACTCGGACAGTATGCGCTCATAGGCTGCGAGGTAATCGTCAACCATCTGGGGCACATCGAAGTTACGCTCCACGTGCTCCCGGCAGTCTCTTGGATCAATGCGGTAGACCTCCTCCACAGCGCTCGCCATCTCGTCCATCGTGTCCACCACAAAGCCGGTCTCGCCGTGCCTCACCACCTCCGGGGCCGCCCCCCGGTTAAACACAACTACCGGCGTGCCGCAGGCCATGGCTTCAGCCAGAAATAGGCCGAAGGGCTCTGGCCATGTAATCGGTGCCAGCAGGCAGTAGGCCTGGGCCAGGAGCTCCCGCTTCCGGTGATAGTCTGCCTCGCCAACGTACTGGATCAGGTCGCCATCGACCCCGGGCAGTACCTGAGTGCGGAAATACTCCTCGTCCACGCTGTCAACGTTGCCAGCGATGATCAACCGGCGGCCCAGCCGCTTGGCCACCTCGATGGCGAGGTGAGGCCCCTTCTCATAGCAGATACGTCTGAGGAAAAGCAGGTAAGGCTCACGCTTGGAACCGTTAAAGGGGTAAGACTTAACATCTATGGCATTATAGATAACGCCGACAAAGCGTTCCTTCTCCGGAAGCAGGGACTTCGCCGACCAACTGATAGTGTTATACCAGCCCTTATAGTGAGCAAACAGGGTGAGCCAGTCACCCTTTAGACCTCCATGGAGGGTGGTAAGGATTGGTGTTTTCACCAAACCTGCGGTGGACAAGCCTTCAAAACAGGTGTGATTGTGGATAATATCAAACCTGTCTGCCTGCTCCAGGCATGACACCACGTTGAGCATGGTCAGGATGCCCTTATCCCTATCTGAACCTCTCAGCAAGTGAGGGCAAATAGATTCAAGCTTTGCACTGGTCACCGAGTCGCCGCTGGCAAAAAGGGTAATGTCGTGTCCTCTCTTCACCAGCTCCTCGGTGAGCAGGCTCACCACCAGCTCGCTGCCCCCATAGGCAATGGGTGGCACTGGCATTTCAAGCGGAGAAATCATGCCTATCTTCATCTCATCTCTCCTTTCCGGGTACACCGCTTTGAGGCCGTAGAACGCAAGCTTTGCCCGCTTTTGGAAACAAGTCTTTCTGCTTATTGCTACTTCTTTGAAGGCTTTGATGGCTGCGGCGGAGAAGCTTGTTTTGCCGCCCTAGCCTCTTGCCTTTTCTTCTTTTTCTTCTCTTTCTTCTTAGCCACTTTCGCCCTCCTCAAACTTCCTCAGAATGGCATTCAGCCTTTATCGGGCAAAGGAAGCATCTCTTCTTGCGGCAGCAGTTCTTGCCCAGCTTCACCAGAGCGGCTTCGAAATCCGAGAACCTTCCTTCGCCCTGCTCCTTTGCTTCCCACATTGTTTTTAGCTCCTCAAGAACTGACGCCGCATCGGTTGCCTCGGTCAATCCCAGGTTCTTTGCTGCTAAAAGGGCAAACTGTGACAGTGGCGGCTCTGCCTTGTCCCAAAGGTCCCTCAACTCCCTCAAAAATATGTTCACCGTAACCGGCCCGATTCCTTTCCCCAGGCCTTGAAGTTTCTCTTCGAGATCTCTTTCATCCTCAGCAAAGAAATGCAGCCGATTGAGGTCGCCCTCGTATCTCTCTTTGAGGGCTCCCACCACTTCCAAGAGCTTGGTGGCGGTCTTGAAGTCGTATCTCACGTATCCACCTCGGTCCAGAATGTCCACCAAGCCCTGCCAGCCGGTTTCTAAGATGGCATCAGGGGAGAGCACACTCGCCTTCTCAAACTCCTTGTAGGTGTTTATAGCGATGCTCTCACCGATTCTGGCACCGAAGAGCACCGAGGCCAGGAACCATTTGAAGACCTCCTCAGACTCCGTGCTGCCAAGGTTGATGCCCAAAGCTGACGAGTACCCGCCACCCAGTTCCTTGACCAGTTTTCCACACAGATGTTGCTGAGCTATTCCACTGGAGCTCGTAGCGCCCGCCGAAGTTTCGTTGCTGGCCGTCATCATCCTGATCTTCATTTCCGTTTCCTTCAGGCCTCCGCCATCAAGAGACAGCTACGGCAAGTTTTTCCTCATCATGAACTGGTACCCTTGCCGCAATGTAGCTTTCGTCTGACACCAGCGAAGCGTAGAGCGCGAGGTGATCCCGTAGCAGCCTCGGCACGAGGAAATGATGCCTGACAGACTCTCTACCAGCTTGCCCCATTCTCTTGGTCAAATCAGGATTACGTATCAAAGTAACAATCCTGGCTGCACAGTCTTCTGAAGTACTCACTAGAAAGCCGGTTTCCCCATCACGAATCTGGAGCCTGATGCCGCCACAATCGCCCCCGACAACAGGTGTCCCTTTCCACATAGCCTCGGCTACGGTTAAACCGAAGCCCTCCCTGATCGACTTTTGTACTACGACATCCGAAGCCGTCTGAAAGGCATTCACCTCTCGGTCAGCCACTATGCTCCGGTCAGAAAATATGTGGATGTCAGGGTCATCCCCTGCGTATTCCTGCACGCTGCACAGCACATCTCGAGCATCTGGATCGTCTTGGGCTGCTAATACTCCTACAAGCGCCAGTTGCAAGTCGGGGATGTCCTTTTTCGCCGTGCGGTAGGCATCGACCATCCCCCAAGGATCTTTCCAGCGGTCAAAGCGAGATACCTGGGTAATAAGTGATATGGTCGGGTCAACGCCGAGCTCGCCCAGGACTTGATTCGCAGCGGCAAGAGGTAGACTCAAGTTCTTCGGAGACAGAGGGTCAATTGCCGGGGCGAAGATACATACCTTGTCCCGGCTCAGCCCTTCGAAAAGGTATTGATCAAGGGTGAAGATAACCCTGTGGTAACGGTTGATAAATGGCATTAAGATGTCCCGAACGAATGCGTTTGGCTCCGTGGTGTCGATATGACAGTTCCACACGGCCTTGCCTGTATCGGGCAAGAAGTCCAAGAGGGGCACCGCCTGCGGGTCGTGGACTACCCACACATCGGCCGACTTGCTTTTAAGCCCCAGCGCTGCTCTCTGATTGTGCGCTAAGTAGATTCCCATCTGCTCGTCGGTCAGGTAACCCGGACTTCCCTGAAGGGAATGATGCAGGCCTTTAGTCACGGCGGCAAAGGATTCATCCGCAGGAATGACATACCACCCGGCGTCGATGCCTACACTCCTGCAAAGGGGAACCAGTGAATTCAGGATCTCGGCAACTCCTCCTCCCTGCGGCGTGGCATTGACGTGGATGACTCGCAATCCCTTCAACCCGTCAGCGATTCTCTCTATCTCTGAAAGGATTTCCTCAGAAATCAGGCCGCTGTAATTCCTAAGTTGGAGTTCTCTCGTCAAAACTTCTTGCACCAGTGGTTCCTCCTAGTCCTCAGCCTGCCGTATAGCCTTGTCCCCAGTCCTCAGGTTTCAACGCGGTCGATGTCAGGGGAGGAATAGAGCAGCGCTATCTGATTGTTGTGGTGCCAAACCAGCACATTACTTCCACTCTGTTCCACCCGATAGCCTTCCTTTTCTTGTTCTTCAGTCAGCTTTATCATCTCGGACAACCTTTGACTATCAGGCATGTCTTCGCCTCCTACTTCCTTTTCTCTGCAACTAGCTCCACGGAATAGAGAAGTTCCACACACATTATTACATTTCAAAGTGTATCCCTCCTAGCGCTAATAGAGAGTTCTCTCTCCTACTCGTCATATCACGGCAATGCGCTTTATCTCCCCTCTCTGGACATAAACTCTCACGTGGCCTGTAGCCTCGCTTATGAAGGACGGGCTAGCTCCCTAACCTTTTCCAACTGAGCCGGTTGCTCCTGGGCCTCAACCTTGCTCTCCAGATCGCACAGGTAACCGCACTGGAGACAGTGCTCGTACCAGCCGTAGAGGTCTTTCTCCTGCACGATATCGCACCTGGGACATCCCTTTAGCCTCATCATTCCAGCATCACCTCTATCTGCAAAATGAAGTTCTGCTTCGAGGCCTGCCTGAGAGGCTGCTAGCAAGCCCTGCGCACCTTAGCTATAACACCTTCGCCTGGGCTCTAGTACTCCATCTCAGGCGAAGGCATCGGCGTTCTCTTCTTTTCCGGCATGTCGGCCACCAGGACCTCGGTGGTCAGCACCATGGCAGCAACGCTGGCCGCGTTCTCCAAGGCAGCCCGAGTCACTTTGGCGGGGTCGATGATCCCCTTTGCTACCATGTCGCCGAAGTCATCTCGCAGCGCATCGTAGCCAAAACCCTTGTTCCCGTTCTTCTTGATGGCATCGACCACCACCGATCCCTCCTGGCCTGCGTTGATGGCTATCCTCCTCAGCGGCTCTTCGAGAGCCCGTTTGACGATCCTGACACCTACACCCTCATCGCCGTCGCGGCTGAGCCCGTCCAGAGCGGACATAGCATTGATAAAGGCAACTCCGCCACCGGGCAGGATGCCTTCCTCGACGGCGGCTCTTGTTGCCGAGAGGGCATCCTCTACTCGATGTTTCTTCTCCTTGAGCTCCACCTCAGTGGCGGCACCTACCTTGATCACTGCCACGCCACCGGCCAGTTTGGCCAGACGCTCCTGGAGCTTCTCCCGGTCGTAGTCGGAGGTAGTCTCCTCAATCTGAGCCTTGATCTGTTTCATCCGGGCCTTTATCTGCTCTTCGGAGCCCTTGCCCTCGACTATGGTAGTCTCATCCTTGGTGCAGACTACCTTCCTAGCCCGTCCCAGGTCGTCCACCGTGGCCGATTCAAGCTTGCGCCCCCTCTCCTCGGTGATCACCTGGCCCCCGGTGAGGATGGCTATATCCCCCAGCACGGCTTTGCGCCTATCCCCAAAGCCGGGGGCCTTGACCGCCAGGCAGTTCAGGGCACCCCGCAGTTTGTTCACCACCAGGGTGGCCAGCGCCTCGCCATCCACATCCTCGGCAACAACCAGAAGGTTTTTACTCACCTTGAGCACCTTCTCCAGCACTGGCAGGAGATCCGAGACTGCGGAAATCTTCTTGTCGGTGAGCAGGATGTAGGGGTCCTCAAGCACCGCTTCCATGCGCTCGGCATTGGTCACGAAATACGGGCTGATGTAGCCGCGGTCGAAGTTCATGCCCTCGACGTACTCCGTCTCGAAGCGGATGCCCTTGCCCTCCTCCACGGTGACCACGCCGTCCTTGCCCACTCTCTCCATTACATCGGCGATAAGGTCGCCGATCTCCTGGTCGGCCGCCGAGATGGCCGCTATCTGAGCGATCTGCTCCCGTCCTTTTATGGGCGTGGCGTTTTTCTTCAGTTCCTCGCTAACGATGGCCGCGGCCCGCGCAATGCCGCGTTTGAGGGCCATAGGGCTGGCCCCGGCGGCTATGTTCTTCAGGCCTTCGTGGACCATCGCCTGGGCAAGGACTGTGGCGGTAGTGGTGCCATCGCCGGCGACATCGTTGGTCTTGGTGGCAGCCTCCTTGATGAGCTGTGCCCCCATGTTTTGAAGGTGGTCCTCTAGCTCGATCTCCTTGGCAATGGTTACGCCGTCGTTGGTGATAGTGGGCGGCCCAAACTTCTTGTCCAGGATTACATTGCGACCTTTGGGGCCCAGGGTTAACTTCACCGCATCGGCCAAGGCATCGATCCCCTTCTTCAGCGCTTGTCTTGCTTCCTGGTTATATGCAATTTGCTTTGCCATCTTGTTTCCCTCCTTTGGGAATCTGAACACCCACCCGTCGGCGGTAGTTCAGCTCACCTTTGCCAGCACGTCGCTCTCTCTTATGATCAAAAGCTCCTCCTCATCGACCTTAACCTCCGAGCCTGAATACTTGGCGTAGATCACTCTATCGCCCTTCTTTACTTCCATCTCCACTCTCGTTCCATCCTCGTTGAGGTTGCCCGGGCCGACAGCAATGACCTCACCCTCCTGGGGCTTTTCCTTAGCTGTATCAGGGAGAATGATGCCTCCCTTGGTCACCTCTTCCTTCTGGATAGGCCTTACCACTATTCGGTCGCCAAGCGGCTTGAGCTTTCTAGCGGTAGTAAGTCTGGTTGGCATCCTTTGCTTACCTCCTTTGCGCTTTCTGTAAGTAGAAGTTCAGGCATTAGCCGTCTTGATAACTGATTGCCACTAAGATGAGCAACAAACGGTAGGGCGCTGACCAAACCCAAAAAGCTGTAGCTAATCCTGGGCAGGAAGGGGATGCGCCCCAGCCGGCCTGTTCTTGCCACGTGAGCCAGCGCTGCCAGAACCAGGGCTTCCCAGGGCAAGATGAAGGCCAGCAGAACCAGAATCTTCATTCACTCATCTCCTCGGGAGTTTCACTAGATATGGCTTTCCCCTTCGAAACCCTGGGGCGCACCACTTTTCTTATCATCATCATAGGCACCAGATATATGGGTAGGCCAGGCAGCAGGGCCTTTGGCATGCCCAGGTGAGGCAATAGCCATATAGTGAGAGCAGCATAAGAGACAAACGCGGGTACAAATAGAAGAGAGCCTTTCACATATTCAAGACTGGAGGCTACTCCCCCATTCCGGTACATCAAAAGCACGTTCAGAAGAAACAGCACTGGCAGGCTGGCCACTAAAGCCGCCAGCATACCGTTACCACGGCTGCCAACATAGGCCACCAGCGCAACCACCGTGCCACCGGCTAGAAAATAGATCAGATATTGTAACATCGCCCGCTAAACCCTTCCTGACTCATAATTTTCCCGTCTTCGGTGGGCGAAGAATACGCCTCGCACGCTACAGCAGTGTTCCACGCCCACCGAAGACGTCCCTCCTACCTTGGCTTTGGCTTGGGTTTGCCCTTTTGCACCTGCCCTGTCTCCTTTCCCTAACGCCTTTTACCTGAGAGCCACAGAACGCTTGCCTATTTCTTAGGAGGCGTTGTGGGCTGTGTGGGGCCTGGCTTAGATGGGCCAGTGCCCGGCTTTCCCGGCTTGTATGGGGGCTTGTAGCACTTCATCGGGGTTCACCTCCTTTCATCTTCTATCCTCTATATACTTTAGGCAGCTTGTGTTAAAATAACCCTAGAAATCAATTAGAGTTGCACTAGAAAAACCTTAAATTTTCCTTAGAATTGCGGCGACCCATGGCCAAGAGGGGCAGAGGCTCAAAATCGAGAAAGGGAGTAACCCAGGCTGCGCCCGCTGCGGAGATGGACTTTCAGGCCAAGCTGAGGGCGATCCTGAGCAATGCCGTGGATGCCCTGGGTGGCAGTGCCGGGATAATCGCCCTGTGGGACGAGGGGGAGAGGCGCTTTGTTGAAGGGGCGAGCTATGGACTGGAGTCCAGGGTTGTAGACAGACTGCGTCCGCTACTGAGAGAGGCTATTCCCGATCTGGCTGCCAGCAGGCAGAGCTTCGATCGGCTTTCGCGGTTTGCCCCTGACCTTCGTGTTCCAGCAGCTACCACAGAGCAGGTGCAGGACCCCATTATTGCCCTGCCCCTTGAGATCGCGGGAAAGACCATCGGGCTGATATATGTGTTGCGCCCCTATTTGGCAGATTCCTTTAGCAGCGGCGACCAGCGCATGCTGTCCGCCTTCGCCGACCAGGTAGCCATCTCGGTGCAGAATGCTCGCCTGGCACTTCAACTAGCTGAAGAACGATACAAGATAGAGTCGATCCTGGAGAGCAGCGGCGACGGGATTATGACCATCGATCCGCAGCGGCGCATACTCGCCTTCAACACCGGAATGGAACGACTTACCGGCTGGAAGAAGGAGGAGGCAGTCGGGGGCTATTGCTTCCAGGTCTTAAGGCTAAGGGATAGCCAGGGGGTAGATATTTGCCAAACTAAGTGTCCCCTCGCCCGAGGTGGTGAGGGCTTCATTAACCTCGATGGCATCATCGCTACCAAAGATGACCAGAGGGTTGACGTGGGGATGACTTATTCTGTGGCTCGCTCGCCCAGCGGTGACCTCCTACCCACGGTGATAAACGTTCGGGACATCAGTCGCCTGCGCCAGATCGAGAACCTGAGGTCAACGCTACTTGCTACCGTTTCCCATGAGCTACAGACCCCGATTTCCATTATTAAGGCCTACGCCAGCACCCTGGCCCGCTCCGATGCCAGGTGGAGCAAGCGAACCATCAGGGATAAGCTACAGGCCATCGAGGAGGAGAGCGACCGCCTCAGCGAGCTGGTAAGCAAACTCCTCTATACCTCCCGGCTGGAGACCGGGGACTTTTCGCTGAACAAACTTCTGCTGGACTTACCTAAAGAAGCGCATAAAGTGGCCAAGAGATTTGCCGAACTAACAGAGCTCCATAAGGTGGAGGTGGATTTCCCCCCTGAGTTGCCACCTGTCCTAGCTGACCCGGAAAAGATAGTGGAGGTACTCACCAACCTTGTGGAGAATGCGGTAAAGTTCTCGCCTCAAGGGGGAACGATAACTATCAAAGGTGAGACCTCAGGGGATGAAGTTCTGGTCACCGTTGCCGATGAAGGGATCGGCATCCCATTGTGTGACCAGGAGCGGGTCTTCGAGCACTTCTATAAAGTGGAGGATAGCTCGGCCAGACCGAGTCAGGGCACAGGGCTTGGGCTCTATATCTGCAAAACGCTTATCAAGGCCCACGGAGGTCAAATTACGGTGGATAGCGAGATGGGAAAGGGCTCCCGCTTCACTTTCAGTCTACCCATAGGTGAGGAACAATAGAGAACGGACACGGCAGGGAATAAAATGTCGCGCATGGCGGAACCTAGAGGAAGAGGACAGGGCAAGACGATTCTAGTTGTGGATGATGAACCTCGCATCGTCGAGGCGCTTAGCATGAATCTGGAACTGGAGGGCTACCAGGTCTGCGGTGCCTCCAATGGCTACGAGGCGCTGAAGAAGCTCACCGAAGAACTGCCTGACCTGGTCATCCTTGATGTCATGATGCCGGAGATGGACGGCTTTCAGACCCTGAAGGAGATTCGCCAGGTGTCCACGGTGCCGGTTATTATGCTCACTGTGAAGGGTGAAGAGATCGATAAGGTGAAGGGGCTTGACCTGGGAGCCGATGACTATGTTACCAAACCCTTCAGCCCCAAGGAGCTTATGTCAAGGGTTAAGGCGGTGCTGCGCCGAGTTGAGACGCCTACCCCCGCGCCCAAGACCGAAATACGGGTGGACGACAATCTTTCTATCGACTTTAGTCGGCGCAAGGTCATGGTCAGAGGTAAAGAGGTCCACCTCAGGCCCACCGAATACCGACTCCTGTACCATCTGGTGAGCAACGCCGGCCATGTCCTTACCCATGAGACCCTGTTGAGAAAGGTCTGGGGCCATGAATACCGAGATGAAGATCATTATCTATGGCTCTACATTACCTATCTACGCCAGAAAATCGAGGAGGATCCTAAGCATCCGAAGTATATCTTGGGTGAACGGGGGATAGGCTATAGGTTCAGGGAGTTTGAAAAGCGATAGCCTAAGTGACCGGTAGATCTTTCAAATCAGAAATAACCTGCCTGTGACCACCACTACAGATTCCACCAGATTTGCTGGAGGAGCTAAGTTACCAGCGGCAGAACATCGGGAAGTGTTTCCAACTCGGTGCCAAGGTCCTGGGAAGGATCATGGACTGTCGCAGGCTCCTGAGCTTTCTAATAAACATTGCTGCCGATACGCCCGCCGAGCATGTGCCTGCAACTCTAGCTGGTTCCATTAGTACGGGCACAAGTGGCCGAATCTGGCAGCTTACTGCACGAACCGCTAACGTGTTTAGCTATGATGCAACAAAAGCGAGGATTGTTGCCCCCAAGGCTTAACAAAATGAGTTTTTGTTCAGTGAGATCGAGCATCTTGCAAGAATCAAAACCCTATGTGCCGCCTGGTACAGAGTCTCGTTAGACGGACTGGCACACTCCTTTGAGAAGAGCCGCAATAATAGGGAGTTGAATATTAAGAGTCACGGGCCAGCTTTTCAATCTCAGGCAACTGAACGTCACAGCAAGTGCAGGTTTGCTGAGGCTTCAATGCCTTTGCCAATCCGGGTGAGATCCCTTTTCTTCGGAAAGGTTGATAGTTGTTTAGCCATCTTACGGGTCGGCGGTAAGCCCTGCCCTCGGCGACCTTTTGCGGTATGTAGCAAGCACCACCTTCTACTTCTGCCAAATAGAATTGGTCACCGTATGGAACCACAACCAAATCGCCTTTTTTCATCTCTCTTAAGAATATCCACAAACTCCCAGCTTGCCCCCCAGCTTGGCGAGTACTTAGGTTATAGGTCTCCTTGACGATCTGCCTAAATGTTTCCCAAGTCAATTTTGGATTGAGCAGACCTTGAGCTTCACTCCAGCCCAAGATTAACTCGTTAGTCTGCATTCCCTCGGGGAGGGCATCCTGAGGGGGATCGCCTGGATTTAGGCGGACAACAAATGCTCTTCGTGCTGGCGACGCTGTCATTACCTTACCTTCTTTGTCCCGCCGGATTTCTTCTGTCGTTTTACTTTGTATTCATTTGTACTGGGAGGCATCAATACAACTAAGTGGTGCCCGGACTGGGAAGCCCAACCACATAGACATCTAGTACCCCTATTCGAACTCGATCCCTAGCATGCCACCTCTATATTACAGCTCCTCGTCCTGCGGCAGCAACTCATCTATGCCTCCAATAGCGCCAAGGCTTAACATTTCCGAGAATTGTTAACTAGGGTTGCTTATTTGAACCCGATTTGGGTATCCCTATCCATCTTGCCGTCCTATTCATATATTCACGGTAGGCGTTACCGAAAGTCTCAAGGCAGTACCGTTCTTCGATAATTACCATAAAGTGCGTTATCACCGTAAGTATGGCTGAAAGCAGCAAATAAAGCCACGAAGCTGAAGCCACGCCAACACCTAACAATATTAAAAACATTCCGAGGGATAGTGCATTTCTTGAGTAACGATATATCCCTTTAGTAAATGGCTCTCCCAGCGGGGTAGCCGCAACATTGGCTACAGCTATGGTACAGATAATCAATCCCAACGAATAAATTGAAAGTCCGGTATAAAACCATGCCGTACCCAGTTTTAGTGGCAGGAAAATAGAGTATACCAGTAATACGAAAAAAAGTAGTGCCACAAAGTTACTGAGTTTTTTCTCCTCCTCACAGTGAGCTATTTTCTTCCCTATGTCATTTTTGAAGATTTGTACCGTCAAAGTAATATACAAGAAAATGAAAACCATGAAAATCCAGGCGTTCCATACACCTATTTCAAAAGCTGGTATGAGCGTCATGACTATCTCCTCTGCCGGCTCTATTGTGCACTAACAGTCCTATTGGAACAAGGCAGAAGGAAGCTGAGTCGGCAGAGCGCAGGACTTAACAAATGTCAGTTTTGTTCACCCATGATGGATTCGCTCTTTGCAGGCGGTTGATTGCCTCCACTGCGGCACGAAAGGTTATGGAGATGCTACAGCATAGTCTGGCTGCGAGAGCTGGTTTTGGGCTTGTTAGATGCATTGACAACTAGCAAGCACGGGTGTATCATGCGGAAACTAGTTCATATGGGAAATTCTGGTTAATAATAATCCATAAGAGGTGTGGTTTATGAGCAAAGATTTAAGGAAGAAGCTTAAAGATGCAGTTATCGATGGTGAACCTGACGCCGCAAAGGATACAATTCAAGAGCTCTTAAACACTGGCGTTTCACCATCCGATATCATCAAGGACATGTGTAAAGCATTAGACGTGGTGGGCAAAAAATTTGAGAATAAGGAATACTACATCCCCGACCTGATCATGTCTGGGGAGGCGATGAAGGGCGGGATGGAGATTCTTCAACCATTAATGAAAGCGGAGAAGGCTGAATTCGTGGGTAGCGTGGTGATCGGGGTCGTAGAAGGTGACGTACATGACATTGGCAAGAATCTTGTGGCGATTATGCTGAGGGGGGCAGGATTCGAGGTTCATGATTTGGGAATCGATAACACCGCCGAAAAGTTTGTTGAGCAGGCAAAGGAGGTAAAACCCGACATTGTAGCGGCTTCTGCCTATACCTCCACCTCTATGCCTCATCTGAGAGACGTACTAACAGAATTGAGAAAATCCGGTGTGAAGGATGAGGTTTGTTATTTGATCGGTGGTGCACCAACCACCGAGGACTGGGCTATGTCAATTGGAGCTGATGGCTGGGCTGGAGACGCCGTTGAAGCCGCCAAAGTTGCATCCAAACTGGTTAACAAGAGGAGAGGGAGCTAAAATGAGTTGGAGAGACAAAATAATAGATAAAGAAATCGACTTCTTGGCAGAAAAAATCAGATTGAGAGCCGAATCGGAAGAAATGACGCCGTTGCAACGGTTCGCGTGTATGGTAACAGGACAGGAGCCTGACCGTTTGCCGATAGCTGCTGCGTCAATGGAATGGTCTGCTCATTACATAGGATACCAACTCAACAGAGATTTTGCACACGATTATAAAAAATGGGTTCACGCAGCACTTGTAGGCGTCGATAGGTTTGGCGGCGATATGTGTGCACCAATATACGATATTTATAATATCGGCCCTGAGGAAATGGGTGCTGAAATCATATTCCCCGAGGATGCTATACCGGAAGTACGGAAGCCCGGTGTAAATACCCCTGAAGACCTGAAGAAACTGAAGGTGCCTGATCCTTACAAGGATGGTCGAATGTCGCTAATGCTGGAAGCCTGCAAACTTCTAAGAGAGAAAATAGGCGACGTTGTTCCTATTTTAGCCACTGTTAACGCACCTTTCTCCTGGGCTGCGAATCTTCGTGGGATTTATGATTACCTTGCTGACTTGAAGCGGAACCCGAAGTTTGCTCGCGACCTTCTGGAAATCGTGACGGAGGCAGCAACAGGATACGTCAAGGCTATGAATGACCATGGATTTATGCCTGTTCTTCTAGCCGACGCCACGGCAACCTCGTATCTGCTTTCGCCAAAACAGCTAGAAGACTACGGTGTGTGGTCATATAGGAAAATAGAGGAAGCCCTTGGACCAGGCTCTTTTACTGGCACCATATGGGGGGACTTTGAGACCCAGGCAAAATTCACCAAAATGGGTGTACCGAGCTTTATGGGTATTACGAACTATACCTACTGTGACAGGACAGGCACAGATCCATTAAAGGAAGAAGATATACTCGAGCAGAAGAGAGTTGCCAAGGAGTTAGGGGTTCCTATCATGACATCCCTCTGGGGTCAGTGGGTAATGGTTCACACCCCACGAGAAATAGACGAGGAAATAAAGAGGGTTATTAAGCTCGCTGGCCCTGACTGGCCGTTCATGGTTGGAGTATTTTACATTCCGCTTGGCACTCCAGTTGAAAATATAGACGCTCTAGTCCATGCAATAAAGAAATACGGAAAGTTTCCAATACATCTCTAAACGCTTTTTTATTTAGAAAAGGTGAATCCAAGCGAATTCACCTTTTCTCGGTTTTGTTAGTCCTCGACGCACTTGGGGAAGATGAAGGTAGTGCTACTTCTACTTAATAGCGTTCTGGTCAAAAGCGAGCCTCGCCGCGTCTCTTTTGCTCCGAAGGAACCTTTGGTATAGAATGGGTCCGTCCAGACAATACCGAGGAGAACCGCAATTTTACGAGATAAGGGCAGACCATAGTAAAAGATACATCATAATACTCTTGATTCCACCGTGGGTAAAATAGCAATTCTCCCCAAGCCTTCAGTCAACTGATTGAACCTTTTGACGGATTGTGTTCCACTGCTCTATTACGAGTATCGCATCACCCGCACGGCCTCTATGCTGGCAAGGAATGCTCTGTCCCCAAGGAGGTCTGAGGCAGAGATTGAACCTCGAAGGGTGTAATTTATATCGGCACCTCCACGGTCACCGTCGTCCCCGCACCCGATTCGGATTGAAGCGTCAGTGTGGCACCGACCAGCCTAGCCCGCTCCTGCATTCCGGCCAGTCCAAGCTTGCCTGTGCTGGCCAGATCGCCTAACCGTTGCGGCAATTCGAAGCCCTTGCCATTGTCGCTGATGACTATAACGAGCTTGGTGTCGCTGAACTCTATTGTTAGTTCAGCCCTTGAAGCTCCAGAATGCCGCCATATATTCCTCAACGCTTCTTGCGCAATGCGGAATAGCACAAGCTCGGTCTCAGGTGACAGCCGTCGGGCCTCGCCAACGATCGTCACCTTGGTATCTATACCAAATCTTGTTATCTCATCGGTCAGGAATTCCAGTGCCGGAAGCAAGCCCAGGTCATCCAATACAGAAGGGCGTAGGTCCTGGCTGAAACGGCGCACCCCCTCTAGTATGGCGTCGGTCTTCTGCTGAAGGCCTTCAAGCAATTTGAGGCCTTCCTTCGATAGATGCTCCTTGTCGATCATAAGCTTCTCCGCCTGGCGGGAGAGAGCGATCAGTCCCTGAGAGGTATCGTCGTGCAACTCCCTGGCGATACGCTTGCGCTCCTCCTCTTGAGCCCGGGTAACCTGTTGCGCATAGAAACGCAGGTTCTCCTTTACCCTTTCTTCATCGGTCACGTCTCTGGCAATATGCTGGAAGCCCGCTGGCTGACCATCGCTGCTGATGAGGCTGCTCGCCATCTTGATGATCGCCTCGCTACCGTCCTTCTTGATCAGTCGCAGCTCATAGGGTTGGTCGAGCTCCTCACCGGAAAGCAGCTTTCGTCGAATCTCTCCGACGATATCCAGGCTTTTCTCAGAAAGAAACTTCTCTTCCATTTCTCCAATGAGCTCCTCGCGCTCGTGCCCCAGAAGCCTGGCAGCCGCTTGGTTTGCTGCCGTGATTTTACCATCCAGATCATGAACCCAGATGGCCTCGTTGGCACTCTCGAACAGGTCGCGATAGGTTTTCTCCGATTGTCGCAATTGCTCCGCTACCAGCCGCTCCTGCTCGTATAGACGAGCGTTCTCAATAACTATTCCTACCTGGTTCCCTATAGCAGT
>Ga0114930_10001732_pt1 | contig 20388 bp, 30 predicted proteins | sample AnhtaG_FD_87300 | JGI IMG/M metagenome (GOLD analysis project Ga0114930, IMG submission 87300) | Deep subsurface microbial communities from Anholt, Denmark to uncover new lineages of life (NeLLi) - Anholt_01485 metaG | ecosystem: Environmental > Aquatic > Marine > Oceanic > Sediment | place... | reverse complement strand
CCCTCAAAACCGTCAAAGGTCAGGGCCTCCTGGGGAACGGTGGCCTGGGCTCTGGCCAGCCGCCTATCGGCCAGGTTAGAGATGATCCGCAGGTTGACTCGGCCGCCGGTTATCTCCTCCACTAAGGGGGCGATGGCCTCCAAGGTGGTATTGATAACGTTGGCGCCCATGGCATCGCGAACATCGTAAAGCAGATGGAGGACGAGCATGGGCCCCCTGGGGCTATCTATGACCCGCGGCTCTATATCTTGGGCCCCTCCCCCCAGACCGACGATGACGGGATCGACTTTGTTGGCCTCTTCTAGGAGCCTTCCCTTGGCATCCAGGAGCCGTTCCACGGCCTCATAGGGGTCGGCCAGGTCTAGCAGCTGTATCTGGCCTATCATCAAGGGAGGGGTAGCCTCCGTGGTGAAGCCTCCTCCCTCCCTCACCAGTTTGGCTCCGTGGCTGGCCCCGGCCACCACGGAGGGCTCCTCGATGGCCATGGGAACGAGGTAATCTTTGCCGTCGATGAGGAAGTTAGTGGCTATGGCCAGGGGCAGGCTGCAGGTTCCCACCACGTTCTCGCTCATCTGGTCCGCCTGGGCGGGGGTGAGCCCCTTGGCCCCTCTTAGGATATCTATCTCCTCATCGGTCAGGTTTGTGCGAGCCTGGACCTCCCTAATGCGCTCCTCCAGGCTCAGTTTATAGAACTCTGGGATGCGGGACAGGGAAAAGCCTCCTTTTTGGTATCATCAAAAACACCTGCGGGCGGCAGGCGCTAGATCAAACGTAACTATATCACACCTGGACTGTCAAAAACTATCAAGTTTGGGGAGAAAGGGTGGTACGAAGGAGCTAGGGGGGCGTTCTAAGTCAGATGTTCAGTCACGAATGAGCGAACCCACTGGTCCATGCCTTCCACATCGGTTTGCTTGTACTTATCATAGTGACCGTGGGCGACATTGTTCCTCAAATCGGCCCAAGCGATGATCTCCTTATATACGAACTTGGAATATACCTCAGCTTTGTACAGTTCATCATTCAGGGGTGCAATGGTGGCGGTGTCAGTGGTTACCGCGCCGGTATTGTCCTTAACCTCAACGCCATGCTTTTTGCACATTTTCCGGAGGCTGCTTTCGAGCACCGATCCTATCAATACGGCCGCGGCATCTTTATACTTGTTCTCCAAAAGATGTTCTGCTTGCTCCAGAAAATCGTCAAAGACATCTGCGCTGATGAGCAGTTCCCTCTCAAACAGGAAACCGCTTTCGATATCTTCCTTGACAGCCATAAGCACACCCAGACATCGCTCGGTAGCATAGATATATCCCTCAAGGGCAGTTTTTTTCTCTGTGTCAAATCTTCGATAATGCTCAGTGTTCTTGCCCAGCGCCCGTGAAAGGAAATTTAGGCAGCTCGTAACCTATTGAGAGAGTAGCCTATTGTCTAGAGTTCCGAGATACCCTGGTCGCTTGGTAGTCAGCAAATGCTCTCCCTGTTTGATGAGTTGTTGGAGACGAAACGTCACCTTTTCATCGAATTTTCGCATCGTCCCTATCCTCCTCAGACTAGTTACAGCGGCGTGAACCTCACTATCCTGGCAAAACTCTCCGCCTTTAAGGACGCTCCCCCTACGAGGGTCCCGTCGATGTCGGGCTCTCGCATGAGGTCGTCCAGTCCAATCACCTAATGCTCTCTCCATTCTAACAATTCCCCTCGACTCAAATTGACCAACAGATTCCATCGGGTGTTGTAGGAGCCGGTCTTTCCCATAGTGGGATCGAGCCGGCTATAGCCAGAAGATATCTTGGAATTCCAGAGACTGATGTGCTCTTCGATGGGCAAGTCCAATACCTCGGCTAAGTAGCCCAACCGCTTGAAGATGGTTCTATTGCCCATGCGCTCGGCGTACTTGGTAAGTGTATCCCAATCCAAACTCTTTTCCTCATATCCATACCATAGCCCCTTGATGGCTTCAGCGACACCTCCGCAATATTGGGGAAGGTCGAGGCAATCAACGAGCGTCTTCTCTCTGGAGGCTATGTTGACCTGCTTATCTTCAATCCACTCCTGAACGAAGCCGAAAAACTTCTGCTTGGCCAGAAGTACAAACCTGTAGATCAATCCAGTAATCTCGACGGGTCGCTTGTCGGTGGTGGTGGCAACGAAGATTGTTCTAGCAACTTGTTCAGTGAAGCCATAATAGTTGAGGGCGGTCCAATAGCTGATATAGCATGGGTTTACTAGACTCGCCGCTATCAAGAATTCGTGCTCAGTGTATGAACCGGTTAGCCCAGCACTCAGAGGCAGTATTAGATACTTACCACCTTGAAGGCGCTTTAACCACCGGCGCTTTACCAGATCATGCAGTAGCTTCTTCGCGCTGCCTGAGCCGGCGTTTAGAATGACCATAGCGTCTTGTAATGTGAAAATATGTTGCCCTCGTTCACTGAGTGTTGCTAGCAGCTCAGCGCTGGACTTTCCAAGAGTCTTTATCGGCATTAGTCCTTCCGTGTGTACATTTTATTGGAAAAAAGTTACCTCTCGGGTAACTATTTTACAACAAAATATACTTCCTGTCAAGCAGTCACAATGGTTCACTGAAGGTCAAGAGCGATATTGGACTTCTCCTATCGGCGTTCCTTCCTCCACCGCAAGCGCTATAACCTTTGCCACCTGGCCATTCTCCGTTACTGTCGCCGCTGTCTCTACCGTCACGACTTCCTCCAAGGTGGTGGTGTTGCTGCTGCTGACGGTGGTGGTGGCGGTGGCAGGTTGGGCGGTTGGTTGGGTGGTTGGTTGGGCGCTTGGTTGGGCGCTTGGTTGGGTGGTTGGTTGGGCGCTTGGTTGGTCAACCCCACCTATTTCTCGAATCTCACTATCCTGGCAAAACTCTCCGCCTTCATGGACGCTCCCCCCACCAGGGCCCCATCGATGTCGGGCTCTCGCATGAGGTCGTCCACATTGTCCGGCTTGACGCTCCCGCCGTAGATGATGCGGGTGGCTTCTGCCGTCTCCTGGCCATAAAGCCCCCTAAGAACGTCGCGGATGGTCTGGTGCATGGTCTGGGCCTGCTCCGGGGTGGCTGTGCGACCCGTGCCGATGGCCCAAACAGGCTCGTAGGCGATGACTACCTCTTTCATCCCTTCCCCTGTGACCCCGGCCAGGCACTCCCGCACCTGCTTTGTTACCACCGCCACCTCTTGCCCTGCCTCCCGCTGCTCTAGCGTCTCCCCTACACATAAGATGGGGCGCAAACCGTGCTCCAAGGCGAGATGGACTTTCCGGTTGATGAACTCGTCCGTCTCCTTGAAATGTCGCCGCCGCTCGGAGTGGCCCAGGATGACATACCTGCAGCCCACATCTAGGAGCATGGGGGGGAGATCTCCCCCGTGTAGGCTCCTTCCTCCTGGGGATAGATGTTCTGGGCCCCAAGTTCGATATTGCTCCCTTTCAGGGCCTCAGCCACGGGGTAGAGGGCGGTGAAGGGGGGACAAACCAAGATCTCTCGATCGGTTACATCGGCCAGGCTTTCCTTAAGGGCTTGGACCAGGGCGCTGGCCTGGCTCACGCTCTTGTGCATCTTCCAGTTTCCAGCCATGAGAGGGACGCGCATAACAGTTCTCCTCCTTAGCCTCTTTGGCCAAGATTATATCATGCCGCGGTGGGGCTGACAAAAGGAAGGGAGCCCCCCAGGGGGCTCCCTTGTGGGACCGGTGTCGGAGCGGGATCAACCTACTTCTATTACGATTCGGGTGTCAGTGGATGAGAGGTCTTCGATCTCGTACATTTGGAGGACGAGCTCCGTCAAGGCCGCTTCATCGGGCGCTTCGATGTGGGCCACGGCATCGGTAGGCCCAAAGAGGACATCAGCCTCCTTCACACCCGGGATATCGCGGAGGCTACTAACCACCTCAGTGGGATCCCCTTCGACATCGATGAAGACATAGGCACGCATTTAATCTCCCCCCTTTCCCTCGCCAAACACCGTCCCTAAGTTCTATTATGCAGATAAACATCCTTCTTGTCAATGATGAAGGGACGTCTCCTATGGCGATGGGGGAAGACTAATGCTAGAGCCAGATTCTGGCCGAGTCTTCAGGCTAGATATCCCTGATGATGCGGGTATCGGTGAACTCCACCCCGTCGACGTCCCGGATATCTATAATGACTTGGTCCAGGGCCGCCAGATCCGGGGCCTCGATGAGGGCCATGACCTCGGTAGCTCCGAAGAGGCCGTCAGCCCTCTTTACACCCGCGAGGTCACGCAGGCTGCGGACCACCTCCGCGGGATCATCATCACACTCGACGAAAACATAGGCTTCCATAGATATTCCCTCCTCTCTTAAAAGGCGCTTTTGTATTCGGCACAGCCTAGCCCGCATGATGCGGGATCTTTGATCTCTACCAGCCTCGCTGTGCAGACCGCGTAGACCTGCACCCTGGGGAAGAGACGGAGCCATCGCTGGGCGGTGGCTTCTAAGGCCAGGTGCACACAAGGGTTGCGGGCTAATATCTGGGGGACGGGACACCTTTTACATAGATCCTCCTTCCAGGGAGTGGAGCGGGGGTTGCGGGCGATGAGACGGCACTCTTTGATGGTTTTTCGACGGTAGGTATCCTCGTGATAGAAGGGACACTTCTTGGGCATCACCTCACCCCGCGGCTTCTAGACCCCGAAGGTGGTCTATGCTTCCCACCTCTATCACTCGGGGCTTCCCTTCCTCGAACTGGATGATGTTAAGGGCTCCGTTATCCTGCCTAGGGGTAAGCCACATCAAGGAGAGGTCATCTTCCATGAAGTGGCATATGAGGCTCTTGACCGGAATGGTGTGGGTGACGATGCATATATTGTGTTCCGCTTCCTCCATCAAGATCCTCTCCCAAGTGCGGATAACGCGACGCTGTACCTGCTCCACGCTCTCCCCGCCGGGCATGCGATAGCGGTGGGGTTGGAAGCGCCAGGTGATGAGTAGTTCAGGGTAGACCGCTTCGATCTCCTCCACCGATTTCCCCGTCCAATGGCCACAGTCGATGCCGCGGAATCCCTTCACCTTTATCACGCCCTGGCGGTGCTTAGCGGCGATGGTCGAGGCGGTTTGGTAGGCTCGCAAGAGGTCACTGGAGTAGAAAGCCCCTATCTTCTCATCCTTTAAGCACAAGGCGAGACGCTTGGCCTGCTCCCTTCCCAACTCCGAGAGTTCTGGGTCGAGGTGGCCTTGGAAGATGCGCTCCCTATTGAGGCTCGTCTCGCCATGTCGCACAAGATAAAGGGTAGTCACCATAACCTTTCTCGCCTAAAAGGTCCTGGGCCTCTTTATACATTCTAGCACAAGAGGGCTCTATTGTCCATATAGCCTTTTGATGACCCTCAGAGCCAGCAAGGTGAGCCAAGGGGAGGGCTCCTTCTTCTGGCCGAACCCCCAGCCTTTCCAGGCCATCCAGATTGACGAGGCGGTGAAGCGTCCTTGCTCATCCTGTTGCGCCGTGAGGGTCTTGACCATCTCCAGAAAGCGTGGGTCATTTCTCAAGAAGGGAAAGCGGCTTAGAACCTCGGTCACATGCAAGATATCGTACCAGATTAAGGGGTATTTGAGTTTGCGGAAATCGGTGCCGATGCCGAAGAGGTAGATTTTGCGTTCCTTCTGCCGTTTCCAGTGGCCCAGAAGCATCTCCGCTCCTATGTGAGCGGCTTCACTATCTCGCATCTCCGGCACCTGAGCCAGGGCCTTGAGGGCCAGGAGGTTGGCTAGGGGGCAGGGGTCGTCTTTGCGGCCAGGGCCGCGAAACCCCGTCTGTGAGGCGCAGGGCCAGCCATTATCGCGGATGAGGTCGGTCAGGTGGTGAACCGCCCTCCTCACCGCTTCATTCTCTGCCAGGCCGAAAGCCAGGAAGGCATATAGAATGGTGGGGGCGTCACAGAGCATCCAGATCCACTCGATCTCCCCGGTGCCTCCGTAGCGCGGGTCGATCTGGGCGGTGATCTGAAAAGCCCCTTCTGGTGATTGATGGGCCATCACTTCCTTGATTATCCAGGGCATGGCCGGGTCGCTGGCGCGAAGCCCGAAGTCGGCTAGGACCGCCAGTTTATGGAGGGGGTGTTTAGCGTCGTTGTGACGTTTTAGGGGGTAGCCCGGCCACTCCCTGAGAGCCTCGATGAGACTCTGGACTTTGGGGTGTTCCAGCATCTCGGCGCGAGCGGCCTGCACCTGGGGGTCGTCCTGGGGCCGGTCGAGCAGGTCCAGCAGGGTGCGATAGCGGACCCAAGGCTGGCCCTCATTCAGGAGCCAATCAGTTGGGTCAGCTTGAACAAGATCCTTCCATTCAACCATCGGTTGCCTCCCCCACACGCTTGAGCAGTCGCAGTGCGTCTAGGGTGACCCACTTGCTGGGTCGGTTGCGCTTCTCCAGCGGCCAGGTGCGGGAAACAGAGCCGCAAAGCCACCGTCCTTGCTCGTCCTGGCGGGCCAGGAAGAGATCGAGCAACGGTGTGAAGCGCAGGTCGTGAGCGTGGCCGTGGGCAGCCAAGGCCTGCAACGCGCTGAGCAGGTCCCAAGCGCGGGGCACGCCGAAGGTGAACCAGCGCTTATGCTCACCCCTAAAGTCGTAGTCGGCGTCTAGCAGCGCGTCGACCAGGCGTCCCACGACCCACTCCGATTGGGGCGAACGCATATCGGCCGGGAGCACGGTCAGGCCGTTAAGAGCGGCGATAGCGCCCCATAGGCAATCCTGGTGCTGGTAGCGGCCGCAATCGAGCGCATCCTCGGTGGACATATCCTCGACGAGGAAGGCGAAGGCACGCCGCACGCGGGGGTCGTCGCCCAGGCCGAAGTAGACCAGGAAGGGGAGGTGCGCGCCGGTGGTGCAGGGGAAGATGCCACTGCGGCGCGTCTTTGTCATCGAGAAGCCTCCGCTTTCGTGCTGGCAGAAGCGCAGGAAGGAATCGCAGCCAGCGGCTGTTCGCTCGTCCGGCTCGACGCCCAGCATGTGCAGGATACTCAGCACGGCCACCGCTCCCTGGGCGGTGTAGGACTTGGCCTCATCGTCGCCCCAGTGGCCATCGGGGTGCTGGCGGGCGAACAACGCTTGCACGAGGGGCTGCCGGGCAATGGCCGCTCGTGTCTCGATCACCTTGACATCGTCCGCCGGCCGGTCGAGGATGTCGGTCAGCGTCCAGTAGCGAACTGAGGGGTTATCTGGGTCTGGCTCTAGGAGCCAGGGTACCGGGTCTCCGCTCAATGGTTTCATCCACTCTGGCATCGGGTTCCTCCCCTTTGCTGTCTCATTTCGCGGTCACTAAGAAGTCTGGTTCCGCAAAATAAGATAGTCAAGGCTGTTAGGGTGATCCCCTTCTCTTGCCCTCTTGCTTCCTCTCCTTGGGCATCCAGACTCTGTCCAGGTCGATAAGATGCTGGACTTCCCAGCCCCGCTCTCGGAGGGCCCTTCCGATATGGCGACGGTGGCACCTCCAAGGCAGCCTCTCGCTGCACATAATGGCTACCCTTTTCTTTTGTGCCACTCCTTGCAGCCTTGCTAGCCCGGCTTCGAACTCCTCGCTTTTCATATAGGCTTCATACCCCCCGCTTCTGTAGCCCCCCAGTTCCTCCCCCAGATAGAGGTAGGTGATCCCGTTCTCTTCGAGGAGAAGAGCCAGGTTCTCTCTTATGAAATGCTCGAAGCGAGAAGTGGGGAAACGGCGTACATCAACGATAGCCTCAATCTGATAGTGAGCGAGGAGATCCAGAAACTCCTGGGCGGAGCGGGTGCTGCTCCCCAGGGTGAAAATCCTTCTGCTGGGCTTCATGGTCATCTTTTGTCTTCTTTACCCTGGTCAGCCTGATGACGTTCGCACCACTCGCGCATGGGGCAGTGGGAATGTTTCCCCTTACGACACCACTCCTTCCCTAGGCGGACTAAGGCGGACTCGAAATCGGCGAAGATCAGGGGCTCCGGGAGGGCTTCCCGCAGGTCAAAGAGAATTTTGGCCCTCTCCTCGGTAGTTTGGCCCGCGTACGGGGTGAGGCCCAGGTTCCTGGCGGCCAAAATCACCAGATCGCTGGGCAAAGGGTCGGCTTTCTCCCAAACTCCTCGAAGTTCTCTCAGAAAGATGTTAGCGGTGATGGGGCCTATGCCCTTAAACTCCATGAGCCTAGATTCCAGATCCCTTTTGTCTATCGCTTGTTGGTGTAGAAGGTTGAGGTCTCCGGCGTATCTCTCTTGCAGCGTTCCCATGATCTCCAAGAGTTGGGTGGCCGTCTTGAAATCGTATCGCACATAGCCCCCGCTATCGAGTATCTCCACCAGTCTATCCCAGCCGGTATGGAGAACGCTTTTGGGGGGTGACGACACCTTTCCTTGCGAATTCCCGGTAGGTATTCGCTGCTATCTTCTCACCGATTCTGGCTCCGAAGAGTATGGAGGCCAGGAACCACTTGAAGATCTCTTCCGAATCTCCGCTTGCCAGATCTATCCCCAAGGAGGTGGAGAACCTGCCCCTTAGGGTCTGGAGTATTTTTTTTACAACTTCTTCAGGGTGTCGCCGAGCCGATCTCCTCGCAGATTCTCTTGCGTTGCTCATGGAACCTCTTCTGTCATTATATCATGGGAGGATGGTGATGCGCTGACCATAATTGTTCCGCTCTTAAGTCGCGCGACCTAGAGAGATGACACGAGGTTCTCAGGGATAAGACAAGGCAGCGGAGAAAATCCGCTGCCTTTCACTGCTTGCCCTTTCTACCCCTCCTTGGGCTGGAACTGGTTGCAACTCCCTTGGGCCTCTACTTCGTGGCCGAAGCAATCGCCTTTTCCAGGGTTGTCAGGTTTGGGCGTGTATAATTTGCAGTCGGCACAGGTCTTGCCCGGCTCCCCCTGGGGGGTGTATTTAACCTCCATCCCTTTCACCTCCTCTCGATCCTTGTGTGTTTGTGAAGCGCGAACGCGCTGCTGCTGACGGGGCATCGCGATTCACAGTTCCTGCAGAGATCTTTCGAACTCTTTTACCCGGGGTGGCTTTTTACCCTTACCGGGTAAGATGGTATGCCCTTCTTCTGTCAAGCGTGTCGCCTGTGCTTCTGTACCTCCGGGGAATTTTTCGTTTAGGCTACCATCTGCCTTAATCACCCGCCAATATGGTGTTATCCGTTTCTTTCCTTCGGTTAGATCTTCCTCTGCTGCCTCGGCTGCGATGCGCATAAAGATTCCAGCCGTCAGAGGGCAAGTGAAATCGGCGTTGAAGTCTTTCGCTAGCCGGTCCCTGATCTGGGCGACAGTAGCGAGTTTCCCTTTTCGTATCTTACGTATCAAGGCATCGACATCGAGGGGTTTGGGGATAAGCATCTTTCCCCTTCCCCGTGGGTCATCAACCACCTTGGGCTCTTGGTCAACTTCTAATTTCTCTCGCGCGGTTTTGCGCCTTTTAGCCATAAAGCCTCCTTCACTTTGAATATCTCGTTGATGACTTAATGTCGATTGCGCGCTTTTTGATTGCGGTTTGGGCTAGGGTGGTGTGCGTTTGTGTGACGGCCTAGCCCGAACCACAAACACTCCTTTAGGCGACGTAGCCTTCTAAATGGGCGACTACTTGCCCAGTGAGTCTCTCACGTAGAGTTCCCAAGGCCCTATGTGCTCTTCATGATACTGCGATTTCAGCCAGTCCATCAACTTATATGTGTGGATGCCATTTGTTTGTCCGAAAGCAATTACCTCTGGGCCATATGCTTCCAGTTCCTGAAGCCATCCCTCAAATCCACCTGGCGTGTTGGCATGAATCCGTCGATCGATACCGCTGATAATAAAGACGTACGGGCTTGGATTTATCCGATGAAGAACTACTAGAATCTCCGGCGCGCCTATGGATAGCAGTCTAACATCCTCCCCGAACCTCTCCTCTATTTCAAAGGCTGCTTGTTTCTGGAGGTCAAGTCGGGATTCCCGGCGGACATGAACATTAATCCAAGCAGATGCTATAAGCGCTATACACAGCCCTGTGGTAAGAAATCGCGGCGCTCCTTCCTGAAGGGTTGTGCCTCTCGATCTCTCCATATGCTGAACTGCGAGATCTAGGAACTTGCCAAATCCAATGGCCAGATATGGTAGAAACACATAGAAATCTGGATACCCCTGAAAATCAAGCAAAGACCACAGAACAGGGGCTGGAAAAGACAACAGAACCGGAGCAAATGCGTCTTTGGTCAGTGTATCTCTAAACGACTCATGAAGTGATCTTCTCCAAAAGTAAATGTAGACGACCATAATAAGACCGATAACAATAGGCAGCAACATCGTGCCATAACCGGAGAATACAGCTCTTTCCACCTTCGAGATGTGCGAGATGAAGGAGTACTGTACTCGATCAAGATACCGAATATTGAAGAGAATAGCCCCATCCAGCAGCTCATAGAAGGCACCATGGTAGTGAAAATATGCCCCTATGACAACTAGTGGCAATCCGATTCCAGCTAACGCGCGGGAGATAGCGGGGAAACGTTCTTCTCTAGGCCGCGCAGTGGCGAGGATAAGGGTCACGAGCGGGAAAATCGCTGTGGGTTGCCAGGCAAGAGATGATAGCGAGCCACATAGGCCTGCCCAAAACCATTGTCTTTGACTCGTCAACAGAAGGCTCAGCGTTTCAAATAAGACCATCGGCGTCTTAGTACGAGGCCCTGAACCAGCAGCATGCCGGGCAAAGCCAAAGAATCCGAGGAACGCAAAGGCGGCGAAACCTCCTACCCTCTGGGACTGGAATAGGCTGTTACCGAGCCAATAGCCCGAAACGACCGCCAAACAACTAACGATAAAGAAAACCAAGCGCACGGCGTATATGTCATCCCAGGCCAACTGCTTGGAGACTATCACTCCCAGCCCCGCAAGCATGGGAGCGAGCGGACCTTGGTTAACGAAAATGCTAACATATGGCGGAACACCTTGGGCCATTCTTTGACCGCTGTACAGATTAACAGCCTCGTCTCTACCAAGCCATCCATGAAATCCATATTGGCTATAAACAAACGCTGCGATGGCAAAAATAAGAAACGGTATAAACACTTTTTGTATTGATACAAGATTTCTCTGCCTACATTGCATGTCTATCCCCTTCCGTGTTTTAAGCCTATTTCACATAACCCGTTATATGCGAACTCCGCAGTTGTGGCACATCTAGGACCTTTTCCTAGAGCGTCTTTGTCACCATCGCCGCCACGCCACGTACGTCTCCACTCTTACCCTGCTGCGGAAAATCCGCTCAACCCGCCAATCTCACCGCCTCGTTCACCCCTCCCATGAGCGTTGGCCGGGGGCTGTCGTCATCACCTGGTTATCGATTCACACTCTGTCGTCGGCAGGCCTCGATCTAGCGCTGATTGAGCACAAAGAGCATAGACTAGGGGGCCTAGCTCTCGCTGCTTGTTTTGTTGGACCACCAAGTCCTCAGAAGCAGGCTTCTGAGGAGCGTCAGCCAGCACTATCCCATCCCAATCCTGGTGAATAAGACCCATGAGTGAAGCAACAGTGGGCACTATATCTACAAGTCGCGCTGGGTAATCGGAAACCTTGCCCTTCTTGATTCCTGGTCCGTAGATAGTCAATACGACGTGTTGTGCTCCCCAGGTGATGACCTCATGCGACCCGTGTGAGCCCTCGGGCCACTTACCTAGCAGCGTATTCTCTGGCAGTATAATGACCAAATCGGGACCTGTTGGACCTACATACGTGGACAGAAGGTATGAGAGCGTTGCTTGCATCGGCTCTTCTAGCTTAGAACCAGGTGCAAGCAGATAGTTACTATCTCCTGGCTCTTTGTAGTAAACCCCAAGGATAGCGGGATCCTGAAGCATTGAGATAGCTTCAGCGGCCTCGCCTGCTTTGGAAGGATTGGTGAGCCATATATGAGTCCAAGCGGTGACACTTTCCTGCCGCCCAGCGCCTGAATCCTCTAAGGCCTCAAAGATAGCACCTTTTTTCACATTTCTTTCATTCGGCACCATTCCATGATCGCTTGTTACAATGATGGTAGTATCTTCGAGCATACCTTCTTGGCGGTACCAATCTATGAGGCGTCCCAATTGTTTATCGAGAGAAGCCATCACGCTTGACATTCTATCAGAATTAACGCCTCCGGTGGCGTGGCCAACAACATCTGCGGCTGCCAAATTCACCATTAGCAAGCGCGGCTGATAACGCTGAAGCAACATCAGCGCTACATCTACCGTCCACCGGTCAAGATCCTCGGGCCCAAGAGGACCAGGCTCGGAGAGGTCAGTGTGTTGCAATACCTCAGCCGGAGGCTCGTGGCCAGGCACTGCCGCAGGTTGCACGTCAGAGTATTGCGACCATCCCTCGGCAGAAGGTTGCTTGGAAGTGGAGGCGTAAAGAATCCAATCCGCCGAGGTGCGCCCCCCCATTGCTTCAGCAGCGTGGACTTTCGGTCCACTTATGGCAACCGAATGGGCACAGGGGTAGAGTTCTCGTACCAAATCAGCAAATGTGGGAACCCCCGATTGGATGATCAATCTAGATATTCGGCCCTCGCCGACTCCCTCAAACAGTGTAATCCATGTTCCGAACTGGTCAGCCCACTCGAACCCAAGAACGCCATGGCGGCGGGAAAACACGCCGGTATTAATTGAGGCGTGGCTAGGTGGTGTGACACCGATCAATTGGCCTACCCAGGCATGCTCATACGATGTACCCTCCTGCTCAATGCCTTCTAGATTGGGCATGGGCGCGAGATCAAGATAGTCAGGCCTTACCCCATCAAGAACCACTACCATAACCCTGGTTCCTGTCTCATCGTCCTCGCAGTTTGGTCCAGGAAGGACTGGGGAGTCTACAATTGCGGAAGGTGGAGCCCCCGCAGTTGGAGCAGCTGTTGGAGCGACAGGTGGCCCCCCACATGCAGTCACTAGCACTCCCAGTAGGATGAGTGCTGCTATGGTCTTCTTCATCGGAAACTTCCTCCCTGATCACTACAAGCACTCAGGGTCGTTGTCCACTCTCCTTAATATATCGCTCCCAGAAACCCCTTATATCGAAGTCGGCCATCGGCTGGAAGGTCTCATCCAGGGCCTCTACAGCCTTGATGCGGTCCACCAGAAAGACGACAAAGGCGGCTTGTATGTGGCAGAAGGCGATCAAGTTCCACACCCCTCCTTTACAGACCAGGCCGTAGGGGTTGATCACCCGCTCATCAGGGATGAGTTGGCAGTGAGAGGGGTAGGTTATGCGTACTTTCTGGTTGCTGAGGATGGCGTTCTTGAGAGTCTCAAGATGGGTATCCTCTCCCTGGCCCCAGATGGGCGACATGTCGAAGAGGATACGCTCCTTGGCGCGACGGATATCACTTTTGTACTCCTCGGGCCATAGCGCCTCGATCTTGGCCAGGGCCTTGGTGATGGCCTGGGTGCTGTCCAGCCTGGGATACTGCTGGATGACGCTGCCTCCTAGAAAGAGGGAGACCGCCTCCTCGGTGCTCAAGAGCATGGGCTCCATCTTATAACCCTCCATGAGATAGAACCCTCCCTCTCGACCTGGACAGGAAGCGACGGGGACCCCAGCCAGACATAGGGAGTCTATATCTCGGTATATGGTGCGAACCGAGACCTCGAAGATCTCAGCCAGTTCCGAGGCGGACATCCTACCCCGAGATTGTCCGTTCAGGATCCTGAGGATCCTTCAGGATCCGAAGGAGAGGAGTAGGATGATCGCCAGAAGCCTCTCGGTTTTCATACCCATCACCTTCTCCCAGTATAGCACACTGTTGTGACATCAGTATGTCAGGGTTTTCTCACGCGCTTGGCGGGAAGACGTTTAATGATAGAGTCTTAGATACCAAGCCACGATCTGGGGGCCGTAGATAAGAGCCACCAGCCCACCCACCACTAGAAAGGGGCCGTAAGGGATGTAACTCTTCAAACCTTTGATCCGAGTGAGCACCAGGAGGAGAGCCGTGGCCCCGCCGGCCAGGATGGCGATGAGTAGGGCTACGATTATCGACGGGAACCCCGTGGCCAGGCCGATGAACGCCGCCAGTTTCACATCTCCACCCCCATCCCCCCCTTTCGCGCCAGGGCGATGAGGTAGAATGAGACGAAGCCGATGAGCCCCCCAGCCAGGGCGCGCAGGGGACCTAAGGATAATGAACCCCCTATCCCCGCCACGAGGATAGCAGGGAGGATCACCACATTCAAGATGAGCCGATGTTCCAAGTCGATGACCAGGACTAAGAAGAGGATGCAGATATAGAAGGTGAAGAGAAGGAGTAGAGGGGTTGGGCCATATCGCTCCCAGAGGAAGGCGAAGGCGAGCATGGTTCCCAGTTCCAAGAGAGGTCGACGAAGGGAGAGGGGGGCCCGGCAATGTTGGCACCGTCCTCTCCAGAGAAGAAAACTGAAAACGGCGATCCACTCTGGAGGTAGGTGGTTCTGACCACAGTAGGGGCAACGGGGTGAGCGAAGGGTGCGGCGCTGAGGCAGTTCGTCAGCGGCGAGGTTAAGAAAAGCACCGGTGAGCAAACCGAGTAGGGAGTAGGGGATGATCATGCCGCGTTCTCCGTGCAAAAGATTATATCATACCGTTTGACAAGGACAAATGAGGGCTCTAAAATGGTAACAGTAGCGGGACGTTGAGGGAGGCAGGTGAAAGAAGTCTACTATCAGAGAACGGGCAGCCTGGTGAGCCTGCTCCTCTTGGGGTTGGCCCTCTCTTGCCTGATAAGGCTGCCCACAAATATCGTCTCCTTTGTGGCCTTCGGCTCCCCCACCACTCTCTATATATCGACCCCCTGGATCATGGGGGGGATACTCCTTCTTCTGACCATCACCGGCGTCTATTCTCTGGTTCACTCCGGGGAAGAGAGAAGTTCCCCTCTCTATAGCCTGGCCTTTGCGGGCCTGCCCAGTGTGGTGATTTTGGTAGCCCTTTTCTTCCTGCGTCTTTTGGCGGATCGGCTATTTTTCGTCTTGGGTCTGGCCTCAGCGGGTTTACTTGTGGCCTTGATCCTCGCGGGCCAATATCATACCAGGGGAGAAAGAAACTCTCTCTGGGCACGATGGGGTCTCAATCTAGTGGTCTATGGAACGGTTGTTTTCTTTTACGCCCTCATCTACGGCCTGAGGACTCGTAGCCTTCTTTCGGCCACCGGGGTATCGCTGGTCAGCGGGGCCTTGGCTTTGGAACTCCTGCGGGGCGAGGGAGATGCGGGGCGGACCTGGCTCTACGCCCTGGTCGTGGGGCTCATCATGGGGGAGATCGTCTGGGTTCTGAACTACTGGGGCATAAGCGCCCTGGCGGGCGGGAGCCTCTTACTCTTAGCCTTCTATCTCTTCACTGGATTGGCTAGGCAATATCTTGAAGGCGTCATCGGCAGACGTGTGGTGGTCGAGTTCGCCCTCGTCGCGGCCCTAGGGGCTGCTTTCCTCATCATCTCTTTCCCCTGGTCGTGGTAAGCATAAATTGTGAGGAGGTGTGAGATGTGGGTAGAGCGGGAGGAAGAGCGAGAGATCCGTATGCCGGAGGAGTGGGGAGGTATCATCCCTTCCCAGGTGTTTCTGGATGAGGCGAGGCGGATCGTCGAGGAGGGCAAGAAAGAGGGGCTGGTCTTGCGGGTGATGGGAGGGGTGGGGATCAGGCTGCGCACCCTCCAGCACGCCGACTTGGCCCAAAGGCTGGGGCGGCTGGGGCCCCAGCAACAGGAGTTCACCGATTTGGATTTCGTGGCCTACAGGAAACAAAGGAAGCGGATGAAGGGTTTCTTCGAGGGCCTGGGGTATGGCAAGAGGAAGGCTACCCTCTCCACCGCTGCCTCCGAGAGACAGATCTACTTTCACCCCCAAGGTTGGTTCTTCATCGATGTTTTCTTCGATAGGTTGCTGGTAGCCAACCACCCTCTGGATTTTCGCGGTAGGTTGGAGTTGGATTTCCCCACCATCACCCCTACGGACCTCCTCTTGGAGAAGCTCCAGATCGTCAATTTCAGCGAAAAGGATATGAAGGATACGCTGGTCCTCCTTCTGGCGCACCAAGTCGGGGAGAGGGACCAAGAGGGACTCATCAACGCCGCTCATATCGCTAGGCTCTTGGCCAAGGATTGGGGCTTCTGGTACACCGTGACCACCAACTTGCGCGGGATAAGGGATCTCCTCCCCGAGATGGAGATCCTCTCCGAAGAGGAGAGAGGGGCTATAGTCTCTAGGGTTGACGAACTCTTGGCCCATCATATAGAGAGGGAGTCCAAGAGCCTCAGATGGAAGACACGCGCTCGCATCGGTCCCAAGATGAGATGGTATGAGCCGGTGGAGACGCTGGAGACCGTAGGCGGCTTCGGCATCTGGCGGTTGGCGGAGGAGCGGAAGAAGGATTAAAGGTTTTGCCCTCTCTTAGAGTTTCAACTCCTGGGCCAGGGGTAGATCGGTCTTGGAGATGCCCGGCACACGGACGAGGAGGATCGGCTTGTTGGTGCCTCGCAGCACCTTCTCCGCTACGCTACCGAATATCCAACGGCCTACGCCACTCCGCCCGTGAGTGGACATGGCTATGAGATCGACGTCGTTCACCTCTGCGTAGTCGGTGATCTCTTCGGCGTCCTCGCCGTGACGTATGGTGAAACGGGCGTTGACCCCTTGCTGCTGAAGGCGCTTTTCGACAGCGGATAGGTAGTTGCGAGCCTCCATCGCTTCCCTCTCCGCTGCAGAGGGCAAGACACCCGTGGCCGGCAACACTCTCAGGAGTATCACCTCCGCTCCGTGAGCCACGGCCATATCCTTCACATGGGGTAGGATGCTCTCGGCGATCTCGGAACCGTCCAGGGGTACTAGTATTTTGCTATACACAAGCCCTCCTTCGTTCGAATACGAAATCTCTGGCCCAAGAGGAGTGGACTTTCAGTTGCAGAAACTCGAAAGTCTGATATTATTATAAGACTGATAAGGGGGGACACGCCAGATGGCCAAGACTAAGTTTCTCTTCTCCACCGACTTTCATGGTTCTGAGACGGTGTGGCGCAAATTCCTCAATGCGGCTCGCATCTTCGACCTTGACACCTTGGTGCTCAGCGGCGATATGACAGGCAAATTGATGGTTCCCATAGTCAAACGCCCCGATGGCCTATACGATGCCACGCTCTTGGGCGAGAAGTACCTCCTCTCAGAAGAGGAGGTTCCCGATTTCCAGAAGAGATGCCGCATGATCACCTATATCCCCTACGTGACCACCCCCGAGGAAGCGGCAAGGATAGCCAACGATGAAGAGTACCGGGAGGACCTCTTCGAGCGGATGGAGGGAGAGATCGTCAAAGCATGGCTCTCCCTTATCCCAGAGCGGGTTCCCCCCCGCTGCAAGGTGATCATCAGCCCCGGAAACGATGACAAACTATCTATCGATGAGATCATAAGAAGTGATCCCAACCCCCAAGTGATCTTCGGAGAGGAAGAGGTTGTTTTCCTGGACGATGAGCACGAGGTCCTCTGCTTTGGCTGGTCGAACCCTACGCCCTTCGACTCGCCTAGGGAGTGCTCGGAGGAGGAGTTGGAGGAGCGCCTTGAAGCGGTAGTGGCTCAGGTTAAGGACTTGGAAACGGCGGTCTTCTGCATTCACGTGCCCCCCTACAAGAGCCTCATCGATGAGGCTCCTGAGGTGGACGAGAACCTGAACCCCATGCTCAAGGCAGGACGCCCGCGCATGGTGCCCGTGGGCTCTAGGACGGTGCGGAAGATCATAGAGAAATACCAACCCCTTTTGGCACTGCACGGCCACATCCACGAGAGCCCTGGCTTTGCGAAGATCGGACGCACCAAGTGCCTAAACCCGGGGAGCGAGTACGGGGAGGGTATCTTAAAGGGGTTCCTGGTGGAGTTAGACGGGCCCAGGATCACCCAGTTGAGTCGCTTCGAGGCCTAGCGGCAGTCGCTCTGATCACCTTGAGGGCCCGATGACGGAGCACCTCGTCCTCTTTTTGAACCAGATAGAAGCCTCACCCTCCGCCGTGGAGGTCGGCGATATCCTCCGGGAGATCGTACCAACGCACCTTCTCCCCCACGCGGGCCCGCATCTTCCACTTCATCGACTTAGGCGCTTCCTCGATGATCTGGTGCAGCCTCTGCAGCCGGCCAGTGACCAGTTCCTTTTCCTCACCTTCCAGATAATCGTCGGCTAGAGCGACTACCTTCTCTATGTTCATGGTTATTGTCTTGTACCAGCCCCAGTCGTCCCCGCAGAGGCCAGCGATGCGCCGGGAGTTGATCACCTCCCGCTCATCGCTTTCACCTATCTCATGGTCCTCGATGAGGGCATAGGTGTCCTTGATATCCTTCTCGTTCAACTCTACAACCTGCAATTTAGAGAGGAGGAGGTCAGCGACAGGTACGGTGTACTCATCGAGTTCTAAGCGGTGGAGGAAATTGAGTTGGTGGCACATGGGGAAGACGTCTAGGAAGACATCGAGATCGAACCCCAACTGGGGGTTGTCGAAGAGGAGCCGGCGGTGGCCTTGGAGGGCGTTGAAGCGACGGTTGGGCTCATATCCCAGGTCCTCTAGGAGGCGGCTTATCTCCTCTCGCTGGCTCCGGTAGCCTACGCAATCCAGGTCGCCATAGGTGCGGGAGAGTTCCCGATGTCCTGCGCCGGGGCAGTGCAATTTCACCGCCAGGCCGCCGATCAGCCTGAGGTGTACCCCGCGCTCGCGGGCGGCATTGATGACGCGCTTGGCTTCCTCTTCCATGGTGACCATCTCTTTACCTCCTCGGGGACAATGCCCCTAAGTCTGGACCTTTCTCTTGTCCCTTGACGAACTCCATGGCCTGAAAGCGAAACTCCGAGGGGTCTAATTTTAGACTACTGACGGGAATTTGCAAGAAATCGTCCCCATCTTTGTAGAGCCTGACGGCGAACTCTCCCAGTCCTAGGTGGACCAGGGAAACCCGCGAGTAATCTCGCCAACGAGCCGATAGCCGGCTATCACCCCGCTGTATCTGGAAGCCGTCTTGATCGTAGGAGAAGGTGGTGTGATAGTTCCCCTTATAGAACCGCCATCCCAGGGCAGTGGCCAGCAGCAGGTTGAAGACCAAGAGTACCCAGTGGAGGTAGACCTGCCGCAACATCAGATAGTTGATCAGCGCCCAGAGGATGAGGAGGCCAAAGAAGAGGAAGGCGATGGTCTTCAGCAGGTTACCTATCTGTAGAGGGGCGGTGGTCTTCATTTGAAGCGCTTGGCTAGGCGGCCCATCCTTCGGCCGATGTACGATTTGCTCGCCGTGATCTCCTGAGAGGCCAAGTCCACCAGAGCGATCCCTATCTCCTTGCTATCGTTCCTCTCCACCAAGGCTTGGGCTCGTGGGGAAAAAGGCCCTTCGTTGACTATGACTAGCCAGGCCCAGGGCATCTCCTCCTTCTCCCTATATTCGGCGATGGCTTTCAACGAAGAGGAAAGGCGCTTCAGGTCCGGGTCGTCCGAGTAAGCGAAGCAGGCCACGGGGTAGTTGGGGAGGGCTACCCAGGCGAAGAAGCGGGACAGGAGAAACCCTCTGGGGCGCGTATTGCCCAGAATGACCATATCGAAGTTAGTATCTCCGAGGGGGAGTTCCCGAAAGGACTCGGTGAAATCGGCCACCCAGCGGCCGCCGCCGGTCATGAGGTCATCTTCTAGTTTGAGCAGGTATTGCCTGATCTTCACGCGACTCTTTCCCTCCGGGAGCCTATCCTCTGGGGATCACGTACTATCCTTTGAGGGAGCGGTTCTATTTTAGCACGCTATTCATCAAAGAGCAAGAGACCGGTATCTCTCATCTTAAATGCGACAAGAAGGTATCAGGGGGCCTCGATATGCTAACCCCTTTGCTGGCTCTCCTTCAGATGCTGCCTGCCCCGGTACTTGCCAGGCCGGGGGGGCATCCTCCCTGGCCTGCCACGTGCCAGGGCAGGCAGGATGGCGAACGCACAGTCGCACACCGCCAATCCTTACAGGATCCGTGTCCCGCAGGGATCCCGAGGGATGGGAAAGCCTCGAAGCCTGGTGCTGCGGGGGGAATCGAGCCTTCAGTGGTGAAGAAGTAGCGTCGGGCTTTAGCCCGACGGGGAAGATCGTCGCCCTTCAGGGCGACGCTACGGAAACTCGAACGCTATTCATCAAAGAGCAAGGGATAAAAACTCCCCCGAGACCCATTGGTGGGTCTCGGGGGATAGTGTAGGCCACTCTGGGTGAGCCTATTCAGGCGGTATCTCGGCGAAGATGGTGGTGTAGTCCACTCCCGTGACCGCGGCTCTGCCCCTGTAATAGTAGTAGAGGCCGGCGCCGACCACCACGATGATGATGGTGGCCAGCCAAACCGCGAACCCCGTGAAGGTGGGGTTGGCAATAAGCCCTTGGAGGTAGTAGCCGCCCCGGGGGGTAAAGACGAAGCTGTAGATGAAGAAGAGTTG
>Ga0114930_10001729_pt1 | contig 20399 bp, 12 predicted proteins | sample AnhtaG_FD_87300 | JGI IMG/M metagenome (GOLD analysis project Ga0114930, IMG submission 87300) | Deep subsurface microbial communities from Anholt, Denmark to uncover new lineages of life (NeLLi) - Anholt_01485 metaG | ecosystem: Environmental > Aquatic > Marine > Oceanic > Sediment | place... | reverse complement strand
ACACTCTGAAGGTTGGCTTCCGGTCAATCCGGGTTACCTGCTTGGAAGAGCCGGATGCGGGAAATCCGCACGTCCGGTTCTGTGAGGGTGAAATCCAGTAATGGATGAACTACTCGACTATATCATACAAATATTTTATAAATTATTCAAACAAAAATCATTGTGTTTTCAAAAAATGGGAAAGTGGATAATGGAGAAAAGTGAAAATATGAAAAAGCAAATTTCTAATTCCGGGAAAAATGATGTGAATTTCCACGAGCTTTCTTTTAATGATGCTCCTGTGATCAAGATTAAACCGCCGGGTCCGGCATCTCAAGAATATCTTGATTATCAATCTTCGCACGAGGGTTCTGCCGTGTCTTATCCGAGGGGGATGCCGATGGCGCTTCGCCGGGCAAAGGGCGCAACCGTGGAAGATGTGGACGGCAACGTGTACATCGATTTCTTTGGCGGAGCCGGGGTAATGAATGTAGGTCATTCAAATCCGGAGGTGTTACAGGCGGCGCGGGAGCAGCTCAATGATCTTACTCATGCGCTCGATATTCCCAATCCCAGTCGTAAATCATTGGTAGAAGTACTTTTTACCATTTTACCTGAAGAATTAAATAAGGTCTTTTTCGGAGCTCCGACCGGGTCTGATGCTGTAGAGGCAGCGGTAAAACTCGCCAAATACAACACAAAACGGTATCCGATGATTGCTTTCGAGGGTTCATATCACGGAATGACCGCCGGGGCGCTCTCCCTATGCAGCGGCAGCCCTTTCAAGGGAGATTTCCTTCCCCTTATACCCGAAGTGCATTTTGTGCCGTATGCTTACTGTTACCGCTGTGCATTCAATAGAGAACCCGGAACGTGCGCCCTTGAATGTGCCGGGTATCTGGATCACGTACTCGAAGATTCCCACTCCGGTGTGGGAAAACCCGCTGCAATAATCGTCGAGGCGATACAGGGAGAAGGCGGATCGATTGTGCCGCACAAAGGATTCATTCCGAAAATACGGGAAATTTGCGATAAATATGATGTTTTGATGATCGATGATGAAATTCAAGCCGGTTTCTGCCGTACAGGAAAGATGTTTGCTTATGAGCATACCGATACCATTCCGGATATTGTTACTATGAGCAAGGCGCTTGGAGGTGTGGGGTTCCCGATTTCATGTGTCGCCTATAAAGAGAAACTTGATACACTGCCCGCCGGTAAACATATCGGCACCTTTCGCGGTAATGTGTTGGCGTATGCAGCCGGGTCGGCGGCGATCAATTTTATGCTCAAAACCAAACTGGCAGACCACGCTCTGAAACTGGGCGAGTCAATGCTCTCTATGCTCAGGGAAATAGAAAAAAACTCTAAGTTTATCGGGGAAGCGCGGGGCAAAGGGCTTATGTTAGGTATTGAATTCGTCAAGGATAAAGCAACAAAGGAGCCTTCTCCGGAACTGGCGGCAAAAGTACGGACGTTGTGCCACCAGCGGGGGCTTCTAATCGAGATAGGCGGGCACTATTTCAATGTTGCCCGCTTCCTGCCCCCGCTCATCCTTACAGAGGAACTGGCAAAAAAAGGCATAGAAATATTCGCAGATGCAGTAAAAGAAGCGGAAAAATCAACATAAAGAGTGTTTAATAATAATTAGCAGACTGATTTACCGGATTTTCTCGAGCATTTTTATAAATAAATCCTTGGTGAAGTATACAGCGAGTAGGAGAAAGTACTCAAAACAATTACTAATCTCCGGCGTTTTTTCTATTGATTTTGATATTTTTTCTTTTTACTTACAGGTATAACAATCCTGAGCTTACTAATGACCGACAAGAACGCTTTATTCAAAGCAGACGAACCTAATGTATTATCTATTAATTAAGATTAAAAATTAAAAATATAAATGATTGGTCAGTTTGAGAGGTGGCTATTAACATGTTTTGTCCAAAGTGCGGGAAAGAACACGACAAAGAAGCTCGATTCTGTCAAAAGTGCGGATTTGAGCTTTACAAAATTAAATTGCAAAAAGCACCTCCCGATGATTCTGGCAGAGAATATTTAATCAAAGATGATAAATCATCTGATTTGATAAGTTCAAAAACAAATCAAACAAAAGAGCCTTCCGAAAAAATTGAATCGAAAAGTGAAACTTCTTTCCAAACCAAAGAATCTGAACCAGTTAAAAAAATTGATACTGAAGAAAAATCATACTTAGATTATTGTCCTCGATGCAATTACTTTGGAAAACATAAAATTTGCGAGAAGTTTGAGTTTATAGTTCCAAGGCATACAAAAGATTTTTCAAAAATATGTAATGGTAAATATTTTTATGATGAATTTTTACCCGAAGAAATGGAATGCCCAAATTGCGGTAAATTATTAGAGTTAGAGAGCGAGGAGAGGATTAAAAATAAATTCATTTGCCCAGAATGTATGAATTTATTTCATAGAAATAAAAATAACGTATTAGTATCTTCGCCGTATTCTTCAGTAGATAGGAAAGTTATACCAGATTCACAAATTCGACCTTGGGTGCGTTATTGGGCTCGTATGATTGACACACTTTATGCAAATATATTTATTGGCTTTGTTTTAGGGATAATTATTGTTTTAATTGCCCCTTCATATTTATCAGTATTTTCAGAAATGAACCAATTTATTTTAGCTATTATTATTTATTATTTTTGGCTCTTTTTAGAAGCACTTTTTATTTCAACTTGTGGCGCTACGCCAGCCAAGTGGCTATTTAGTACAAAAGTCCGAGATTACTCAACTGGAAAAAATCTATCATATAATAAAGCACTTAAACGCAGTTTTTTAGTCTTTTTTAGAGGACTTGCCTTGGGCATCCCAATAGTACTTTTATTCACCCAATATGCTGAATACAAAGGACTTAAAGAAACTGGTTTTACATCTTGGGACCTTGACGGTAATTTTATAGTTTCACACAAAAAAATTGGTTTTATTAAGATAATATTAATCATTTTTTCTTTTATTTTTATTATTTTTATTTATGCAATTATTTCTAATTTGTAATTATTATCAATACTTCATTTAATATTGATGAAATACAATAATATCAAATTGTATCTAATAACTTGGTATGATAAAGATGAATATTATATTTCTCAATATTTTAGTATTTATTCTCTTAGCGAACATTTTTATAAATATTGGATGAATTCTACAACGACTACCTTGCCATAAACTCAAAAAAATAATTACTAAACACACAAAACTTGCAACCTCATTCTGGTGAACGGCAATTATTGACGTGGTTGCATTATTTGCGTATTATATTTTTTTATAAGTGAAAAGAGCAGAGGTTTTGAATTATGACTAAAACAGTTTTTATTTTGGGAGCAGGTGCATCTAAAATTGCAGGAACACCTCTAATGGCGGATTTTTTGGATGTTGCTAAGAATCTTTTAGAAATTGGAAAAGTTGAAGATTCAAGGGAAAGCTTTGAAGAGGTCTTCCGAGGAATAAGTGAGTTGCAATCAGTTCATTCAAAATCAATGCTTGATATCCACAATGTTGAGTCGGTTTTTGCAGCTTTTGAGATGGGCAGAACTCTTAATAAATTCCCTGGATTTGATAGAGATGAAATAAAAAAGTTAATTGACTCAATGAAAATAGTAATTGTTAAAACATTGGAACAAACTTTGTTATTTCCTAAAACAAATAAAGGTCCAAGTCCTTATGATAAATTTATGGAATTGTTAAAATATCTACAAAAAAGAGCTAATCCTAATCATACTGTATCAATAATTACTTTTAACTATGACATAGCTTGCGATTATTCTTTTAATACAATTGGATATAAAGCAGATTATTCTCTTAATGAAGTTATTATAGAAAATTCTATTCCTTTGCTAAAACTTCACGGGTCTTTGAACTGGGTATATTGCCCAAAATTAGAACGTGTTGTTCCCTGGACAATGGAAGAATTTAGACCAAACATTATCAGTTTGCTTAGATATCCTGATAATGATACTTTGGTTTTTTCAATTCCAGTTAGTTCTTATCTTTCTAATTTTAAATACGAAGGAAATGATATTATTCCAGAATCTATAATTATACCTCCTACATGGAATAAGACAGAGCATTATAAATATATATCAAACGTTTGGCATCATGCTGCAAAAGAATTAAGTGAAGCTGAGAATATTTTTGTAATAGGATATTCATTACCTGAATCGGATTTATTTTTCAGATATTTATTTGCATTAGGAACAGTTGGTAATACACCACTAAAAAGGTTTTGGGTTTTCAATCCTGATAATTCTGAAGAAATAAAATCCAGATATAGATCGCTACTTGGTCCTGGCGCAAAAGAAAGATTCAAATACAGAGAAATAACATTTCTGGATGGTATTCGTGAGCTGATGTCGGAATTTAGGTGATTTGAATTCTAAAATGAATCAATGTTAAATTTTGGGGACACAATACTTAATTATGGCGAAAGCCATCATTAGACTTCGGGATTGACATTCGAGTTGTACATTATTATGTTTTTTCATAGCATGAATAGCGCGAGTAAAAGCTCCGTTATATGAAATTGTGCATGGCGATTGGAAAGGATTTCCTGCGCTGCATTTAAAACAACGAAACTGCATTTTTGAATTTTTATAAATATTACTCTGTGTGCTTTGTGTTCTTTGTGGTTCAAAATTGTGATGAACAGACCCCAAAAGCAGGTGCAGGCAAGAATGTCTATTCTACTATGACAAGGATGAACAGAAAGGCAAGCCTCCCAGGGATATCGCATCTGGAGAAACAACCCGACCGTGAGTTGAAACCAAAAAAAACCGACCAAAACCGAAAAGTAGAGATAATTAAGTATTGTGTCCCCATAATTTTCGCAGGTTCCTCAATGGTGGTTGACCGGGTAAAATGATGTTCGGCTGGTTGAAATTTGCGCCCTTTTTTGCTTAAAGCGAGGTGAGATACTCGTGGATGGACCTGGCGGCTTTGCGTCCGGCTCCCATGGCGAGGATGACCGTTGCTGCGCCTGTCACCACGTCTCCCCCAGCCCAAACCCTCTCTTTAGAGGTCTTGCCGGTTTCCTCATCAGCAACGACGTTTCCCCACTTCCCTGTTTCCAGTCCGGGTGTTGCGGCGGCGATGAGCGGATTGGGACTGTTACCGATGGCGCAGATCGCAGCGTCCATGGGAAGAGTAAATTCAGAACCCTCGATTGGAATGGGTCTTCTCCTGCCGGAATCATCAGGCTCGCCCAGCTCCATTCGCAGGCACTCGATTTCCTTTATCCATCCGTTTTTATCACCAATATAGCGAATGGGAAGAGTCAGAAAATAGAAAATAATTCCTTCCTCCTCTGCGTTTTCAACCTCCTCGAGGCGTGCCGGAAGTTCCTGTCTCGACCTCCTGTAGATGATCCTGGTTTCTGCTCCCAGCCTCATGGCAGTTCTGGCAGAGTCCATGGCAACGTTTCCCCCGCCGATAACTGCGACGCTTTTATGATTCTTTATGGGAGTGTGATACTGGGGAAAGAGATAACCCTTCATCAGGTTCATCCTGGTCAGATATTCATTTGCCGAATAGACGCCATTCAGATTTTCACCGGGAATATCCATAAACCAGGGAAGTCCGGCGCCCGAACCGATAAATACAGCGTCAAATTCATCCAGAAGGCTGTCTATTGTTCTGGTCTTGCCGACTACAAAGTCCGTGATTATTTCAACGCCAAGCTTCCTGAGATAGTCGACTTCTCTGCTCACGATAGCCTTGGGAAGCCGGAATTCCGGGATGCCGTAAATTAGGACGCCTCCCATTTTATGCAGAGCTTCAAATATAGTAACCTTATGTCCTAATTTTATCAAATCGCCAGCCACGGTGAGTCCTGCAGGTCCTCCGCCTATGACAGCGACTTTTCTTCCGGTAAGCGGTGGAATTTCGGGCATTTCAAGCTCACTCTGCTCTGCTTCCCAGTCTGCCAGGAAGCGCTCAAGGCGACCAATTGCAGACGGAGCATCTTTCTTTGCCAGAATGCATGCTTCTTCACACTGCTCCTCCTGTGGGCAGACTCGACCACAGATTGCAGGAAGGCAGTTTTTCTCCTTCAGTATCCTGACACCGGCAGCGAAGTCTCTCTCAGCGATACACTGGATAAACCCGGGGATGTCTATCTCGACCGGACACTTAAGAACACACTTTGGCTTATTGCACTGCAGGCACCGCTTTGCTTCTTCCACGGCAGTTTCAGCAGAATACCCCAGCGCCACCTCGTCGAAATTATACCTTCGTACTTCAGGCGGCTGTTTGGGCATTTCCCTTCTATTTAAGTCCAGTTTTTTCCGCTTCTTTTCAGACATAACTCATTTTCCTAAGATTTGCCGGCATGTTCTTCACACCTGCTTGTCATGAAAGGAATAACTTCCTCTCTCATATATGTTTTTCGCCGCTGTAAAAGCTCAGCCCAATCCACCTGGTGTCCGTCAAAGTCCGGACCATCCACACAAGCAAATTTTGTGGTTTCTCCAACAGTAACACGACACACGCCGCACATTCCTGTGCCGTCGATCATTATTGGATTCAAGCTGACCACAGTTTCTATGCCCAGAGGTCGGGTCACATCCGATCCTCTCTTTAAAAGCAAGGTACAGCCGTTTATGATGACCCTGTTAACGGGCTCTTTAAGTGAATTTATGATCTCGGGAATTCTTCTCACATGCCCGCGATAGCCTTTTGTCCCGTCCCGGGTAATATGTATAAGCTTATCGGATATTTCTCTGAGCCTGTCTTCCCAGTAAAAAAGATACGAGCTTCTGGCTTCGATGATTATGATTACTTTGTTTCCTTTCTCTTTCAGAGCCCGTGCAATAGGGAAAATGCTTCCAATCCCGTAGCAGCCACCAATACATAGAACAGTTCCGAAATTTTCAATTTCCGTGGGATTACCGAGTGGTCCTACTACGGTGGGAATGCTCATTCCGGATTCAAGTGATGCGAGTATGTTAGTAGAACTGCCCGCATTCAATAATATAACGGTGATTGTTCCTTTTTCAGCATCCCAATCAGAGATGGAAAGGGGTATTCTCTCCCCTTCTTCTTCGGCTCGCAAAATCACAAACTGGCCCGGCTTCACCTCACGTGCAACATCCGGAGCTTCCAACATTAAGAGGTGAATATTCGGCACAATCATCCGGCTTTCTATCACTTTAAACATTTTTCTTCCTTATTCTTACCTTGTGGGGGTTAAGTTCAATGGATTCACCCTGACGCAGTGTAACATGCAGCGTTCCCTGCGGCTGCTCGCTCAGAATTCTCGCAGACCAGATTTTCTTGAAGCAGGCTGAGGTTACTATGACCTCGTCACCCTGGGATATTCTGGTTTTTCGGGCGTCTTCCGGATTTATATCTACTATCCCTTCGACAAATAATTTTCTCAATCCCTCCACCCACGCAGCGAGAGGAAAGCCCCGATAAGTATGCTCAACGGCTGAAGTATTGAGGAGAAAAGGAAACTTTTTATCTGCCTTCTTTTTCCCTGATGGTGCGGTTTGAGAAATAATTAACTCCCCTTCGCATGTTAGAGGAGTTGGTTTTCGTTCGGTATTATCAAAATTTCCGAATCCTTTTACAATGGAGGATATCTCTACATGAATCTCGCCGGCACTGGAGAAATCAAACCCACTAATTCCCATCTTTTGGGCAATCCGGCAGAGTATTTCCCAATCGGGTAAGGCTTCACCCGGGGGATTTACAGCTTTTCTTACCCGCTGAATTCGTCCATCGCCGTTAATGAATGTTCCGTCCTCCTCTGTAAAAGCTGCCGAAGGAAGGACAAGATCGGCTCCACACGAATAGTCAGGGGGATAAATGTTCTGAAATATCAAGAAATCAGAGGAGAGTGTACCATTCGGGGGGATTTCACCTATAAGGTAAAGCACTTTCATCTTCTTCCACGATGAAAGTGTCTCTGCGTTCCATTCGGAAGAGAAATTTGGGACATCTGCGCCCCATTTATTTCTAAGAACATCGATCCTCTTTTTATTAGTGGAAGAAAATCCGCCGGGCAGAAGTTCAGGGTAAATCCCCATGAGGATAGAACCGAATAGATTGTTCTGTGCGGGTAAGGGCAGAACACCGGCGCCAACATTTTGCGCTAATTTCCCGACAGCCTCAAGAATCTGCATGCTTTCATCGTATTGCAGAAATTCTGAACCCACAAGAAACACAGGAGCGGATGCTTCCTTAAGCATCTTGGCAAATATGGAAAGTTCGTCGCTAAGACTTCCGGTTTTCCTCTCTGACCCGAGTTGTGAAGTTCCTGTTTTCTTTTTTTCGGTCAACTTCACAAGAGAATGGAGAAGATTAACTTCCGTACCGGGAAGCGGCTGCAGCCATTTCTCGGCAATCATGGTGAGATTATGGTCCCGGGGATGGATGGTAATGATTTTTGCTCCATTTTTAATCGCTTTTCCGAGCTCAACGCCCACTACTGATCTTCCAAACCTTGTATCCAATCCGATACAAAGGATGATCGAGGCTTTCTGAACGTCCGAAAGAGGAACACACCTTCTCATAAGGTTCAAGTAAGCGTTGAAACCGGAGCCATAGAACGCTCTTGCAGTAGTATCAATATTGTGTGAGCCCACGGCGATTCGGGCAAATTTCTGTGCGATATATAAATCTTCGTTACAACAGTTGGGTGAAATAAGCATACCGAAGTGCTCAGGTGAGCACTCTGAAAGTTTTTCAGCGGCTAACTCGACAGCTTCCTCCCAGGGAATCTCTACTCTGGCGCCGTTGTAGGTTTTATATGGTTTCTTTAAACGCTGGTGGCTATTTACCAGTTCTGTAATGCAGAACCTCCCTTTAACACAGAGCTGCCCATTATTCACCAATGGGTCTTCCGCAGGCAGGCTGCCGATGATTCTGTCTCCCTTTATTAAGAGGCGCATTTGGCATCCCACTCCACAAAAGGAACACGTTGTAATCTCCTCCCGTTCTGCTTTACCCTCCCATTTTCTGGCTTTTTCTGAGAGAGCTCCGGTGGGGCATACAGAGACACATGCACCACAGAATTCGCAGCCAGCATCGAGGTGAGTACGCCCAAAAGCTGGACCAACTATTGTATTGTGTCCCCTCTGTTTAAAAGCTAAGGTGTTGGCAATACGAATCTCCTGACACACCCGTATACATCTTCCACATAGAATACAAAGGTTATAATCCCGGTCGTAGAAAGGATCCTCTTTTTCTACCCGGAGATGGCGATAATAGATGGGGTAGTTAATCTCCTTTATCTCCAACCTCTCCGTTACCTCCTGTAGTTCACACTTGCCATCATCAGGACAATACCTGCATCCGGTGGTCACGCCAGCCTTACGGATGGTGCCCAAGTATGCTCTGCATTCTTCCTTTTCTTCACAGATTAGACAACTCGAAGTATGTTCGCTCAAAATCAACTGCAGAATCTTCCTTCTCTCTGTCTGAAGTTGAGCGGTATGGGTTTTTATTGCCATTTCCTCCTCGACCGTTGTTGTGCAGGCTGTTGGGAAGCCGCGCATCCCCTTTACTTCCACTATGCACATGCGACATCCTCCAAAAGGAGATAAATCCTTATGGGCACAGAGTGTAGGGAGGTATATGTTATTCTGTTCGGCAGCTTGAAGTATAGTTAGCCCACTTTCAACTTCGAGGCGCTTGTCGTCAATATTTATATTTACTTTCTTATTCTGTTTGTACATCAGAGGTTCTCCGTTTGGACCCGATTCTGCTCAGCAAGATAGGCTCACCGACTATGGCGTCGAAGCGACAGATTTCGTAACAGGCTCGACACTTAATACATTTTGACGTGTCAAGGTTATGTGGCTCTGATTTTACTCCGGTAATGGCGCCGGTCGGGCACACCTTGATACAAACCCGACAACCAGGGCATTTTTCCGGAATTATCCGGTATTCAAAAAGCTCGCTGCAGACTGAAGCCGGACAATATTTCTCTTTCACATGCATGAGATATTCCGACCTGAAATAGCGGAGTGTTGTCAACACCGGATTCGGAGCAGTCTGTCCTAACCCGCAAAGCGAATGAGTTTTAACCGTTTTGGCAAGGTTTTCCAGTCTTTCGATATCTTCTTCCTCTCCTTTTCCTTTAGTGATACGCGTCAGGATATTTACCATTTGAGCAGTTCCGATGCGGCAAGGGGTACACTTTCCACAAGACTCCTCTTGAGTAAAATTCAAGAAATAGCGAGCCACATCCACCATGCAGGTGTCCTCGTCCATTACGATCAATCCACCGGAACCCATGATAGAGCCCGCCTTGACCAAAGTCTCATAATCTATTGGCAGATCAAGCATATCATCAGGGATACATCCACCAGATGGACCCCCCGTCTGGACAGCTTTGAACTTCTTGTTGCCTTTAATTCCGCCGCCGATGTCATAGACAATCTCTCTCAGGGTGATTCCCATGGGCACCTCAACCAGACCCGTGTTGTTTATCTTGCCTACCAGAGAGAAGATTTTTGTTCCCTTGCTCTTTTCGGTGCCGATCTTTGAAAACCAATCACCCCCATTAACAATGATGTGGGGGACATTAGCCCATGTTTCTACATTGTTAATCGTGGTGGGTTTTTTCCATAATCCCTCGTGAATGGGAAAAGGGGGTCTTGTTCTTGGAAAAGAGCGCCTGCCCTCGATAGAAGCCATCAGGGAAGTCTCTTCTCCGGAGACAAAAGCTCCCGCCCCTTGAAATACATGAATATCAAAGTGAAAGCCGGATCCGAGGATGGATTTGCCCAGCAGTCCGTGTTCTTTAGCCTGCTCTAAAGCGATATTCACATGTTTTACGGCAAGCGGATATTCCATGCGGACGTAGATAAAGCCCTCCGAAGCGCCAATGGCATAGGCTCCGATGATCATTCCTTCTATGACGCTGTGAGGATTGCCTTCCAACACGCTCCGGTCCATAAAGGCGCCGGGGTCTCCTTCATCGGCATTGCAAATGATATACTTTGTATCGGAAGCCGTACTGCGGCACATTTCCCATTTTTGTCCCGTGGGAAAACCGGCTCCTCCCCTTCCTCTTAGACCCGAAACTTTGATTTCAGCAACGACCTCTTCGGGAGTCATGTCACGAAGCGCCTTTATCAATGCCTGATAGCCATCGAGGGCTATGTAGTCCTTAATATCAGTTGGATCTAAGATACCGTTGTTCCCAAAAACAATGCGCTTTTGCTGCTTGTAAAACGGAATATCCTGCTCACGGACAATTTTTTTCTTTGTGATTGGATCACGATAGAGAAGCCTGTCAACAATCTTCCCGTTTATTATCGTTTCTGAGACTATTTCTGGAATATCCCTGATTTTGATCCCTCCATAGAAAATACCTTCGGGGTGGATGAGAACAATTGGTCCACGCTCGCAGAATCCATGGCATCCCGTGGTTCGGATGTCGACGGATTTTTCTAAACCCCGTTTCCTGATCTCTTCCCTGAATACGCCAACAATTGTTTCGGCTCCCTGGGCATGACAGCCTGTTCCGCAGCAGACTGTTATACAGAGCTTATCTTTTCTCCTGGTTTTCGAAATCTCGGCTCTGATATCTTCCAGGTGTCTGAGACTGATTCTGTTTTTCAAATGTCACCCTCGCTCTCTTTTTCAGTTTCAGATCTATATTTTTTAATAAGTTCCTCGACGTTCTTTATTTTCATCTGTCCGTGGTAATCTTCGTAAAACATAACAATGGGACCCAGGGCGCAGGCTCCAACGCAATTCACCGTTTCCAGTGTAAACATTTTATCGTCAGTGGTCTCTTCTGGCTCTATGTGAAGCCATCTCTTGAATTCATCGAGGATGTTCTGCGCGCCTCTGATGTGGCAGGCTGTTCCCATACAGACCTTGATTGTACATTTTCCCGGTTCGATAAACTTGAACTGGGAATAGAACGAAGCCACTCCAAAGATTTTATTTTCGGAGATTTTCAAAAACCGAGAAGTATGTTTGAGGGCTTCTTCCGGGATATACCCGAACTTTATGTGAATCTTTTGGAGGATCGGGATTAAATCTCCTGCCTCACCATTGAATCCAGAAAATATGTGGATGTAATCGTTATTTTTCACAGAACATTCTCCAATTCAAGTTCAGAAGGGTTCATTTTTCCGGTACTCCTCACCCGAATTATTGCAAGTTCAGGAGTAAATCCATATAGTACTTCATTAAAATTATGTACCATTTCTTCAGAGTCTTGTTCCTGAATCGCCCGCAGCGGTATTTTTCCTATTTTTTCCGTATTTGCTCATTTTTATAATGAATCAACAATATATTTTGTGAAAATTTGTAACCGTAGGAATTTGATTTATCAAATTCTTGTATAAAATGTTTTAAATAATCGGTTATGTATTTCCTTTTGAAAATTTAATCCCGAGTACTCGGGATAACGATTTACAAAATTCATGCTTAAAATATGATTTGCAACATGAATTTGATAAATCAAATTCCTATGGTTACGGTGTACACTGTTGGCAATCCATCTAAGCGGGACCAACAGTGAACTATTTTCCTCAGGTACTCATTTTTTATCGTAATCCCATTTTATGAAATCTTAAAGTTACCTAAAAAATTTTTTAAGTGCAAATATTTTTTGAACTATAAACTTTAAATAACGATAATAATGCTCATTCGTATCATTACTCAGAGCACTAAATAGTTTGCATTTTTATGTTAAAGACGTTATTGTATATAAATTGTATTATAATTTAATAAATGTAACCAATCTTTTGCTTTCTGTAGTAATTATACTAATAGATAGAAAGATTTTCAGTCATTGCGAGGATCCCCCGAGTACTCGGGGGAGACGAAGCAATCTCGTTTTTACTCTTGCATTATTACTAAAGGTCGAAATGTACACATAAATCTTTATTATTACTATTAATGTATATTATTGATACCAAAAGAGAGATTGCTTCTCCCCCGAGTACTCGGGGGATCGCAATGACTATTTGTGAAACATATTACTCATGGTATTAAATAGTTTGCATTTCTTGTTTCATAAACGCTGCGATATATAAAGTATTATAATTTAACAATTGCAAACAATTTTTTACTCTCGGTAGTAAGTAAGTGTCGGTTTAAAACACGGCCCTACAATGGGTTTTTAGATTCCCCGGAGTATTCGGGGAAACGACAACGGTCGATAATGTTTAACAATTTCTGAAAAATTAGTTTTGTGAAACCCTATTATTTAAAATAATTTTCCATAAATTATGTGGTCGGCAATCAATTTTTCTTGACTTATTAATTTTCTCGCTATACATTACAACTTGAAAGATCATCTCTGAAATAATCTTTCTGAAGTCTTCCTGTATTGTCATTACTGCATCTTCAATTCATGATAATTTGCACTGTACTGTTAATTAGAGAATAATTTGGAGGTTACTATGGTTGCTCATCCTAAACGTAAAACATATTTAATACAAAACTTTAAGAGAATGGTTTATAATTAGAAATAATAAGTATTTATTAAACAATAATTACAGAAAGGATGTTGGCTATGAATTCTAAAAAACTTTTATATGTGGCAAGTGCATTCTGCGTTTTTGTTATTATTATATTTAATCTTTCGATAACCCGTGTTGAAGCTTTTCAGGCATATACGCATACAGCGCTGACGGATAGTGTGGATAAAATGTTTGAACAGTGGGATAAAAATGACACCCCCGGGGCGGCTTTGGGAATATTTAAAGACGGGAGAATCATTTATACACGCGGATACGGCATGGCAAACCTCGAGTATAATATTCCAATGACACCACAGACGGTTTTCCGCATAGCTTCGGTTTCCAAGCAGTTTACAGCGATGTGCATTGCAATACTCGCCGAACAGGGGAAGCTTTCTCTTGATGATGGTATCCGAAAATATATTCCGGAGATGCACGAATATGAAACTCCATTTACTGTAAGACATCTGGTACATCATATAAGCGGCGTACGCGATTATATGACTCTTCAAGGGCTCGTCGGAAGTGGAGACTACTATTCCTCACAGGATGCCCTTGAAATGCTCTCACGGCAAAAAGGGCTGAATTTTAAGCCGGGTGACCAATATTCGTATGCAAATTCCGGTTATTTCTTGCTTGCAGAAATTGTCGGGCGGGCAAGCGGAATGAAAACGAGTGAATTTGCAAAGAAATATATCTTTGAGCCGCTCGGTATGAGCAGTACCCATTTCCATGACGACCTCAATATGATTGTGAAGAACAGGGCCTCAGGTTATTCTGCGGTTAGAGAAGAGGGCGGCTATAGAATAAATATGACACAGCTTGACATGATTGGTGATGGGGGTATTTATACTACGATTGAGGATTTCTTTAAATGGGACCAGAATTTCTACAATAATAAATTGGGCAACGGCACGCAGGACTTGATTGATATGGTTCTTACGCGCGGCAAACTCAACGACGGTGAGGAGATTAGTTATGCATTTGGTTTAAATGTAGGTACGGACAGGGGTTTAAAAAGAATCTCACACAGCGGGTCGTTTGCGGGATTTCGCACGACATATACACAATATCCTGACCAGGGATTTTCTGTTGTGATTTTCACGAATAATTCAATCAGCCCGGGAAGAATCGCCGGGAGAATTGCAGATCTGTATCTTGCGGATCAGTTTACTGAGCCACCACCGGAGAGAGAGGAAAGACAACCGAGACAACAGCGAACTCCGCAGACCAGACCTGAGCCAATTACACTTTCAGCTTCGCAAATGCAAGAATACGTCGGAATATATTATAGTGATGAACTCGATGTTTTCGCTGCTATTAAAATGGAAAATAATAATCTGGTTATGAAACTGGGAAGTACTTCAAATAATCTTACTGCATATTCACCTGACAACCTGGAATGGGGGAGAAGGAGTATAGAATTTGTCAGAGATTCACAAAAGAAGATAACAGGATTTATCCTCCAGGCGGGGAGTGTGCAGAATTTGAGGTTTACAAAAATCAAATAGCATGGAATGCGAATTCCAAAATAAATAATTACACAAAAAAAGTATAAAAATGAGGAGTGATATAATGCGTGTATTTACAAAAGTTCGCCGTGAGAAGGGTATAATCTTGTGGTTTGTAATTGTCCTTTCAATTGCCGTTTTTGCAGGATCGGGTTTTTCCCAGACTCAAATAACCGGAGAAAAACGGTATCCCGGAATAGAATGGGAGAAAGTTTCATTACCGGAAGAATTAGGTTACACGTCTGAAAAGCTACGTGAGGCGCAGGAGTACGCAACGACAATAAATACTGCTGCAGTCATGATAATCGTCGATGGAGTTGTCCTCGCCGAGTGGGGCGAGACAACGAGGAAATTTAATATCCATTCAATACGTAAAAGCTTTCTCAGCGCGGTTTATGGCATTCATGTTCATGAGGGCAACATTGATTTATCCCTGACTATGGAACGACTCGGGATAGATGATAACGAACCGTCTTTAACCGAAGTTGAGAAACAGGCAACGGTTCACCAATTACTTCAAGCCCGCTCCGGCGTCTATCATCCTGCGCTTTATGAAACGGCAGGCATGGCGAGGAGCCGTCCGCAGCGGCATAGTCATGAACCCGGCACGTTCTGGTATTATAACAACTGGGATTTTAATGCGCTTGGAACGATATTCAGGAATTTGACAAGAACAGATATTTTTCACGAGTTCAAAAGGCGCATAGGCGACCCGATCGGAATGCAGGACTTTGAAGTGAGTGATGGTCGATACGTTTCCGGCGACGATTCTGTGCATCCTGCGTATCCTTTCCGTATGACCGCACGCGATATGGGGCGCTTCGGGCTGTTATTTTTGCGTATGGGAAAATGGAGAGACAAACAAATTATTACTGAAGAATGGGTAAAGGAAAGCACAGCCTCGTATTCCGATGCAGGAGGTTCGGGAGGTTACGGATACCTGTGGTGGGTTGCCGCAAACGGAAGTCATTTATCAAATGCAGCGCTTGAAGACGGTTCATATTCTGCACGCGGCGCAGGTGGGCATTACATCCTGGTTATACCGTCGCACGATATGGTTATTGTCCATCGTGTCAATACCGACAGGCGCGGAAACAGCGTCTCGGGCGGTCAGTTCGGTACTCTGGTGCAGATGATCCTCGATGCGAAGAAGTGATATGCTCTTAAGTAAAATTAGAACTTTTGTAGTTTTACAAAAGCTGCTGAGATAGTACCCTCCCACTTTTCCGCCTTAGGCGGATCTGCCTCTGGCGGAATGGGGGAGGGATAGGGTGGGGGTTAAGATTCTGGCATTTTGGTGTATGCATAAAATCACCCTCCCTTTATTCCCGCCCATCAAGGGAGGGAAATCAAAAGTGGTTCTTTACTGATGTGTGGTTGTTTATATGAAATTAACTTTTTTTTACAAAGTTCTATAAAACATTAAATAAAGACAATAACTATTTGCAGAATAAAGTATTAGCTTAATCGAATAATTTTTGTATAGTTTCGAGGTGTTTATATGAAAAGGTATATTGTCATATTCGGTATTGTAACTTTCTTTTTCGCCTGCTCCTCGGGTTCGGATTACGACGTAATCATTCGAAACGGGCTTGTGTACGACGGAAGCGGCGGTTTTCCGTTTTATGAAGATATTGGTGTCAAATCGGATACGATTGCCGCAATAGGCGATTTGCTGGAATTTACCGGCGAAATTGATATCGACGCAGACGGATTTGCCGTGTCGCCCGGTTTTATTAATATGCTGAGCTGGGCGACAACCTCTTTGATCGAGGATGGACGTTCCCAGAGTGATATCAGGCAGGGGGTAACCCTGGAGGTCTTTGGCGAAGGATGGTCGGAAGGTCCGTTGAACGAATCTATGAAAAAAGAGCAGCTCGAACAGCAGGGTGATATTAAATACGAGATTACCTGGACAACGCTTTCAGAATATCTTGAACATCTTGTTAAACATGGTGTCTCGACAAATGTCGCTTCCTTCGTCGGCGCAACCACCGTCCGCATTCACGAAATCGGATATGAAGACCGCCCACCAACACCTGCAGAACTCGAAAACATGAAAAATTTAGTACGGCAGGCGATGGAAGAGGGCGCCGTCGGCTTAGCTTCTGCGTTGATTTATACACCTGCGTTTTATGCAGAAACCGATGAATTGATCGAACTTGCAAAAGTTGCTTCGGAATACGGCGGTATGTATATCTCCCATATTCGCAGTGAAGGAAACAAATTCCTTGAGGCGATAGATGAGTTGATAACGATAGCAAAGGAAGCGGATATTCCGGCAGAAATTTACCATTTTAAGGCAGCCGGCAGGCAGAATTGGGATAAACTCGATGGAGTTATAAAAAAAATTGAGGCAGCCCGGGCAGAGGGAATGCACATCACAGCAGATATGTACAACTACACCGCAGGCTCTACAGGACTTAATGCCGCAATGCCTCCATGGGTGCAGGAAGGCGGGCATGATGCATGGATCGAACGGTTAAAAAACGAGAGTATAAAAAATCGTGTCATAAGAGAGATGAGAACGCCCTCTGACGATTGGGAAAATCTTTACCTGATGGCTGGTCCCGAAAACGTGCTGCTTGTCGGTTTTAAAAATGAAGACCTCAAGCCGTTAACAGGAACAACACTTGCCAAAGTTGCAGAACAGCGGGGAAAATCTCCGGAGGAAACAGCTATAGAGCTTGTAATTGAGGACGACAGCCCGGTCGGAGCCGTCTATTTTCTAATGTCCGAAGATAATATACGAAAAAAAATTGCACAGCCGTGGATGTCGTTCTGTTCAGATGCGGGCTCTATGGCGCCGGAAGGCGTATTTTTGAAATCAAGCACACACCCGCGCGCCTATGGAAGTTTTGCCAGGCTTCTCGGGAAATATGTCCGCGATGAAGGAGTTATTACACTCCAAGAGGCTGTCCGCCGCCTGACATCATTCCCCGCTTCAAATATAAAAATTAAGAGAAGAGGAATGCTTAAAGTCGGTAATTATGCAGATATTGTCATTTTTGACCCTGATAAGATTACTGACCATGCAACATACGATAAACCTCATCAGTATGCAACAGGCGTAATGCATGTATTTGTAAACGGTGCTCAGGTATTAAAAGAGGGAGAACATACTGGCGCCGAACCTGGCAGAGTAGTGAGAGGTCCGGGCTGGACCGGCTGGAAACAAAAATAACATCATTTAGATGGTATTTAGACAGGATGCACAAGATATACAGGATATTTCCTCTTGTGTATCTTGTCCCGTAAGGGATCGCTTTCCCGCCCCGAGTACTCGGGGTCACTTTGTGCCACGAAGTGATGGCTATGCCAAAAGGGAGCACTTCGTGCCGGGATAAATCCTCTCTAAAATTTAAGCAATTGAATAGTTACAGATAATCTACTGCTGGTGAAAATAGAAAATACAAAAATATTTTTTTACAATTGCATTATTTAATTGAATATTTTAAAAATAACTAAGTAAACTATATAATACACTTTTCAAAATAATTCTTAATAAATAGGGAGGAAGCTAAGATGATTCGTTTCAAAAATCGATTTACGGCTGGCATACTTGCGGTTATTCTGGTAGTATGTATAAGCTCTTTTGCTTTCAGCCAGGTTATCCGCACACCCAGCGAGGAGTCCGGTTTTCAGGAGTACACCAGCTATGAAGAAATGCTGCAGTATTTGCAGGAGATTCAAGCGACATCAACCGAAATGCTGCTTTCATCATTCGGTAAAACAATTGAGGGTCGGGAGCAGCCCTATGCGATTTTCAGCCGACCGTTAGTAACGCAGCCCCGGGAAGCTATTGCGAGCGGCAAACCGATTGTCATTCTGGCATCAAACGTTCACGGCGGAGAGAGAACTGTGAGAGAATCTCTTTTGATGATCACACGTGAACTGGCGACAAAAGGCTCCGACATGAACTGGCTGTTAGATGACATGGTCGTTATAGTAATACCGTCGATTAATCCCGATGGTCTTGTTCGTGCAAACCGTGGCAATTCACTGGGAATTGACCTGAACCGTGATTACATGAAGCTCGAACAGCCTGCAATCGCAAATTATGTCCAGAATATTCTTCTTACATGGCAGCCGCATATTATTCTCGACGGGCATAACGGTGGTGCATATCCGTATAATATTTGCTATCAGGGACCAGCCAATGCGGCTTCAGACCAGCGGATTACGAGATTGTGCGACCAGGAAATATTTCCATTTATTAATAGTGCAATGGAAAGAAACGGATACAAATCCTGGTACTATTCCGGTGGTGACAGCACAAGGTGGAGAGGCGCTCCCACTGATCCGCGGATAAACACCAATTACGGAGGATTTATTAACAGTTTTTCAATATTGTTTGAGTCTCCGAGGCAAGACCGGGAAGACGGCGCTAAAAGCGGTTTGGTTGCCACCAGAGCTCTTTTACGGTATGTCGCTCAGAATTCGGAAAAAGTGTTGATGACCGTTGAACGGGCGCGCCGCGAAACCATAGAAATGGGACAGAACGCCATGGGAGAAATCCCGGTTCAGATAACGGTTGGTCCGAAAGATTACAAAGTCTCTTATGAAATTGAAATCAGAAAAGGCGGCACCATTGATCCGGAAACAGGAAGAAGAGTAGGTGGAACGAGAGAAATCGTTCAAATCATCGGTGCGGACTTAATGATCGAACCGGTGATTACCAAAACCAGACCGCGTCCGTATGCTTACGTTTTAGAGGCCCGTGCCTATGAAGCGATTGAAATGCTGAAACGGCACAAAATTTTGATTGAAGTGCTCCAGAAGGATACGGAAATTGATATAGAAGCCTATAACATGACGGGAATCGAATATAGGTCGGAATATGACCATCCCGCTTCTGTGACCGTTACGTTTGCTGACGAAACAGTTAAGCAAACACGCACATTTCCCAAAGGTACATATATTATCAGAACGGGTCAGGTGTTGGGTCGCGTGGCTGCACATATGCTGGAACCGGAAACAAACGATAATGTAGTAAAGTGGAACGCTATGGATGCGTTACTTCCAAGAATGCCTCGTCAAAGAGAGGCGATGGATACATCTCGTAGAGCAAGACTGGATACTACTGCCGTTCCTGTTCGAGTAAGCATTCAAAGAGCAAGGGTGGAGGCTACTGTTCCAGTGCGAGTACAGCAGCAGGAGCCTCAGCCGCGTATTTTTCCAATTTTCAAAATTATGACGCCGATTGGACTTCCGACGAAAATTTTGAAATATTAATGCGTGATTTTGTTTGAATAAAAAAGTAAGCATGAGTGGCTTTATACTTGTGTGAATTTTATAATTAAGGTAAATGGTTTCATTAATCCCCCTTAACAAAGGGAAAAATTTTCAGTCATTCCCTCTTAATAAATGGGGACATAGGGGGTTGTATAAAAAATTCATTAGAAATTAGAACCTTTCTTACAACCCCCTCAATCCCCCTTTT
>Ga0114930_10001727_pt1 | contig 20420 bp, 20 predicted proteins | sample AnhtaG_FD_87300 | JGI IMG/M metagenome (GOLD analysis project Ga0114930, IMG submission 87300) | Deep subsurface microbial communities from Anholt, Denmark to uncover new lineages of life (NeLLi) - Anholt_01485 metaG | ecosystem: Environmental > Aquatic > Marine > Oceanic > Sediment | place... | reverse complement strand
CCAGTCAAACGAGACAAACCTTTATATAGGTAAAACTCTTCTTTATAATAGAGCCATTTTGTCACAGCACCGAACAAATAATGGTAGGGTGTGTCTCCCGCATTCCTATTTTTTGTCCAAAGCGGAACGAAAGGTTTATATAGTTTATGCTATTTCTCGCATATAAAGACGATAGAGGGTGTTAAAAATAGAAAAATTAGACATTTATAAAATAAAGGAAAAGTATCATAAAGCATTAGCTAGATTCAAGAAAGATAAAACAGTACTGGCAACAAATAAAAAACTTATTCTCGAGTTTCTAAAAGACGCAGAGTTAGGAAAAACAATAAAAAATAGAGCGAAGAAAAAAATCGGTGAGGCGAGATTGATGAAGTATCTTTACCGATTAAGGGATTTATCGAATTACTTTAACAAATCTTTTAAGGCTGTAACACCAAAAGATATGGAGCGATTTATCTATGATTTAGAAAGAGACAAAATAAAAGGAAAAAAATACAAAGAAAGAACCAAGGTAGATATAAAGAACAATATTAAGAAATTTTGGAAATGGTTGTATGCTGGTAAGAAAGCCAAAAGGGATGAGTATGGTGACTTAGTGATCGTAAACTGGATTGATACCTCGCTTAAGGAGATGGAAATTCCGGCTTTGAGCAGAGAAGAGGTTGAGATCTTAGCTAATGCTTGTAATACTAAATACAAGGCAGTAGTAAACGTATTATTTGATTCCGGTGCCAGAATCGAGGAATTTTTGAATTTAACCGTTGGTGACCTCACCAAAAAAGATGATTTCTATAAGATTAGAATTAGGTACTCAAAAACAAAACCGAGAACAATTTCCATTCCTATGTCTACAGAAGAACTGGAGAATTGGTTAAGGATACATCCGGATAGAAAAAACTTGGGTGCTTATTTATTTCCTATAACTTATGGCGCCGTTAGAATGGAGCTCAAAAGAAAGGGTAAAAAAATTCTCGGTAAGAATGTAACTCCTCATATACTAAGACATAGCTCAGCTACTTATTACTGTAATAAAATAAACCCGTTTCAGCTATGTTATCGGTATGGTTGGAGTATGAGCTCAAGAATGCCAGCCAGATACATTGATAGAGAAGGCATAATAGAAGAGAAAACTGCCGAGATAATTAAAGGGGATGAAGTTAACCAGTTAAGAAAGGAAAATAAATTACTTAATGAGGAATTTCAACGATTGAAGGAAGATTACACCGAATTAAGAACTACGGTAGGCAACGTCAACAAATTCATGATAAAATTAGTTAAGGATCCAGTTGTTCTCAGATTTCTAGTGAGGAAAATAGGTGAGAAAAAACTAACAAAGGAATTAAGGGAGGTGTAGCTTACATAGCCTAATAGGGCTATCACAGAAGGTCTTCCACACCCTTTTTCTTGTTCTTTTGCCGAGCAGACTTAACCAAACAATTCTTATCATAGTTTTCCTTAAAATAGTCTTTTAAGATGCGAATCCATTCTGGGAGATGATATTTTATCTCACCCTTCACCTTGTATTCCTTTTTGACTTCGTACATTTCTATTACCATTGCCCCCCGAATATGTTTTCTTTCCAAAGTGGTGATATTACTGATTTAAGTAAATTACACTGAATATCTTCTGAAAAAATTAAAAACTCATTGAAAAGAAATTGATTCTGAAGTAGAAAAAATTCCTAGGGATTGCTCACAGAAACTACTCTTTTAATATCTGTTCTCTTATTGCCTTGCCTTTCTTGGTAAGATCATACAATCTTCCAACCCTTTTTTCTTTATTGATGCAGATCGCAATGCTCTTCTTTCTAAATCCTCTGAGCGTATCACTGGTGCTATTGAGCGATAATCTTACATAGTTTATGCTGTCAGGAGGTAGATTTTCACTCGATCTTAAAACATGCTTGTGTATTCGGCTCGGTGTTTTTCTATCACTCATTACTTTGATTACTGCTCTCCTATGCTTGCCTCGTATAACATAGGCATACTCTTTAACAATTTTCTTTGAGATATCTTGATAAGCGGGCTCGTGAGGATATGTTTTGTTCCTTATTGCTTTACCTTCCTTTGTAAGCCCATACAACTTGCCCGTTTTTTCCTTCGGGTTGATACAAACTATCAAACCTTCTTCCCTCAACGACTTTAGAATCTCACTTGTATTGCTAAGAGAAACAACACCATTCAATGCCTCTTCGTGAATCTCCGAAGTTATTTTCGGTTTTGTCATGACTTTCATAACAACCGTTCTTCGTGGAGACCTTTGCAGCCATTCCAATAAATCACCTCTTTTCATCACAGCAGAAATACGAAAAGAGGAGTAGAAATAATTTACACTGAATCAATATTGAAAATATGAAAGCAAATAACTTTCTCAGTGCTTAGCTTGCAGGGAAGGATATACTGACAGCTTTCGCTATGGTTTTAATATTTTTATTTGTAGAATTAATGGGAGGATAAAATCAGATTATATATGGAACTTTTTGGATATCCTGTAGTGTGCAATCACATTAAACTCTCTCCTTCTAAGTTGTTATTTTCTCTTGGCGAGTAGCCTTGATTTGGCTGGAGTAGCCTTTACTAATTAATTGGGGTGCTGACTAAAATGGAAAGAGCGAGAAAGTTTTTTGGTGAGGGGGTCGTGTATCATCGCAGAATATTTATTGGCCCTTTAATCACAAGGAAAGAGGATATGATATGTCTCATTTTTCTAAATCCTTCGGTGTTTTCCGTCTATTTTGAAAATTCAGGGTTAAAGGCAGCATCATAGTATTTGATTTTTGAACAAAAATTTTTGATTTTAGTGTAATTCTGTTCTTTTAATAAAACTTTTGATAGAGGGACTTTGAAGTATAAAGCAAAAACTAAATGGTCAATATAATCTTTCAATTTTTTTGTTTTTTTAAAATCAACGACAGGGAGATTTCGGAGATATGATAAGTTAATTTTTTTGTTCTCAAGTCTTAATTGATCCCTTTCAAGTTCGCGACTCAAGACATTCGCCACAAGTTCTGGATTGTCTTTAATTCTAAGTTTCATTGTTTTATCACCATCTATAAGGAATAAATACCCTTTTTCAACCCTTGCTTCCTTAAATCTTTGTATCAAGATGCCAGAAAAATCTATAAAATCAGAAAGCGTCTTTTCTTCTAAAACCAGCATTTCTTCAACGATGTGAATGATTTCTTTTTTAATAAACTTGTCGTTTTCATTAATTTTGGGAACTCTAACAAAATTCTTAACTCCAGTTGTAGAAACTAAATAGTTTTTTTCGTTTTCACTTTTTAAAGTGGAGGGTAGAACAAAGCTTATAACGGGAGAATTTAATATAGCAAAAAGATATAGGAGTTCTTCTTTATTTTCGCTTCCAATTGCACAAATTTGATTTCTTGCCCAAATTACAGGAAGTGAAGTAAAATAGAACCTATCCGGATTAGCATATGACCAAATAATCTTGTAAGTGCTATCTAACAAATTATATCCTTGGTTCGCTTGCCTTAATTTGATGCTCATTGGAGATTTACCGTCTCGGATATTTGGCCAGAAGCCTCTCCATCCCTTAATTGTCCAAAAAGCATTATTAAATTTCGGGTAAAGATAATTTTTTTTGCCTATAGGAATTTCAGATAATTTTCTTTCATCAATATTATAGCCACTATCAAAATAGAATTTATTCTTAAAAAACTGTTCAGCTTGGGTGTGAGTATAATAAATGGAAATGTGATCAGTATTTTTTTTGTAGTCTTTAGAAAAATCCAAAAATATTTTATCTTGCTTGATAAAATTCCAATTAGCCACATTTTCCAACAAGTCGGACTGTAAAATTTTTTTCTTATCGATTTTTTTATTTACCAAAATATTATTAAGTGCGTCTTCAATAGTATCTTTGTCATCCTTGTAGTTGATAATTTCCACTTCATGCTTTTCTGCCGGTGGGGTCTTGCTAATTATAAAAATTAAGCTAGAAGTAGGGACAACCTTCTGTTGTTTCAAGCCTCTGTGTATGAAAAGATTGCCACTAAAAGTGATGATTTTTCCAATTGTAACATATTTTGCTAGGTGGTAGCGTAAAACATCCAAATCACCAGCAGTAAGAATTGTCTGGGGAATAATATAGCAAAGGTTTGCATTATCTTTGAGAAGTGCTAATCCCAAAGCAATGAAGAAAGCATAAAGGTTTGGATTGGGCCTATATTTTTTACGATTCCCCGGTACGCTGTGAAGGTTAACACCGTAAATATTGTTAAGTTTAATCTTACCTTTCTTGATTAAGTCGAAAATCAAAACTCCTTGTTTGCAACATTCATTATAACTAACATAAGGTGGATTTCCTATGATATAGTCATATCTTCGCCGAGGTACCTCACCCTGTCTTTTTAGACTCCTTTTCGCTTCTTCCAAATTATTCTTATCACGCATAAAACTATCATAGTCAAGCTCTTTTTCTGGAAATTTAATCAGAAGTTGCTTATATCGAACATTTTGATCCACAACAGTATCTCCAAATTCTACATCAATAAATTCAGCAATACTGTCTTTCGTCTTAAATACTTTTATCTTTTTCTCGATTGGGTTATTATACTTTTCGTCGATTATAAAGGGCAATAGCCTCATTATGATGTTCATTTCTGCAAGATACAATGGAAACTCCGCAATATCTAATCCAAAAGCGTTATTACTAATAATTTCCCTTATTTGCCTTGATGTTCCACCTGTTTGTGCTGAGAAAGATTTGATTATCTCATTAACAGCTTTATATAAAAAAGTTCCGCTTCCACAGGCAGGATCAATGATTGATAGTTTGTCTAATTTGCCAGATTCTATCTTTCTTTTAATTTCCTTCGCTGTATATCCAATTTGCTGGAGCATAAAATTTACTACTTCTGAATCGGTAAAATATTGCCCTACTTTCTCTTTCTCAAACAATTCCTTTAAATAATTTTCATAAATATAACCAAATATTTCATTTTTCACATTCTGGAAATTGTATTTGTTGACAAAAACAAAAATATCTAACCATGCAGAAATATCTGACAGCTTATTTTCATTTCGATAAAGCTGAAATATCTTCTTTGAAATTGCTTTCTGTTCCTCGCTAAACGGACGATAAATGTTTTCTGAGATTTCCGTACTAAGTCTGTCAATGGTGCCTAAAATATCCTTATATCTTGAGTTCTCAATATATTCATAAATTTTCTTTACATTTTCTTCATGCTTCTTTCCAAAATCACAAAAGTCATTATCAACAAGTGTCTTGTATAAAATGAATTGAATAATATAGGCATAAGTTATCTCGGTTGCTCTTTTATCTCTCTCTTTCTCTGGTAGTTCCTTAAAATAATCCTCAATTTTTAGTTTATTCTTGAAACTTCTAATAAGGACAGTAATATCTTCAAAAAAAGCTTCTCGATTTTTCTCAACAAATAACTTATTCTTAAACAAAAAGAGCTGCCCTCTTTCCTCGAAAAATGATAAGTAATAATATTTTGGTTTGATATATTCTTTCCAAAAATCAACAAAGAGGACAGGATCAGAGAAGATCTCATTTAAATAGAATTCTTTTATAAGAATATGATTATTGTAAAATCGCCAAGTAAAGCCATCTGTCAAAATACCGTACTTTTTCCTCAAATCCCTTTGATAATTATAGAGCTGCTTCTTACCACTTTCTATACTTCCATAGCATTCAACCTCGATAGGAATGATAATCTCGGAATTTATGAAAATTACGAAATCACCTCTTCTGTGGTTCTTAGTTTTTTTCTCGTGAATGAATTCTTCTTTCCTATCTTCATCTTTTGCTGAGAGTTTCCCTTCCTTCAGATTGAATATCTCGTTGCTTTCCAAGACATTCTTGACGAAACTCTGAATGCCCGTGCCAACTTCTTGAACTTTATAAAACTCCTTTTCTTTACTCCATTTAGTTTTTAGTTGGGATAATGTAACACCGTTATTAGACATTTAACACTTCCGTTTCGTTCCACATTTACTATGCGTACGACGTCTACCTTAGTATATACGAAATTCGTTTTTTGTTAAATTAGGATACAGGCACTTGGTGTTATCTGACACTGGGACGTATATCCGAACTTTTTACTCATTCTTCCCACTACTATCCAACATTAAATCGAGTGGACTCTTTTTACCCAGACCATCTATCGCTATAATCTACCTTGGGAGGACGAGGTTCTAATTTATTACGGAGTTGCCTAGTAATAGGCAAAAGCATATTACATTTGGCTATCAATTCCGACCAATTACCAACTTCAAAATTTCCTAAAGACTCCAGTTCAGGGTCATACCCAAATTTATGCTTCTCATTAATCTGTTTCACTCTATCAACTAATCTACAAAAATCAGCGTAGGCTCCTCCAGTAACTCCAATTTTTATTTTGACCTCACTTAAGTTCTGTTCACCTTTTATTATTCTATCTGCTTGAGATATTAATCCATCAAGCGCCTGTACAATCACCCGCATTATTTCGTAATCTTCTACCATTCAATTCTCCCTTTGGTGGCCTTTGTCGCTATTTGCTTTCCTATGCAACTATTAGGCTTAGTGTTAGGATTTCCTCCTTAGGAGCTTTGACCTTCTATAGGAGGACTCGCCACAGTCTCCCTTTTTATTCACTGCATCCTCACTAATCCTGAAACTTGAAAGACAGGAAGACCGTTTTTATCACTAAATACAACAGGGAATTTCTCAGGACAACACTTATTTGCACAAGCTACAAACGTGCCTTTTTCCTGATACTCTAAGCGAATTTCCCTGTCAATTCCCCGATGTTTTCCTTCCTTATCAAGAGGCCCTGTTATGAAGAGAACAGTCCTACATTTCGGACAAGCATATTTCATCTCACCTTACCCCTTCGTTCATTTTAGCGTAGCTCCTCCTACAAGCATGGATGGGGAAGCTGCGTTTTACCTTGTTCTAGTACTCTCCGGCGACACCCAAGGTATTGTGAAGAAAAAATTATCAGCAATAAGAATAAGCAGAAAAGAGACATAACTACTTACTATCGGAATATTAATTCTCTATTTTCTTTCCTCAATAAAATTAACCAAATATCCTCTTATGTACCCAACATTTCGTCTCCACTCATATAATTCTTCCCCGGATAAGTCTTCCGCTGCTTTACCTTTTAAGAAAGGCAAATCAAACTCCTCCCAACCTCTATCTGGATAACACTTTGACAAACAACTTATAGCTTCTCGATAATCCTCAATACATCGAGGACCTAACCTTCTATAATCCCCTTTTAGGTTAATAGCATTATCTAAATCTTTCCATAAAATATCCATGAGACGGACGTATTCTTTTGCCTTTTTCTTTTTATCTTTATTACACATATCATTCTCACCTTCTCCTTCATTTATTTTTTAGATATCTTAATACGCTAAGACCCCCTATCGCTGTTCCTCCCACAGGTGATATTCCCCTTGATTGAAATAGCCCAAGAGAATTGTCTGTTTGCTGTAAAATGCAGCCACAATATCAGTATTTATGTCCGTGGATATAAAGTTTATGAACGAATATATAACCTCCAATTGCCTCTTAAATTCATCCAGCAAAGCTATTCCAGAATTTTGAAATCAAGAATTCGAAATTCCACTTCGGTTGTAGGAGTAAGCGATGACATGTATGGATTGTCTTTTGACGGTGGAGTTGTTAGTCTTTTCACGCTGGCGTCCACACTTCCCTTGATGCGTTTGCCCAGACCAGCAGGAATTACATGTTCATAATGCACCAAATCGAAGTCAAGAGGCCGACCGTCTCGATCATAGAATATGACCAAGCAATAGACATCCTGTACAGATTCACGGAGCTTATTACGAATGGTAAAAGAATAATCTCCATCAAATTCATAGAGTTTATTTCTCCATGTAAGACTCTCGCCGGTAACCCCTTCAATCCCCGGCTCACCTAAATCATCCAAAATTGATCTTTCCCTCTTATACGATGTTCTAGTAGATAAAGGTCCAACAGGTTTTATATCTTGCAACAATAAGACCAGGTAAGAAGCAGGGATGGCAAAGTTCAGATTTTGACCACCTTTGAATGTAGCGACAGCAACGCCAATGACCTCACCAAGACTGTTGAGCACAGGACCACCACTACTGCCTGGCGAAATGGGTGCCGTGATTTGAAACAGGGTCTCAGAGTCAATCTGGCGGACGCCGCCCAGAATGCCCCGTGAAAAAGTCCCCTCAAGACCCAGAGGATTGCCAATTGCGTAAACCTCATCACCAACCGCAACTTTATCGGTGTCACCAAGCACCAAAGGAGGGGCCTTGACATCCGCAATTTCAAGGAGGACCAAGTCTGGCTTAGCATCAATACCTACAATTCCCGCAATATCATATTTTGTTTTTTGGCCAACAATTTTTGCATAACCTCCCGCCGCGCCTTCGATTACGTGTAAATTAGTGGCCACTACGTTGCCTCGCACAAAAAAGCCACTTCCAAGAGAGACAGGTTGACCGTTCACATCTTGCATTACAAGGGAAACGACTGACGGGAAGCTTTTCTCAGCGATATCACGCGGTGTTTGCGCAGAGCTATACCTGGAAGCAACAAAGCATAAGCACATCACGGCCAAAATAACCTTGCTGTACCAGCCCCCCATCCACGTTGCTTGTCTCATTTCATCCTCCTCTAATTTTGTTTTCAATTCTCCCTATTACTCAAAGGTTACCTTTGCTTATGAATCTCTCTATCTCTCAACTGGCTTGGTAAAAATCTCTTGATAGAGAAACCTTGATTTTACCCAGGTCTTATAGGTCGCCTTGCCTCGAGAAAGTGCCTCTATGAGCTTCTATGTGCGTCTTTTTTTCTCGTTAATCGGCCAAAATCCTGTTCAACTCAATTCAGTCGGTTGCAAAAGAATCCCAGTCCCATTCCGCAACGTCCTTTTATTCCTCTGTAAAATCAAAATAGAAGGAAACTATCCCCCATTCGATTTTATCCTCTTCAATGGGTTCGAATCTCCACATCATCAAACGCTGGCATATCCATTCATCCAATCTGGGATACCCTGAGGAACGATAGACCTCAACATTTCTAACCTCTCCATTTGGTAGAATCCAGCATTTCAGCTCCACTTCACCCTTTATTCGTTCTGTTTGGCACCACTCGGGATACAGAGGCTCGACCTGCCTCACTATTTTTCTGCCAGGTTTACCTAACGGTCTCCCAGTTTCCTCCTTTTTCTCTGTTTTGTAGCGGGTCTCTTCTTCAATAGAGAGAGGAATCCCCGCACGAACCTTAACACCAGGCTTCTCTAAAAACGTTCCCACTTTGACGAAGTCATCCTTGGCTTTGTCGTACTTTTTCTCCTCCAAATAAGCAAGCCCTCTTTGTAGATAAGCGCTAGGTAGATACTTTGAAGTAGAGTAAGTAGAGATGAAGGCAGAGTACTCATTGATAGCTTCCTTGTATTTTTTCTGATTCCAGAAACACATCCCTAATAAATATTGGGCCTCATCAACATTTCTATTCCCTGGAAAATTCTCGATAAACCTTTGAAATTGCTCGACTGCTAAATGGAATTTACCGTCCTCATATAGACCCTGAGCAAATATAAATTGTTTATTGGCCTCTTGAGAATAAGCATTAATACATAAGGCGATTAATCCCACTAATACAGTAACCCCTAATATTTTTGAAATGTTAATTTTACTCATTTCTTTTCTCCTCTAATAATTGTCTTTTTTCCTCGGATTAAGGCTTTTCACTAAAACCTGTCACTCTGTTTCTATTTATAATCACTTTGTCGTTTCTTTTTTCCTCCAAATTTTCAGCGTTTCCCCTTTTTTAACTTTAAATTTCACATACGAGCCTCCTCTGGATGGGAGATTCTCCAACTCCATCGGGTCCGTAACAGACCAGTAGGCAATCAAATCATCTGATGAAAGACTATCTGCTTCCCACAAGTAGACAGATATACGGTCACTCCTATATTTCTCTTCACAGATCTTAAATACGATTTCCCTGGAAAAACTGGACAACTCTTCCTGTGCAAAAGCAAAGCGGTCTTGAGCCGCCCTAGTTTTTATAATTTGTACTCCTCTATGATAAACCTTAATATAAGCTTCCGGTTTACCCGCTTCATCCCCCATTGCTGGGTCAATTTTCACTTCGATAGGAGTAATCTCGTATGCAACTTTTTTAAATTGCGGAAATAGTTTGTCATATACTTCTGTCATTCTCCTCTCAAGTTGCGGAAACACTTTATTATACATCTCTGCCAGCCTTTCCTCATGCCCCATTATTGTTTCCTCAGATTTTGCTATTCTTTCCTCACGTTTCGCTGTCCCTTTCTCATATTTCGCTATTTCTTTCTGAAAGGGAAAATAAGGATAACCCAACATAAGCGAAACCAGGACAAACCCAGATAAAACCAAAGCAACAATTCCAACAACCAAAGACGCAATAGATAAGCCCCTATTATTCATACTTCTTACCTCCTTATGTTTGATTGACGAGGTCTATTTTTCAAGATAGTGATTTGTTCAGGCATCTAGACGAAAGTAGAGGAGCTTTACATTAGCCACTAAATCCCTCTATTCCACAACTGGCTTGGTAAAATTCTCTTGATAGAGACGTTCTGATTTTACCCGAGTCATATCATCGTCTCCTTTGAAAAAACTCTTGTATGAACCTGTACGAAGGTCTTTTTTCCCCTATTCAAAAGCCTCACGGTCGAGGAGCCGTAAATTTAGCCCTAACCATTATTGTTTCAAGCTCTTGAGCGTCAAATAGATACGGTGATTGGTCAACGGTTGTTCCGCCGATCTGTACCAAATCGACTCTAACTATTTCATTTGTTGCCTTTGCTGGGACTGGTTCGAAAGTCTTAAAAACCAGGAGAATCAGGTAGGTAGCGATAATCGTCAACACCATCTTAGTGTACGCGTCGATTCTCATTTTTTTCTCCTTTTTCATTTGTTTCGCTCCCTTCTTTGCCATCAGGCTGTCTCGTCATAAACCTTATCTACCTTATCAATGAGCTTCTTAAACTCCTCCCAGTTCCCGTCAAAGAAATAGAACCTCAAGCCTTGCTTGGTCCACCCTTTGTAGTTATTAGTGTCCACCCATATCCTCAAGTCTAACTTCTCACCGTCCACAATAGAAGCCACAAGTTCCCTGGTATTACTGAGCTTAATACATCCTATCTCTTGTTGTCCGGTTTGTTTTATTTTTCCCATGGTTTACCTCTCAGGCTCTTTATAAATTAGTGCCCTTAAACGCAAAGAGAAGCCAAAAGAAAAGCCCAAAACCCATCAATGATAATTTCCTCATTGAATAGATTAGCGCCGTTAATTATGGCTAATTTTGCGTCTTTTGTTATAGGCTGGGAGCACGCTTCATAGACCAAAAATACTCTCCGTATAAAAACGGTGCCCTTTCTATAATAGGTAAATGTTGAGTCTGAAAATTTAACTCGCCAGCCTTCATGTGGGCTTTTAATCTCTTCTTGAAGTCCACCGTTTTCCAAAAGGTATGATTTAACTTTCTCTCCTGTACCATTTTGGACATTTTTCCAAGTTCGACCTTGCATTAGACATCACTTCCAGGAGCGGGATCTTGCATTTCACATTACGTTTGCGAATAAACGCAGTTGACCGACAGGCAAGTTTGAGGAAATCCTTGACCTCCCTATTATTCGCTAACGCGCGAACCTACCGAACATTTTCAGGAAAATATGCTTTGAACTTCGACGCGATTAATAGCGCCTCTTCTGATATCATCCTCCAAGGCATCCCCAACTTCTCCCTTCGCAGAGAAGTACATAACTTGCCACCCTAATTCAGAGATCTTCTTTAGTGTCTCAATCTGTCTTCGCAATCTGTCTGGGTCGGCTTTTACGAATGGATCATCCATGATGAAGAATCCTTTTTTGCCTTTCAAAAGTTTTTCTCCAAGGGCAAGTCGGATAGAAAGATATAATTGGTCGTAGGCACCTCCAGATAGTTTTTCGGCTTCTAGTATTGTTCCATCCTTGCGCCTAACTTTGATTTTCCCTAACTCTTGATCAAACATTACTTCTTTGTAAAGCCCGTCTGCTATTCCGTTAAAATACTTCGAAATAGAACTATCTTTGCCAAAAAGCTCAGAAACTTTCTCTTTTTCTTCGTTTTCTATTTCTTCAAAAATCTTTATAGCTTCCAACGCAGTGTCTTTACTACGCTCGTTTTGATCTATGAATTCTTGCAACATATCTCTGACTGCGTCTAAATCCACACAAGTTTTGCAATGCAGGTAATCTGCTTCTAACTGTAGAATTTTGTTCCCTTCCCTTTCTATCTCCTCCAGACTCTTTTGAAAATGACTCATCTTCGCCTGTAATTCGTCCAGTTTCTTCTTATATAACTTTTCTTCTTCTTTCAATTTTGAGACAGCCTTTTCATCGTATTCTACACCTTCAGCTTTGTTCTTATACTCTTCAAGCTCTTTGACTGCCTTATCCCAGTAAGAAATATTCTCTTCCAATGTTTTACCCTTTACTCCAAAAAGGTTCTTTAAAATGCTCCTCTGGTGTCTCAATGATTCCTCATATTTTAGTTTTAATTTGAATTTTTTGGTGTATTCCTGCAGGGATTCTTCTCTTGACTTTCTTTTTATCTGTTCTATTTTCTCTCTCGTATCTTTAATCTTGTTTTCTATGTCCGGGATGGTTTTCTTCCGCAATTCCTTAATTTTATCTTCTAGGTTTTCTTTCCTCCTTTTTACGTATTGTATCTCGTCAACACTTCTACTATGCTTCTCATCAAACTTCTGAATATTTGAAAGAATCTCTTCGATACTCTCTCCTTTCAATTCAAATCTTGACAGAGTCAACTTAATCCTTTCGAACACTCCCGCAAGCCAAGCCTTATTTTTTACGAATTGGAACCTAAGTATCCATGAAACTACAGTTGAAATTAGGAATATTACAACCGGGATGTAAAACAATATTGATGTCCTGATGATAGCTCCAATTAAAGATATCCCAAGCAATATTGCAGAAATTATCCCTATCGAGATAAAAAACCTGCTCCTGCCTTCCTGAAGTGCCAACTCTCCACTCTTTATCTCGTAATTCTTCAACTCTGGCTTAACCTCGTTGTCCAATTTTTTCTTTCTTTCATCCAGAAGTTGAAAACTTCTCGCCTTCTCTCTCAGTTCTTTGCTTGTCTTCTTAAACTCTTTTTCATTTTCCCCAAGGTCCTTAAATAACGCTTCTTTTCTTTCATTGTAAGTCTGGATACCTTTTTCACAATCTCTCCATAGCTGTTGATCCTCCTCATTATAGATTTCAAAGCCTTCAGATTTTTTCGAGGTTTCTTTAAGTTTATCCAAACCTTCCTTTCCCTTTTCGTATTTCTTTCTTTTCCTAGCATCTTCGAGGTTTTCTATTTTTCCTATAATCTCATCTATCTTCTCCCTGCAGCTTGCCGATTTTTCTTCAAGTTCGTCAAACTTCTCTTTTCTAACCACTTTCGCTAAATTCTTGACTTTTTCAATAAGGTCTATTGTATTTTCTATTCTCGTCTTTAACTTTTCACCTTTAATATCACGGAAGGCACCGCTTGGCGTTATTTTGCTCAGTTCCCTAAGCACCTCTTTTATCACGGAAATCTCTTCTGTTCTTAAGCCGGTAAGCCGATCTGTTACATTGGTATAAAACCCACTTTCGTCAGTAATAGAAAGGTCACTATTCCTTATTACGAAAATATTTCGACATTCCGACGGAGTTAAACCTGCCATTTCCGTTAAGTTCCCTTTTTCTGGCAATTTGGTTTCTTTGCCTTCGTCATCTTCTACAATTACATAGCCTTCTGGACTCTCTTCTACACGGTCTATGTTTTCGAAATATCTGGTATTTCGCCCCAGCAGCAATTTTACAAGGGCATCTATTGTAAGAGTTTTTCCGTCTTCGTTTTTACCAAAAAATAGGTCAAAATTGTGTAGCGAAATTCGCCCAGTATTCGGCAAAGGCCCGTATCGTATTACTGAGAATTCCTTTATTTTCATACTAGGCCCTCCATCATCGCTTTAATTACCATATCGCGCATTTGCTTTTTCTTCTCTTCTTCGTAATCAGTTCGGTCGAGTTTTTCCACGAAGCTTTTAAATAAGTCATCTTGGAGTATCAGCCGTATGTCCTTGAATTCGTAACGCTCATCAATGCATTTACTCGCGGCAATCTTTTTTATTTCTTTTACAAACTCCGTTTCATTCATTCCAATGGCTTCACTATTTATGAATCCTTTAACCGTTAGAATAATCCATGCCTCAGGCCGAAGATTACTAAAATATCTTTCCACACCCTCTATGGGGTTTTTATCTTTAAACGGGTCCAATTCTATAATCACTTCTTCAAAACAAGGAGTATCAAGACAATGTTGCTTGGGCGGCTTTCCAACTTCAAAGATATTAACTTTGCGCCGCCCCGTTTCTCTTTTAGTGATTGAGATAGGAGATCCCGGATAGATAAAATATCCCCCATTTTCTAACCTCCGGACATCGAAATTTGAATGGAAATGACCTGCAAGGACATAATCGACATTTAGATCTTTAAAGTATGAGATCTTGACCGGCATATATCTTTCCTCTCCCTCATCTCCGAAATCTTGCCTAGAAAAGAATACGTTAAGCAATTCTCCGTGGTAGAGCAAGATATTTTTCTTATCGGGACTCAAATTATCTCCTAACGAATGAAGTTTGTTAACAATCTTTTCCCCCTCTATAGGCTCAAAAGGCATTCCCCATATCATCACATCTTTGTATTCAAAGGGGCTACTCAGATCACCTAAAATTACGGTATCTTCACCGAAATACATGCCACTGGCATAAGAATCACTGTCGTGATTTCCCGGAATAACCACAATCTTAAAACCGTTATTAGAGAAAATTTCTCGTACTTTGGGTCTCAGACGTTCGGCATCAACACCTTTGTCAAAGAGGTCCCCACTTATTGCAAAGATTTCAATCTTTTCCTTCTTTCCAACTTCAATAAGTTTCCGAAGAGTCTTCCATCTATCATCGTCATATTCTCTTAAATGTATGTCTGCGGTGTGAAGTATCTTCATTTCATTTTTCACCACTCAAAGGTAAATTCACATGATTCAACATGTACGAAATTTCTTTTTGATCCGATCCGGCAGCGAGTACGATTTTTTTCCTAATTCTTTTTTATCATCCTGTTATTTATAACCTTGTGCTCATTCTTCACCAAGTATAAGTCTTTTTAGCCAGTGGTCAAATTCTCTTCTTTTATTATCCGCACGAACTGCAGAGTGATAGAAACCGGGAAGTCGTACGTTGAGGCTAATGTTAACAAGTGCAAGGAAGCTGGGTTTGAGAAAATACTATTGCTATATACAAAGGGAAAGGACGTCAGGCTTCACTTATCTTGAAGTACTGTGCCGTCAGTTCCGAGGCACGCCTCTAAAATACAAAGCATGGGACCTACGATGTAGACTCTTTGATCGGACAGGATAGCGTAGACCCCCAAAAAAGAAGTTTCCACATAGCCGAAATTTGAGGCAACGAAGTGAGCTATACATGCGGCGTTTTCTGACGTCTGCGCGCCAACCTCAATATTTTCTGTACAACTCAAGGGATGGTTTAATTATTCTGTTGAGAATAGTTTCACTGTCCTTAATTTCAAACAAATTATTCTTTACTAACTTCCCTTGGAGTTTTATATATGCGTCTTCATAATTAATTCTCTCTACGTTTTTGAAAATCTTGTCGTCATTATATTCAAAATGCCCCATCATGTTCTCAAATTTTACCATCCATTTAGCTTGGAGCTTCTTCTGGATCTTATACAGTGCCCCTGAATAAATCGTTGGCTGGTCAATATTCCTATCGTTAAGCACTATCCTGACGTATAGAACTTTTAAATTCTCATCCATCTTTGTTATGGTTTGGCCTCCTTTGCGTTCTGTTTTATCTTCCGGAAGGAAAAATACAGCTAATTTTCTCAACAACCATAAGTTAACACCAGCTGATTCTAATCCCGTTGAACTTCTTGTAGTAATGTGATAGCCACCAGGCCTTCCAATAATGAATTTCTCTTCCTCTTCGTGTAAGATCCCTTCTATTTCTTTGATTAAATAAGAGACCTCGAGATATAATTTTTGGATAAAGTCAAACGCTAGTTTCGTCTGCCCTATAATTTCACCTTTATCAATCATGCTTTCAACCCCCCTTATAAAATATAGAATTTTTACTATACCTCAACTTCCCTGGTGACAAAAGGCTTGTAAATATCTTTTTGTGAGTGCTGAGAAAAATTGTTTTACTCAGCGGCGCGATTTTTTTATCAAATGACAAGCTGTCCACAAAACCGATGAAAGCTCCACGGAATTTAGCGGTTTTTGCCTCAAAGAAAACAGGAGCATATGTTTTCATATAAAGGCTCGTGTTATGAATAATATCAAAGCTTTGAAATTCGCGAAGATTTTTCTTATCGAGTAGATTGTACAGATCCGAAGCGAAATCGCGTTCTTCCTTTCTTATATTTTCGCTACTTTCCAAGACGCTATTGAGAAACGACGAAACTGATTGCCAATTAGTCCATTTGAAATTAGGGATAAAATCTGGCAGAATTACTCTAAATTTGTCTTTTTTGTAATAGTAGTCAGCCGTAATAGCAAGCAACTGAAAGTCTTTACCGTAGTTCTTCGCCTCTAATTTGCCACCTTCGAGTTCACGGAATAGTTGACTTTTAGCTTTCTTAGTCCCCTTGCTAAAATCTGAAAAGTATTTAGCTTCTATCAGTAGATAGTAATCCCCAACTATTATGACTAGATCCGGTTCAGTATTTTCCTCAAAGCGTGGCCAGAACATGAATTCTGCTTCTTTAGCTTCTTGATCGGAAACATTAAAACCCAATTTATTCAAATATCCTTTTAGAAAAAGTTCCCGCGTTGAATATTTAAAGAAGGAAAAGACGTTAGAAGTCAAGATATCTTCCATTCTTCCAATTCTGGAAGACAATTTGCCATATAATTCAGCTAAATACATTTAATTGCCTCCATATTAGACATCCAGCTTTCCAGATAACTTAGTATATACGAAACTTCTTATCATATTTATATATTTTTGGAATTTCTTCGTCAAGTATTATCGGTAGACCACTGCCAAATCGTCTTCCTTTATCAGCACAAACCGTACAGTAATAGAGACCGGGAAGTCAGACATCTAAGGTAATGTTAAGAAATGCAACGAGGCGGGATTTGGGAAGATGATTGTTGTTTGTACAAAACATGACAGTGATAGTTGACATACGTTGTTTGCCCGATTTTTGTTGTAGTGGAAGGCGGCTTAGGAAAACTTTAGTTCGTTTATATAATCTTCCAGGCCTGGTTTATCTTCCTTGGAAGTTCTTTGTTCCATTCTATCATACTTTGCGGTTAACTCAAGAAGTGTGAACACCAGCCTCTTGAAGATACCTTCGGCTCGTCTTTCGTCAACCTCCTCGATATTAGCGTTCCCACCATGAACCAAGCCCGATCGTTTTCGATAGTACTTTTTCATAAGTTTATACAGTTCGATTCTTTTTTCACGATCCTTTTCCAATAAAAATGTTGTCTTTTCAGCCAGCTTCTTGCCTAAATAGTCTCTATCATTTTCAGTTAGCAACAAGCTTTCAAATGCTGAGATCAACATTAAGAATCTGATCTTCGTTTTGTGAGACAGTCGCGATAGCCAAAATATTTGAATTGCCTGTAGAATCTTATTTTCGAGCTTCGTCGGCTTTGCCTTTTGGGTGATGGCTGACAAAACATTCATATATTTTCCGACTATGCAACTGACGTATTTGGACCAGCCTCTCGGCTCTCCTTGCGGTTCTAAGAAATAGATCCTTTTTCGGTCTTCCGAGTATATTGCTCCAGCGAGGTCTCTAACATCCAAATCCATATCCATTATTAGAGAAAGAACACCGCAGGGCAGTTCTAGTTTTGTAAATAAAACTTCCTGAATACGCGTTCTTCGGTAGCTTTTGAAGGTTACTCTCCCCCAAGAACAGGTTTGGGGATATATCTTTCTCTTTTCCTCCAAGCGTTTTATGTGATCGAGAAGTTCCTTTTTGCTCTTGTCTTCCTCGATTATCTCAAGGCAACCGATTCTTGTCCCCACCGGCAAATCAATTAGTCCTTGTAACAAAATCACAGCCTCGCATTGCTTTACTTTCTCCAAGTCTTCAGCAAACTCCATAAACCTGTTCTTAAGTTCCTTTTCGTTCTTGGGAGGGAAAACTGTCAACCTTGTCACAAATTCGGAGACCTCAGAATAAAGTTCTTTGTCAGAAAGCTTCGCTTTCAATTCTGGCACTTGCTTGAGCGCATCAAAAACCTTGTTGATTGTAGATTTGTCTATAGCAATAACAGGAACGTTTAGTTTGCTACTCAGCAATTTTCCTATGCTTTCCTGTATTGCCGAGTCTTTCCTCTCAGTGTTCTTTTCGTTGTTGGAGGTCATAATTGATACCCGATAAGGTTATTCCGTTTTTCGGTGTTCCTCAGTGGGTCTCTTGCTAATTCTTTCTTATCGCCCCTATTTATAACTTATGTTCTTATTCTTAAGTGTAAACTTTCTCTGTTGACAGTCAAATCTTCTTGTATCAGGACAAACCGGACAGCTATAGAGACCGGGGAGTCGGATCTTGAGGCTAATGCTAAGAAGTGCAACGAAGCTGGGTTTGAGCAAGTGGTTGTTATATACACTCTCTCTCTTTTTTTCTCTTTTTCTCTCTCTCTTTTTTTTATTTCTTTTTCTGCACCATCTACATTCCTAAGATGAATTCTAAAAGTAACCCGAAGATAACCCCCAACAACATCTTTCTTGATATCCTCAACATAAAAACTAGCCATCCCTTCACCTCTTGAAAACTCTGTTTTAGGTGAGATAATATTCTACCCTACTGCTTCTCTCAAGCTTTTTTCTGCTACAAACTTAGGTACCTTTTTAGCCGGGATATTTATTGCTTGCCTTGTCTAAGGATTAACCCCCTCCTTGCTTTTCTCTCCATGACCTGAAAAGTGCCGAAGCCCACTAGAGTGACCTTTTCTTCTCTGGCCAGGGAGTCGGTGATGGCACTAATGATGGCACCAACAGCTTCTCCGGATGCTCTCTTTGATAGTCCTGTCCCAGCACTCACCTCTTCCACCAGATCCGCTTTGTTCAATTTGGCTTCCTTGTCTGAACTTACTTGCTAGTCGTCGTACCCAGACGCATCTGAATCCTGGTCTCCCAGCTTAGTGATCATTATGGCTTGCCTTTTCCCTGTCCAATACCTCGCCACACCTCTGCAATCTGTGTTGCCCCAGGATCCTTTGCTAAGGCATTTCTTCCACCGGGGAAAACCTCACAATAGAGGAAAACCATATAGGCTGTTGCGATCACAGTATTTGTTACTGCAGTCCGGGACAACCTCTCCTGGTTCTGTCGTTGCTTGGCGGCATGGATCTGCAAGACACCGAGGCTGTCGGAATGGGCGTATCCGCACAGGTACCCATATAGTGTGGAAGCATGCAAATCGTCGAGGCCAACGTCTCTTCCCAGGTCCTTCCAACTAAAGAGTCGCCATCTTCCCTTCTTAACGCGGCGCTTATCCTCGGATCTTAGACGCTTGAACTCCGAATTGGAGGCTAGTTTCTTGTGTAAGTCCTCAATCATTCTCTTTTCATTTGCTAGACGGTTGCGATGTTGAGGTGTGGTCACTGGGAATTTCTGCCTCTCGCACAAACCTGATAACAGCCATGCCCAATACCTGAAATCCACTAGTTCAGGAGCAGTGGGAGCCACAAACACATGATGGAAGGTAAGAAATGCCTCAAATGCTGCTCTTGCTACGGCACTGATAGATGCGAAATCAACGAAATCAATCCCCACTGGGGGTACGTCCTCAATGTTCGTGCCACGGGCCATATAGAACACGGACGCGGAATGAGCCGCAAATTTCAGAGCTAACCCTTCCGCATCTTGAAGTCGCGCCGGGTCGGAAGTGACTACTGTTGTACCCGGCCCGCTCGCCTTCATAAGTAACCCCAGGAGTACCAAGTACTCTCGTTCTTTTTCAGTCATTTGTGTGATCTCCCTTAATCAGCCTGTTCATACCTCTCCACGTGCCCGAACCCCACCAGCTCCTCATTCACATCCTCCCCATCCACGTATACCACACCCGCCGTCTTCCGTAGTTGAATCCTCCACCTGCTTTCGAATTTGGCCTAAGAGTGACCCTATCCCACAACTGTCTTGATAGAATTCTCTTGATAGAGAAACTCTAGTTTTGACCAGGTCACATGGGCTGTCTTGCTTTGGGAGAGTGGCTGCGTGAGGCTCTATGGGACGCCTTGTTGTCGCATCCTATCAATTCTCTCAATTTTGATTGGATGTTCTGTCAAAGCCTCCTCGTTTTCAGTCCT
>Ga0114930_10001725_pt1 | contig 20428 bp, 14 predicted proteins | sample AnhtaG_FD_87300 | JGI IMG/M metagenome (GOLD analysis project Ga0114930, IMG submission 87300) | Deep subsurface microbial communities from Anholt, Denmark to uncover new lineages of life (NeLLi) - Anholt_01485 metaG | ecosystem: Environmental > Aquatic > Marine > Oceanic > Sediment | place... | reverse complement strand
GCCCTGCTCTACGTGTCACCAGATCTTGATCGGTTCGTGTTGCCGCTGACCGCGAGCGCGCCGGCCCAAACGTGGGTGGTAGCCTACACGGTGGATGGCGAGTCCGAACCGGTCGGCACCTCGGACACGCCGCCATACACGGCAATGGCCGCGCGCGCCCCGGCGACTTGGGGGCTGGGCGATCACCACGTGCAGGCCGCGGCCGTACTGGACTGGCTCGGGCCGACGGTGGTCAGCGACGAAGCGGGTTTCGTGCTCGCCGAGCCGCCCGCTGCCGACGACCTCGATCACAACGGCATCCCCGACGATCCATTCGAGACCCTCTCCGAACCGGGGGACTGGTGGGTGACACGCATTGTCGTTCCGGCGTACGGGGAGCGGATCGTAGGCGCAATGTGCTTCGAGGACGGGGCGGCCAAGGCCCTCAGCGACGTGCCCGTGATCATGGTCCTGGAAAGCGCCTACGAGCCGGCGCGCAAGGCGACGGTCAGTGTGCCGCGCGACGTGTTGGAGCCCGGCGAAACTGGCGTGTTGGTCGTAATGCTCGGCGATGAGTTGGCCATCGTGTTCGGGCCTGACGCGGCGACGGGGTTTGGGCCGCTGCCCGATGACGAGTCCCTGATCGCTGGCGGGCAGTTCGTCGAGGTCAGCGTGTTGGTCACCACCGATGGCGGCGTCACGTTCACCGAACTCGACGACGCCCGACTTGCCGCGAACCCCATCCGTCTCACCCTCGAGGGCCTGAGCTTCTCGGCGGGCACGACGCAGTGGCTCCACTCGCACGCGACCTACGTGGACAGCAACGAAATGGGCGTCAACATTGTGGCTGAGGGCGCGGCGTGGACGACGGACGGTGTGGCCATTATCGAGGTGGGTGAAGGGACCCTGGTAGCCGACCTGCTGTCGCTCTCGGTGTTCGCGCCCTTCGAGCGGGGGGGGGAAGGGGAGGGCGAGGGAGAAGGCGAAGGCGAGGGCGAGGGCGAGGGCGAAGGCGAGGGAGAAGGCGAAGGCGAGACGCCCGGGTGCCTCGGTGTGTCCGTGGCCATGTCGCCCCCCAGCGGCCCCGCATCGCGTCTCGGGGACGTCGCGGTTGTCCTGCTGGCGGCGGCGGCGCTGCTGGCGACCGGAATGAGGACCGCCCGCGTGCGTCAGTGAGGCGCCCCACGCCTCTTCTCTCCGCGTTACGTCGTTGAAACGGCCCGCAAACACGGGCTAGAATCCAGTGCTTCGAGCAACACGATGGCTGCCCGGCATCCGGGACGCCTGTTTGGGTATAGAATCCAGTAGGACGGCGAAGTGGACAAAATACTGGTGAGAGGCGGCCGGCCGCTGACGGGGTCGGTGCAGGTCCGTGGCGCGAAGAACGCGGCGCTGCCGTTGATGGCGGCCTGCATCCTGGCGGACCAGCCCTGCGTGCTGCACAACGTGCCGTGCTTGCACGACGTGTTCACTATGGACAAGTTGCTGTCGGGCATGGGCATGGCCATCGAGTTCACGGGGCGCGCGATGACGCTGGACGCCTCGTCGATGGACTCGCAGACCGCCCCGTACGACCTCGTGCGAAAGATGCGGGCGTCGTTCTTTGTGTTGGGGCCGCTTCTGGGCCGCTTCGGCCGCGCCCGCGTGTCGCTGCCCGGCGGCTGCGCCATCGGTACGCGGCCCGTGGATATCCACCTCAAGGGCCTCGAGGCCCTCGGCGCCTCGATTGACATTGAAGACGGGTACGTGGTCGCGGACGGCAAGCTGACCGGCGCGGACCTCGCCCTCGACTTCCCGAGCGTGGGCGCGACCGAGAACCTGATGATGGCGGCGTCGCGTGCCGACGGCGTGACCCGGCTGAGCAACGTGGCCCGCGAGCCCGAGATCGCCGACCTCGCCCACTTCCTCAACGGCATCGGCGCGCAGATCTCCGGCGCCGGCACGGACCTCATCACCATCGTCGGCGTCGATTCCATGGCGGGCACGGAGCACGTCGTCATACCGGACCGCATCGAGACGGGCACCTTCATCCTGGCCGGCGTCGCAACCCACGGCGACGTGACGGTGCTCAACGCCGACCCGGACCACCTCCCGGCGTTTCTGGCCAAGCTGCGCGAAGCGGGCGCGTCGATCGACCTGCACGGCTCGCGCATCCGAGCACGCGCCCCGGAACGGCTCAAGGGCGTCGACGTCGCCACCCAGCCCTACCCGGGGTTTGCGACCGACCTCCAGGCCCAGATCATGGCCGCGCTGTGCGTGGCGGACGGCGCGAGCGTCATCAAGGAGACCGTATTCGAGAACCGGTTCATGCAGGTGGCCGAGTTGGCCCGGATGGGGGCCGACATCGACCTCGACGGCAACACGGCCGTTGTGCGGGGCGTAGCGGCGTTGAGCGGCGCGCCCGTGATGGCGTCGGACCTGCGCGCCAGCGCCGCACTCATCATCGCGGGCCTGATCGCCGAGAAGGGCGAAACGGCCATCGCACGGGTCTACCACATCGACCGCGGCTACGAGCGCATCGAGGAGCGGCTCGCCGGGCTCGGGGCCGATATCGAGCGCGTGCGGGCGTGACGCTGACAGCCCAGGGAACCAGCATCATGATGACCAGACTCGAAGTGACCGACGACGCCTCGTTCGAGGCCGCCGTGGATCGCCTGTGCCGCGGGCACGCCGGTGCCGAGGCGGGCCAGGAAGACAAGCTGGCGGACGTGAGCGCCATCGTGGACGCCGTGCGGGAACGGGGCGACGACGCCGTTGCTGAGTTCACCGACAAGTTCGACGGCGTGGCGTTGCGTCCTGAACAATTCGAGTTGACTCCGGACGAGATCGACGGGGCCGCCTCGCAAGTCGATGCCGCGTTGCTCGGGTCCCTCGAGCGCGCCCACGCCCGCATCCGGGACTTCCACGGCAAGCACCTGCGCCAATCGCGGGAAGAGACGTGTGACGACGGGACGGTCCTGGGCCAGCGCGTGACGCCTATCGAGCGCGTCGGGGTGTACGTGCCCGGCGGCAAGGCCTTCTATCCGTCGTCCGTCATGATGAACATCGCGCCGGCGTCCGTGGCCGGTGTCGAGGATATCGTGATGGTTTCGCCGCCCTCGTACGAGGGCAGCATTCACCCGGCGGTACTGGCCGCGGCGCGGATCGCGGGCGCCACGCGCGTCTTCCGCATCGGCGGGGCCCAGGCCGTGGCGGCGCTGGCCTACGGCACGGCCCACGTGCCGTCGGTCCTCAAGATCGCCGGCCCCGGCAACATCTACGTCACCCTGGCCAAACGCCTGGTCACGTCCGTGTGCGCCATCGATTCCGAGGCGGGGCCGTCCGAGGTCGTCGTCATCGCGGATGACAAAGCCGACCCGCGGTTCGTGGCCGCCGAGTTGCTGGCCCAGGCGGAACACGATGAGGACGCACGCAGCATCCTTATCACGCCCTCTCGCGAGATGGCCGACAGCGTCCTGGCCGAGGTCGAGTCGCAGGCCGCGGCCTTGCCGCGAAGGGCAATCATCCAAGCCTCGTTGTCGGCCCAAGGGGCGGTGGTGGTCGTGGGCGACCTTGACGAGGCGGCGCGCCTGACCGACCTGATTGCCCCCGAGCACCTGTCGATCCAGACCGGCGCCCCCCGCGAGGTGCTCGAGAAGGTGCATAACGCCGGGGCCGTGATGCTCGGACGCATGACGCCCGTGGCCCTGGGCGACTACATCGCCGGGCCCAACCACGTCCTGCCGACCGGCCGGCGCGCCCGCTTCGCGTCGCCGCTGACGGCCGAGGACTTCCGCAAGGTATCGAGTGTCATTTCGTATTCGCATGAGCGCCTGGTCGCGGACGCCGACGACGTGGTCCGGTTGGCAGACGCTGAGGGACTGACCGCGCACGCCAAGGCCGTGGAGATGAGAAAGTGAAGTATCAGCGCGAATTGCTCAAAGACGTCGAGGGCTACGTCCCCGGCGAGCAACCCAAGACGTCCGGCGTCATCAAGCTGAACACCAACGAGAATCCCTACCCGCCGTCGGAGCAGGCCATGGCCGTCTTGCACGGCCTGTCCCCGCAGGCGCTCCGGAAGTACTCCGACCCGGTCTCGCTCGAGTTTCGGGCCGCGTGGGCGCAACGCTACGGCTACGACGGGCCGGACTGGGTCATCGCCGGCAACGGGATGGACGAATTGCTGTCGCTGGCGATCCGGGGCTTTGTCGATCCGGGCGACGCCGTGCTGTCCACGTATCCGACCTACACGCTGTACGACGCGCTGGCCCAGCTTCACGGCGCCCGCCTCACGACCGTCGACCTCGACGAGGACTTTCAGTTGACCGACGCCTTCTTCGAAACCCCCGCGCGTATCTGCTTGCTCCCCCGGCCCAACGCGCCCAGCGGCGTGTGTTGTCCCCTCGAAGCCGTCGAGCGACTGTGCCGTTGTTTCGACGGCCTGGTCGTGATTGACGAGGCCTACGCGGACTTCGCGGACGACAACTGCATCGAGTTTCCGAAGCGCTTCGAGAACGCCGTGGTCATGCGGACCTTCTCGAAATCGTTCAGCCTGGCCGGCATGCGGGTGGGCGCGGGGGCCGCGCGCCCCGAGGTCGTGCGCGAGCTGACGAAGGTCAAGGACTCGTACAACCTCAACGCCGTGAGCCAGGCCGTCGGCTTGGCGGCGTTGCGGGACTACGGCCACATGCTCGCCAACGTCGAGAAGGTCCGCGCCACCCGCGCGCGCCTGATCGCGGCCCTCACGGCGATGGGTTTTCGCGTTCCGCCGTCGCAATCGAACTTCGTGCTGGCGCAATGGGACGGCACAACGAACGCGCGGGGGATCTTCGAGGCCCTGCGCGAACGCGGCATCCTGGTCCGCTACTTCACGGCGCGCCGGCTCGATAACGCCCTGCGGATCACGGTGGGCACAGACGACGAGATCGACCAATTGCTTCAGGCGCTGAGAAACATCATCGAGGGATAGGAGGGGAGGCGATGATTCACAGGAAGGCGATGTCCTGGGTGTTGTTGGCGTTCCTCGTGTCGACGTTCGGCTGCGCGACCTTCGAAGACGGGGTGTCCTTCAACATCCTTTCCACGGAGGAGGAGATCGCGCTGGGCAACGAGGTGGCCGCGGAAGTCGAGCAGCAGGAGACCCTGCTGGACGACGCCGCTATGCAGGCCTACGTCGCGCAGATCGGGCAACGGCTGGCACGGGTGTCCACGCGCCAGGACGTGCCCTACACGTTCAAGGTCGTCGACGCGGACGACACCGTCAACGCCTTCGCCCTGCCCGGCGGGAACATGTATGTATACACGGGCCTGATGAAGCTGTGTGAGGACGAGGCGGAGCTGGCGGCCGTGATGGCCCACGAGATCGGCCACGTCGCCGGCCATCACCACGGCGAAAGCCTCACCCGCGCCTACGGCTATGGGCTGATCACCCGCATCCTGCTCGGGCAGGCCCCGGACGAACGAGCCCAGATCGTGGCGGGGCTCCTCGGCCAGGCCGTGACGGCCCGGTTCAGCCGCGAACAGGAGCGCGAGGCCGATAGACTCGGCATGGAGTTCCTGTTCCGCGCCGGATATCCGCCGGACGCCATGATCGCTTTCATGAACAAGATGCGCGCCGAAGAGAGCAAGGACGGCGGCGGGCGCTGGCTGCCAATCTTCGCCTCCCACCCGCCGACCACCGAGCGGCTGCATCTGCTCCGCGGCCTGCTGGCGCAGTACCCGCCCGACCTCGTGGCCGCCAGCCCCCGCTACGCAGACCGATACGAGCAGCAAGCGCTGTCGCGGCTCGAGTAGAACTCCGCCGGACCGCAAGACGCCCTACACGCCATACGTAGGGCGGGTCGCGACCCGCCAGCTGCGGGGCAGGGGTCTCCTACCGAACGCACTCTTCGGCATACAAGCGCCCCTCCCTCTGTCTCAATCATGTTGACACAGAGGGGCGCCGCGATCAGTGGACGGCGAGTTCCTTGCGGAGGAGGTCGTTCGCGAGCCTTGAGGCTGCCACATGTTCCATCCTCGCACGTTCGCGGAGTGCGTGGACAACGTCCGCATCCACCTCAATCTCGAAGTGCCGTGTCTCGAGACGAAGGTCCGCTTCGACATGCTCCATGTCTTCCAGATAGTCCGCGGAATCGTGCGTGTCCCAGAACTCTCCCGCCTCCTGATCCGAAGAGAACTCCTCGGGGATTGCCTCCTTCTTACCGCTTGCGTCGTTCATAATAACGCCTTTCGGATTGAGTCATGTCTCGCGCCGATATCGGCAACGCAGCCCCGGACTTGTGGACGAAGAACACAACGAGGCAGCGCCCCGCTGTGGTCTGGCCAAAGGCTTCGTACACGTCCTCTCCCTTCACCTTCCCCTTGCGAACGCGCAGCATGTGCGGGCGGCCAAAGATCACACTCTCAACTTCATCGGTGCTCACACCATGCTCAACGAACAATTTCTCGACGAACTGGATCTTCCAGATGATATCTCTAAGCCGCAGCATCGAGCGCTTCATCCAGGACCACCCCACCATTCACAATATGTCCGCGGCAAGCTATGGACCGACCCTTTCTCACGCCGTCCTGTACATTCCAACCGCCAGTCTTCACATTCTACCACACTTCGCACTTCGTCCTTCGCCCTTCATCCTTCCCCCTTCGCCCTTCATCCTTCCGGTAGGATCCGGAAATGCCTTGACAGGGAATTGAGTATGGTGTCCCCGGAATTCCCCTCGCGAAAGGCCAGCCGGGGGCCAGGGGTCTCCTGCCGAACCCACTCTCCGGCACACAAGCGCTCCTGGAAAGATTCGAAGATGCTTCAAAATGGAATCGCGTATGGGTATCCCCGGAGTTGTGGGAACAGGGCTGGCGGAACTCCGCGAGGAGACGATCAACGGGTGCCGATGGAATCGGCGGCGCTTTGCGTTATCGGTCGGTCGGCGTGCCTCTTCCGATACTCCTCGACCTGCGAAGCGTATTTCCTGTTATACGTCTGCATGTAATCGATCAGCCTTGACGGGTCATGTCCACAATCGCGAGACATACGCCTCCGGCTCTCTCGGATTTCCTCAATGACGGATTCAGTTGTGGTCACCAGACACCTCCTATCAGCTCCAGTGGTGTAATAAGATCGGGTACGTGAAGGCCGAGCATGCCGTTGACTTTACGGATGTGGCCAAACTTGTTGGCGTTCGCAAGATGACGACAGTTCCACGTGAGGAGGTAGTCAAACTTGTGGAACGAAGCAAGAGCAAGATGCAGGGCGTCGCCCAAGGGGTCTCTTGGCATCACATGGTGGTCAATGTACACCTGAACGATTTCGCCGAGCTCGTTCCCGACGGGAACCGCCGGCACCGTGAGAGCCAGCGCGTGCGCATCGGCCCGGTGCGGGAAGCTCCCAGTGTCAAGCTCCGCAAGCACTGCCGTGCTGGTTGCGGTGTCGTATCTTGGACGGTGGTCAGCCCACCACTCCCGCGTCCATTCACGCATGGCAACCACCGCAGGCGCCTCTCGAGAGTCATGGTAGAAGCTGAAGATCGACGTCTCAATATACACGCTCGGATCCATGACTCAAGTATCGCAGTCGCCAACCCTGCATTCAAGCCCTCATCGTCGTCACCGTCTTGCGCACGAGCCCTCAAGTGAGCCCCCGGCAGGTGGGGCCTGCTCCACCGTCAGCCCATCACCGGCGCGTCCACGAGGGGACAAGCTTGTGTATGACGAACGGCCTCTTTGTGCTATATTGCGTGCTCATGAAGGCGTCCATGAAGACCATACACCAGATCCGCGAGGTCTCGACGCTGTCGTTCAACGAGCGGGTCCTCCAGGAAGCGGAGGATAAGCGCAACCCCCTGATGGAGCGCCTGAAATTCCTCGGGATCTTCTCGTCGAACATGGACGAGTTCTTCAAGGTCCGCGTGGCCAGCATCCAACGCCGCATCGAGCTGGGCAAGAAGGGGCTGGGGGCCGTCTTGGAGAAGGTGGGCGAGAAGTCGCGCGAACTGGACGAACGGTTCCGCGCGGCCTACGCGGACATCACCTCGGCACTCGCCGACGAGGGCATCAAGATCCTCACCGAGCGCGACGTCGACAACCAGCCGAACGGGTTGGCGTCGTGGCTGCGGGGCTACTTCCAGACGAACGTGCTGCCCAGCCTGGTCCCCATCATCCTGCACCGGGGCCAACCCTTCCCACAGCTACGGGACGGGGCGCTCTACTTCGGCGTGAAGATGTGGGGGGGACAGTCTCGCCACGCCGTGCTCGAGATCCCGTCGGCACTGCCTCGCTTCGTCGAGTTGCCCAACGGCAACATCATGTACATCGACGACGTGATCCGCTACTCGCTGAACGACCTCTTCTACATTTTCGACTACGATCGGATCGAGGCGTTTGAGTTCAAGATCTCGCGCGACGCGGAGCTGGACATCGACAACGATTTCTCCGAAAGCTACGTGAGCCAAATGGAGCGGGAACTGCAGCAGCGCAAAGGGGGACGCCCGACGCGCCTGGTGTATGACGCCGCGATGACGCCGGGGGTCCTGCAATTGCTGCGCGAAGGGCTCGATATCACCGAGGACGACACGCTCATCCCCGGCGGCCGGTACCACAACATGAAGGACCTCATGCGCTTCCCGAGCCAGCGCGCCGACCTCTCGTATGACAAGATGCCGCCCGCCCGGCATCCGGTGCTCTACCATGACCGCACGCCGATGGTGGACACGATCCGAGCGCAAGACATACTGGTGACGTACCCGTACCAGTCCTTCGGCCACGTGATCCGGCTGTTGCGCGAGGCCGCCATCGACCCCGAGGTCGAGTCCATCAAGATGACGCTGTACCGCGTGGCGGACCCGTCGCAGGTGATTAACGCCCTGGTGAACGCGGCCCGGAACGGCAAGCGGATCGTGGTGTCGGTCGAGCTGCTGGCGCGCTTCGACGAGGAGAACAACATCCGGATCGCCGAGATCCTGGCCGAGGCGGGGGCCAACGTCGTGTTCGGCGTCCCGCCCATGAAGGTGCATTCGAAGCTGCTCCTGATCGAACGGGCGGGGGAGCGCTTCGCCGGCCTGTCCACGGGCAACTTCAACGAGGTCACGGGCCGCCTCTACATAGACAGCGCCTTGCTGACGGCCGACCGGCGCTTGACCAAAGAGGTGGCGGCCGTCTTCGATTTCCTCGAACGGGCGTCCAAGGTGCGCATGGTGGCGTGGCCGAAGTTCAAGCACCTGCTGGTCTCGCCCTTCAACACGCGTAAGGTGCTGATGAGGCTGTTGGGCCGCGAGCAGAAGAAGGGCCGGGACGGCTACGTGTTCCTGAAAGTCAACCACCTGACCGACGCCCGGCTGATCCGGCGGATCTACGAGGCCGCCGACGCCGGGGTGCAGATGGACTTCGTGGTGCGCACGACCTACGCCCTGCGGTCGCATGAAAACATCCGCGCCATTTCGATTCTGGACCGCTATCTCGAGCACCAGCGGGTCTATGTCTTCGGCCGCGGCGAGGACCGCCGGGTCTACATGAGCTCCGCGGATCTCATGGAGCGGAACCTCGACTGGCGCATCGAGGCCGCGTTCCCCATCTATGACGAGCAATTGCAGCAGGAGGTGGGGGACATGATGGCGCTCCAGGTGGCCGATACGCACAAGGCGCGCGTCCTCGACGACGTGCAATCCAACAAGTACGTGGGCGACGGCGGCCGGCGGGTCCAGTACGACACGTATGACTATCTGCGGGAGCTCCACGAATCCGCTTCCTAAGCGCTTGCCACGAACGATCTACAATCGCCCCAAAGGAGGAGACGACATGCCGAAGCCCCCGATCCTGCCGGTGTTGGACTGGAGGGCCGTCTTCGATTCGGGAAGGGCCTACGCGGACTGGCTCGACACCTCAGAAAGCGCGGACAACGCCGGGCGCATCGAGGCGATCCGGTCGGCACTGCCGCTTGAGCCCCAAGTCGTCGGGTTCCTCGGCGCGTTGCCCCGGCCCGTGCACGTCGTCGCCATCGCCGAGGCCTGGTGCGGCGACGTGGTGCGCCACGTGGCCGTGCTCGAGCGGCTGGCGGACCACGCCCCGAGGCTCGAGGTCCGCTTCATCAGCCGCGAGCAACATCCGGACGTATTCGTCCGCTTCCTGACCAACGGCGGGGAGGCCATCCCGAAGTTCATCTTCCTCAGCGACCAATTCACCGAATGCGGCCATTGGGGGCCCATGTCCAACGCGTATCGCGAGATCATCGCCCGGGGCAAGGCCTGCGGCGACGTCGCCGCGTCCCGCAAGAAGGTAGGCGCTCTGTACGCCGCGGACGCCAATTACCGCGACGTGATCGCGGAGTTGGTTCATCTCATCGACGTGGCTTCGAGCACAGCGCCGTAGCTACATACGCGCTTTCGCAATCCTGACATATGGAGTGCGCCGGCCCGACGGCGCTTTTCCCGTTGCGGCTCGGACGTCAGCCCGCGGGCGTAGGCGAAGCGACCAAAGCGGCGTCGAGCCGCCGCACTCCATAAGGAGAACCCGTGCCTGAGCCATTGGATGCGATCATCCGGAGGTACTGGGGCTACGACCGCTACCTGCCGCTCCAGCCCGAGGCCATGGCGTGTGTGATGGCGGGGCGCGACTCGGTGGTCATCCTGCCGACGGGCGGGGGCAAGTCCCTGTGTTTCCAGGCGCCGGCGATCGCGATGCCGGGCCTGGCCGTGGTGGTCTCGCCGCTGATCTCGCTGATGAAGGACCAGGTGGACCAGTTGACGGCCTGCGGCGTGTCGGCCGCGTGCGTCAACAGCGCCACCACGCCTTCAGAGCGGCAGGCCGCCCACGACGCGATTCGCCAAGGGCGGCTCGATCTGCTGTACGTGTCGGCGGAGCGGATTGTCCAGCCCAATTTCATCGACTACCTGCGCAAGGCCGGCCTGGCCTTCATCGTTGTCGACGAGGCCCACTGCATCAGCCAATGGGGCCACGATTTTCGGCCCGAGTACCGCGAACTCAACATCCTGCGCGATGAGTTCCCGAACATCGCCGTACACGCCTACACGGCCACGGCCACGGAGCACGTGCGCCAGGACATCGTCCAGGAGCTCCGCCTGCGCGCGCCCCAGGTGCTGGTGGGGTCCTTCGACCGCCCGAACCTGGTCTACCGCGTGCGGCCACGCGGGGACACCTTCCGGGACGTCCGCGAGATCATCGAGCGCCACCGCGGCGAAAGCGGCATCGTCTACTGTATCCGCCGCAGCGACGTGGACGGGCTCTGCACGCAGTTGCAGGAAGCCGGCTACCGCGCCCTGCCCTACCACGCCGGGATGGACGACGCCGCGCGCAAGGCCAACCAGGAGGCCTTCATTCGCGACGAGACGGACGTTATCGTGGCCACCATCGCGTTCGGCATGGGCATCGACAAACCCAACGTGCGCTTCGTCGTACACGCCGGCATGCCCAAGTCGATCGAGCACTACCAGCAGGAGAGCGGACGCGCCGGCCGCGACGGCCTCGAGGCCGAGTGTTGTCTGCTGTATTCCGGTGGGGACTACCGCCTGTGGCGATACATCGTCGAGAAGTCGGAAAGCGAGGTGGCCGGCATTGCGCTGAAGAAGCTCAGCGCTATGTACGGCTGCTGCACGGACATGGCCTGCCGCCGCAAGGCCCTGCTGGCCTACTTCGGCGAGGCATACCCGAAGGAGAACTGCGGCGCGTGCGACTACTGCCTGAGCGAAATGGACCTCGCGGACGATGCCGCCGCCGTGGCCAAGTCGATCCTGGCCTGCGTCTCGCAACTGCGGTCTGTGGCGGGACCGACCTACACGACTCTCGTGCTTAGCGGCTCCGATGATGACCGCGTTCTGGCCAAAGGACACCAGAACTTGCCAAGCTACGGATCTCTCGCCGACGCCGGCAAGGGCACGGTACGCGGCTGGATCGAGCAACTCGCCGCCCAGGGCTACCTCGAAAAAACCGGCGAGTACGACGTGCTCCAGGTCACGCGGAAGGGACGCGGACTGCGCCGTGGCGCCCACACGCCCATGCTGGCCAAGCCGGCCAAGCGCCGCAAGAAAGGCAAGGCCGACACCGAAACCTGGGGAGGGGTAGACAAGGGCCTGTTCGAGGTGCTGCGCGGGTTGCGCCGCGCCATGGCGGCCGAGCGGGGCGTCCCGGCCTACGTCGTGTTTGGCGACGCCGCCCTGCGCGACATGGCCCGGCGGAAACCGACGAGCTTGGACGCCTTCCTCGCGTGCAACGGCGTGGGCCAGAGGAAATGCCGCGACTTCGGCGAAGCCTTCACCGCCGCCATCCGCGGGTACTGCCGCGACGCGCCCGAGGCCGTGACGGCGCCACGCCCGCGGCGTGCCGACCGCCGCCAGGCGCTCGAGCGCGCGCACGGGCTGTTCGCCCAGGGCTATGGGCTTGAGGAGGTGGCCGAGCTGCTCGAGCGCAGGCCCACCACCGTCGAAGGCTACCTCGAGAAATACATCGCCGCCCACGGCGTCACCGAACCGGCGCCATGGGTCTCGCCGAGCGTGATGGAGCGCGTGGGCGAGGCCGCGGCCCAAACCGACGCCACGCGCCTGAGACCCGTCTACGACCTCCTCGACGGCGAGGTGAGCTACGCAGACATCCGCATCTGCCTGGCGTGTCTGCGCAACCGCTCCAAAGGGGCGCCGGGGCGCTTGCAGTAGCCCCTGAGCAAACGGGGAATAATTGAATCCTGGCACGACCAGTTGCTACCATAATTCTCAAACAGTTGGTTTTCGCTTGACATTTTTTAGAATACTGTGATAATCTAAGGCCGGACGGCCCCTTGGGCCGAAGCGCTGGGAGAGAGGTGGCCATGGAGTGCGCGTTCTGTAAGGTACGCAGCGCGATAGGCTACTGTCTGGAATGCCGTTCGCTCGTGTGCGAAGAATGTGGCGTCAAATGCGACGGGTGCGGCAAGCTGATGTGCCGCGAACACGTGCACGAAACGCCCCACGGCCGCCGCTTGTGCATTAAGTGCTACGTCGATCGCAACCTCCACTTCCGCAAGGTCGTGTCCGAGATGCGGGAGTATTGCCGCCAGATGAGCAAGGCGGACGCTGGCGAACTGGGCTTCCTCTACTCGCAGTTGGACGAGTTGCTCGAGCAGATCCGGGAATGGGACGCCGCCCTTCAGAAAGCCTATAGCAGCATCGAGAAACGCATTGATGACCGCACGCACAGGCTCCAGCGGGTGGTCATCGAGCGCCAGCGCGCCGAGCATGAGCTGCAAAAGGCCAAAGAGACCGCGGAGACGGCCAGCCGGGCCAAGAGCGAATTCCTGGCCAACATGAGCCATGAGATCCGCACGCCCATGAACGGCGTGATCGCCATGGCCGAGTTGCTGCTCAAGACTATGCTGCAGCCCCATCAGCGCCGTTACGTGCAGGCCATTCGCAGTTCCGGCCGAGCCCTGCTCACCATCATCGGCGACGTGCTCGACTACTCGAAGATTGAAGCGGGGCGCCTGAGCATCGACCCCATCCCATTCGACCTCGAGGTGGCCATCGGCGACGTCGTCGAGCTCCTGTCGGCCCCGGCCGAGGACAAAGGGCTGGACCTGATCATGCGCTATGCGCCTCGGGCGCCCCGGCGCTTGGTCGGCGACGCGGGGCGCATCCGCCAGATCCTCATGAACCTCGTGGGCAACGCCATCAAGTTCACCGAGAAGGGCCACGTCCTGGTCAACACCGAGTGCCTCGGGGTGCGCGACCACCAAGCCATGATGCGCATCAGCGTCCAGGATACCGGCATCGGGATCCCCAAAGAGAAGCTCCCCCGTATCTTTCGGCAGTTCGCCCAGGGCGACACCTCCATGTCGCGCGAGTTCGGCGGCACGGGCCTTGGGCTGGCCATTACCCAGCAACTCGTGCACCTCATGGGCGGCCGCATCGGCGTGAAGAGCATGGAGGGCGTCGGCTCGCGGTTTCGCGCGACGCTCGCGCTCGACCTCGACACGGCCACCCCACCGCGAGCCCCCAAGAAACCGGCCGACATAGCCGACCTGCGCGTGCTCGTCGTCGACCACAACGAGGTCAACCTGCGTGTCCTGCGCGAACAGCTCGCCACGTGGGGCATGCGCAGCGAGGGCGTATCTACCAGCCAAGACGCCCTGGCCGCCTTGCGTGAGGCCCACACGAAGGGCGATCCCTTTGGCATGGCGCTGATCACCCACCATGCGCTGGTCATCGACGGCAACCGGCTCGGCCAGGACATCAAGGGCGACCCGGACCTCAAGGACACGGTGCTGGTCTTGCTCACGCCCGCGGGCGAACGGGGCGACGCGTCCCGTAGTTCTGAGCTCGGGTTCGCCGCCTATCTCAGCGGCCCGTTGCGACAGAGCGAGTTCCTGGACTCGCTGACCCGCGTCTGGACGGCCCACGTCGGGGGCGAAGAGATCGGCCTGGTCACCCGTCACACCATCGCCGAGACGCGCGGGGACGCGCGCGAGGGACCCACTATCGGCGAGCAGTTCATCCACGCCAAGGTCCTGGTCGCGGAGGACAACCCGGTCAACCAGGAAGTGGCCATCGAGATCTTCAAGGCCCTCGGGTGCGACGTCGACGTCGCCGCCAACGGCGAGGAGGCCGTGGTCATGTACGAGGCCGGCGCCTACGACCTCGTGTTCATGGACTGCCAGATGCCCAAGATGGACGGGTACGCCGCGACGCGCCGCATTCGCGAGCACGAGGCCGATGGCGAACACGTGCCCATCATCGCTATGACCGCCCACGCCCTCAAGGGCGACCGCCAGCGCTGTCTCGAAGCCGGCATGGACGACTACCTCGCTAAACCCGTCAATCCCGACGACGTGATGGACACCGTCCTGCGTTGGTTCCGAGGCGAGATCGGTGAGGCCATCGAGGAAAAGCCGGAGCCCACGGAAGAAGAGGCCGAAGCCGAGCCCGTGATCGACGAGGTCCAGGCCATCCGCACCACCGGCGGCAACACCCGAATACTCAATCGCGTCACGGGCGTATTCATGAGCAACGTGCCTGGCGAACTCGAGCAGCTCCGGGCCGTTCTTGCAGACGGCGACGCCGCCGAGACCCGCCGCCTGGCCCATTCCATCAAGGGCGCCGCCGCCGCCATCGGCGGCAACCGCGTACGCGACGCGGCCCTCAAGATGGAGATGGCCGCCAAGGAAGGCGACCTCGAGCAGGTCCGGGCGCTGTTCGAGGACTTCGACGCCGAGTTTGTGCGCCTCACCGACGCCCTCGCAAACGTCGACTGGGACGAGGTGGTCAACCGACAAGCCAGCGAGACGGTCGCAACCTGACGCTGCGCCCAACGCCGTCGTAGGCGAGCGACTGCCCGGTGTTGTCCATCACGTGCCGGTGATGAACGGATGGGGACAGATGGCAGCTCGATTTCCGTCTGCTCATCGCGGCTCCTCCTCAGCCGTTGTCGTACGCCTCCGCCGGACTGTCCGAAAGACGACGATCACGAGAACCGATGGCAACCACACCCACAGCAACTCGCTCGCCACGACGCGCAACCCCCAGGCGCTGAACATCGCCCTCGGGTACAGCGGCGCCACCTGGATGGGTTGCCACGGGAAAAAGTAGCGCGTGTTGTCGAACGGGGCCAATAGCGCGATGCCCAGGCCGCCGTTGGTGAAGGCATCGAGGATGCCGTGGGTGGCCGTGATGAGGAAGAAATAGGCCGCCAGCAAGCACCACTTCTTCGAGCCAATCCTCTCCTCTCGAAAGTAGACGGCCGCCACAAACACCCCCAGCAGCAAGGCGAAGAAAATGGAATGAAAGAACCCCCGGTGCCCCCAGAAACTCTCGTAGGGCACCCCAAGATAGAACCCGATCGTGTCGACGTCGGGGAACACCGGAAGCACGCCCGACAGCACCCAGAAACGCAACGGCATCTTCTCGCGCGCGAAGGCGTGTCCCGCCGCAAGACCGACAATCGGATGAGAGACACCGGCCGGCACGTCAGCTCCTCGTCTTGCGCGTCATGGCCTGGGCGGCCCGTCGTAGGGTTTCGCGCCCAGCCCGAGGCCGCGACGCTCCACCGTCGTGAGCTCCGGGTCATCGGTGGCGGGCGCCGTGATGAATCCGTAGTAGCGCCCCATCCAGTAGGCGTCCAGCCACCCGGCCGGGTCAACCACGGCGTGGCCGCCCGCCCCCCCGTTATACCTCAGCGTGTCGCTCGACCAACGCAGCGGGCCGATCTCGCGCGGCGACAGCGCCCGCGTCCCGCCGCTGTAGGCCACGTAACCCGGCCGCGTGGCCAGGTCGTGACGGTGGGAGTTGCGGAAGCTGTAGCGCACCAGGTCCAACGGCCATTCCCGCAGGTGCTTCACCGCCTGCCCGACCTCGCAGTCGTTGCCCGTCAACGCGCCGTAGATGAAGTTGAACCACGGGATGTGCTCAATGCGCTCCACTTCCCAGCTCCGCTCGAAGCTGCGCCGGTAGATCGAGCGCAGCTCCGGGTCGGTCTCGTATTGCAGGATCGTGTAGTACACGAAGAACGCGAGGCGATCGTCCGAGTGAAAGATGGCGTCCGGCGGGAACGTGAGCTTCTGCCGCAGCACGTGCGTGTGGTACCCCCAGTCCAGCAGTTGCCGGTACGCCGCATCGAACTTCGCGTCGCCGGTCAGCGCGTGGGCGGTCTTCATATAGGACAGCGCCTCGAGGCCGTTGAGGCCGCGCGCGAAAAAGCCCCGCAAACTCGAGAAATACTCTGGGTCCCAGCGCCCCCACACCGTGGGCTTGCCGTCGAGATCGCGCAGCACCCACCCGTTGTCCACGATGTGGCCGGCCAGCCGCGCCAGGTGTTCCTTGGCCCGCGCCTTCTCCTCGCCCTCGGCCACCAGGTCGTGAAAGATCGCCGTGGCGTAGAAGTGGGCGTCCGTCTCATCGCTCGACGTGTCACCCTTCCATTCCCACGCGTCGTCCTCCGTGTCGTGCCACTCGGCCGCGTAGCCGCCCGAACCGCCCTGCGCCTGATGGCCCGTCTCGCCCTTGGCCCACACCGACCGCGCCGGGAACCCGGGGATGGGCGTCATCTCCTCGAGCCACTTGAGCGAGTCGAACGAGTTCACCGCCTCCGCACGGGCGCCCTCGTCGCCCGTCGCCGCGTACTTGAAACACATGGCCGCCAGGTAGTGGCAGCTCCAGCCCCCGTCGTTGTCGCTGACCTCGCGAACCCACCCGCCCATGGCCGGGTCCCACTCGAGCTTGTGCGTGAGCCCCAGCCGTTTCTGGCCCCACTCCTCGAGGTGCCGTTCATAGTACGCCGCCTTCTTCTCCAGCGTGAACGGCTCGTACTCGATGATGCCGACGCCCCCGTCCGTCCCGATGTAGGCCACGCGATCCCCGCAGGCAATGGCGCGCACCCGGTTATCCGGTAGCCAACGCGGATGCGCGAAATACTGGTACTCGCCGCCCACTGCCCGTATCGCTCCCTCGGACGTGCCGATCCACAAATCGTCCTCGAAGCCCTCGGCCAGGCACACCGTGTCCTCATAGCACAGCCCGTCCTGACCACGGATAGACGTCATGGCCATGCCGCGCAACTGCGCCAGGCCCACGTCCGTCGCGATATAAAGCCGGCTGCCCTGGGCCAGCATGTCGCGCGTCTCCTTAGACCCCAGCCGCCCCCAGTCCACCGTATTCACGTTGTCATACCGCTGCCCGTCGAACAGCGCCAGCCGCCCCGGAGTCAGGCAATAGACCGTCTCTGCATACGACGCGATCCGTTGGATACCCCCCGGACACTGCCCCGCCTTCGGAATCGGCTCGAGCGCGTCCCCCACGACCCGAAACAGCCCCTCGCCCGTAGCCGCCACCACCGCGCCCCCGTGCAGGCACACGTCGCGGAAGTCCCCTTGTGCGATCGCCGTCACGCCCTTCCCGTCGATACGGTGCAGCCCCTCGCCGCTGACCACCCACACCGCCCCCGCCAGCGTCTTCAAGCGCCGCACGGCCGCCTTCGGAAAGGCAACGTCCTTGAACGTGTCGCCGTCCAACGTGCGAAGTCCGTCATCGAACCCCGCGTAGAGCCGGCCCTCATACACCGCCAGCGCCAAGACCGGCTGGGCCGTCCCGACCTGGCGGCCCACCTCCTGTAAGTACACATCGTCGCGCACTGGTTTCCACAGCCGTCTCGCTGTACCTCCCGCCCCCGTCTCCGCACCAGCGGCACCGGCCCGGAACACGCCGACAACCCCGACCACCAGAACAACCAACAGACAACAGCGTACCATAGCCAACAGTTCCTTCTGTCTCGTTCATGACGCTTCGCAACCACACGCGACCGGTGGCCGATTATAGGGCATGCGATCCGCCCTTGCCACCGCGAGAGACACACTCACACGAAGGCAGTGTGTTTATCCCTGTCATTGCGAGGACGGCCTCAGCCCGACGACGAAGCAATCCCCGCGAAGGCGGGTGTGGCCTGAGCCCCGAGGTCTGGCCAGTATACGTAGACGTCGCCCCTGCTGCTTGCCTCGCGGCAAGAAGTCGCTGTATTGTCCCCCAGAAGTCCTGGCGCCACGGCCGGGAACGGGCAGCAAGGGCAAGCGTTCATGGAGATCGGCACAAAGGATCGGCAGATACTGCGCGACCTGGCGAAGCGGGTGCAGGCGATCGCCGCCCTTCCCATCATGGCCCAGCGACGGGCCATGTGGAAACGCCACAACGCCCTCGAACGGGTCCGCCCGATGGTCCTCATTTTCCCGGAGGGCAGTTGGCGCGAGCTACAGCCCGAGTCGGCCCTCGAGTGCGAAGGCGAACGCGCGCGCGCCATCGAGGACAACCTGCGCGGCCGCATCCTCTACCACGAGCAGCTCCATGATGATACGGTCATCGAGGCCGAGTGGGACGTGCGCAAGGCCGTACGCGATACGGGCTGGGGCATCGAGCGCAGTTGGATCGAGAGCAGCCAGCACAAAGGCGCCGGCCGCTACGACCCCGTCATCAAATCCCCGGCAGACCTCAAGAAGCTCCGGTTCCCCGAGGTCATCCATGACGAGGACGCGACCCGGCGCGAGTACGAGGCCATGCAGGAGCTGCTGGGCGACCTACTCGATGTGAAGCTCAAAGGCGTCGCCCACGTCTCGTTTCACCTCATGGCGCAGTACTGCCTCTGGCGCGGCCTCGAACCCGTCATGTGGGACATGTGCGAGAACCCCGCCATGCTCCACGACGCCATGGCGTTTCTCGAACAAGGCCACCACCGTCTCGTCCAACAGTATCAAGACCTCAACCTGCTCAGCCTCAACAACGACGGCACCTATCACTCCTCGGGCGGCGTTGGGTACACGGACGAGTTGCCGCAGGCGGATTTCGATCCCGAACGCATCCGACCGTGCGACATGTGGGCCTCCGCCGAGGCCCAGGAAATGGCCGTCGTGGGCCCCGAGATGCACGAGGAATTCGTCCTGCAATACGAACGCCGCCTGCTCGAACCCTTCGGGCTCAACGGCTACGGCTGCTGCGAAGACCTGACGCAGAAGCTCGACGACGTCCTGACCGTCCCCCGGATGCGCCGCATCTCGATATCGCCCTTCGTCACCGACCTCGATGCCTGCGCCGAGAAGCTGGGCAAGAGCTGCATTTTCTCATGGAAGCCCCATCCGTCCCACCTGGTCGGCGGCTTCGACCCTGGCCACGTCCGCGCCTACATCCAGCGCACCCTCGACGCGACCAAAGGCTGCGTGATCGAGATGATCCTCAAAGACACCCACACCTGCGAAAACCACCCCGAACGCTTCACGCAATGGAGCGCCATCGCGCGGGAATTGGCCGAACGCTGCTGAGCCGAGCGCTTACGGCTCCCCGCCTCAAGGATGGTCGGAGTCGATGGACGCCCGGGCAGGAAGGAACGCCAGGATTAACCCCCTGTTGGCCTTCACTTGCCGTCCCTCACGTCGAATCAGATTCATATCGGCCAGCGCATTGAGGTCGCGCGATAGCGTCTTCGAGGTCTTGCCGGCGTATTCGCGCGCCAGGCGCGGGCTTAGCTCCGGGATTTCTGATGCAGAGACCCAGCCATTGTTTGCTTCCACCTTCGACAGGTCCAGCACCAGTCTGCGGCGCCGCGAGTGCGCGACCCCGCCCTTCCCGAGCCGTTCGTAGACGTAGTTGCGCCAAGTCGTCTCCCACTGAAGGTTCCGGATAACGCCAAGCTGCTCTCGGAGTTGATCGACCAATCCCTGCGCTGCGTACGCGATGAAGCTGGCCATCTCACCACCTGACCGGCTGGCCTGGTCCAGTTGCCGATAGTATTCCGTGCGGGTGAGATTGTAGAAGTTGCTCAGTAGGTGGGCCGCGGGCGTCGGAAAGCCGGCTTCGAGAAGATAGCGAAACTCGATCAGCCGTGCCGTGCGACCGTTGCCGTCGCCAAACGGATGAATCCACACGAAGTACAGATGCGCCGCGATAGCCGCCAGAACGGAGTATGGGGCTTTCAGCCCTTCCGGAAAATCGAGGGTGTTCAGCCACTGGCAGAACTTGTCCAGCAG
>Ga0114930_10001723_pt1 | contig 20454 bp, 13 predicted proteins | sample AnhtaG_FD_87300 | JGI IMG/M metagenome (GOLD analysis project Ga0114930, IMG submission 87300) | Deep subsurface microbial communities from Anholt, Denmark to uncover new lineages of life (NeLLi) - Anholt_01485 metaG | ecosystem: Environmental > Aquatic > Marine > Oceanic > Sediment | place... | reverse complement strand
CGAACAGGGCCCCGAGCGGTTGGGTGGTGTGCTCGGCGAGGCCCACGATGGCGCCGTTCGGCGGCAGCGAGGCGAACTCGAGGCGAACCCGGCCCTCGGGGTCGGTGCGGCGCCAACCGAATTGCTGCGGCCACAGCACCGTGACGCCCACGCCGGGCACCGGCCGTTCGTGGGGGTCGATGACGCGCACGAGATGCGTGGGGATGGGCGCCAGCCAGAACGTGGGCAGGGCGCGCTCACCACCTTCCGCCACCTGTACCCGTATCGCCGGCTGCTCGGGCGCCCGGTACCCGGGCGCCGAATCCAGCCGCACCACGTTGTCTCCGGCCATGGCCGACAGCACGAACTCGCCCGACGGCGCGCTGCGCGCGACGGCCGCCATGTGGCCCTCGGTGTCCAGGCGCACCTTCGCCCCCGCGATGGGTTCGCCGGTCACGGCGTCGCATACCTTGCCCCGGATCCGGCCCACGCCCGCGACGTGCAGCCGCACGCGGGGCACAGGGCCCTCGCCCGTCACCGTGAGGCCCTGCCACCCCGGGCTGCGTACCTGGGACGTCACCGCCTGGCACGAATACACCCCCGGTTTGAGACGCACGGCGAAGGCCCCGGTCACGTCGGTCTTCGTGACCACCGTATCGTGGGGCGGCTGCGCGTTGCGCACCATCACCGTCACGTCCACAACGGGGAGATGGCCTTCGCGCGACAGCACCTCCCCCTCGACGAATACCCCCTGGTGCAGCGTCACCTCCACCGTGCCGCCGACGGCGACACCGCCCACCGCCTCTTGGGCATAGCCCGGGTGCGCTATCTTGAGCGCGACAGTGCCACCTTCGGGCAAACGCGGGATGACGAAGCGGCCTTCCTCGTCCGAAACCGGCTCTTCGAACCCGAAGGCCCGCAGTTTCGCCAGCGGGATCCCGACCTTGGCTGCCCCGAGCAACGCCACGCGCGTCACCCGGGCGCCTTGGATAGGGTGGCCGCGGGCGTCCACTACCTTCCCGTGCAGCGAGGCCGCGTTCTCGAGCCGGATGGTCTGGCCGGACACGTCGGCCCCGGCAGTGACGGTTTGGCCGCCGAACGCCAAGCCGTCGGCGACGGCAAACAGGCCGGTCTGGCCCGAGGTTAGTCCCTCGAAACGCCACGCGCCGTCTGCCGAAGTGACCGTCTCGAGCAGTACCGCGCCCAGCCCCGCTTCCACGAATACGCGCGCCCCCGCGACCGGGCTGCCCGCGTCGTCAACCACGTGCCCCGACAGGGACGAGGCCCCCGCAAAGGCGGCGCCCAGCGCCAAGACAGCGGCTGCACCGGTCAACAGTGGCCCCTCCGCAAACGAAGCTCGTTGACGGGCATCGTATCGCAAACACGCCGGGACATCAACGTCCCCCGGCGCAGGGGAAGCACCGGCAGAAAGCCTGATGCGCACGGAGCGGATGCGCACGGAGCGGACGCGCACGGAGCGGACGCGCACGGAGCGGATGCGCACGGAGCGGATGCGCACGGAGCGGATGCGCACGGAGCGGACGCGCGAGAGCGACGCGGGGCGGTTGTCCCGAGGTCGGCGTCTACGCGGTTGCGCCACCCTCCTTGGCTAGGTAAAACGTCATGACCGCTGTCAATATCCCGATGATGAATGCCAGAATCTGGGATATCTCGGCATCTTCGGCTGGCCTTGGCGTCCTGGAAATTGTGTGTACATGTTTCATGGTCTCTTGCTTTCCTCCCGTTATTGGCTCCGAATAGGGGTACTCCCGCCACGGAATCATTCTAGCGTGTCTCTATATTATACGCCATTCATCTCTTGTTGTTACGCCCGAGGCGGAAAACGCGCCCGGCAGCGGCAGGGCCATGGCGGCGCCCTTCCGAAGCCGGTGCTAGTCCGCCTTGCGCCTGCGGCGCCGCAATAGAGCCAGTGAAGCGGCCGCGGCCAACAACGCGCTCACCGCGGGCGACGCCAGGGTCAGTCTCGCCGCAAGGATGACGGGCCACAGCGCAACGCGCACGGCCGCAGCCAGCACCGGGCTCCGCGCGACCATGTCGGCCAGCGGCGGGCTCACGCGGTAGTACAGGTCCACAAAGGCCGTACCCGCGGCATTGTCCAGCAGAAAAACGTCGCGGAACAGGCGCAGCGTGTCGATGGCGTCAACCATCGGCGTACCGAACGCGGCCGTGGCGATGAAGCACGGCCCGCTGCCGCCTCCTCCTCCTCCGCCTCCGCCGAGGCCCACCGCAATCGGTATGCCCGCGATCGCCGCCAGGATGGCGACCACCAGTGGCACACCCAGATCACATTCGCCCTCGCCCTCGCCCTCGCCTTCACCTTCGCCCTCGCCTTCCCCTTCGCCCTCGCCCTCGCCTTCACCCTCGCCTTCTCCTTCCCCTTCGCCGCCCTCGCTTCGGTACGGCGCATACACCGACAAGGCCGTCAGGTCGGCCTCCAACATGTGGTCCGCGGCCGACACGTTCAGAACACTCCCGCGGCTCCATTCGGCCCCCTCCTGGACCAGCACCCGCAGGCCGTCGTCCGGGTCGCTGTCCACGAGGGTCGGATGGCCGAAGAAGGTCGGATTGTCGCCGAGCCAGATGGTCAAGCCTTCCATGATTAGGTGGATCGGGTTCGCCGCCAGCCGCGTGTCCGAGATCTCGCCGAAGGTGACGCCTCCATCCACGCTGACGATCACACTGATCTCGACGTACTGCCCGCCCGAAATGAGCCCCCGAATGGGCTCGGAGGCAACGAGGTCCGCCTCGTCCGGCCCCAGCAAAGCGTCCAGATCCTCGCCCAAGGCGACGAGGAGCATGGCGGTCTCACCCGGCACGATTAGGGCCTGGGGCATCTGGACCGTCACGGTGGCGCCGGGGTGGTCGGGGCTTTCGAGGACGGTCGTCACGGGCACATCGCTGCGCGCCGTCGCCCCGGTGCCCGTCCAGCGGGTCACGGACACGATGCGGGTCGAGTCCACATCCGGCACGGCCACCTCCGTGATCCACGTCGACCCGTTGCCGAGACCCCCGAGCGTGTTGTAGGGGAAGTCCGGATACCCGTTGTCGTCGTCGTCATCGGACGGGAGCGCCTGCTGGAGGAAGAAATCCGACGCATCCTCGTACAGTTCGCCGACCGTGCCGACCTGCTCGATGGTGACGTCCAACGCGAGGCTGGCCAACAGGCCGCCAAGCAGGACGGACGTGACGTTGTAGGGTCGATCGGTGACCGATTCGATATCGACGTCGTCGAGAGCGAAGTTGACCTGCTGCGTACTCTCGGGGCAGTTGGTTACGGCATTGACGGGCAGCGGAAGCGCGTCGGACGTCATGCCCGTGACGAGCGTCGTGCCGTCACGCGGAACGGCGATGTACACGTAGTCCACGTTGCACGCCTGCTTGCACGCCTCTGTTGCGTCCGGCGGGATCGCGCCCGCGTGCGCCGCGGCCAGCGCCGCGAGAAGCAGGCCCGCAACCGCGAAGGCCGTTCCCTCGCGCAAGCCGGGTCCGGAGACGTCCGTGCAGGCGGTCCTTGAATCAAGAGTCCTCATCGCTCCTCCAGGTTCAGTGGGCCCTTCGTCATCGGCGTTATGAATCCAGCATAGCCGTCCCGCGCGCGCGGTGCAACAAGCGCGAGGCCGCGCACATCACGCCTGCCCCGGCTTTGACACTCGTCAATGACCTTCCCTACAATCTGTCAATGTTCCCAGGCGTTCCAGAGCGCGTTGCCGGCGCATCCCGGCACGGGCGGTAGGTCTGCGCAGGGCCCGAGGCTTCCGGGTCGCCCAAGCCGAAGGGCACGGAGGATAACGCTTCCGAGCGCAGGAAAGGATGACCCTCATGGAACTGGTGAGCGTAGCGGCGCTGAGACCCGGCTACGTGCTCGCCGAGGCCGTCACCAACCGCTCCGGGGCCGTGCTGTGCCCGAGCGGTTTGCGCCTCACGGCGACCTTGATCGAACGGCTCAAGACCGCCGGCGTCGAGGCCGTGGTGGTCGAGGCGGCCGACAAGAGTGGGCCGACACCCGAAGAGCGTATCGCCGAACTGAACGAGCGCTTCGAAGGTATCGATGACCCGATCATGCTGCAGATCAAGGCCACCATCCACAACCGCCTCAGCCTGATGCGCCTCGATAACTGACAGGGGAACCAGCCGTGGCCATCGATGCAAAACAGCTCGAGAAGAAGGTCCTGCAGGTCTCGAACCTGCCGACGCTGCCCAACGTCGTCAAAGATATCTGCACCATGGTCGAGGACAAGCGCACGGGCGCCACGGACATCGGTGAACTCATCGCCAGGGACCAGGTCCTGAGCGCCAAGATCCTGCGCCTCGTGAACTCGCCCGTATACGGTTTCCCCGGGCGGATCTCGTCGGTCACCCACGCCTTGGTCCTCCTCGGGTTCAACGTGGTCAAGGGCCTGGTGCTGAGTACGGCCGTCTTCGACACGTTCGCCCAGCACACGCGCGGGTTCTGGCAGCACAGCCTCGGCTGCGCCATCGTCAGCCGCCGCCTGGCAAAGGAACTCGGCATGCCTGACGTCGAGGAGGTCATGGTGGCCGGGTTGCTTCACGATCTCGGCAAGGCGGTCCTCTCGTTCCTGGCGCCGGACGTGTTCGAGGACGCCCTCGCCATGGCCGAAATAGACCACTGCCACATCGCCGTGGCCGAGCGGGAGCTCTTCGGGGTCGACCACGCCCGCGTCGCCAGTTGGGTCGCGCGCGAGTGGCATCTGCCGGACCGCTTGTACGATGCCCTTGCTTACCACCACCGGCCAGACCTCGCAGAAGCGGGCAAACAGATCACCGCCGTGGTCCACCTCGCCGATATCCTCACGCGCGGCATGGGCTACGGCGCCCCCGGCGACAGGGCCATGCCACCGCTCAACCACCAGGCCTTCCACAGCCTCGGCATCTCGTACGAGCAGATTGACCGCGTCCTCGAGCAGGCCGAAATGGAATACGGCGCCGGCGCCGATATCTTCACCAAATTGGAGTAAGCCGCCATGGCCGAAGCCGTCCTTCCCAAGGTCCTCGCCGTTTCCCCGCACAGCAAAGGGCTCGCCGAGATCTCGGCCACGCTCGAGAACGGCGGCTACCGCGTCGCCACGGTCACGAGCGCCAAGTCCATGATCGAAGCCGTGTACGCCGACCCCCCGCAGTGCCTGATCGTCGAATCGGACGGCGCCGACGCCCCGTCAAACGCCCTCATCAAGGGGCTCAAGTCCGACAACGTCTACGGCCACCTGCCCGTGATCCTCGTGATCACCGCGGACGAGCTGGCCCAGGGCATCGACTGGCAGGACTATCCGGCCGACGACTACCTGGTGAGGCCGTTCTCCGAGGTCGACCTCCTTGCGCGCGTCTCGCTGTGCCTCGCGCGCGCCCACCGCGAGATCGACGCCAACCCGCTCACCGGGCTCCCGGGCAACTTGACCATCATGCGCGAGGCCGAGCGCCGCATCGCCGACGGCAGCCCCTTCGTCATGGCCTGCCTCGACATCGATCACTTCAAGGCCTTCAACGATAAATACGGCTTCACCCGGGGCGACGAGGTGCTGCGAATGACGGCCCGCATACTCGTCAACGCCATCCGGTCCCTCGATTCCGACGATACGCACCTCGGGCACGTGGGCGGCGACGATTTCGTCTTCATGACCCCGCCCGATCTTATCGCGCCGGCCTGTCAGGCCGTCACGCGGGACTTCGACCGCATCGTGCCCAATTTCTACGACGAAGAGGACCGGCGCGACGGGTTTATCCAGACGGTGGACCGCCGCGGGAACGCGCAGACGTTTCCGTTGATGACCGTCAGCATCGCCGCCGTGGACACGCACACCAGCCGTATCGCCCACGTCGCCGACCTCAGCGCACGCGCCGCCGAGGTCAAGCGCTACGCCAAGCAGCACGCCGGATCCAACTTCATCGTGGACCGACGGAAGTAGGGCCGCCGCAAGGCCTCCGGAGACATAGCATGGACACAGCCATCGTCTTGTTGACCCTACCGATTGTGGCGGCCTCGCTCGGGGCCGTGGCGCAACAGGCCGGGTTCCAGGCTGCGCGCCCGGTCTGGCCCGAAGACCGGGAACGCGACATGAACCTGACCGTCGGCTTTCGGGCCGTTGTCGAGGCGCCCGAGAACGAGCGCGTGGTGCTGCGGCTGACGGCGTCCCCGCTCTACCGCGCCTTCATCAACGGCGCGTTCTGCGCCTACGGCCCTGCGCGTGGACCCCACGGTTGGTACCGTGTCGACGAATGGGACGTCACGGATATGCTTCGCGCCGGCCCAAACGTCGTGGCCATCGAAGTGGCCGGCTACAACGTCAACAGCTACTACCTGCTCGACCAGCCCGCGTTCCTGCAAGCCGAGGTGGTCGCGGGCGACCGCGTTCTCGCCGCCACCGGCCTCGATGAGGCGCCCTTTGCGGCCCGCGTGTTGCCGGGGCGCATCCAAAAGGTCGAACGCTACAGCTTCCAGCGGGCTTTCATCGAGGTGTATCGCCTCAGCCCTGCGTTCGACGCGTGGAGATCGGCGCTGGAGGCGGACCTCGAGCCTGCCCTGTGTCCCGCTGCGCCCGAAAAAAGCCTGCTGCCGCGCAGGGTCTCATATCCTATGTTCGCGCTGAAGCCCGCGCGACGCCACGTCGCCGCCGGCCGCCTGGCGGCCAGGGAGGGCAAGTTCAAGCTGCGCCGGCTCCACGGCCTGGTCGGCATTGGAGCGGACTTCAAGGGCTTCCCCGAGAGCGAACTGGAGACGATCCCGTCCCTCGAGATCCAGAAGTACGCGACCGCGTCGTCGAGGGAAGTCGACGCCGCACTCGACCCGCAGACCAAGCTGCCGCTGAAAGCCGGCGACTTCCACATCCTCGACTTCGGCACGAATTTCACCGGCTTCCTCGGGGCGACGGCAAGGTGCACGGAGCCCACGCGCCTTCTCTTCGCTTTCGACGAGATCCTGACCGATGGCGACGTTGACGTCATGCGCCTCAGTTGCCTGAACATCATCTCCTACGAGCTGGCGACCGGAAGCTACTGCATCGAATCCTTCGAGCCCTACACGATGAAGTACGTGAAAGCCATCGTGCTGGAAGGCGCCTGCGAGTTGAGCGACGTGTACCTGCGCGAGTACGTCAACCCGGACACGACGGAGGCACGCTTCGCCGCGGCCGATGAGCGGCTCAACACGCTTTTCGCCGCGGGCGTCGAGACCTTCGCCCAGAACGCCGTCGACGTGTTCATGGACTGCCCGTCCCGCGAGCGCGCGGGCTGGCTCTGCGACAGCTTCTTCACGGCCCGCGTCGCCAAGGACCTCGCCGGCCACACGCGCGTCGAGAAGAACTTCTTCGAGAACTTCCTCCTGCCCGAGCGCTTCGCCCATCTCCCCGACGGCATGCTGCCCATGTGCTACCCCGCCGACCACTACAACGGCAACTTCATTCCCAACTGGGCCCTGTGGTTCGTGGTCCAGCTCGAGGAATACCTGCAACGCAGCGGCGACCGCGAACTCGTCGACGCCCTCAAGCCCAAGGTCCTGGCGCTGTTCGACTACTTCAAGCCCTTCCGGAACGAGGACGGACTACTCGAGAAGCTCGAGCGCTGGGTCTTCGTCGAGTGGTCCAAGGCCAACCGGTTCGTGCAGGACGTCAACTACCCCACCAACATGCTGTACGCCGGCGCCCTCGCCGGCGCCGGACGCATGTACGGCATGCCCGAACTCGTCGAGCAGGGCCACGCCATCCGCGACGTCGTCCGCCGCCAGTCCTACGACGGCGCGTTCTTCGTCGACAACGCCCTGCGCAAGGACACCGGCCTCGAAGTCACCCGCAACCGCTCCGAGATGTGCCAGTACTTCGCCTTCTTCTTCGACGTGGCCACCCCCGAGAGCCATCCCGAGCTCTGGCGCAAGCTGCGCGACGAGTTCGGCCCCTACCGCGCCGAGACCAAGGCCTACCCCGAGATCCACGCCGCCAACTCCTTCGTCGGCAACATGCTCCGCTTCGAGGTCCTGTCCCGCTACGGCCGCTGCCAGCAGATCCTCGACGAGTCCATCGACTACCTGCTCTACATGGCCGAGCGCACCGGCACCTTGTGGGAAAACGTCCATTCCCACGCAAGCTGCAACCACGGCTTCGCCTCCCACATCGTCCACACCCTCTACCGCGACGTCCTCGGACTCTACGGAGTTGACACCGTCAACAAACGTATTCGTCTGCGTTTCGGCGACGTGACCCTCCCCCACTGCGAAGGCGCCATCCCCACCCCCGGCGGCCCGATTACCCTCGAGTGGCGCATCGAGAACGGCAGCCTTGTGTACAGCCTTTCCTCCCCCGAAGACTACGCCGTCGAGGTCGAGAACCCTGGCGGCAGGGCCCTCACCCGACAGTGACACCACCCGTCGGCCCAAGCTGCCCCGCACGCCCACCATCGTCGTTCGTAATCGTAATCGTAATCGTCATTCGCAATCGTAATCGTCATCGAGCGATACTCCGATACGGACAGCCCGTTTCGCCGTGTCATTGCGAGCGAAGCGTCGTGACCCACAGGTCACGCGCAATCCCCCCTCGGATGCCGCGTGGGAGACGCGTCTGGCGTTGACCCGGGGGATTGCTTCGCTTCGCTCGCAATGACACAGAGGGTGTGCGATATGCGGGCTGAGCCCCGCTGGCGGCGCCGGCCTTTGCTTCACCGGTTTCTTGCTTGAGCGTGGTTCTCCCCGCGTAGTATACTCCCCACTTTGGCCGTACGGACGTTCGCAGGGCCTCGAATGTCCGACAGGGGCCACTATCAACCAACTCACTCGGAGGTTCTCAAATGGCCAGTGTCGATACCGCTAAGGTGCGCAACGTCGGGATTCTCGGGCATGGCGGGGCCGGGAAGACCATGCTCATCGAGCATATTCTGTTCAAGGCGGGCAAGACGAACCGCCTGGGCAAGATCGCCGACGGGAACACGGTGGGCGACTACCTGGATGAGGAGAAGGAGCGCCAGCAGACCATCTGCATGAAGGTCATGACGGTCGACTGGAAGGGCTCCCGCGTGCACCTGGTGGACCATCCGGGTTATGCGGATTTCCTGGGCGAGGTGGCCGCGTCGACGCCGCTGCTGGACGGCGTGGTTGTAGTGGTGGACGCGACCACCGGCGTTCAGGTGGGTACGGGCAACGCCGTGAAGTACGCCGAGCAGCACAACACGCCTCGGGCCTTCTTCGTCAACAAGCTCGACCGCGACAACACGAACTTCGACGAAGTCGTCCGGAACATCCAGCAGAACTACGGGACCCATTGCGTGCCGCTCGTCATCCCGGTGGGCAAATCGGCCAATCTCAGCGCGGTCGTCAACATCCTTTCTGGTGAGCACCCTGATGTGGCCGACCAGATCGCCGCGCTGAAGTCGGAGATGGTGGACGTGGTGGCCGAGTCGGACGACGCGCTGCTCGAGCAGTATCTCGAGACCGAGGCGTTGACGCCCGAGCAATTTGTCCAGGGCCTGCAGCAGGGGATCACGGCCGGCAAGATCGTACCCATCCTGGCGGGCAGCGTGGAGAAGGAGCTGGGCATCGACGAGCTAATGAACCTTATCGCCGAGTCGTTCCCGTCGCCGCTGCAGCGCAAGGTGGTCGCCAAGGGGGCGGACGGTGCGGACGTCGAGGTCGAGGTCTCGCCCGACGGCCCGTTCCTGGCCCAGGTCTTTCGCAGCATCGTGGACCCGTTCGTCGGGCAACTGACGCTGTTCCGGGTCCTGTCGGGCACGCTTCGCTCGGATTCGGATTTCTACAACGTCACCACCCGGACCAAGGAGCGCACGGGCAAGCTCTTTTTCTTGTGCGGCAAGGAGCAGGAGGCGGTCGGCGAAGTGGGACCGGGCGACCTGGCCGCTATGACAAAACTGAAGAACACGCATTTCGGCAACACCATCGCCCCGGCCGGTACCGATCTCGAGATGCCCCCGATCAAGCTGCCCGACTCGATGGTGAAGTTGGCCATTGTGCCCAAGTCGCGCGGGGACGAGGACAAGATCGGCGAGGGCCTGAACCGCCTGGCGCAAGAAGACCCCACGTTCAGCCACTATCGCGACACGGACACGAACGAGCACGTCATTAGGGGTATGGGCGACCTCCAGCTCGAGATCCTTCTAGGCCGCATGAGGCGCAAGCACGGCGTGGACTGCGAGACGCGCACCCCGAAGATCGCCTACAAGGAAACGCCCCGGAAACAGGCCGAGGCACAGGGCAAGCACAAGAAGCAGACCGGCGGCCACGGCCAGTACGGCGATGTGCACCTCCGGGTGACGCCGAACGAGCGCGGCGCGGGTTACGAGTTCATCGACAGTATCGTCGGCGGGGTCGTCCCGAAGCAATACATCCCTCACGTGGACAAAGGCTGCCAGGACGCCTTGGCCAAGGGCGTAATCGCCGGCTACCCGGTAGTCGACGTCAAGGTGGAACTGTTCTTCGGCTCGTTTCACGACGTCGACTCCTCGGAAATGGCCTTCAAGATCGCGGCGTCCATGGCCATCCAGAAAGCGGTGCGCGAAAGCAACCCCTGCATCCTCGAACCCATCATGGAACTGGCCGTCACCGTGCCCGAGGAGTTCATGGGCGACATCACCGGCGACCTCAACAGCCGGCGGGGCCGCATCCTCGGCATGGACCCAGCGGGGCCGGGGCGCCAGTGCATCCGCGCATCGGTCCCCGAGGCCGAGGTCCTCCGGTACTCGACTGACCTGCGCAGCATGACGGGCGGCCGAGGCAGCCACACCATCGCCTTCGCCCGCTATGAGGAAGTGCCCGAGCACGTCGCGCAGCAGATCATCGCCGCCTACGAGAAACAGAAAGCCGACGGCGACTAGTTCCGATTCCTCCGAGCCCGGCGGTTGTCATACTCACCGTGTCATTGCGAGGAGGGCCTCAGCCCGACGAAGCAATCCCCCCGCGCAACGCCTCAGTCCACGACCTGGGGGATTGCTTCGTCGGGCTGAGGCCCTCCTCGCAATGACACGGCAGCAGTGTGTTCTTCCGGCAAAGCGCCGTGTAGGGCTGTTACTGCCCGGAGGGGATACGCCTGGCAGACGCAGCCGCAAGGCTCTGTGAGAACCCCGGGCCGGCAGTGCCTCGGGCTTTGTCGACGACGCGACGCCACAGCGTGGGCGGCGGTCAACGCGCGGCCCATGGGGTGAGAACGTCGCCACTTTCGAGGCCACACCTGACCCTACGGTGCGGTGACAAGGCCGCGGATGGCCTCGAGGCGCTTGGGGCCGATGCCGGACACGTTGTCCAGGTCGGCCACCGACGCGAACTTGGTGAGCGCGCGGTAGTTGATGATCTCCTGGGCGAGTTTCGGGCCGATTCCGGGCAGGGATTCGAGTTGCTCTTTCGAGGCCGTATTCACGTTGATCAAGCCAGGCGCCGCTGATCCCGATTGCGGGGCGGGCCCGCCAGGGGATTCCACGCCGGCACCCGGTGCGGGGGCGGCCGCGGTCATGCTTGATCGCCAGCCCGAGATCGTGTACTCAGCCGGATTGAGCTCAGCCGCCGATTGCCCGCCGCGCGCTACCAGCGTGCCGTCGGCCACAACTGCGACCCCGCGAACGGGGATGGTCAACGTCGACCCATCGATCAGCCGCGCCGCGCCGTTGATGTCGCTCACGTCCGCGTCTTCGGTGACGCCCCCGGCCGCATCCACGAGGTCCTGGACGCGGCTGTCCACATCGAACTCATACATCCCCGGACGCCTCACCGCACCCATGATCGAGGCCGCAACGGTCGGCGCCGCCTCGATCTCGACGGGCTCGACGGCCAACGGCTCGTCTTCGGTCACGGGTTCGACCCGCCGGGTCTCGACGTCGGCGGGCGCCTCGGTCGGCGCGACGACGGCCTCCTCGACGGACACACCGGCCGCGGGCCCGCCATCATCGCGGTTGTAGACGTAGAGGGCCGCCGCCCCTGCAAGCACCGAGGCGGCCACGATCACCAACAGTAACTGCTCTCTTCGTGTCATCAACCGGCTCAGCATCCGCCGCTACCCCCGGCTCTCCCTCAAGCCGCGCTGCAGCCCGCACCAGGGTCTGAAGGTTGCCCTATGATACACGAAACCGCGCCTGAAGACATCGCCCGCCGCTTCGGCGTCTTCTAACTCGACCGCAGGCCAAGGTACAATCAGCCGGGGGACGGGACCGCGGCCGCGCTGTCACGAGGGTGTGACCAGCGCCCTGCGCGGAAAGGAGCCTGTCGTGAAGCTCGCGACTATGACCGTGATTTCGGACGATGAGATCCGCCGAATCCACGAGGCCACCCTCGAGATCCTGGAGACCTCCGGCGTCAAGATCGGCAGCGCCGCGATGCTGCGCTTTCTCAAGGACAAAGGGTTGCCGGTAGACGGCGACACCCCGGTGGTGCGCTTCCCACGTGCGTGCATCGAGGACGCCCTCACCCACATCCCGCCCCGGTTCGAGGTCTTTGATCGCGAGGGCGCGCCCGCGTTTGTCCTGGGCGACGGCGTGACGAAGGTCGCTGCCGGCCACAACGCCGTTTTCTGGGTGGACACGGACACTGGCGAGACGCGGCCCTCGACGGTAGGGGACGTCGCGTTATGCGCCCGCATCTGCGAGGCGCTGCCGGCCATCGACATGATCGGCGTGCCGGTGATGCCGCAGGACGTGCCGCACCCCGAGGCCACGCTGCTCTACGGGCTCCGTGCCTGCGTCGCCAACAGCCGCAAACCCATCTTCTTCTCGACGGACCGGGCCGACGTGAATCGCGCCTGCATCGAGATGCTCCGCGCCGCGTTCGCCGGCGACCTGGCCACACAGGTCTACGGCATCAGCCAACTCTCGCCCACCAGCCCGCTGTTCTGGGAGGCGGGCGTGCTCGATGCCATCGCCGACACCGTCGAGACCGGCGTGCCGCTCGCCATCCTTCCGGAACCCAACGCGGGGGTCTCGTGTCCGTACACCTTGGCCGGGCTGCTGACCATGAACAACGCGGAGTGCCTGTCGGGCCTCGCCATGATCCAACTGCTCCGGCCCGGCGCGAAGGTCATGTACGCCAATTCATGGACCGCCACCGACATGCGCAAGGGCTACGCCCTCGTCGGCTCGACAGAGACGACCATCTGCTGCGTCGCCGGCGCGCAACTCGCCCGGTTCTACAAAGTCCCCTCGCACACCACCGCGCCGAACTCGGACAACCACGCCCACGACGAGCAGAACGCCTGGGAAAAGGCCCTCAGCCAGTTCTGCTCGATTGCGTCCGGGAACGATCTCGTGGTCAACTGCGGCATGTTTGCCACGGGGATGACGTACAGCAACGAGCAGCTCCTCATGGACGAGGAAATGACGGCCATCTCGAACCGCCTCCGCGACGGTATCCGCGTCGACCACGCCACCATCGCCAAGGACACGATCATCGAGATCGGACCGCAGGGCGAGAGCTACCTGACGGCGCCGCACACCCTCGAGTGGCTCCACTCGGACGAGTACATCGAGCCGCGCCTCACCGTGCGCGGTCCCCGCGCCGTCTGGGAAGCCGCCGGCGCCAAAGACACCTACCAACTCGCGCGAGACAAGGTCAGGGAGTACGCGCAGCAGCCGGCCAAGGCGCCGTTGGATGCCAAGCGCTTGGCCCGCGTCGACGAGGTGCTGCAAGACTTCACGGGATAGAATCGATGCAATAGGCAACCAACTGGAACAAACGGCATGGCGAGGGGCGTCGGAATGAAACGAATGGCACAATGCATGACTTGGATGGCAGGGGTCTGTCTCTTGATGGCGCAATCCACAACTTCAGACGCGATGGAAGCAACCTTGGTGGCAGACGGGCAGGCCGCGGCCGTGATAGTGGTTTCCGAGGCGCCCAGCCCCGCGGTGAACCTGGCGGCGCTCGAACTCCAGCACCACGTCGCCATGATCACGGGCGTACGGCTGCCCATCCGGACACCCGGCGAAAAGGCCGAAGGAACCCGCGTGCTCGTGGGCGAGAGCGCCGCCACCGCGCCGTTGGGTCTCGAAGGCGAGGACTTCGGGCCGCAGGAGTACCTGATTCGGTTTCTTCCGGATACGATTGTCTTGTTGGGCCGGGACTGGGAGGACACGCCCGAGAACCGCCAGGAGGCCGGCCGCGGAACCAATTGGCAGACGACGCTGGCCCAGTGGCGGCAGGACGTCGATTACGCCGCCGCCACCGGCCAGGAAGGCGGGGCAAAGCGGATCTCGTTGCCGGGGCTGTTCGACGACCAGGGCACGTGCTACGCGGTCTACGATTTCCTCGAGCGGTCCTGCGGCGTGCGCTGGTATGGGCCTTCCCCCATCAACGTCGTCCATCCGGCCTCGACCACGTTGACCGTCGCGGGCGACGAAATCCGCCGCGCCCCGGCCATGAAATACCGCGAAGGCATCGGCGGCGGCTGGCCTATCGTGAAGGCCCAGTGGGACGACCCGACCCCGGATCAGCTCCACCTCTATTGGCGGCGCCTGCGGCTCGGCGGCGAGAAGTGGGGCGGCAACCATTCGTTCATGAGTTTCCAGGACCGGTTCCTGCGCAAGAACCCCGAACGCCCGGGGCTCTTCGAGGAACCGCACTCGGAGTACTTCGCCCAAGGGCGGGAGGGCGGCCCCGGCGAACGCCAGTTCTGCTACACCAACCCTGGTCTCATCCAGCAGGTGGCCCAAGACGCCCGAGACTTCTTCGACGGAAAAGGGCTCAAGGGGTTCCAGGTGGCCATGGGCGACTACTTTGCCGTGGTGCCGTTGGACAACGCCCGCTGGTGCACGTGCGACACCTGCCAGGCCGCGTTGAAGCGCGACACCCAGAACCGGCGCGGCGGGCATTTCAGCAGCGGGACCGCCTCACACTATCTGTTCGGTTTCGTGAAAGCCGTGGCCAAAGAAGTCGCCAAGACCCATCCCGACAAGTACATCGCCACGCTGGCCTACCACGTCTACGCCTACCCGCCCGAGGACTTCGAACTCGAGCCCAACGTGGCCGTGGCCCCCTGCCTGCAGCCCCGGAACTACTGGGCGCCAAAGATCAAAGAGAACGACCTCTTCTTCTACAAGCAATGGGTGAAGCAGGACCGGCCCATCCACCTCTGGAACTACTACTGCTTTCCCATGGAGCCGGCCGTGATTCAGGGGTGGCACTGCTTCCCCGGCTTCAGCGCCCACACGCATGCCGACCAGATCAAGATGTACCACCAGGACGGCGTGCGCGGGGTCTTCCTGTGCGGCATCGGGGAGCAGGTCGACTACTACCTCACCATGAAGCTCTACGACGACCCCACCCTCGACCCCGATGCCTTGCTCGACGAGTTCTTCACGCGCTATTTTGGGAAGGCCGCCAAGCCCATGGCCGGGTTCTACGCCCTTATCGAGGAGACCTTCAACAACCCGGCCAACTATCCCGAGGAGGTCCGCGAAAAGGACCGGCAATATCACCAGAACGAGCGCACCGCCTGGGAATGGCTCGGCACCGAGGCGAGAATGGAACAACTCGGTGCGTTGATGGCGCAGGCGGAAGCCCTGGCCGCCACCGAGATGGAGCGCCGTCGCGTCGATACCTGGAAACGCGGCGTCTGGGACTACATGGTCGAAGGCCGCCAGGAGTACTTGGAGAAAAAGCCGTCGAGGTGAACTCCATGCCGTTCACGCGTCGCGCGAGATGTCGTGCCGTTTCCTTATCGCTTCGAGGCCCTTCTTGGCAGGACGCCTTTCCCCGCGCTGCATGGACTCCAGACCACGCTGGATGCCCTCGATGGCTTCGGCGCGCTCGACTGATTGCAAGAGCCGCTCGTAGGCGGCGCTGTCCTTGATCACGACGGCCTCCCCGCCCGTGCGTATCGGGCTCATTGTCCCGCGATGATCAGGTCTACGCGGTGGGCGAGGTCTCGGAGAAAGGCCTCGTCGCCGCCGCCGACCTCGGTGGTCATCCAGCCGGTGTAGCCGACGTCGTCGAAGGCGCGGCGCACCTCGGGCCAGTTCACGCTGCCCTCGCGCAGCGGTTTCCAGTCGCCGCAGTGGCCGCCGGTCCCTTTGAAGTCCTTGAGGTGGACGCGCGCGATGCGCTCGCCCAAGGTGCGGATCCAGTGTTCGGGCCATCCGTAGGCGACGACGTTGCCGACGTCGAAGTAGGCCCGCAGCCAGGGGCTCTCGAACTCGTCGACGTAGCGCGCGAACTCGAGCGGGCTCAACAGGAACCGGTTCCATACGTTCTCGACGGCGATGATGACGCCCACCTCCTTCGCGACCGGCAGCAGCTTGCGGATGTGTTCCTGCGAGCGCGCGTAGGCGTCCGCGTAGCTGACCTCGGCGTTGACCACGGCCGGCACCAGCAGCACCACCTCGCCGCCCATGGCCTTGGTGCTGCGGAGCGCGACTTCCATGCCCGCAAGGCCCTTGTCGATTAGCGCGGGGTCGGCCGACGAAAACGGCGTCCCCCAACCGCCGAAGCACGTCGAGTGGATCCGAACGCCGGCCGCCCGCGCCGCCTCGCCCAGCTTCGCGGCCGCCTCGAGGTCGCCCATCGGGTAGGCCTCGATGCCGTCCCAACCGCAGGCCTTGGCGAGCTTGAACTTCTCCGAGTCCGATAGACTGCTGGGCAGATTGCCCAACTGCACCGCTTTCTTAATTGTCGGCATATCCGTCTTAGCCTCCGACGATTGCGCCGTCGCTTTCATAGAGCCCACCAGGGCCGCGGCCGCGGCGGTCCGCTTCAGAAAACTGCGTCGTCCGATCGATACCTCGCTCATGTCCCTCTCCAATCCTTCACATGTGTAGTGGCCGTTTCCTCAACGCTCGGACCTTCCTGTCCGTCCTCCCCCGGCAGCGCCCGGTAGCCTACGCCTATCCCTCCCACCACTTCAATGCCTCGCCCTTCTCGCCAGGAGAGAGACGACAACGGCGAGAACCAAGAGCGTCCGCCGGGATTGCATATTGGCATTCCGTCACGACGGTGCTACCATGCTCGAGAGTTCCGCGGGAAGAGAAACGCCTCGGCCTTCGTCTGTGAGAGGACCGCCGTAATGCAGCATTCGTGGATAGTACCTGTTGCCGTCGTGCTTTGTGTTCTGACCGGTTCACCCGAAACCGCTCTTGCCGGTGGTGGGAAAGCCGGGGCGTCCTTGTCCCCGATCGTGATGGACGTCAAGAGCGACCTGGTCGACTGCGGCGTGTCCGAGCGGAATGCGCGCGGCGATGGCGAGCACGATGACACGGAGGCCCTACAGGCGGCCATCGACTTTGCCGCCGACCGTGACGGAGGCACGGTTCTTCTGCCCAACGGAACGTATAGCATTCGGTCTGTCACGCTGCGTGACGGCGTCACGCTCACCGGCCAGGATCCCCACAAGACGCTTCTCCGGGGAAGAGACGCGGCGTACGGAATGATCACGATCCGGGGCGGGACCCTGATGAACTGCACGGTCTACGGCACGCCTTCGCCGGACGTGTCGGGCGAGAACTGGAAAGTGGGCTCGGACGGTGCCGGCAAGGGTTCTACGGCCAAGCCCGTGCACTTGGTTTTCGTGTCGGGCCACGAGGAGGGATGCCCGGCGCTCAGTCCGGTGATCAACAACGTTCATCTCCGCGAAGCGCGCTACGATTGCCTCTACATTCGCGGGACGAAGGGGCTGAGGGTCCTGGATTCCACCTTTGATCGGGCCGGCAGAAACGTCGTGTCGATGGTCGGGAGCGATGAGGATTTCCTCTTCGCCAACTGCCGCATCGGCGCCCTTTGGGGACTCTATCATTTTGACATCGAGCCGGCCGATGGGAGGTACGTGCGTGGCGGGAGATTTGTGAACTGCCTGTTTGACGGCAGATCGGCGGGACAGATGGGGACGGGCACGTGGGGCTCGTTCGTGTGCTTCACGGGTCATGAAGAACTGAAGAGCCGCGACATAGCCGTCATCGGGTGCTGCTTCCGCCGTATCTACGTTCGTGTCAACCGCGTGTTTCCGGGAGTGAGCTTCCTCCACAACACCTTCGACGTACCTGGGGCCGCGTTCGTCAGGGTCCGGACCGACGAGATCGGTGAGTTTCGCGACGCCGTGGTCCGCGGAAACCGGTTCTTACAGAACGGCCAACCTGCCCGCCGGATCGTCCAAGGAGTGGCCTTCACGGGCAACAGCCGACTCGCCGACAATGTGCCGGGCATGCCCGTCAAGACGCTGCCATCCGAGGACGGCCGCAACGGAAGCCGTGAAAACACGGACAGCCACTAGCCCGCATTGCTCCCGGTCGTGGGGCCGCAGTTCCTCAAAGGCCCCGTGCAAAATCGCTTGCCGACGCGAGAGCGATACTCACGTACAGACAGCGCGTTTGCCCGTGTCATTGCGAGCGAAGCGAAGCAATCCCCTCGCCCTGCGGGGATTGCTTCGCTTCGCTCGCAATGACACGCCCGGTGTGAGATATGCGGGCTAGTTACGGCAACGCGGCCAGATGCGTAACAGGTGGTTTTGGGGCCATCGAAGAGGGTCTTGCCAAGACGATGTGCGTTTGCTCGGTGTCCTTCTGAGGCCGGCTACGTGCAGCATGCCTCGCCGCTTCAGTCTTCGGCCTGCAGCCCCAACGCATGCAGGCGCATGGCGCGCTGCAGGGCTTCCTTGTTCTCGCGCCCGTCGATGTAGTCCGCTTCCCAGAATAGGATCTGCTTCGCGCCGAGCTTTCGTGCCAGCCCGAAATCGTGCTCGAACCCCTCGACCGAACTCGGCACCCATCCATAGAACCACACGTCCACCAGGCCGCCGGTCTCGGCCTTGAGCGCGTTGTACGCCCGTTCCGGCGTGCCCCCGTCCATGTAGTACCCGGCAGCGACGGCCGAATCCATCAGCCCCTCGCGCGCCCACGTGGCCACGTCCAGCAGCATCCCCCGGAGGTTTCCGTCGATCTTGTCGTGTGCGCCGCGGTAGCCCCACGGATGCATCACCATCACCGCGACCGGCATGCCCGGTCGTTTCGCGTTCACCAGTTTCCGCACCCGCCGCATGAAGTCCGTGTGCGGTTCGGCACGGAACCGCACCCAACGCTCGTCCCCGTTTGCGATGGCGTGCGGGTCCTCCCCGTACTTCGCGACGAACCCCCGCACCAGCGGATCCTCATAGCCCCGGTCGGCCACACCGTCGCGGTCATTCTGCGGGTTGTCCCGCACGTCCCCGGTGCGGATCCAATCGAGGAAGATGCCGTCCACCTCGTACTTGCCGATGATCTCCTCGACGATGGCCAGCTTGTACGCCATGACCTCCGGGAACGCGAAGCTCTGCTGGCTGTGATAGAACGTGTTGTCCCGTTTCCGCCACCGCGTTTCCGGGTGGGCCTTGCTGAAGCGGCTCTCGAGCCCCCACCCATGGTCATCCTCGTTGATGCTGATCCACGCGTGCACTTCCAGCCCGATCTCGTGCCCGTAGCGCACGGCCTGGGCCAGGGTGTCGAACGTCGCGTAGTCGTAGCGCTCCACCTTTGCCAACAGCGCTTGGCGCGATTCCGGCGTCATCCCCTTGGTGTAGCCCTCCATCAACTCCCTGTCCGCCGGCAGCGCCGGGTTCCAGAAGTTGTCCTCGTCCCACTTCCCTTGCGGGTCCATCAGCGCGCTGTGGTACAGCGACCGTCCCCCGTCCAGCGTCCGCCAATACACCCGCGACCAGCCCGACGCCTTGCACGCATCCAGCATGTGCTTGACCCCCGCCGGCCCCCATTCGAGGCCGTCACGCAACATCCAGTCCGAATGCGTCACCGGCGCGCTGAGAGTGAGCCGGTCCACCGGTTCCTGCGCCGTCGCCCTCGCGCCGCCCACCATCAGCGCCATGGCAAGGAGTACGCCCAGGCGGCTCGAGCAGCGGCTTCCGGTCCACACGTTCATCATGCTTCGTCTCCGTTTCGCTCTCAGGCCAACGCGAGCATAGCCCGCGCCGCGGCCATTCCCCTCTCCATTTTCACCTATTCAGGCACGCTCAGAAGTGTACTATACTCTTATCCTTGACGAAGACCGCGAAAGAACAGTGGAGGTAGCCGATGGGGGTATGTGAAGCACTTCGCGTCGTGGTTGCGCTCGGCATGGTTCTGGGTTTGAGTGCGACCGTGCTTTCCGGGTCGGCGCGCGGCCAGGACGCCCGACAAGCCATGGTCAGGGCCTTTGTCGCCCCGCCGGCCTCGTGTCGTCCGCACACGCGCTGGTGGTGGATGGGGAACGCGATCACGAAGGACGACCTGACCTGGCAGTTGCAGCAGATGCACGAGCAGGGGATCGGTGGCGTCGAGCAGATCACCATGGGGGAAGTCTACGAGAAAGGAAACGTACCGTACCTGTCGGACGAGTTCCTCGATCTCGTCGTCCACGCCATCCACGAGGCCAAGAAACGCGGCATCGAGTTCTCGCTGAACTTCGGCGGCCCCGGGTGGGTGCTCGGGGGCGATTGGACGCCCGAGGAAGACCGTAGCCAGAACATGGTCCCGACGGCCGTACTGCTCGAAGGCGGTCGGCGGTTCTCGGAT
>Ga0114930_10001721_pt1 | contig 20460 bp, 14 predicted proteins | sample AnhtaG_FD_87300 | JGI IMG/M metagenome (GOLD analysis project Ga0114930, IMG submission 87300) | Deep subsurface microbial communities from Anholt, Denmark to uncover new lineages of life (NeLLi) - Anholt_01485 metaG | ecosystem: Environmental > Aquatic > Marine > Oceanic > Sediment | place... | reverse complement strand
CTTACATTCTATAATCATTGCTGTCACAGTATGTTGTAGATTTTCTCCTTTTTTAGGATCGAGATTGATTTCTTCAAAAGAAGCATATAAGTCAATTTCTCTTAAATTTCCTTCACAGGTATATCTAATATTAGGCATTCGCCCAGTATTCTTTTTTGAGCAAATATTAATGACATAAAGTTCTAATGGAAAACCTGATTTTTCGATTTCCTTTTTGATTTTCTCAATCATATTGTTATTCATATTTTTTCACCTAATAGTTTATTCCATATATATGACTCAGTTTGGATAAAACATCTAGAAAAAAAGCCTCTAAAGGTTTTAAAAACACCTTTTTAAAAATTGCTTAAAAATCGACCTCATGAAAATTAATAGGCGAACATAACTGCCCTTCTAAAGGCACAATCTCAACTCCTAAATCAATTTTACAGGATAAAGAAGGACAAAACCACCCAAAGGTGGGGTTTGGCAAAGCGTAGGAAAACTCTATGTCATTTATTAGGATAGTTCTTGCTTTAGTCAAGTTTGATCCCAATAGCATCACCACTCTTACCTATAACTGCAGGTCCTTTTAAAATGATTAAATCACCTTCTCTATCTTGAGCTATTATTTCGCCTAATTTTCCATAAATAGTACCTCTCAAATGACAGATAAGGTCATCTCTAGCTTCGATTTCGAATACGAGTTTGCCATCTTTGTCTCTTATTCTATATCCATGTGTAGTCATCTCTTTATTGCAGCCTTCAGATTCTTCAATAAAATTATCTTTTAAATGACAAAGCATTTCACCATTCTTATCAAGTAATATTCCTGAAATCTTAAATTCATCATTTTCAATTTTCGCCTCAAGATAATATTCAGTGATTCCACGAATCCCTAATTCAAAATAGTTAGTGAAATTTGAAGATATTTCGAAACACTTGCGCCCAAGTTCCACAAAGATATAATTTCCTCTAATAAACACTGGCATATTGTTCTCCTTAATCATTTAATTTGAAGAATAGGGTCATTCATAGCATATTCAATCGAAATAGCGTAATTGAAACCTATATTTAAATATTTCAACACAAATTCAATTAAATCACTAATTGGAGCAATAACTTTTATATTGGGCAGATTCATATATTTTAGCAGCCTTTCCCTCAATTCATCTCTTATTTCGTGGGGCATCGTGATTATTCCAATCACTCCTCCATCATATGCTCTCACCAAAGGACCTCCCGAGTTACCATATGTAACAAGAGCATCGGTTAAAAACGTTCTTATTTTATGAAGAGCATTTATATGACTTGGTCTTGAAATGATAGCCGAAATGACTCCCTTAGTAACAATAGGCTCATCAAAATCCAAAGGATATCCTATAGCTAATACATCATCGCCTTGGGATATTCCAGAGACATCTTCAATACCAAAATAAGCAATAGGAGTAATATCTAATTTTAAGATTGCGTAGTCATAGACGACCGGACGGTCAGAGTTTTCATTGATTACTAACGATGCTTTATAAGTATTTCTCCCAGTTTTGACAAATATCTGTTTTGAGTAATCTATTCTTATTACTCCTGTTTCATCAATGCTCTTTTTGGTAACCACATGATTATTTGTTATAAAAAATCCTTGGTCACTAATAAAAAATCCTGAGCCGGTTTTACCAATATCTTTACATATAACCTTTCCAGTTATCATCTTCCATTTGTCAACTATAATATTAAGCATAGTTTCACCAATGTTCTTCTAACAGATTTAAAATGCACCTACTTAAAATTCGTAGGTGGTGCGAAAGGGGGGATTCGAACCCCCACGGGGGTTACCCACTGGATCCTAAATCCAGCGCGTCTACCAATTCCGCCACTTTCGCTTTATGTTTAATTATATCCCCCACAGGGGCTTATTGTCAAGCCTGGGGCTCTGGCTCCGGAGCGGGAGGCTTTATGCCCAGTTTTTTCTCCGTCTGGGCTACTCGTAGGATGGTCTTAACCATTGTGTCTGGGTTAAGGGACATAGCTTGGATTCCTGACTCCACCAGAAAGGTGGCAAACTCCTCGGAGTCGGAGGGACCCTGCCCGCAAATCCCGATGTATTTCCCCTTCCTGTTGGCTATCTCGATGGCTTCCTTTATCAGCCTCCTTACGGCCGGGTTGTTCTCATCGTAGAGATGGCTGACAACCTCGCTGTCCCGGTCGATCCCCAAGACGAGCTGAGTGAGGTCGTTGCTTCCGATAGAGAAACCATCGAAGATATCAAGAAACTCCTCCGCCTGTAGGATATTAGATGGTATCTCGCACATAGCGATAATCTTCAGTCCATCCTCCCCCTTACGCAATCCGTTCTCCGCCATCACCTGCAACACCTTCTTTGCCTCCTCTACGGTGCGGCAGAAGGGTATCATTATCCAGACATTCTTCAGCCCAAACTCCCCTCGCACCTTCTTGAAGGCGTCGCACTCGAGCTGGAAGGCGGGAAGGAACTTCTCATCGTAGTAGCGTGAAGCACCCCGCCACCCCATCATAGAGTTACTCTCCACAGGCTCAAACTCCCTCCCTCCGATCAGGTTAGCGTATTCGTTGCTCTTGAAGTCGGACATCCGCACAATAACATCCTTGGGGTAGAAGGCGGCTGCAATGCGGGCAATCCCCTCGGCTAATTTATCGACAAAGTATCCCGATTTGTCCCGATAGCCCCGGGTCAGTTCCTCAATCTTTTTCACCGCCTCCTTGTCCTCGAGGTTGGGGTAGTTAATGAGCGCCAGGGGGTGGATCTTTATCCAGGAGCCGATGATGAACTCCTCCCGGGCTAACCCCACTCCCTGATTGGGGATAAAGGAGAAGGCGAAAGCCTGCTCTGGGTTCCCTATATTCATTACAATCTTGGTTCTGGTAGTGGGGATGGAGGCAAGATCAGTATGCTCTACCCGGAAGCGGAGTTTCCCCCTATAGATATACCCCACCTCCCCCGAGGAGCAATCGGCCGTAATATCCTCCCCGCTTTTAACCACCTCGGTGGCATTCCCGGTGCCCACAATGCAGGGTATCCCCAGCTCCCGGCTCACAATAGCCGCATGACAGGTGCGTCCTCCTCGGTTGGTGACAATAGCGGAGGCGACCTTCATTATTGGCTCCCAGTCAGGGTCGGTCACATCGGTCACCAGCACCTCTCCTGGTTTGAACTTCCCTATATCCTCCACCCCCAGAATAACATTGGCTCTGCCCGCTCCGATCTTCTCTCCTACAGAGCTCCCCCGGGTCAGAACCTCCCCCTTCTCCTCCAGGATATACTTCTCCAGACGGCTCATATCCTTCTGGGAGTGAACGGTCTCCGGACGAGCCTGCACCACATAGAGCTTCCCAGTAAGCCCATCCTTCGCCCACTCTATATCCATCGGCTGATAGGTCCCCGCCCTCTGGCTGTAATGGTCTTCAATAATACAGCTCCAGCGGGCAAGGGTAAGAACCTCGTCATCCTCCAGAACGAACCTGAACCTCTTCTCTTTGGGAACCGGCACCGTCTTGGTGGTGGCTCCCGCCTCATCCGAATAGACCATCTTTATCTCTTTGGAACTCAAGGTCTTGCCGATTATAGGGCGATACCCCTCCTTTAAGGTGGGCTTGAAGACATAAAACCCATCGGGGTTAACAGCCCCCTTGACAATGGTCTCCCCCAAGCCGTAAGAGCCATTAATGTAGACCACATCTCGAAAGCCGGTCTCCGTATCGATGGTGAAAGTGACCCCACTGCAAGCCAGATCGGAACGGACCATCCTCTGAATGCTTACGCTCAGCCCGATGGAAAGGTGGTCAAAGTGCTTATCCTCACGGTAGGAGATGGCACGGTCGGTGAATAGCGAAGCCATACAATCCTTAGTCGCTCGAAGAACCTCCTCCTCCCCCACGATGTTGAGATAGGTCTCCTGCTGACCAGCAAAACTGGCATCGGGAAGGTCCTCCGCAGTGGCGCTGGAGCGGACGGCAACCTCTATGATATGACCCCCTCCTCCCTCCAGCTCCAGCAACTCCTGATAGGAGACCAGGATGGCTTCTACCAAGTCTGGAGGAAACTCTGCCTTCCTGATAAGGCGGCGCACCTTCCGACCCCTCTTCTGCAGATTGGCAATGGAATGGGTGTCCAGGTCGGACAGAACTTCCTCGATCCCCTTCCTGATGCCGGCATGGTCGAGAAGGTAATGGTAAGCGTTGACGGTAATCACAAAGCCATTGGGGATATTAACCCCCTTAGGTGCCAAGTTCCTATACATCTCTCCCAAAGAGGCGTTCTTTCCCCCAACCAGAGGAACATCTTCCATACCGATCTGGTTGAACCACAAGGTATATGAATCTTCTTTCTTCATAATTAACCTCGCTTTCAATCTATTTTTAGTCTTAAAGGGAGTGGTCTGGGTAGCTTGTATGGATATTAAACCCCGTCCCCCTCCTCATAATCCTGTTGCTACCCTTTCGTCTATAGAAAAATTGGTGAGCCGTGAAGGACTCGAACCTTCAACCTACTGATTAAGAGTCAGTTGCTCTACCAATTGAGCTAACGGCCCACCAAAAATCTTTCTTTCAAAAAAACCTCGTTAGCAGGAGATTGGCGCGCCTGATAGGATTCGAACCTACGACCTCCGGATCCGGAGTCCAGCGCTCTATCCACTGAGCTACAGGCGCGCTTTCCATCATCTTCAATGCCTAAACTCTCTCCAAAAGATGGCACGCCCGGTAGGATTTGAACCTACGACCTACGGATTCGAAGTCCGGCGCTCTATCCAGACTGAGCTACGGGCGCCCAACTTACTATACCTGGGGTGAGCGAAGGGACTCGAACCCTCGACCACTGGAGCCACAACCCAGCGCTCTACCAAACTGAGCTACGCCCACCATCTCAAATTTTAAAAGAACAAACACCCCTTTCTAATATGTATAGCACTCTTTCCACCCATTGTCAATATGTAACGCCCCTTTCCCTGCGGCTATAGACATCCCCCTTAGCCCACCTCCCCTTCGGGGAGAAGGCTATTTCTGAAACAGATATTGCACAATAAAAAGCAAGGAAAAAATTATAACGAACGCTCCTATCAGGATGCGGTAGCTCCGATTAAGCCTGCGCGAAAAAAGAGAAAAGAGGAGCTGTCTCTAGGTGGCATAGCCCCAGTCCAGCAGGGTCATAGCTTCTCAGGATTATTCCCCTCCCCATTCAACCATCGATAAAAGAGAGGCAAAACATAACTTCTGCCCCCTGAGAGCCATCCCACTTCAGAAAAAATCATAGAATATGAACTTAGTTTACCCAAATTAGGGGAATATGACAAGAATATTTCTGGGATAGCGGAACCGCAAATTCAAGGTAGGAAATCCCCCCCTTCTTTTTTGTTGACTTATAGCTTGAAAATAGGTTATTAATAACATACTGTAAAAATAAAGGATATAAAATACCGCTTCTGGTAGCTATGTTATTCTGTCAATCCACGAAAGATAGGGATTCAGAAAACCTCCGGGAGAGGTTCCACCCTCGCAAGAGGTGGGGTCAGCACTTCCTGGTTGATAAAAGGATTGCGAAGCGGATCATTGAGCTTCACCATCCCCGGAAGAATGAGGTTCATCTGGAGATAGGCGCTGGCAGAGGGGAGTTGACCAAGCCCTTAGCCCGGTGGGCGGGGCTGGTGGTGGCGGTGGAAATCGACCCCGCTTTGATAAAAACCCTGGAGGTGGAGCTATCCCCCTTTCCCAACATCAGACTGATAAACAGAGACATTCTGGAGTTGAAGCTCGACTCCTTACTCCCCGAGGGGTTAATGGAAGAGAAGATACGGGTCATTGGAAACCTCCCCTTCTACCTGGCCACCAACATTCTGCAATACCTGATTGGCTGGAGAGGGGTAGTCTCCGATATGACCCTTATGTTCCAGAAGGAGGTAGCCGAGCGGCTGACCGCCTCGCCCAATACCAAAGACTACGGATACTTGACCCTGCTGGTCAACTACTACTGCCAGGTAGTCAAGGGCTTTGATGTCTCTTCGGGAGCCTTCTTCCCACCTCCGGAGGTCGGGGCTAGGGTGATGCAACTGAGCTTCCACTTCCAGCCACCGGTTGAGCTCAGGGACGAAGCCTTCTTCTTTGCCCTCATCAGAGGGGTTTTTATCCACCGGAGGAAGACCATCCTGAACAACCTCCTTATGAGCCACCTGACCTCTCTCTCCAGAAAGGAGTTAGAAAAGGGATTGGCTGAAATCGGTTTGCAGGGGAACCGAAGACCAGAATCCCTTTCCATGAGCGAATTCGCCCGACTGAGCAACTACCTTGGCAACTTCTCCATTAAAAAGGGAGAAACCATCTGATAAGATGCCCCAGGGCTGGTTTGTATCCAAAGAACAACAAACCGTAAGGAGTAGCTCCATTGTCGTTAGCTGAGGCTCTTATACTGGGGGTGGTCCAGGGGTTGACCGAATTCATCCCCATCAGCAGCTCCGCCCATTTAGCCCTCCTCCAGAGCCTAATGCCGGGGTTCTCCCAGCCGGGATTGCTCTTTGATATTATGCTCCACTGCGGCACCCTGGTGGCAGTGATTCTCTATCTGCGGGGGGATATAAGCTGGCTGTTAACCTCCCTCTTTTCCCGCAAGCAGGAGGGGATGAGCCCTCCTCCCCAATACGGCAGAAAGATAGCCTGGTATCTGGTCTTAGCCCTGATACCAACCGCACTTATAGGATATTTCGCCCGCTCATGGGTGGAACTCGCCTTTACCAGGCCCCTGGTGATTGCTCCCCTCCTTCTGGTTACCGGTGGGCTCCTATTTGGAACCAAGTTTTTCAGGCAGCCGGGTAAGGGCGTAGAAGGTATTAGGGGCCGGGATGCTATATTAATAGGGATAGCCCAGGGGGTAGCAACCTTCCCCGGCATCTCCCGCTCGGGGGCAACCATCGCCACCGGGATATTTGCTGGGGTAAGCAGGGAGCTGGCAGCCAGGTTCTCTTTCCTTGCCAGCATACCAGCCATCGTGGGTGCCCTCCTTTTAGACCTCTTCCGGTCTTTCCCACTTACGATAGGAAGCGAAGGGTTGATTTTTAACTACATATCTGGTACAATTTTAGCAGCTATAATAGGATATCTTTCATTAGGAGTCTTGTTCAGGCTTATAAGGGGGTTTAAACTATTTTCCTTTGCCTATTACTGCTGGGGGCTGGGAATAATTGTAATGGGAATAAGCTTCTTAAAAGGATAATCTTAGGCTCAAATTTTAATCTCCCCAATGGGAACCGAGAATGGAACGAAAGCTATCGAATGAAGTCCTGGGAATAACACTGCTGGCAGTGGCTATCTTCATCCTTCTGAGCCTCTTCTCCTACCACCCTACTGACAGGAGCTGGTTAGTAGAGAGCACCAAAACTACTGAGCTCCAGTATGCCAATTATATGGGATTCTTAGGAGCACAAACCTCAGCTACCCTTTACGAGTTGCTGGGAATAACCTCTTATTTTTTCGGGATTTTTCTCCTCCTGTGGGGATGGAATCGGCTCCTCCACAAGGAGGTCAAAGCCAGATACACCAAGCTGGTGGGCTTTATTCTCTTTATGATCGCCCTGTGCACTCTGCTGCAGATTAGCCTGGGAACGGTCCAACTGCAGGGTGCACCTCTTCGCTCTGGTGGGGCAGTGGGAGAGGAGCTCCGTCTCCTGCTCCAGAGGGTGATGAATTACAGCGGGACATTGTGGTTCGCCATTACCGCTCTTTGCCTTTCCCTTATTTTGCTCACCCGCCTCTCCTTTCTCAAGATCACCCTCAAGGTGAAATCTTCCCTCCTTCACCTTGTCCAGAAACAGAAGACCTCTCTGGCTAAGCGCCGTGAGGTCAAGCATAAGAAGAAGATGCGTCAGGAGGTTATCAGAAAATACGCTCGGAAGAAGGAGCCAACAGCTGACAATATCGTAGCAACTATTAGAATCGGGGAAAAATCCCCCCATGAGAAGTCCTCCTCACCGCCCGCCAGACCCCGTAGAGGACAGCTGGAGCTGAAGCTGGAAAGAGACCACTGGGAGCTCCCCTCTGTTTCTTTGCTTGACTACTCCCATAAAGAGAAAAAGTTAGATGAGAGGGAGCTGATGAAAAGCGCCAAGCTGATTGTGGAAAAATTCAAGGAGTTCTCCATCGGTGGGTCAGTCCTCCAGATCCATCCCGGACCGGTGGTAACCACCTTTGAATTCAAGCCTGACCCCGGGGTCCGCTACAGCAGGACGGTCAACTTGGCTGATGACCTCTGCTTGGCCCTTGGGGCGGTCTCTATCCGCATAAGCCGCCTACCGGGTAAATCGACCGTGGGCATAGAAGTCCCCAATAAGGAGATGGAGACCATCTTTCTTAAAGAGATAATCGAGTCGGAGCCGTTCCAGAACTCCCCCTCCAAATTGAGCCTCAGTCTGGGAAAGCTGATAGATGGTAGAAATTTCGTCACCGACCTATCCCGTATGCCCCACCTCCTGATTGCCGGCGCCACTGGGTCGGGCAAGAGTGTAGCCTTAAACGCTATGATCTGCAGCATTATGTATAAGGCTACCCCCGATGAGGTGAAGTTCGTTATGATCGACCCTAAACAGCTTGAGCTCGGCATTTACGAGAACATCCCCCACCTGCTGGTCCCAGTGGTAACCAACACTAAATACGCCTCCAATGCCCTAAAGTGGGCAGTGGTTGAGATGGAGAACCGCCTTCGATTGTTGGCAAACTATGGGGTGCGAAACATCGACCAGTTCAACCAGCTCCTCCAGCCCAAGGGTAAAACCCCCGAAGAGATTATTGAAGAAGGGGTCAAGCCCCTCCCTTACATCGTGGTGGTAATAGATGAGCTTGCCGACCTGATGATTCTCTGCTCCGCTGCCGTGGAGGAGTCGATAACCAGGTTAGCCCAAATGGCGCGGGCGGTGGGAATCCACCTCATTGTAGCCACTCAGCGACCCTCGGTAGATGTCCTTACCGGCATCATCAAGGCTAACTTCCCTTCCCGCATCTCATTCAGGGTCTCCTCCAAGGTAGACTCCCGAACTATCCTCGATATGAACGGAGCAGAAAGGCTGCTGGGCAGGGGAGATATGCTCTTCCTTCCCCCAGGGAGCGCTCGCTTGATCCGCATTCATGGGGCTCTGGTCACCGAGAAAGAGACCCTGAAGCTGATCAATTTCTGGAAGAGCCAGGGGCGACCGCTCTATGACCACTCGGTAACCCAGAGCGCCCCTGAACCCCAGAGGGAGGCCCCTGAGGAAAGGGACGAGATGTATGAGCAGGCGGTTCGGCTTATTGTGACCACCGGCTACGCCTCTATCTCTAACCTCCAGAGAAGACTGGGGCTCGGCTACAGCCGGGCAGCTAAGCTAATAGATATAATGGAAGAGGAGGGGATTGTAGGCCCTGCCGATAGAAGCAAACCCCGTAAAGTGCTGGTCGGTCCCGACTATATTAAGAAATAATCCCTTTGGTAAACTCTGCTTTCCCCGCTAGCGCAAGCCTCAGGATGGTCACTCCCTTAGCAGAAAGTGACAGCCGCTTCAGCTTCGTTGTCGTAAACCTCAAAGATGGTGATAAGCTGGGTTATCTGCAACAGATCCCGAATCTTTCCGGTGAGGTTGAGCAACTTCAGCTTCCCACCTCGGTTGGAGACCGAGGTGTAACAGGAAACCAGTTCCCCTACTCCGGAGCTGTCCATATAGGTCACCTCAGCCATATTGAGGAGGATGTTTTTCTCCTCCTGCTCCAGAAGCTTGTTGATGTGGTCCCGCAACATCACATCCCCGGCACCGATGGTAATCTTCCCCTTGAGGTCGAGAATCACCACATTGCCCACCTTCCTCAATACTGTTTTCATATCAGCCCTCCGTGTTTGTTAAAGTTTTGCTCTCCATTATTTATCAATACAAACTGAAATTTTACTTCATATCACCAACCCCGTCAAGGACTTTCCCCCTTTTGGAATAAAGATGTGAGACTTTATGGGTGGGTAGCGTTGTTAGGCTTACTCTATGGTAATTGTCTTCAACCTCCAGCTTGAAGAGGGAAAGCACTAAACCTATAACCCAAAGCTCCTTTTTTCAATACGGAAAAGGTCCACCCCGGCTCTCCTTTCACAACTTGACTGGCTATAAAATGGATTTGGTGCTATAATATGTTTGGAGATAGAAATTTAAATCCTTTTACAGAAAAAGGAAATGACACCCCTTTTAGTTCGGTTTAAAAGATTGAAGGAGGGGTTTGGTCATACCCTCCGTTCAAAGATCCTTATATTTACTACCGCTATAATACTCAGTGTAATAATATCAAGTTTCCTGATAGTAAGCTATATGGTCTCGGTCGAGGTAAGGGACACCTTGGAGCAAGACCTATTTGAAGCCAAAAAGGTCTTTGAAGAATTTCAACGCTACCAATACCAGCGGTTGATCTCCGAGTGCAAGGTGATGGCGGAACTCCCCTCCCTGAAGGAGGCGGTGCAAACCAACAACCCCATCCTCATTGCCCGGGAGGCGAGGCGGTTCCAAGAACTCCTCCATAGTGAATTGTTTGTCATCATTAGCAAAACCGGAGCCCGCCTGAAAATAATCAATCAGCCTGCTAAATACGGAAAAGACCTCCTTCAACCTGCTGTAATCAAGGAGGTTCTCCGGGGAAAGGAGCTGGTCAGCACCTTTAACCGTCTGGATAAAATCTTCCAGGTAGCTTCGGCCCCTCTGAAAAAAGGAGATGAAGTCATAGGTCTGCTGAGCATCGGCTACGAGATGGATAGAGACTTAGCCCTCGAGCTCAAGAAAATAACCCAGAGCGAGATAACCTTCCTGGTCAACGATCTGATTATCGCTTCCAGTTGGGGCGATGAGCTTTTGCCAGAGCTCCACCAGGGGCTGGTCCACTATCTTCCCCCCTATCAGCCCCCCTCACCAGGGTCTCCTCCGGAAGGGGAGCTGGAGCTGGTGGTGGCAAAAGAGCGCTACCTCTCCCTGTTTACCCCTATTAATGAGGACTTCAGCCCCGATATGGGAATATGCGTCATCCAGAAGTCTCTCGACCAGGCCCTCGGCTTTATGACCTACATCAAATATGTGACGATTCTGGTAGCCCTGGTCGCTATTGCCCTTTCCATTACCATCACCTTCTTTGTCTCCCGCACCATCACCCAGCCCCTGGAGCAACTGGTAGAGGCTGCCCAGCAGGTGGGAGGCGGAAGATACGACCAGCCCATCGACCTAACCACCAAAGGGGAGGTGGGAGTGCTGGCTAAAAACTTCGATGATATGCGAATCTCTCTAAGCCAGCATATGGCTCAGCTGGAGAGAACAAACCGGGCTTTAGCCCGCCGGGTCAAGGAAGTCACCTCCTTGCAAGAGGTTACTAATGCCATCATATCCAGCCTTAACCTCCATCACATCTTCGGTAAGATAGGGGAACAGCTCAGGAAATTTATCAAATTCGATCAGGCTGATGTAATCCGACTGGACAAAGAAGAAGACCTCCTCAAGCCCCTCTCTTCCTATCCTGGTCACCATCATGGAGCCCCTTGGCTGGACTCCCATTCCCTGTCGAACACCGCTATGGAGAGGGTAGTAGCTACCAAAAAGCCTTACATCAACAATCAGCTCACACCTTCTACTCCTTATAGGGACCTTTCCACCTTCTACCAGCTTGGAGAGCGAGCAATGGTCATATTCCCCCTTCTTTCTGAGGACAAAGTGCTTGGACTGTTTCACATCGGGAGCAAAGCCCCCAACTCCTTTAGTCAGGGCGACTTGCAGATTCTAAGGGGTATCATCGGACAGTTGTCCATTTCCCTCAATAATATAATCCTCTACCAGGAGCTCAAGGAGTCGGAAGAGCGCTATCGTAAACTCATAGGCTCGGTAAAGGAGGGAGTTTACCAGCGCGATCTCAAAGGAGTCTGCCTCCTCATCAATCAGGCAGGGGCAGAGATCTTCGGCTTCCAATCCCCTGAGGAGATGATAGGGGTTAACTTAAAAGAGCTCTACATTAATCTGGCTGACAGTGAGAGGTTTCAGCAGGAGATGGACAAGAAAGGGTATGTAACCAACTACCTCAACCACATGAAGCAGAGGGACGGAAAGGAGATTTGGTTAGAGGAAGCCAGCAACTATATTCGGGACGCAAAGGGGAACATCATCGGGATAGAAGGGGTCTTCCGCGATGTTACCGAACGAAAGAGACTGGAGCGAGTGCTCCAGGAATCGGAGCAGTTCCTGCGCAAGGTTATAGAGAACACCACCGATGCCATCTTCATCATAGACCACCAGGGTAGGCTCTTCTTTGTAAACCCCCGTATGGAAGAGATTACCGGTTATTCCCGAAAGGAGCTGCGGGGGAAAAAACTCCTGAAATTGGTCCCCCCTGCCAAGATGGAGGAGGTTGTCCGGCAGCTTCGGATGACCTTGGAGGATGGCTTCCCCACCACCCAGTATGAGACAGAAATGATAAAGAAATCGGGGGAAAAAATCACTGTCCTGTTCAGCCTGGCACCCCTCGTCGAGGAGGACAGGACTTACAATGTCATCGGGACCATCACCGATATAACCCATCGGGTGGAACTGGAAGAAAGACTTCTTCAATCGGAACGCTTAGCCTCTATGGGGGAGATAGCCGCCGGATTTGCCCACGAGCTGAACAACCCTCTGGGCATAGTCCTCGGCTTTGCCCAAGAGCTCCTCTCGGAGACCGCCCTCTCCGACCCCCGCCATCAGGATCTCAAAATAATCGAGCAAGAGACCGCCCGGTGCTCTAAGGTAGTCAAGGACCTCCTCAACTTCGCCCGTCCCCAACCCATGAAGATTGCTGCTACCCCTATCGTCCAGGTAATAGATAACAGCCTCTATTTACTGAAACTTCAGCTTAAAAACAACAGGATAAAGTTGACCAAAACCGTCCCCCCCAACCTCCCTCTGGTGAATGTGGACCGATATCAGATGCAGCAGGTCTTAATCAATGTCATGGTGAACGCCATCCAGGCTATGCCCCAGGGGGGTAACCTCCGGATAAAGGTATATACCGACAACCAGAGCGAACCGGAATCTCCCCCAATGGTCACCATTCAGATATCGGACACCGGTAGCGGAATGCCCGAGGAGCACCTGTCAAGGGTCTTCGACCCCTTCTTTAGCACCAAGCTGCGAAAGGGAACCGGTCTTGGCCTCACCATCTGCCAACAGATCATCAGCGCCCACAAAGGGAAGATAGATATAAAAAGCCAGCTGGGTAAAGGAACCGACTGCATTATCAAACTCCCCGTGGATAGCACCAACCACCTTCAGCCAGAGAGGAACCAATAGATGCCCTACAATATTCTGGTGGTTGACGACGAGATCAATATGCTCCAACTCTTCCGCAAGATGTTGACCAAAGAGGGATATCAGGTTACCACGGCGGAAACCGCCGAAGATGCCCTTCAGGTCATCGGAACCACCCTTTTCGACCTGCTGATATCCGACCTCGCCCTTCCTGGGATCAATGGGATAGACCTCTTCAAAGCAATTAAAAAGGACTACCCTCACCTTCCCTTCATCCTTATTACTGCCTATGGGACGGTGGAGTCGGCAGTAAAAGCTATGAAACTGGGGGTCTATGACTACATCTGTAAGCCCTTTCAGATGGATGAACTAAAAATTGTGATCAGGAAAGCCCTCCACCAGGAGGAGCTCCAGCGGGAGGTCACCCGTCTCCGCCGCCAGATAGAAGGGGAGTATAAGTTTCATAACATTGTCGGGCAAAGCCAGCGAATGTTTGCCCTCTTTGACCTCGTCCGACGGGTAGCCGATAGCGAATCGACCATCCTCTTGCAAGGGGAAAGCGGCACCGGAAAGGAACTCTTCGCCCTTGCTATCCACTATAATTCCTCCCGAAGAAAAAACCCCTTCGTCCCCGTGGACTGCAGCGTCCTCCCCGAGCCCTTGTTGGAAAGTGAGCTCTTCGGGCATGTAAAGGGCGCCTTCACTGGAGCAATCAGAGCCAAAAAGGGGCTCTTCCAGGAAGGTGACGGGGGAACCATCTTCCTCGACGAGATTAGCAACCTGGGACCCTCCGCCCAAACGAGGCTCTTGCGAGTCCTCCAGGAGAGGGAGATAAAGCCGGTGGGAAGCAGCGAGCAGTTCAAGGTCGATGTGCGGGTCATCGCCGCCACCAATACCAACCTGAAAGAGAAAATAGCCGCCGGAACATTCCGAGAAGACCTCTATTACAGAATCGCTGTCATCCCCATATATATCCCTCCTCTGAGAGAACGGAAAGAGGACATCCCTCTGCTGGCTAACCACTTCCTGCAAAAATTCTGCCAGGCTAATAAAAAGAAGATATCTAATGAGGCTATGAAGGTCCTAATAGATTATAACTGGCCAGGTAATGTAAGAGAATTGCAAAACCTGATAGAAAGACTGGTGTTGGTCACCGACGAGGAGGTCATCGGGCTCTCCTCCCTTCCTCCCGAAATAAGGACTCCTCTACATATGGATATAAAGAGCCCCCTTGAGGGAAAGTCTCTCAAAGAGGTCACCCTCCAAGCAGCTAAACAGATCGAACAGGAAGCCATCAAAAAAGCCCTCGCTAAAGCGAAAGGAAACCGCAGCCTCGCTGCCCAACTGCTGGGAATAAGCCGGGGAACTCTTTATAATAAGATGAGAAAATATGGATTACTGGAGTACTCAAGAGGAACTAGCAGAAAAAAAACTCCCCTTACAACCGACACCCTTTACACCTCTTTCGAGTAAAAGTGTTCATTCCACCCAAACCTGTATAATCTGTTAGACAACTGCTAAACCTTTACACATCAACCGATTATTCCCAAAGAAGCCCGCCATTGTATAAAAATTTAGACATACTTTCCTCCCCTGCGTTTTCCTCTATATCTGGCGAACTACCTTAATCCTATGACTGTTCCCCCTTTAACCGCAGGGGGCAGTTACGGAATATTTGGCACAGAATTTGCTTACATCTAAGTACGGGTGTACATTAGAATGGGGGGTAAAGATAGATGTTTGAAGGGATCGAAGCTCTAAAGAAATTTGACATCCTTAATGGTCTGACCGACTCCGAGCTGGAGTCTTTGACGGAGGCTATCACGCTGAAACGGTATGATAAGCGCGGCATCATTTATCTCCCCGGCGACCCGCTGGAAAGCATTTTCCTCTTGCATCAAGGTAAGGTTAAAATCTCGAGGCTCTCGGAGGATGGGCGGGAGATCACCATGGAGATATATAAAGAGGGGGATGTCTTTGGTGAGCATGCCCTTATAGAGAGGGGAGAGCGCCAAAGTATGGCTTGTGCCTTAGAGCCCACTCATATCTCCCAGATCTCCAACAACCAGATGAAAGCCATTATGAAGCAGATCCCCACACTCTCCTTCAATGTAGCCAAGCTGATGGGATTGAGGAGGATTAGTATAGAGAAGAAGATAGAAGATCTGGTCTTCCGCAATGTCCCCAGCCGGTTAGCTAAGCTGTTGCTCAACCTCGCCCATAATTATGGAGTGGAGTTAGGACGAAGCATCCTCATCAATACCAAGCTTTCGCAACAGGAACTGGGCAACCTGATAGGCTCTACCAGGGAAACTACCAGTCACTTTCTGAACCAGTTCCGAAAGGTCGGCTTCATTGATTTCAACAAGAGGGTGATCAACATTCTTGATAAGGAGAAGCTGAAGCAACTTGGCGACCAGCTTATATCATTAAATTAGACGATGCTATCCAAAAGAAGGGGTAACAAAGGGGTCCTAACCGTTTCTACTTACCCGTTACTATCACCCCCTTTACCTTAGGTTTCCCTTTACCCCGAAAAGCTGGGCATTATTGCCCAGCTTTTTTATTTTCCGCCGAGAGCTCTCATCCCTTGACATCCCTTGAGAATTAAGCTATATTGATAGGACATTTTTGGGTTATAAGGGAGGTTTTATCCGAATGAAAAAGCTTACCACCCAGATGGAGCTCCTAAAAGCTCTGGCAAAAAGATCTGAGTCCAAGATACTTTTTTTAATTATTGACGGTCTGGGCGGGCTACCCCTTTCCGAGGATGGGCAGACAGAGCTGGAGGTGGCCCATACCCCTAACCTCGACTTCTTAGCTAAAAAGGGGATCTGTGGAGTGATGGACCCCATTCTGCCGGGGATTACCCCGGGCAGTGGTCCCGCTCATCTGGCTCTATTTGGCTACGACCCTCTGCATTTTGTTGTGGGACGAGGTGTGCTGGGAGCCTTGGGGGTCGACTTCCCCCTGGATCAATCGGATGTGGTGGGAAGAATGAACTTCGCCACCATCGACCAGGCGGGACGCTTGACCGACCGCCGGGCAGGGAGGCTGAGCTCTGAAAAAGGGAAGGAGTTATGCTCCCTATTGTCTCAGATAAAGGTGAAAGAAGTAGAACTCTTCGTTGTCCCGGTCAGTGAATACCGGGCGGCTCTGGTGCTGAGGGGTCCTGATCTCTCCGATAGGCTCTCGGATTCCGACCCCCAGACAATTGGTGTCCCACCCCTCGAGGTGCAATCACTGGGCCCCGAAGCACAGAAGACTGCCCACTTGGTAAACGAGTTCATCGCTCAGGCAAGGGAACTCCTTTCCGAGCAACATCCAGCCAATATGGTTCTCTGCCGGGGCTTTGGAAAATACAGACCCTTCCCTTCGATGGAAGAGGTCTACAAGCTGAAAGGCGCAGCCATTGCTGCCTACCCTATGTATCGGGGGTTAGCCCGTCTGGTGGGAATGGAGCTTATCCCCACCGGCAAGGAGGTGGAGGAGGAATTCAGAGCCCTGAGGGATAACTTCGCTAACTACGATTTCTTGTTCCTTCATATAAAGCATACCGACAGCGCTGGGGAGGATGGCGACTTCCAGAGGAAGGCATCCCTCATCGAAGAGGTGGACCAACTCCTCCCTCAGCTGGCCGAGCTGAACCCTGATGTACTGGTGGTCACTGGCGACCACTCCACTCCCATCCCCTTAAAAGCCCATAGCTGGCACCCAGTGCCCATCCTGCTGACCTCTCGATGGGTTAGACCAGATAGGGTGGAAAGGTTCAACGAAAGGGAGTGCCTTTACGGGGGGTTGGGGAGATTTCCGGCTACCTACCTTATGCCTTTAGCCTTAGCCCACGCTTTGAGATTAAAGAAATACGGGGCATAGAGAAGCCCTTCCTCTCATTAAATCTTTAAGATATAATGCTCCCCCGGGTACTATCCTCAGTAACCTCAGTCACTCGCACCCGCACTATTTGGTTCATAATCTTTCTCTCCCCCTCCACCTCTACCTTAATATAATTGCCACTTAGGGCTGAGAAGAATCCCTCTCTTCCCCTCTGTCCGACTATTAGACAAGGGAGGATTTCACCCCGAAACAGTAATCTGAACTGATAGTTCTTACGGCGGGATAGTTCTCTTAAAAGCTTGGTTCTCCGGTGGACCACCGCATCGGGACACCTTCCTCCCCCATCTGCTGCCGCTGTGCCCGGGCGGGGGGAGAAGGGGAAAACATGAAGGTAGGTGAGCGGGGAGGAGGCGATAAGGTCGTAAGTCCGCTGGAAATCCCCCTCCTCTTCTCCCGGGAACCCGGCAATCACATCAGCCCCGATGCTGGCTCGGGGAATCCGCTCTCTGATGTCCCGCAGCAGACGCCGGTAATAGGCGGCGGTATAAGGTCTTCCCATTAGCCTCAGTATTCTGTCCGACCCGCTTTGCAGGGGGATATGGAAATGGGGGACAATCTGCCAGGAGGAAGCTACCAGTTCTATAAGCTCTGAGGAGGCCCCGTTAGGCTCCAGCGAACTCAACCGCAGGCGGGGGAGGCTCTTTATCTCTTCTATCATCTGCAGAAGGCAAACCAGCCCCCTTCCCTCCTCACGCCAGCGACCGATATGGACGCCGGTCAGCACCAGCTCCTTATATCCCTGGGCCACAAGGAGTTCTATCTGCTCCAAGATAATGCGGGAAGGGAGCGAACGGGGTTTCCCCCTGACCCGGGGAACGATGCAGTAGGCGCATCCGGCATCGCACCCCTCCTGTATCTTTACGAAAGCCCGGGTATGGCCGCCAAATCCCTTGAGGGGATAAAATGGGGTGGTCTCCTCCTTCAGGGGGTCGCTCCAGCGGACAAGCGGCTTTTTCCTCCGGTTTAGCTCCCTCAGGATAGATGATAGCTCAAACTTCTCTTTGTTGCTAAAGATAGCATCTACTGAGGTGATTTTTGAAAGAGGGGCAGGGTCTCTCTGAGCATAACAGCCGGTCACCAAGAGGCGGCAGCCGGGGTTATCTCTCTTCACTCTTCTTATCCACCTCCGGGCTTCACTGTCAGCTCTGGCGGTGACCGTGCAGGTGTTGATGACCACTACATCGGCATCCCGGTAGCTTTCCCCCTTCACCAGCGAGCTGGCAAGTAGTTGCTCCTCCATAACGGCGGAGTCGTATTGATTGAGCTTACAACCGAAGGTTATGATATAAAACTTCTTCATCCCAAAGGACAAGGAAGAAGGAGGATTATTGGGAGGAGTGGGGGAATTCCTTCTCCACCTTCTGGGACTTTTCTTCAATCTGACGGGCTAAATCCTTCCGGAATTTCCTCAACTTCTCCCGGAGGGAGGGCTCCTGCAGGGAGAGGATTTGCACCGCTAACAGGGCAGCGTTGCAGGCACCTGCCTCACCCACCGCTACTGTAGCTACCGGCACCCCCGCCGGCATCTGCACGGTTGACAATAGGGCATCCCATCCCTGCAAAGGGGTAGCCTCCAAGGGGATACCGATAACCGGGAGAGTGGTCTGAGCTGCAATCAGCCCCGCCAGATGGGCAGCACCTCCAGCGCCAGCGATGATAACCTTCAGACCTCTTGACTCTGCCCTCCGGGCGTAATCTATGGTGCGCTGTGAGGTGCGATGGGCGGAGAGAACCTTGACCTCATAGCCCACGCCAAATTGAGAGAGAGTCTCCATAGCTACCCTCATCACGGGCAAGTCGGAGTCGCTCCCCATAACTATCCCTACTGATGCTTTACTCATAAAGTTAATATCCTATCAATAAAACTTCAGATGTCCTACTATTGCTAAGAACATATTTATAATTTTGCAAAAAATATATTCTGATATTCTTCTTAAATTCACTTAAGTCATCCTTTATCTCCTGAATTGAAGGAATCCCATCTAACCTGTAGGAAACAACAATTATGCTTTTCCTGAATTTTTCAAATAATTTTCTAAATGCAGAGCGAATTTCAAATTTGTCATTCCATGTATTATACTTCCTACGAAAGCTTTTATTCTTTGTTCTATAATCAATGAGATTTTTCCAGTTATTATAATTTACTAAACCTTCCAAAAAATGATAAAAATTCAAATAATCTACACTTACTGCTTTAGATGAAGTGTAAGGAGGATCAATATAAACTAAGTCAAATTCACCTTCTATATCAAACACATCCTCATTATAAGCTCTATTCTTCTTATTATTGTCATAAACTAATGAATTAACTTCAGCAACAAATTCCAAGAAATGGTCTTTAAAAGGTTTATCCCAGGTAGCCTTATTACCAAAAGTTCTTTTAACATCTGCAAAACGGAGATATAAATTTTTTCGGTGGAATAGATTAAAGGGTCTTTTAACTAAACAGGCTTGAAATAATGCATTATATAACAATGCTTTTTTATAGATATTTATTATCTGTTCTATATTTTGAACAACGACATCCAGCCATTGATTTTCTTCATTAGTATAATAAATATCCCTGAATTCCTCAGATATAAATGACTTATAATCATAATCTTGTTTCCTAATTAAAACCTTTTCAATTTCTTGCTCTGTTAGCGTAGCATTATTGTTTTCAATCAATGAAAGCCCTATGTAATAATTTGATTTTAGATAATCATTGCAATGAACTTCTTTATTTTTCTGCTTAAGATAATAACCAACAACTCCTGTTCCGCCAAAAACATCAAGAACACAACTGAAATCCAAATCTTTTATAGCATCCCATATCCAATTGACAAGTTTTGCTTTACTCCCTTGATAACGAGTAGAAGGTATTTTGGCAGTATAATTAACTCCAAGAGGAAGTAATAAATCTCGTTCCTTTAAATACTTATTATGAATCATAAAATTCACTTTGAATTTAGCCTTGCTCTTCCTTTATTTCTCCAATACTCCTCAAATTCATTTCTCGACTTAAAGGCTCCTTCTCCTCTCTTTATTTTATCTATCTGCTTAATTGAACCAATAGCAAATGTAGTCCCAGTCCCTGTTGACTTTGATCCAATTCTCCACTTTTCTTGAACAATTACTTCTACCTCAGAGATCATATTTATAGAATCAGCATCAGGATTCCAACAATATATAAATCCAGCTATCCAATGCTGGTAGTAGCGCCATAAGGAAACTTGCATCCAGGCTTTCTTTGATTGGGAAACAGAAAATATCCTGCAAAACTCCCAATCGTAAAACCACTTATTCTATTATTTCCAATCCTTCG
>Ga0114930_10001718_pt1 | contig 20494 bp, 21 predicted proteins | sample AnhtaG_FD_87300 | JGI IMG/M metagenome (GOLD analysis project Ga0114930, IMG submission 87300) | Deep subsurface microbial communities from Anholt, Denmark to uncover new lineages of life (NeLLi) - Anholt_01485 metaG | ecosystem: Environmental > Aquatic > Marine > Oceanic > Sediment | place... | reverse complement strand
CGGTGCGCTTTGACACGCTCCGCGAGATCGTCCGATGCCACGGTAAAGCGGTTGGCAAAATCGGTCTTCACACCGTCGATCTTGGCGCCAATTTTCGTGGCGCTTTCGTCGACGATGGTCTTGATGTCGGCGGCCGTAACAGCCGGCGTCGTCGGAGCAGCAGCTTGCTGCTGGCCCGGACGGAGATTGATGTATCCCTGGTTGCCCAGGTACACCGATCCGACAATGATAGCGACCGCGACAGCAGCGCCGCCAATAATCGCCAAGATGCGTGTGAGTGTCGCCATCTCTTCCTCCTGTTGAGTCTGGTGTGTAGCCGCCACCGACTGGTGAGCGGCCTGTAGGCGCTGTACTTCTTGCCGGTGCTGCTCCGCAGCCGTACGCGCATTCGCACGTTCGGTTTCGAGTTGCCGCACCGCAGTCTGCATATCCCGCTCCAGCTCTCCGTTCCGGTCAGCAAGACGCTGAGCGGCATCGATAGCTTGCTGCCGCAGTTGCACAACGTTATCGTTGTTGCCGCCGGGCGGAGCTTGATTGTTAGCCATTTTCTTAACTCCTCTGTAGGTCCTGTTGGACCAGATTAAAGGTTCTATGTCGTCCTCCTCAAACGCTCAAAAGAGCGCTTTGTGGCGGGCTTTTTATCCAGATAGGTATTCTGAACAATCTAGCCTGCCGCAACTATGAAGGAGGGGGTAAAATTAGCACAAACCCCTCTAAAGAGCCTTACTTTCCCCCATTATATCACCTTTGGCCCTTTTGTCAAGAGGGCCTTCGGATAAGCCATTTATTGGTCAGAAGCAAGGTCGTATACCCCTACAAGATCGGCTGTGACTATAAAGCGGTCTGACTTGGTCTTAAACGAGTCGCAGGTAACAAGCGTCAGATGCTTGCCTTCGCCCGTATAGAGCGGGATGAGCGTCTCGGCCGAGGCGGTGGCGCTGCGTACCCCCGTAACCGCGTAGCGATATTCGCGCGTGGCCGAGTAGACGCTGATGATTTGGCCAGGTTTCAAATTTTGGATATCATCAAACGCCTTAAATGCTTTGTTGCGTACAATAGGCAGATACGACGAATGTCCAAACAACAACATCGAACCCTCCTCGCCTAAAAGCGGCGATGTTGGGTAGCGGACCGCGCCCTTAAGAAGGGCCTCGTCGAGCACATCCAGGTCGGTGCTGTCGGGGTTGCTAATGCTCACGTTAAGTTCGATGTCGGCAGCAGTAATCTGCACCGGCTGCTCGCCCTGGCCGTCCGGCAAAGTCGAAGACGCCGCCAGTGTGCCGGTCGTACGTTGGCTCGACACCCCAGGCGAGTTTGGCAGCGAATCTACGGCAGCAAGAAAGAGCACTGTGACGCCAAAGAGGACAGAGAACGTGAGTAGAAAACTGATAAACTTACCCATAGCACGCATAATCGTACCACGCTTTTTAACTATTGACAATGAATTGGGCCCGTGATAGTCTCGCGCTACATAGCATTTAATTAACCCCTAACCCTATGCAAACCTTTTGGGACAACGTGCTTCGTGTCGTCGCAGTTATTGGGCTCTTGGCCGTGCTGCTTTTGGGCGCATGGGGCATCATCCAGATAGCGTTCTTGCTCCCCTCGTTTTTTGGCGGACTCTTTGGTAGCCGCCCAAGCACTACGGTGGCGGGCGAGACGGTAACTGTCTCGGTCCCGGCAACGGTCACGGCAAGCGCACCGTTTAACCTCACTTGGTCGCACGCTAAAAAGAGCGGCGAGTATAGCTACGCGGTTAGCTACTCGTGCGAGAGCAACTTTGCTGTTGCTGCACCGACCCCGACCGGCAGTTGGTCGCAGGTCCCGTGCAACACGCCGTTTAACTTCACCAACGCATCGAGCTCGATGCAGCTCCTTGGCCTGTTGGCTACGTCGACCAAGTCGGCTAAGCCAACCCTTACTGTCACGGCAACCAAGCTCTCTACCGCGGCAGTCACTGCGCGCGGCACCGCAGCAACAACCGTTAATGCTCCGGCGGCAACCACGTCGACCAAGCCGACCACTACTACTAAGCCTAAGACCACGACTAAGAGCGGTGGCACCTACTACGCCAGCGGCCGCACCAGCAACCTCTATGGCTACCCTGACTTGGCGGTGACTATCGACTCGGTGCAGTCTATCGGCGGCAACGCGGCGGTGGTATTTACTATCAAGAACGTCGGCACCAACGTCTCGCCGGCAAATTGGACCTTTAACGCGACTATCCCGCAGAACGGTACGTACGTGTACCCTTCGGCCCCGCAACAGGCACTGTACCCGGGTGACCGCATTGTCTACACGCTTCGCTACAGCGAGACAAGCGGCTACAACGGCCAGCAGCCCTGCACCGGATACGGATTCCCCTGCGCAGCACCGACTACCTATGGCGGCCCAGGCAGCTGCAACCAGTACGGCCCGTGCACCGTCCCCGGCTATGTTAACTACACGGTCACGCCAAACCAGTACAGCTATAGCTACTCGGGCAATTGGAACAACCAGCAAGTCGTGAGCATCCAAGTTGACCCGTCTGGTTACTTTAACGAGGTGACCAAGGCCAACAACTGGGCCTCGCAGTACTACTTCGCCTACTAATCACGAATTAATAAATCAAAAACCCCGGCCTCGCGGCCGGGGTTTTATGTTTTATTGACAAATTCATTTTTTAATAGTATTCTAGATTTGGAATTCGCAAACGGAGGGAATCCATGCGCAAGCTCCTAGGAACACTCATCGTTATCGTCGCTCTGACGACGGCTCCTCTCGCGGCCCACGCTCAAGCAAGTTTTATTTTCGGCATGGTCGTGGGCTCTGCCCTATCAAGCAGCGGCGATACCACGGTTGCCAACCAAGGCGCCATGAACATCATGTACGTCATGCCGCGCGTCGCCGAACGTGTCACTGACCCACTCGGCGTACGTTCGGCGGCGAGCCCCTGCTACCTCTACAGCGAAGAAAAGCCCGACGGCTGGGGTTGGACTCGGGTCTACCATCCCTACTCGCTCCGCGAATTCTTCGCCAAAACCGTGGAGAATCCGGACAAGTACACCATATTGCAAGCGGTGCGGACCACCGCCGCAACCGAAACGGGCTGCGTCCGAATGATCTTCGCCTTCATCGAGAACGACAAGATCAGGCCACTCGAAAGCCTCCCGCGGCTCACACAGTAACAGCAAAATCCCGCCCAACAAACGGCGGGATTTTTTCTTTATATGTCCAGGTTGGCGAGTTTGGCGTTGCTTTGGATGAAACTCTTGCGAGAGCTGACGTCCTCACCCATCAAGATATCAAAGACACGGTCGGCGTCGGCTGCGTCGTCGATAGTCACCTGCTTAAGCACGCGGTTGTCCGGGTTCATGGTTGTCTCCCACAACTCGTCGGGGTTCATCTCGCCCAAACCTTTGTAGCGCTGGATGTGTACCTTGGGGGCTTTTTTAGTCTTCTGCACCTCGTCTGCCTCGGTGTCTTCGCCTTCGGCTTCAACCTCTTCGGCCTCTGCTTCTACTGGCACGTCTTTGCCGACCAGTTTCTCCTTCTCGGCATCTGTGTACACATAGTTAACCTCTTTACCCTGCTTAATTTTATACAGTGGCGGTTGAGCGATGTAGACAAAGCCGCCCTCGACTACCGGCTTAAAGTGACGGTAGAAAAGTGTGAGGAGTAGCGTGCGGATGTGCGCGCCGTCGACGTCGGCATCGGTCGCGATGATTATCTTGTGGTAGCGCAACTTGTTGATGTCAAAAATGTCGCCAATAGCCGTACCAAGAGCAAGAATAAGGTGCTTGATCTCTTGGCTTGCCAACATTTTGTCGAGACGTGCACGCTCGACGTTAAGAATCTTGCCGCGCAGCGGGAGTATAGCTTGCATGCGGCGGTCGCGGCCCTGCTTGGCCGAGCCACCTGCCGAGTCGCCCTCTACGATAAACAGCTCTGACTCGCTCGCCTCTTTGCTTTGGCAGTCGGCCAGCTTGCCCGGCAGGCCAAAACCCTCGAGCGCACCCTTGCGCAAGACCGAGTCTTTAGCGGCTTTGGCCGCCTTGCGGGCCTTGAGTGCCAAAATAGCTTTGCCGACTATTGCACGCGCGTCATCTGGATTCTCCTCCAAAAATGTTGCAAACGCTTCACCAAAGACAGAGCTGACTGCAGGTCCAGCCTCGACCGAGCCAAGCTTGCCCTTGGTCTGACCCTCAAACTGAATCTCGCGAAGCTTAACCGACACAACTGCGGTCAAACCCTCTAGGACATCGTCGCCGGTCAAGTTATCCTCGCTCTCTTTAAGCACGTTTGCTTTGCGGCCGTATGCGTTGATAGTGCGCGTGAGGGCGGTGCGGAACCCGGTCACATGCGTACCGCCCTCGACGTTGTAGATGTTGTTAGCAAACGGGAGCACGCGCGACGATATGTCGTCGACGTACTGCAAAGCGACCTCGACCGCGACACCGTCGGCCTCCTTCTCGATATAAAAGATATTTTTGTGGACTGGCTTATGGTAGCGGTTGGTAAACGCGACAAGCGAGCGCAGGCCGCCCTCGAAGTAAAAGGTTTGCGATGGGCAGTCGCGAAGGAATTCGCGGATATAGAGTTGCTTGCCCGGCTAGGGGAGTTTGACATTAGACTCGCGCGCGTCGATTATCGTGATGCGCAAGTTCTTGACCAAGTAGGCCTGCTCGCGCAGGTGCGATACTACTTTGTCGAAGTCGTACTTGATCCCGCCCGTGAATATAGATTCGTCGGCGATGTAGGTCTGCACCGTGCCGTGCACCGAAGACTTGCCGACTTTTTTAATTTTGCCTTTGGGCTTGCCGATAGAAAACTCTTGCGTCCACGACTCGCCGTCGCGATGCACCTCGGAGCGCATCCAAGTCGAGAGCGCGTTAACCACCGAGATACCGACGCCGTGCAAACCGCCCGATACTTTGTAGCCCTCGCCACCAAACTTGCCACCGGCGTGGAGGATGGTCATGACCGTCTCGAGCGTCGAGACCTTGGTTTGTTTGTGGACCTCGACCGGGATACCGCGGCCGTTGTCGGCTACACGGATAGCGCCATCGGGCAGCAAGACAACCTCGATGTCGTTGCAAAACCCGCCCATCGCCTCGTCGCGTGAGTTGTCGAACACCTCCCAAATAAGATGATGGAGACCATCGGGACCCGTGGTGCCGATGTACATGCCGGGGCGGCGGCGGACAGCCTCGAGCCCCTCGAGCACGGTGATGGCCTCTGCGCCGTAGTTAGATTTTTTAGCTTTTTCAGCGGCCATACAGTAAATAAAGCCCCTGTGGGCGTTGCTAATATTCTATCATTTTTCAGCCCCAAGCGAAAGCGGAAAAAGTGTGTATCTGCTTGATTTTCCCTGGCCCTAAAGGGCCAGGATGCATTGCCAAATAAGGCTTTTGTGGTAGGGTTTTTGGTAGAAGTTTCTGGAGAAATTGCCATGAAAAAGCTGCTATCCTTTGCGGCCGTTGTTGCAGTCGCGACAGTCGCCGGGTTATACCTCGCGTCGTTTGTCCGCCTTGCACATCCTGCGGGTATACTCGCCTACGGCAACCCGACAGATCGTGGTATCCATCGGTGCTCCGTAACCGAAAGCGTGATCACGCATCAGGGCGAGCGGGTACCAATGGTTGGCCTTAGTTGCCCAATGGAGCCGAAGTACAGACCAATGTACATGAGCTTCATGCGGCCTGTAGGCCAACAGGACGCCCCCATCGTCGACGGAGAGGAATACGAGTGCCGCGTGTACGAGCACTCGGTGTTCTGGCGGTATTGGTTCCACAAGACCTACAGCTACGAAGACTGCCTGCTCATCGGCAAAAAACACCGAGCCTAACCGCCAGTCCCAAGTGACTTCGGCGGTTTTTCTTTGGTTTACATACGGGGAGTAAGTGCTATAGTCGCACTAGAACAAGAGCCACCTGGAGGAATGCCATGAAGGTCACACGTCAGGACCTCCGCGCCATCGCCGTGTACGGCGCGATTCTCACGCTCGTTTTGGGGATGCTGGGTATTGCCTCGGTAACCGCCAAACACCACCGGGCAGAGCGTAGCAAGACGCCAGTCGTGCAGAGCCTGGTCTGCAAGTACACCAACCTTTCGTGCCCCAAACCGCGGGGCACTTTTACTTATCTAATTTCAAATCCTTGGGCCTTAAGTGCCGCAGCAACCTTATCCATCGCGGCATTGGCCTCGGACTCGGTGAGCGTGCGGTCGAAAGATTGGAATATAAGGCGAAACGCGAGAGATTTTTTGCCTTCTTTGTCGAACCTATCGAACAGTGCCACTTTGGTGCATAGCTCCCCCGCTTCGAGTTTGATGCTGTGCGCTATGTCGTCGGGGTTGGCGTTGCTCGGTACCCACAGCGCAATGTCGCGAACAATATACGGCTGGCGCGAAAAGGGCTGGTAGCGTTCGGTGGTTGAGATTGGCAAGTCGGCGTATTGCTCGACAGCGGCTGGCTCGAGTGGTTTCTCGGCTGCAGGTTGCTTGTCAGTCACCGTGCCGAGCATGGTCACCTCGCTGCCACCCTTCCACACCACACCTATCTCGAACAGCTTCACCTCGTTGAGCCCCAGCAAATCTTTGTTGGGTTTATTTTTAGCCAGTGCGTCGGTGAGCCCCGGCACTAGTGAGTCGCGCAAGTATGGGCGCACACCGTCGACTTTGTTTAGCACAACGCGCTCGCCTTTGTCTGCAAAGACACTGGTAAATACCTCACTGTAGCCTTGGCCAGTTAGCTCGGCGCGTGCGGCTTCGGCTGCAGCAAAGTTTTTGTTGATAGCGGGTTTTGTTGTAACGGGTGGGAGCGGCACGGCCGGTACCTTGTCATAGCCCACTATGCGGCCAACCTCCTCGACCAAATCCTCGGCGATAGTGATGTCGAGCCGCTCGGGCGGAACTTGCACCTCGAACACGCCGTCTTGTTCTTTGTACCCAAACCCAAGGCGGGTAAACACGTCTGCAATATCTGCACCGGTAAGGTTTGTACCCAAGACACTGTTAACCTTTTCGACAGTGACGCTCGCATACATCGGCGCCTGCGGTGCTGGGTAGACATCGACAAAGCCATCTACTTCGCCACCAGCAATAGTGGTAATCAGGGTAACCACCTGCTGCATAGCTATCGGGCACAATTCGGGAGACAGTTGCTGCTCAAAGCGCGACGAGGCGTCGGTGCGCAACTTTAGGTGCTGCGAGCCTTTGCGGATAGTGACACCGTCGAACGTCGCCGACTCGAGCACGATGTCGGTAGTCGACTCGTCGATACGGTCGGCCTCGCCGCCCTTAATGCCGGCAATACCAACCGGACGATCGCCGGCAGTGATAACCAACAGCGACGAGTTTAGTTCGTACACTTTTTTATCGAGAGCCTCGAGCTTCTCTCCTGCACGCGCTGCGCGCACACCAATAGCAAGGCCTCCAAGTCGGTTGGCATCAAACGCATGGAGTGGTTGGCCGATGTTAAACATCACCAAGTTGGTTGCGTCGACGACGTTGTTAATAGAGCGCTGGCCAATAGCCTCCAAACTTTGCTTGAGCCACTCGGGGCTTGGGCCGATCTTTACCCCTTTGATATATCCCGCGACGTAACGCTTGCAGAGCGTCGGGTCGTCGATAGTTACTGTGACTGCGCTCGTCTTTTTAGACAAATCGACAGGCTGTGCAAACGGGTCGACCTTGGGGTTGAGCGGGAGCTTGAGTATAGCCGACAGCTCTTTGGCTATACCGCGGTGTGACAAACAGTCGTGACCGCGATTGGCGGTGACTTTTACATCCAACACGCTGTCGCTCCCGACCTGCTCGATGCCATCTATCTCGAACGCATGAAAGGTTAAAGCATCCGCCACGCCAGCTACGGGTGGCAGTTTGCCATCGACAAAATTATTGAGCCAGTTGTAAGAGACTTTCATTGTTTAAAATTGGTTGATGAAGCGCAGGTCTGCCGAGTGCATGTGGCGGACGTCGTCTATGCCCCAGCGCAACAGTGCCAAGCGGTCGAGTCCCATACCAAAGGCAAAGCCCTGGTACTTGGCGGGGTCGAGCCCGGCGTTTTTAATAACATTGGGGTGTATCATGCCGGCACCCATCATCTCTATCCACCTATCGCGCAACTTCTCAGGCACCGACTCTCCCACCAAGCGCATGTCGACCTCGACCGACGGCTCGGTAAACGGGAAGAAGCTCGGGCGGAATCGCACCTCGACCGATGCGCCCTTAAACAGTTTAGAAAAGAATTGCTCGAGCGTGCCCTTGAGGTGTGCGAGTGTCACGTCTTCGCCAACAACGAGCCCCTCCATCTGAAAGAACTCAGCCTCGTGCGTCATGTCGGTCGCCTCGTTGCGAAACACCTTGCCCGGGACGATGACACGATATGGCGGCAGTATGCCTGCCTTAACCTGACTCTCCATGTAGCGAATCTGTACGTTGCTGGTGTGTGTGCGCAGCACCATACCCGGCTCGTCTTTAATAAAGAACGTGTCCTGCATGTCGCGCGCCGGATGGTCTTTGGGCACATTGAGCGCGTCGAAGTTGTGCCATTCGTCCTCAAGCAAAGGTCCTTCGCCAAACGTAAAGCCCATATCAAAAAATATCTGGTTGGCCTCGCGGATGAGACTGGAGATTGGATGAATATGGCCCTCTTGTGACATAGGCTAAAGTATCGCAAAAAAAGCCCCAAAATGCTAGAATGAAGGCCTTATGGATATCGGCGCGATTGGCGTCTATAGTTCGATATTTCTTGCCCTCTACCTGGAGGTTTTTTTGCTTATCACCTTCTTTGAGCGCCGCCCTGCCGCTAAGTCGGCCACGCTCCCCAAGCGCTATCCGTCGGTGGCGATACTCGTGCCGTGCTGGAACAAGGCCGCTACGCTTGGTGGCACGGTCGAGTCTCTGCTCGCCATGGACTACCCTAAAGACAAGCTTTCGATAGTGATTATTGACGACGGCTCGACCGACGGCACGTTTGAGGCAGCACAAAAGTTTGCGGAGAACCCCCAGGTCAAGATATTTCAAAAGAAAAACGAAGGCAGCAAATACTCGGCGCTCAACTTTGGCATAGCGCACAGCGACTCGGAGTTGGTGGGCTGCCTCGATGCCGACTCGTTTGTCGAGAAGGATGCGCTCGTAGAGATCGTAAAGAAGTTTGAGGAGGACCAAGAGACCTATGCGGTAGCACCTAGCATGAAGGTCAACAAGCCGCGCAACCTGCTTGAGTTTATGCAGGCTACCGAGTACACCTTTGGCATATTTTATAAAAAGATGTTCGACAACTTGGCGGCTATATCGGTCTTGCCGGGGCCGTTTTCTATCTACCGCCGCAGCCTGTTTGATAAAGTCGGGTTGTTTCGCAAAGCACACCACACCGAGGACATGGAGATGGCGTTTCGTATGCATGCGCATGGGTTAAAGATAGTGAACGCCCACACCGCGATAGTCCACACCAACGTGCCGACCACCGTGGGCGCACTCGTGCGCCAGCGCACGCGCTGGTCACGCGGTTTTCTTGAAAATTCAAAGGACTACTCGTACATGTACCTCAACACCAAGTTTGGCAACTTTGGCATGCTGATACTCCCGGTTGGGCTTTTGGGCTTTATGTTGGCGCTCTATGTCGCCGGCTACATGCTCTACAAGATCGGCACCATGGCAGCGACGTTTATACTCGACTTCTTTGCTACGGGCGTGCCGGTGCACGCGCCGACACAGCTCAACCTCGAGTGGTACTACCTCAATACCTCGGTCATGACCTTTGTTATAGTCGCCGTGTTGGGCATGACCTTGGTCGCGATAGCTATCGGCAGCCGTATAGCCGAGACCAAGCTGGGGTTGAAATCATACGTGTCTTACTTTATGCTCTTTGGGCTTGTGGCCCCCCTGTGGCTTGCGCGCGCGGCCTACGACACCATTACTAACAACGAGCGCGGGTGGCTCACCTAGTTCGATATAACTCACTACAAGTAACAATTATTTATGCAGTGGCAGAAGTACATACTGGCCTTTATCATTACGGCCGCAATATTTGGGACGGCATTTTATATCACTAGCCGGCTCGACCAGGCACGCATAGCCGACATCCGCGCAACCCAAGAGGCCGTGTCTATCGACATACTCTCGACCGAGACGCAGTTTGACCTACTTGGCTCTCTGAGTTGCGAGGTCGTGTCACAAAACCCGGTACTAAGCGACGAGCTTAACTCGCTCGCCAGCCGCTTGGCGGTTGCTGAGCAGAACCTGGGCAGTACCAACGAGGCGGTGGTCTCGCTTAAAAAGCAGTACAGCTTGCTCGAGATTAAAGACTACCTCTTGATGCAAGAGTTGAGTCAAAAGTGCAAATCGCTTAAGCCTGCATACATACTTTACTTTTACTCCAACACGGGCGACTGCGAGGACTGCGACCGCCAGGGCCAGGTCTTGACCTACTTGCGCCAAACGTACCCAGGGCTGCGCGTGTATGCGTTTGATTACCACCTCGAACTTGCCGCGCTCACCACGCTCGAGCGCTTGCACAAAATAGATGCGCAAAAGGGCCTGCCCGCGATAGTTATTAACAACCGCGCGCCGGTGTATGGCTTTAAGACTCTCCAAGATATGGAGAAGCTGATGCCCGAGCTAAAGAGCCTCTCTACCTCGACACCTCCCACCTCGGACAGCATCTAACAAAAAGGGCTCCCCAAGGGGAGCCCTTTTTGTTTCGTGAGCCGGAGGCCGGGCTTGAACCGGCGACCCTCGCTTTACAAAAGCGGCGCTCTACCAACTGAGCTACTCCGGCACGCAGGACACTATAGCACTAATTTATTCTTCGTACGTGGGTTGTTTTTTGCGCGTTGTTTTGAGGAGCTGTTTTTTGTGAGCAGACACCTCGCGCAAAAAGGCAGAGGCTTGCGCATCGTTGCGCGGGACACTGGTGGTGTGGCGCAAGCCCCGCAGTACACGCTCGAGCCCCCGCTCGATAAGCACCACCATGAGCGCGGTTAAGCGGTGGATGAGTGCACGCATGTACAGACGGCTGCGGTGGTACTGACGCTTGGCCAGCATCGGCAAGGTGTACTCGAACCAGTTGAGTGTGCGGTGCATCCAAGCACCCAACGCTGGGCGCAACCGACCACCAAGCACATGCCCGGTCGAGAGCTCCCACTGCTTGAGCACCAGGAGCCCTACCATACCCACTATCGAGATGATGAGCGTCGTCGTGAAGAAAGTCGTCACGACTTTATTTTACTATTTGACGGCGAGTACCGCAAAGTCGCTAACCTCGGTGCGCTCACCAAACTTCTGCACTGCGCCAGATACAAGGTCAGCAATAGTCTTAGACGGGTCCTTGATAAACTGCTGAGCCATGAGCTCTTCAACATTTGCTGGGCGCATAGCCGAGCAGTGCATAGCGATGTCGCGCGCAAGCGCGACGAACTCCTCGTTTTTAGATACAAAGTCAGTCTCGCACGACAGTAGCACCATCGCACCCACTTGGCCGTTGCCATGGAGGTAACTGGCGACTGCACCAGCAGCCAAGGTGCGGTCAGCCTTCTTGCCGACGCTAGCTGCAGCGCGCGCCATAAGAACCTCGAGTGCCTTGGCCTCGTCGCCCTGTGCCTCCTCAAGCGCCTTTTTGCACTCTGAGATAGATACGCCCGTCTTGTCGCGCAGTGCTTTAATTTGCTCCGCTGTTACCATTTGCTTCAGGCTTGGCGCCAAGATTAGTCGAGTAAGCGTTAGAAATTTCTGCAAGGATAAATTGGATAGTCTCGCGTGATGCATCGTTGGCTGGGATCGGGTGTGTGACACCATCGGTCGAACAGTCAGAGTTAAGGAGCGCGATAACTGGGATGTTGAGCTGCTTGGCCTCGGTCACGGCCTTGGCCTCGGCGCGCGGGTCAACAACAAACAGCGCGTCTGGTGTGCGGGTAAGACCGCGAAGACCACCAAACATGAGCTCGAGGTCTGCTGCCTCGCGGTCGATCATCAAACGCTCGCGCTTGGTAAACTTGTTGAGCTCGCCCGACTCCTTCATGGTTGAAATCTCTTCGAGGCGGTTAAGGCGCTTGCGGATCTCGCCCCAGTTAGTGAGGCTACCGCCTATCCAGCGGCTAGCAACGTACGGCTGGCCCAAGGCCTGTGCGGTGCGCGCAACTGCCTCGCGTGCCTGTGCCTGGCCACCAACAAAGAGGATAGTCTTGCGCTCGTGCGCAAGTTTGGCAACAAACTCGACTGCCTGGCCAAGCAGGTCGGCGGTCTTCTCCAGATCAAAGAGTTCTACTCCGCCCTTAGCACCAAACAAAAAGCGCTTGGTAGCCGGATGGCGGCGCGACGAATTGAGGCCATAGTGGGCCCCGACGCCGAAGAGTTTCTGTATCAGATTGGTTTCCATTTTTTAAACAAAAGGCTGGCGAATTGCCAGTAGGGAGAGCATATCACGGCAGGGTGACCGTGGCAACTGCCACCCCAGCCTGCCCCAAGACCCTGTCTCGGGCCGCCCCGGTGGCTAGGCTAAGGCGCTGGTCGGCTATGGTAAGCGGGATAAAGGTGAGGTCTGTCCGGGAGGGGTAAAAGTCGACCCGCAGGGCTAGGCCGTGGGTCGTGTCCCAGGAGAAGTTTTGGTCAAACATCGCGTTCCCCAGCGAGTAGATAATCGGCTTGCCCTGATAGACCTCGAGCGGCTGGACCACGTGGGGGTGCGCGCCAATAACCATGTCGGCGCCTGCGTCGATAAACGCATGGGCGGCAGTTACCTGCGCCTTGTTCGGCTCGTGAGTGTACTCGTCGCCCCAGTGTGGGAAGACGACCAACTTATCGCACTCGGGGCGCAGAGCGGTAATCTCGTTGATGACAGTCGAGGTGTTGGCGACGTACAACTGCATAAAGCCGACAATGCAAATGGTCTTGCCGCGGCTGTCTAGTTTGGTCGAAAGGTTGCCCGCTGTGTTGTATGGATGACCAAAGCTGTTGATCCCCCACGCTGACAGATACTCGCGCGACTGCGTGTAGCCCGACTTGCCAAAGTCATAGGCATGGTTGTTGGCCAGACTTGCCGCCGACAGGTTAAGCGGCTCGAGTATCTGTTTGGTGAGCGCTGGGTCAAAGGTAAAGCGCAGTATGGTGTTGTCGACTTGAGCTATCGATGGGTTGTCGGTGACGGCGCCCTCGAGGTTAGCGACGCGCAGGTCGGTTTGGGTAAAGAGCTCGGTCGAACTGGCAAAGAGCCACTCGGCGCCGCGTGCCATGGCGGTGCGTGCGACATTGCGGTCGAGCATGATGTCGCCCAAAAACATGACACTGACTGGTTTGGGGTCCGGGAAAAGTGAATTTTGTGAGCGCGCTCGATGCTCAAGGGGAGCAAAATTCACTTTTACCGGACCCCCGGCAAGCACAAACCAAAACGCACCAAATCCAATAAACCCGCCCAGCGCCGCCAGAGCAAACGCCGCTTGTTTTTTATTCTTCTTCGCTCTCATCGGTCGAGAAGCTGCCCGCGCTTGCGAGCGCATCGAGTATCGCGTCTAGGTTGCCGGCAAAAATGTTGGGCAGGTTGTGCCAGCTCTCTTTAATGCGGTGGTCCGTGATGCGGTCTTGGAGCACGTTGTAGGTGCGGATCTTTTCGCTACGGTCGGCAGTGCCTATTTGGCCCGCACGAGTAGCGGCATACTTTTTAGCCTCCTCCTCTTCGGCCTTGGCCTCGAGCTTGGCCATGAGTACCGCCATGGCCCTCTCGCGGTTGGCGAGCTGCGAACGCTCGGCCTGGCTGCGCGCATCGAGGCCAGTTGGTTTGTGGATGACGCGCGCGGCGGTCTCGACTTTGTTGACGTTCTGGCCGCCCGCGCCGCCCGCGCGACTAAACTCCCACTCGATGTCGGCGGGGTTGATCTCTATTTTGTGCTTTTTGCGCAGCGGTAGCACCGCGACCGACGCGGTCGAAGTATGTACGCGGCCCGACTTCTCGGTCGCGGGGATGCGCTGTATGCGGTGCACACCCGTCTCGAACCGCAGCCGCTCGTACACGCCAACGCCCCTAATTTCAAATACGGCCTCTTTGTATCCACCAAGGTCGGTCTTGCTCTCGCTTAGTGTGCGGATACTCCAACCGCGCGCATCGCCATAGGCCTGGTACATGTGCGCCAGCTCCTCGGCAAACAATGCAGCCTCCTCACCGCCCACACCCGCGCGGACTTCGAGCACTGCCTCGTTGGGGAACTCCTCTTCTTTAGCTTCGGCCGCAAGGATGCGATCCATCTCTGCCAGCACGGCAGCCTTTTGCTCGCCAATGCGGGTTAAGTCGTCTTGTGCAAGCGCGCCCAAATCGCCCTCTGCGAGGGTTTTTACTTCGGCCTCTTCATTGAGTAGGCGCTCCATCTCGACCGCCAAGTATGCGGTCTTGGGATTATCTTTGTATTTGGTTAAGTCCATGCAAACCCAAGGCCCTTATTTGGACTTCTTGGTAGCAGCGGCGCGGCGTGCCTTGAACTTCTCTACGCGACCTGCCGAGTCGAGGATCTTCTCGTTGCCGGTGTAGAACGGGTGGCAGTTAGAGCAGATTTCTACCTCCTGCTTCTCCTTAGTAGCGCCAATAGTAAAGACCTTCCCGCATGCGCAGGTGATCTTGGCCTCCGGGAAATACGTCGGGTGTATCTCTGCCTTCATGGCAGCCAATATAGCACAGGGCTAGAAATCCTTCAAGAAGTCGATATTTTCTTGATATTGCTCGGCATACGACAGCACGCTCTCGGCATACCTAAGCGCCCCACTAGTCTGCCAGTTGCTGCCAGCATAGTACTTGCCCGCCGCCTTGCGCTCGGCACTATAGGTCTGGGCCCCGGCGCCCAAATCGGCCATATACAGGGCCGTTGCCATGACGGCGTCCTCGGCATCCCACGGGTTTGCAACACCGTTGCCGGTTGCAGCGGTAATGCGGCTTTCGTAGATCTTCCACGTCGAGGCTATAAACTGCGACGGGCCCATGGCGCCGCCCCAACCGATAGACTGCGGACACGACACCACCTGGTTGTACGGGTCTAACCCCAAGCGTTGCATGAGATCAATAAACGGCGGCACGTCGCGAGTCGGGTTCATGACTTTATTCATTGGGGTACCGGTATTTTTGCCTTTGCCGGCGCCAGTTGCCGAGTCGGTTAGGTAGCACTGGCCGACGTTGGTACCCAAGTTAGACTCTTGGCGCAAAATGCCAAGGATAAACGCGGCACGCACGCCGGTCTTAGTCTGTGCGGCAGTTGCGTATTGCAGCGCCGTCTCAAAGGTGATGCCCTTGGCGTCGCGGAGGTTAAACAAGGCGTTGCGCAGTGCGGTTGCTTGGGCCTGCTTTTGGGCCAAGACCTTGTTGTAGGCGCTCTCCTGCCCTTTGGTTAACGAAAGTTCGGCGGCCTTTTGCTGTTTGCTGTTGTCGATGGTCTTTTTTAACAACTTAGTCTCGTTCTGAGCGTCGAGCTGGGCGTCTTGCTGCTTGGCCAGAGCCTCTTTCTCGGCCTGGGTTTTGGTCTTAACGCCCTGGAGCTCATCAAACAAATTTTGGAGCTGACCGTTGACCGAGTCGATGCTGTCGTTGTCGGCAAAAAACTCGGAGAGCGTTTCGGACGAGAGCGCAACCACCACGAGCGGCGTCGTCTCGAGTTGGTTCTTTTCGCGGAGTAACTTTGCCAGACTGTCGCGACCTCTCTCTAGCCGAGTCTCGAGCGTGGCAATGTTTTGTGATTTTTGGTTTATCTGGCTCGTGAGCTGGCCAATAGTCACTGCGCGCTTGTTTATCTCGGCCTGCGCTTTTTTAATCTGTGCTTCGAGCACGGTTACGTCGCCCTGGAGAGACTTGCCTTTGGCTTTGGTGTCGTCGATAACTTTTTGCCACTCGGCGATTTCTTTCTGCACCTGGTCGTACTGTGCCTGGAGTGCGCTGCGCTGCTCGGGGGTTAGTTCGGCCGCCTGGGCACGGGGAATGACGACAGCGCAGGCGTATATGCCAGCGCCGAGCAATATAGTGGTAGATGCAAGGAATACAAAACCTCCCTTCATGTGATTGTTATATTCTATCAGACGAACAAAGGGCCCGGCAGTTACTTGCCGAGCCCTTCATGTATCTGTTGTATAAATTACTCCTTTGATTCGCCCTCTGGAGCGGCTTCCTCCTTCTTGCCGCGCTCCTCGGAGATTTCGATTGCCGAGATGTCTGCTACTGGGGCGGCTTCGGTCTCCTCCTCTACCTTGGCGGCCATTGCGACCACCTCGTCCATTGGGACGCTTACCTCGGCGCTTGCCGGGAGCTTGAGGTCGCTGACCAAAATCTGGTCATCGATATTCTTAAGCGAGCTGATGTCGACAGTGATGTGCTGCGGGAGGTCCTTGGGGACGACTGTCATCTCGATTTCGTGGATAACCTTAACAAGCACTGCGCCGTGGTCCTTAACTGCCGGTGCGACACCACTAAACTCGAGCGGCACCGACACGGTCACCTTCTGACCCTTCTCAATTGCATAAAAGTCTGCATGTACCGGGTGGCCGTCGACAGCGTCGAACTCTACCTCGTGGATGAGAGCATCCTTCTCGCCGCCTAGGCCCTTGATAGTAATAACCGACGACGAGCCGGCAGCCTTGTAGAGCTTGCCAAAAGTCTTGGCATCGATAGTGATAGGGGTCGACTCTTCAGAGCGGCCATAAATAACCGCAGGCAAAAGGCCCTTGTCACGCAAGGACTTGGCCTTAACCTTTGAGTCGCGCTTTTCTACCGTCAGTTCCATGTAGGCCACAATATATAGGACTTTGGCCTATTTTGCAACCCTATTTTGAGGCCACCAGGGTGACGAAGCCGTAGCTGGCGTCGAGGACGGTCGTTTGTTTAAAGCCGAGTTTCTGCAAGGTCTCAAGATACCAAACAAGTGGGCGGGTTGTGAGCACACCCTGGATAGCCGCCTCTTTGCGGACTACCTCATCCTGCGAGACGCCTTGCGCACGTTTAAAGTGGTGGTACTGGCCATACACCAGCGGGCTCATCTCCATCTTTTCAGTAATCACGAGCGTACCCCCTTTGTTGAGTGAGTCAAAGATACTCGCCAAGTACTCCTCGCGCGCGTCGATAAAGTGCAAAGTCCAGTTAGCAAGCACCAAGTCATACGGCCCATACTCGGCGGGCACTGTATCCGAAAGTACCAAACGCTCCGTAACCTTGCTGTGGTCCAACATAGCTTGCGAGTTGTCGACACCGTAGACATGGGTAAACCCCACACAGAGCAACTGCTCGAGCGTATAGCCGGTAGCGCAGCCGACATCGAGTATGCGCGCCGCAGCTTTGTCGGGATACAGCGCCGTCGCGATGTCGACGCACTTTCGTACCACCAACTCATAGTTAGGGATATGTGCACGCGCCTCTTGGTCAAAGCGCTGTGCAACCGCCTCATCAAACCGCCATGCGCCTGCCACCTTCCTCATACCAACTATGCTATCACGCTATCCAGGGCACCCAGCGCCAAGGTACCTTCTTACAATATTCGCGATACTCCTCATCTTCCTTCAAGAACCTTTCCTCCACAAGTGTCTTGGCAAATACGAATGCGATGCCAGTACCGATAATGAGCATATTCCAAAGTGAGAAGTACCGCATACTGTGCGCAATGTAGAACACAACCTGTGCAGTATGTATGGGATGGCGCATCCAACCGTATACTCCAGTAGTGACCAGACCACGGTGCGCGGGCACCAGGCCTATACTGCGCCCCAAGTCGTAGCGCGCGTAGATCATAAAGAGTATCGATACCCAAAACACAGTATTGGAGACTACGAATGGTACGAGCGGTACCGAGTGTGTCACGTCGAGGGTATAGTACATTGCAAAGGGCCAGTAAGTACGCCCCGCTGTGATAAACCAATCCCACGGACGTAGCGACACCCGCGTCGCGGTGCGGCGCGTGAGCATCGGGACCACAATAAAGAGTCCCCAAAATGCGATGCCGAACGCATACAGATCTATCTGACTTTTGAGAGCCGCGACTACAAATACATATAGGCTCGTTATGGTCGGCAGCATCGCGACAAACGCGAACATCTTGTCGACGTATGGATTAAGCAAAAATGCTTCTATGTGCGCCTTTGTGAACACCTATTTTTGTTGAGAGTACACAATCATTTTTGCTGTCACTTTGCTGTCCACAACCGCAACGCCACCCGCTACTGCATAATAACCTACAGCCATGGGGTATCCGGTTTGACCACTCGACACGATAGCGGCCGTCTTGGTTGTAGAAGCTAGCACAATAGTTACCGGTGTACCGCCATCAAACAGTGCAATAGTTACACTCGCGTTATCAAACGCAGTAATATACCCCTTGACCGTGTCGACTGTGCCCGGCTTTGTAATATTGAACGCGTCCTCTCGTGCAAAGGCTATGGCTATTGCTCCGCGCGGATTTGTTCTTGATTTGTAAAGTGTTATCTTCGTACCAGGCTGTATATCGGCGAATCCTTTGCCAACCTCTCCCACTGGCACTGACGAATAGACCGGGAGATTTTCCATCAACGAGAACGTGCTCGTCTGGTTCGCAGAATCCACGACCGTAACGCTGTCTGTAGTAATACTAGCCACGGTTACATCAAACAGCGCGTTGGACCACACCTTAGGTCCAACAGTGTTCGTACTGGCCGGTTTAGCCGTATTGGTATCTGGCGATACTTGGCGCAGTTGTTGTATGTCGAGATATCCATATTGAACACCGAGCCAAAGTGCAACGACAAACGCCGCAACAACCACAACGCCAAAGAAGAATTTTAGCGACATATACTAAGTATATGTGGCATTTAAATTCAAAATTATTCTTGTCCCCACGCACCATACTTCTTAGTGTGCTTGGAGGCATGACACTCCTCGCCACTGTAGCGTGGGTATACATACAACAGACTGGCCCCAAAGACGGAGTTGGGCTGTCCTACTATATAGAAGCACATCGGCTGGACCCTATCTTTGCTATTGCCGGCACAAATCCCGACAAACTCTCTGTGGCAGTGGCCGACCTTCTATCCGAACAGGCTAGTGTCGCAAAACTCTATGGCAATGTGCAAGGCGACCAGATAACTCAATCGCTTTATCCGAGCGAATTCCTGATACTGCTGCCTAGGCTCGAGTCGATGCGGCAAGAACTATTAGCAAACCCGAGTGTGATAAACGTGAAGCGGTACCACGCACAGCTTGTCGACACTATAGACGCATATCATGCTGGAGCTAGCGCGCTAGCAGATGCGCTTGATTCTCTCACGTTGCCTCGCATCGGCTACTTGGGCGGCAACGTAATACCCAAAGACTACGCTGCAAAAATGCGGCGTATTGCAGAGGCCGCATCCGCACAGAAAGATAAAGAGACTGTGCGTTTTGCGTGCTTCACTGCTGGCGTCTCGGCATCGTGTACCTCGCTTAAGGCATTACAGAGCGCGCGCCAAACGGCACTGGCAACTCCCAAACGCCTGCCAGCGCCGTCGAGCAATGTTCGCAAAGCCGACACGCTCGCCTCGGCGCTGCTTAAGCTCGCACCCAACTACTATGACCTATCTGACTATCTGGTCGCTTTCCCCTCCCACTGCTATACAGAACCAATAACCTATGCCCGCGCGTTTTACGCGCGCACTAGCGTCGGCGAGCCGGGCCGCAAACTCGGCATAGTTAACAATGTGTACTTTTACGATTTGCTTAACAATCCAGCACCGCGACCATCCTTGGTTGACGAGCAACTCCAGGCAGGTGCGACCATTCAATACCAGAACATCGGTAATCTCTATGAGTGCCCGAACTCCGGGTTTGATTCGCTCGAGCTAGGTCGTGTGGTCGGCGTGCGCGAGATGATAAATAACAAGTCCGCACAAACAGACGAGGAGCGCGCGCTGCTCAAAAAAGAAATACTGCAGAAAGCAGACCTTGCTCCCTATGTGGCCGCTGCGGCAACGAGCGCCTCCCCCGAGACGCAGGAGCTGGTCGAGCGCTATCTACAAGGTTCAGCGGATTTTGACCAAATAATTATGGGCGCATATAGCGACAACCGCTTCCTTATTACCTTGGACAAGACCAAGTATTCGGTCGAGTTCGAATTTATGATGATGGTGCGCAATTTTGCATCCACTCTTTATTTGTTGGGCAACCCGACCTTTGTGCCCAAAGAAATCGACCTATTTAACAAGCGCGAAGTTAACCCTCTCTCTAATCTCATGCTGCGCGACTACCGTTCGGACCTCTCTGTAGTCATGGGCGAAGACGAAATACTCCGGCAAGTCGGTATAGCTAACGACGTCGTCGCAAAATACTTTAATGCTGCGGAGTAAATTTGCGGGGACGGCGCACTCTAGTAGACTGTAGGCCATGACAGGTGTCGACAAAAAACTCGAGATGCTTGCTGATCTCGTAGCTGCTGTAGTCGACTCCCCACACTCAAGCTTTTACCGCGACCTGTACGGCGTGTCCAAGGGCAGCCGACCTAACCTCACCACATGGGATGATTGGCATTTGGTGCCGACGTTTACTAAAGAGGCG
>Ga0114930_10001713_pt1 | contig 20531 bp, 16 predicted proteins | sample AnhtaG_FD_87300 | JGI IMG/M metagenome (GOLD analysis project Ga0114930, IMG submission 87300) | Deep subsurface microbial communities from Anholt, Denmark to uncover new lineages of life (NeLLi) - Anholt_01485 metaG | ecosystem: Environmental > Aquatic > Marine > Oceanic > Sediment | place... | reverse complement strand
TCAGGAATGGTGAAGTATACCTGAATGAACCCATTCTCAGCGGTGAGCTTCGCACTCGCACCCGCTGAAGGTTAGTCTATCAATAGTAGATTTGCTTCAATTAAGTCGACTGGCTGAATTAGCGATCGATTTCTTTTTCCCGCGCCGTTGCGTCGGCTGTGGGAAAGTAGGCAGTTTTCTGTGCTCCGATTGCTGTAGAAAACTGCCAAAATTGCTAGCACCACTTTGCCCCAAATGTAGCAGGCCTCAGGCTAGTGGCATTCTATGCCCAAGTTGCAGGCAACTACAAACGGAAATCGATGGCATCCGTTCTCCATATCGCTTTGATGAAGTGATACGCAAAGCTATTCATCAGCTAAAGTACCATAATTTAAAGGCAATTTCCTTTTGCTTAGCTGAACTATTGGCTGATTACTTGCAGTCAAATCCCTTGCCCGGCGAAGCTATTGTTCCAGTGCCTCTCTACCCACGGCGGCTAAGGGGGCGAGGTTATAACCAATCAAGCCTTCTGGCTCGGGAATTGGGTAAACTCACAAACTTGCCTGTGATCGAAGATTGCCTTATTCGAGTTAAAGAAGCACAACCTCAGGTAAAAGCATCTAACGTAGAGGAGCGAAGGAAGAATGTAAGCCATGCCTTTATATGTCAGAATGAAAAGGTAAGTGGTAAACAGATTATCCTTATTGATGATGTATGCACTTCCGGAGCTACACTGGAGTCCTGTGCTTCGGCTCTCAAAAGTAAAGGTGCTTCTTCGGTGTGGGGCTTAACTTTAGCCAGAGAAATCTAAAAATAAGGAGGAGGTATGCAACTACAAATCATTACTAAGGATGTGGAGGCTTCTGAGGCAATACAAGAGCAAGCCAAGAAAAAGATTGGCAAGTTGAGTCGTTATTTGCCCAGTATTGGTGAAGGCAAGGTGGAGATTTTCAAGGAGGACGCTAAGTTGCCCCAGCAAAGATTTACTGTCCAAGTTACTCTTGATAGCAAGGGCATCTTAATCAGAGCTCAGGAGAAAGCTGAAGATATTCGCACAGCCCTTGATAAGGTTGTGGATACACTAACTAGTCGAATTGAACGATACAAAGGTAAGCTATATGACAAAGGCAGGGGCATTTCCCTGGCTCGCCAAGGAGCAACAGAGGAGGCAGAAGAGGTTGAAGCACCAAAGGTAGTGAAGAGCAAACATTTCCTGGTCAAACCCGTGCTTCAAGATGAAGCTATAAACCAGATGGAGCTTCTGGGGCATGATTTCTTTCTTTTTATCAGTGCTGAGTCTGGCAAGCTCAATCTTTTATACCGCCGCAAAGATGGCAATTACGGCTTGATTGAAACAGAAACAGGATGAAAGGTAACTAAAATTCCTTTAAGTCATGCGGGGCAATTCTTGCCTGACCATCCCGAATATGAAATGGCGGAGATGATGATAATTGAAGGGGACACTGAGAGATGAAAGTCACTTATCTTGTCTTTAATACTTCGCTGGGGTGGATGGGAATAATGGACTCGCAAGCTGGGTTGAGCAAGCTCGCTTTACCTCAGCCATCACCAGGGCAGGCATTACATCTCCTTAACGAATTTGCTCTGAAATGGCACGCCAAAACTTTAAGCGAGGCTGAACCTAATTATTTTGGTGATTTGCCCGAAAGAATAAAACATTACTTGAATGGCAAGCCAACTAGTTTCCCTGACAGGTTAGATTTATCCTGGGCTAGCCCATTCCAGAAGGGGGTATGGGAGGTAGCTCAGTCTATTCCTTATGCTGAGACGAGGACTTATGCTTGGGTTGCCGGTAAAATGGGTATGCCTGGGGCAACTAGGGCTGTAGGGCAAGCCTTAGCCAGAAACCCTCTCCCCATAATAATCCCTTGCCATCGTGTAATCTGTAGCGATGGCAGTCTTGGTGGATTTAGCGATGGTAAATTGTGGAAACGGTGTCTACTGGAAATAGAGACCAAAGCCATATGAATTATGGCTCAAGCCTCAAATTGCCTTCGCCTAATATGTTGCTCAATTCACTTGCTAGCTCAGGACAGTAGTCTACAGTTATTTCAGGCATTTCCAGGTTAGTAGTTTCACCTTCAGTGGTGACACAGAGAGAGACTCTATCTTGCCCGGGATAGTTTTGCAGGATACTGATAATTTTATGTAAAAGGTCAACGTCTTTTCCTGCGTTCCCTGTCTGATCTAGATTTATTATAAGGTGGCATTGATCATCCCCGCCCTTACCCTTCCCCTCAAAGGCAGAGGGAATATCTTGAGGTTGGTACCTCTGCGCCTGCTGGCAATTTAACTGCGCCTTTCCATCTCTCACCTTTACTAACCCCTTAACCACGAGAATATTGCCTCCTTGCCATAGCTCTTTGGTGCTTTCATAAAGTCCTGGCCAGACAGTAACCTCCACACTACAATCCAAATCCTCAAGTGCCACAATAATAAAAGGGCGTTTATCCCGAGTATAAGCGTGACGTACTGAGGCCACCATCCCAGCAACTACTACCGTTTCATTAGCCATATCAGTGCTGATTTCACTACAGGAATTGAGATTTCTTCGCTCCACTCGCAATGACCGGGCTAGAGAATCAAGAGGCGACGAGGAGAAATAAACGCCTAATAATTCTCTTTCCCAATCCAACTTTTGCTTAGTAGATACATCTTCCCCTTTCCTTATCTCTGAATCCAGCGCAAAGGCAGGAGATGCTTGGGCCCACAAATCAAGCATGCTAACTTGTCCTGATTCTTTCATTCGCTGCTCCATTTGAGCTAAGGAGACAATCCTACTAATGGATTTAAGAAGCGCTCCGCGACTACCTAAGGAGTCAAAAGCACCAGCTTTAATCAAGCTCTCCAACACCTTTTTATTTATATTGCGCAGGTCAGTTCGATGGCAGAAGTCTTCTATGGACTTGAAAGCACCCCCTTGGCTGCGGGCTGATAAGATATACCCGACAGGTGAAGGGCCCACATTTTTAATAGCGGCTAACCCAAAGCGGATCGCTGGAATATCCCCGCTCTTTTCAATAGCAAAGTTGGCCTGGCTTCTATTAGCATACGGGGGAAGCACCTGAATACCCATCCTTCGACATTCAGCCACTGCGGAACGAACCTTCTCCATATCATCCCAATAAGTGTTGAGGAAGGCAGCCATATATTCGGTGGGACAGTTTGCCTTAAGATAGGCACCACGATAAGCAATGAGGGCATAACTTACGCTATGAGCTTTATTGAAAGCATAGCCGGCAAAGGGTTCAATTAAGGAAAATACCTCTTTAGCCAATTCTGCTGATATGCCCTTCTTATTAGCTCCGGCAATGAAGTTCTTCTCTTCTTTCTTCATCACCTTAGGTATTTTCTTACCCATGGCTTTACGAAAGATATCAGTTTGCCCCAAGCTGTAGCCGGCCAGAGCCTGGGCAATAAATATTACTTGCTCCTGATAGACAATGACTCCGTAGGTTTCCTCTAGAATTTCCTTTAAGGCAGGGTGAGAATAATGAACAGGAACAACCCCTTGCTTAGCTTTTATGAAAGTAGGTATCTGTTCCATTGGTCCGGGGCGGTAAAGCGCTATCATGGCAGCAATATCGCTAAAATTAGTAGGCTCAAGTTCCTTTATATAGCGGCGCATGCCACTGCTTTCTAGCTGGAAAATACCTTTGGTTTCCCCTGAAGCAAGCAGCTTGAAAGTCTTGCCATCATCGAGAGGTATGTGTGGCAAATCTATACAGGTTTCGCGATTTTGCTTGATAATTTCTATAGCTTTAGCCAGAATGGTCAAATTGGATAGCCCCAGGAAATCCATCTTCAAAAGTCCCAGGCGAGCAATGTTCCCCATATGATACTGCGTCATAACAGCATGGTGAGCTCCTTTACTTATCGGTTGCAGAGGTACATATTCAATTAGGGGGTCACGTGATATAACAACGCCTGCGGCATGGGTGCTAGCATGTCTAATGAGACCTTCCAGTTTTCTAGCTGAATCAATTAAGTTACGTACTGCCTCATCTCCACAGTAGATATCGTTAAGCCCCTTGCTCTCCTCCAGAGCTCTGTTCAAAGTTATAGTTAGCTCTGGAGGAATAAGTCGAACCACTTGATCCACTTGAGCATAAGGCATACCTAAAGCCCGCCCTGTATCTCTTAACGCCGCTCTGGCTCCCAGAGTGCCAAAGGTAATGATTTGAGCTACATGATCAGTGCCATATTTCTGGTTGACATAGGCCAGGACTTCGTCACGACGATCATCCTGAAAATCAAGATCAATATCTGGAAGTTCGCGACGCTCTACATTAAGAAAGCGCTCAAAAACAAGCCCATAGGCTAAAGGGTCAATATCAATGATGTCTAAGCAGTAAAGAGCCAAGCTAGCAGCAGCACTTCCTCGAACACCGAAGTGGATGCCTCGGCTTCGGGCAAAGGAGGTGATATCCCAAACGATGAGGAAGTAGTCGGCAAATCTAGTTTTTTGGATAACTTCGAGTTCATAGCTAAGGCGTTCCTTGACCTTGGGGGATGGGTCTGAATACCTCTTTCCCAGTCCCTGGCAACAAAGCTCAGCCAAGAAATCATTCGCAGTCTTGCCTTGAGGTAGTGTTACCTGTGGCAAATGGAGCCTGGTAAAATCCAATTCCAATTGACACATATCAGCAATGCGCTGAGTATTCCCTATAGCCTGAGGCAGATCGTTGAAGAGCTGCTCCATCTCTCCAGGGCTCTTTAGATAGAAGAAATCGCCTGCCATCTTTAGCCTTTTTTCATCGTGTATAGAAGTATTGGTTTGTATACATAGCAAAAGTTCATGGGTAGGAGCATCTTTTTTATTAACATAATGGGCGTCAACGGTAGCCACTAGCGGTATATCGAGCTCGGTGGATAAGGAAATAAGCCCGTGGTTAATTTTTTCAAGCTCCGGAATTGGGTGTCTCTGAATCTCTAAATAGTAATCAACGAAAGTTTCCTTATACCATGAAGCCGCTCTAGCAGCCTCATCAATTCGCCCTTCTAGGATAAATCGAGCTAGTTCCCCACGAAGGCAACCAGAAAGAACGACGAGCCCGTCACGATGAAGCTTTAGAAGTTCCTTATCTACCCTAGGCTTATAGTAAAATCCCTCAAGACGGCTTTTGGTAACTAATTGAATTAAATTATGGTATCCTTTCTTATCTTTAGCCAATAAGATAAGATGATAAGCATCTTTGTAGGCGGGGTCTCGACTATGGCAATCTGTTTGAGCTACATAAACTTCACAGCCAATGATTGGCTTTATCCCTGCCTCCTTAGCCGCCAGATAAAAATCAATGACGCCATACATTGCACCATGGTCAGTAATAGCAAGGCTGTCCATGCCCAATTCTTTGGCCTTGACAATAAGCTGTGGGATACGGCACATGCCATCGAGCAAGCTATATTCTGTATGAACATGGAGGTGAGTGAACTTCTGTGGCATTTTTTAAAATTATAGCATATGCCATTGCGAGCGAAGCGAAGCAATCGCCCACTCCTCCGAGATTGCTTCGGCATTTCATACCTCGCAATGACCAGGAGTAAAAATTGAAAATTATTAAAGTTATTGCCTATTGGCTATTCATAATTTGTTTCCCTCTTCTGCTTCTTACCAGCACTGTTCGCCTGGGTGTGAGCAGCACGCGTATTTACGAATATGGTTTCGATAAATATGATATAAGCGAGGTTACGAAGATAGACGAGCCACAGCTAAGCGGGGTAGCAACAAGGCTTATTGACTATTTCAATTCCAAAGCAGAAACGCCCCAACTTACAGTAATCAATAAATATGGGGAGGAATTCGAGTTATTTCACGACTACGAACTCATCCACCTTGAGGATGTAAAGGGGCTATTCCAACTTGACTATCGGGTTCAGATAGTAAGCCTTGCCTATATCATTATCTATGTTTTGCTTTTTTTGTTGTGGAGAAAAGACCGCTGGCAAGATCTAGCTAAAGGGGTAAGGCGTGGGTGTGCTCTTACTCTAGTTCTTATAGCCATGCTAGGCATAGCTTCGATTTTCAACTTTGAACGGCTATTTATTCAATTCCACCTCATTAGCTTCAGTAATCCGTACTGGATGCTCGACCCCAGCAAAGACTACCTCATTATGTTGTTCCCCGAGGGCTTCTGGAAAGATGCTGCCTTCCTAGGCGCTGGGTTTATAGCTGCGGAAGCTTTGCTTTTAGGCGGCATTGCCTGGGCAGTTCCCTTTATTTACCAGCGGCGCAAGTACTAACGTTAAAATCAAGTATGAACTTTCCAAACCTGCCGTTAAGTTTAGGACTGGATAAAGGCATTTCTTATATTGGAGTGCAAGGAGTCACCAAGTTTTTCTATGGCCTCACATCTGATTTTGTTAAGTTCTTTTTGCTTCTCCTCGAATTCAATCTTGGAATAAAGCTTCTCAGGGTGAAAATAAATATCATCCACATGCCTTACTGCCCTTGGGACCTTAAAGCCTGTAGATGAATCTACCCAGTCTTCAAGGCCTTCTCTTAACAAGGAATCTAATATAGCCATGGTGTGTTCCAATCTTATATCTCTGTAACGTGTTCCCTCTTCGCCTAATTCTACGGTATCTATTCCTCCAACGCCTATTCCTCCAGTATTTAGTAGATAGTAATCCATATGAGGAAGACCACTTAATATTTCGTAAAATATATTTGCATGCTCCGCTCTATTACCGGCTACAAAGGGGTCATAGAAAAACTCACTTCTAATCCTTCCTGCCCGTGTGGGGTCACCCGCCGAAGATTCCATTGCTTGTCCTATAACCATAAGAGCTACCACCTGCTCAAGAGTCAATTTTGATATCGCAGGGATTAACGGTCCCCTGGTAATAAGAATTAAGTTATCTACCCTGTCAACATCAATATAAGGGCTGGCGTGCATAAAATCTTTCCTCAATATAACTGCTCTTCCATTGGATGTTCTTTCAAAATTATAGAAGTCAAAGTCTCCATCTTCAGTTACATAAACATTCTCACACAGGGTTTCTGGTTTTAATAAGCCATAGAATATTTCAATTTGATTCCCTGGATTTACACCCTCTGCTTTTACAAATACCCCTCCGGCTTCAAAACCATGAAAGGAACCATCTGGCATAAGAGTTCCACCGTCGTCTTGAATGATCCAGGATTTTTCATTCCCTTTCCTTGCCAAAATCTTAGAGGTTAGAGTTGTTTTTCCATTTGCAGATAAAGCAAGAAGCAACGATCTAATAGTCCTGTAATCCCCATGCGCCGATTGAAGATAATCCTCTCTACACCCTGCATGCAGGAAAATTCCATCCCTTCTAGTTTTAGCCACCCAATCCTCAGCAGCGAAAACCCCTTTTTTATATTCGCCTATGTAGTTGCTGTTCCTGACTATTTTAATAACCCTCCCGTCATCCAGCATAGCTAATCTTATGGTGATGTCTTTTTGTGGAAGTGGCTTTGATCTATTAGCTTCGAAAGCTTCGTCAGCGAAAAATAAAATTTGATATGTTGGCTCTTTAACCTCTCCTTTTAGGGGTATAAAAAGATTCTTCCCACCATAGGCAACATGGGCAAATCTTTCTGGAACAATTAGCTTGACCGTTGTTTCACTACTCTCATTGCCCACAACTCTATCAATGGAAATCAACCTTTCTTGAGCCAAAGCTTTTTCACACTGAACCAAGAGCCCTCGCTCCTCTTCGCCGAAGGGGTAATCAGGACTATTCTGGGTAAACATTGCTGCTCTGGAAGTAGGTTCACTCTCAGCAACAAAATTTCCATATATAGTTTTCCTAATGCCAGGCTCATTTTCTAACAGCAGCCTTAGTTCTCCATCGGAAGGATTACTTATAAGCCTGTTCTCCTCTATTGCTTTTTTTCTGATTCTCTCAGCAGTTCGCGCGAATTCTTCTAAATCAAATTTTGGCATTAAATTCCTTTACACCTCCCGGAATTCGCCTTCTACCGTACCCTCTTCTTCCCCGGGTTTCCTATCAGCAGGACCTTGCTCACCACCAGGTGGAGGCTGTCCTGGTTGCTGATAAACAGAGGCTCCGATTTTTTGCATAGCCTGTGACAGCTCTTGCATAGCACTGCGAATGGAATTCACATCCTTACCCTGAAGTGCTGACTTCACAGCGGCTATTTTGCTTTCTATTTGCTGCTTCACGTCAGCAGATATCTTATCTCCATAATCACGAAGCGTTTTCTCCGCGGTATAAGCCAGGCTATCAGCAGCATTGCGTGTCTCCACTTCCTCTTTGCGTTTGGCATCCTCGGCGGCAAAACTTTCAGCCTCTCGCTTCATCTTCTCCACCTCCTCCTTGCTGAGCCCGCTGGAGGCAGTGATGGTAATTTTCTGCTCTTTACCTGTGCCCTTATCACGGGCGCTGACATTGATGATGCCATTGGCATCAATATCAAAAGTCACCTCAACCTGAGGTATGCCTCGCGGTGCTGGCAGGATGCCATCAAGCATAAAGCGCCCCAAAGTTCGGTTGCCAGCCGCCATAGGACGTTCTCCCTGAAGAACGTGTATTTCCACGCTTGGTTGGTTATCGCTAGCGGTGCTAAAAATCTGGCTCTTAGAGGTGGGAATGGTCGTATTGCGAGAGATAAGTGGCGTAGCTACCCCTCCTAGCGTCTCTATACCTAAAGTAAGTGGGGTAACATCTAGAAGAAGGACTTCTCCTACTTCACCCTTTAGCACTCCAGCCTGAATAGCAGCGCCTAAAGCTACAGCTTCATCGGGGTTGACTCCCTTTACAAGCTCTCTACCAAAGAATTGCCTTAAACTTTCTTGAACCTTTGGCATCCTTGTCTGCCCACCAACTAGAATTACATTATTAATTTGAGCCGCTGTGAGCCCAGCATCGGTTAAGGCCTGGCGGCAAGGTCCGAGACTCTTCTCTATCAGGTCCGCTGACAGTTGCTCTAGCTTAGCACGAGTTAGCATCATGCTAAGGTGCTTAGGTCCAGTAGCATCAGCAGTAATGAAAGGAAGATTTATCTCTGTTTGAGTCACTGTGGATAGCTCTTTCTTTGCCTTTTCAGCAGCGTCCTTTAACCTCTGTAATGCCATCCTGTCTTGCTTTAAGTCGATACCTGACTCCTTTTTAAATTCATCGCATACCCAATCCATAATTCTTTGGTCGATATCGTCGCCACCAAGATGGGTGTCGCCGTTAGTTGATTTAACTTGGAAAGTGCCTTCGCCTATATCGAGAATGGAAATATCGAAGGTGCCACCACCAAGGTCATAGACAGCGATAGTCTCCTCCTTTTTCTTATCCATCCCATAGGCTAAAGATGATGCTGTAGGTTCGTTGATAATGCGCAAAACGTTAAACCCAGCTATGGTGCCAGCGTCTTTGGTTGCCTGCCGCTGACTATCATTAAAGTAAGCTGGCACCGTTATCACAGCATCGGTGACTTTTTCTCCCAGGTAAGCCTCGGCATCGGTTTTCAACTTCTGCAGTATCATAGCTGAGAGCTCTTGTGGGCTATACTCCTTGCCTCCCATTACCACTCGACAATCGCCATTGGGGACTTCAGTGATTTTGTAAGGCAGTCGCTTTATATCATACTGAACCGTGGGATCTTTAAACTTGCGCCCAATAAGACGCTTTATGCTAAAGATAGTATTTTCAGGGTTGACTACTGCTTGACGCTTGGCTATTTCCCCTACCAATCTCTCACCCGTCTTGCTTATAGCTACTACTGAAGGCACGAGGTCCCCACCTTCAGCGCTGGGTATAATCTTTGCTTCGCCTCCCTCCATAACTGCTACTGCGCTAAGCGTAGTGCCCAAATCAATGCCTACTGCTCTAGCCATATCTATTCCTCCTTTTGACCCTCCTGCTCTGCTTTCTCCTTTTCTTTGCCTTGGCCCACTATCACCATACTGGGTCGGATTACCTTATTTTTCAACTTATAACCCTTCTGGATTTCCTCAATAACTATTCCTTCTTCGCCCTCTTGGCGCATTACTGCTTCATGTAAAAGGGCATCAAATGGCTCCCCCTTAGCTTTAATTTCAATTAACCCTTGCGCTTCCAAGGTCGTCTTAAGCTTATTATAGATGAGCTTGATGCCCTCAATCCAACTAAATCCCGCAAGCTGGGTTGGCAATGAGTCGAAAGCCCTTTCAAAATCATCCACAATAGTTAGCAAATTTAAGATGAGCGTGCTATTGGCAAATTCGACTATCTCCATTTTTTCCTGCTCAGCACGCTTCTTATAGTTAGCAAAATCAGCTTGAGTTCTTTGCCAGTTGGCTAAATACTTTTCTGATTTCTCCTTTTCCTCAGCTAAAGCTTGCTTAAGCGCCTCTATACCCTCTACCTGCTCCACTTCCGTCTCGGTTGGTTTATCATTGTACAGTTTCTCTTCTTCAGGCAAAATCAAACCTCCCTTTAGATATAATCAGCTACTGATTCGCTTAGCAATGATGAGAGACAGGTAACCAAAGAGATAGTTCTAGCATAATCCATCCGCTTTGGGCCAATCACTCCTACAATACCCCCTGCTTTATCAGGGATTCCGTACTCACCAACTATCAAGCTCAAATCTTGCAATACTTCCTCTGGATTTTCTTTACCAATAATTACCTTTATCCCTCCCTTATCAAGTTCCGGCCGAAATATGCCTTCCAGCCAATCCTCGCCTTCCAATAACTCCAGTAGGTCAAGTGCCCTAGGGTTGTTAGCGAATTCAGGCTGACTTAGCATTAGATGTAATCCCTCAAGATAAGGCCTACCATGCCCCAGCTTATCCTCGGCAGTCATCATATCTACTATGCACTCAGCCACTTGCTTTTCCTCGGGTGAGGGTCTTGCTTTTTCCCTCGAGATTTCGCTACCAGTCATCCCGGCATAAGCAGAGTTGAATTTATTAGCTAGCATTGTTAAGTCCTCCTGGGTAATCCTTTTATTAAAAGATAGAATTTTTTGTCTTACCCCTGCCTCGTATAGAATCAAAACTAGTAAAGCTACAAAATCCCGTACCTCTACTAGGTCTAAATGCTTAAAGCGACATCGGGGGGCTTTAGGCGAAGTTACCACTGCCATATTGCGAACGAAATGTGCCAGAAGTGCTGCCGCCAGCTTCAGCCATTGCTCCATCTCCTCCTTCGCTTCTTGGAATAGCTCGTAAACCAGATATTGTTCAGCTAGGGGAAGTTTAACATCATGGCTTATCGATTCCACATAATAGCGGTAGGCCTTATCTGTGGGAACAGCACCAGCTGAAGGATGAGGGCGCACGACATATCCCACCTCCTCCAGATATGCTACATCATTTCGCACAGTAGCTGGGCTTACCTTCAAGTTATAATTATAAGTAATGGCTTTTGAAGCTACAGGCATTACTCCAGCGATATATTCATTAACTACTATCTTCAGAATTGCCTCTCTTCTTCCCGTCAAAGTCATTTAGCACTCTCCCTACCTGACTGCTAATCAACAGTAATCTATCACTCTAAGTGTGGCTTGTCAACGACGCTAATATACTTTTTTTTGCAAGCCTCCCTCTTATTGACTGATGAGGAGGAGGAGGAATAGTATTATCTCCACAGCTCTTCAGCTTAATACATTAACTCTATTATTTATCCCTCAAAAAATATGATTGGTAAATCAAGGACAGGTGTTTTCTACGGTTGGGTAATAGTAGCTGCCGGCTGTGTAATTTTATCACTGGGAGCTGGCTGTCAGTTTACCTTTGGTGTTTTTTTAACAGAGCTGTGCCACGATTTAGGCTGGACAAGAACAATGGTTTCCGGAGCCTTCTCCTTATTCATGGTTGTTCATGCCTTGACCTACTCTGTAGCAGGTAGATTGAATGACAGATATGGTCCTCGCCTGATGGTTATGATTTCTATTATTGCCATGGCTGTAGGTTTTTCCTTAATGTCTACTATAAATGCTCTATGGCAACTCTATGTATCTTACGGGATTTTTGCAGGCGCAGGGATGAGTTTTAGTTATGCGCCCATAACTTCAACGATACCACGTTGGTTTACTGCGAAAAGAGGGCTCGCATTGGGAATCACCCTAACTGGAATAGGAATGGGCGCACTAATCTCTGCGCCTTTGGCTCAGTATCTTATTTCCCACTTCGGTTGGCGCACTTCTTATTTGATCATTGCCGCACTCATCTTCGTCATAGCCCTACCATTCTCCCATTTGCTAAGGCTTAGCCCCTCTGAGAAAGGACTACTTCCCTATGGTATAGAAAAAATCGAGGCAGGAAGTAAACAGCGTGATAATTCTCCGTCCAGCACAGTGGATTTCACCCTTAAGCAGGCAATCAAAACGAAAACACTTTGGTTTTTGTTTGCAATGTATATCTTTCTGTACCTTGTCGCTAAGATGGTGTGGGTTCATTTGAAAGCATATGCTACCGATGTTGGTATTACACCAATGGTTGCTGCCACTCTCATCGGTCTTACAGGAGGCTTTAATGCTGTGGGGACGATAGCTATAGGCAGCATCTCGGATAAGATTGGGAGGAAGGCATGTTTCTTCATTTGCTTTCTTTTAATGGCTGTGATGATGCTATGGTTACTAAAGGCGAGCCAAGCATGGCAATTCTATTTATTTGCAGCCTTCTTTGGTTTTGGTTGCGGAGGTAGCTATATGTTATTTCCTGCTGCAACCGGTGATTGGCTCGGAACGAAATTTCTTGGCAGTATTTTTGGGGTGTTATTATTAGCAGCTCTTGGTGGGGCAATTGGCCCGCTATTAGCTGGATATATTTTTGATACCAGGGGAAGCTACGAACTGGCTATTATTATAGCAGCAGCAGTGCTTTTTATAGCTATGAGTTTATCTCTCATAATTAAGGCGCCTGAGACAAACAAACTGATCTGAGCAAGGGGAAAGCAAAGGTGGCTTTATTTTGTGCCATAAAGAGCTAGCCTAAGCCAACCTTATTATATTATCTCCCGGATAGATAGAAATATGGCTGGTAAATCAAAAACTGGTGTTTTCTACGGCTGGGTAATAGTAGCCGCAGCTTCTGTGATTTTATTGCTGGAGCGAGGTTGCAATGCTACCTATGGTATTTTTCTTACGGAGTTACGCGCAGATTTAGGCTGGACGACAGCAATGGTTTCTGGCGCTTACTCTCTATTTTTCATTTGGCACACCGTTATCTACATTCCAGGGGGCAGATTGAATGACAAATATGGTCCCAGGCTCATGCTTATGATTTCTGCTGTTGTCATGGGCATAGGTTATGCGCTGATGTCTATTATAGAAACACCCTGGCAGCTTTATATATTCTACGGTGTTGTAATAGGTACTGGCTTGGGCTTTGGTCATTTGCCAATAGTCTCAACAGTATCACGCTGGTTTGTGAAAACAAGAGGGACTGCATTGGGAATCACTATAGCTGGGTCAGGAGCAGGGACATTAATTTTGGCACCTTTTGCCCAATTTCTTATCACCAAATTTGACTGGCGCACCTCTTATTTGATCTTAGCTGCTCTTCTTGTAGTCATAGTTCTTCCTGTTTCCAGGTTGATGAGGCTTAATCCGTCAGAAAAAAGACCTCTCCCCTATGGCATGGAGAAAATCGCTACCAAAGGTAAACAGCATGATAGTCCCCTTCCTAGCACAGCGGATTTCTCGCTCAGGCAAGCAATCAGAACAAGACAATTCTGGCTACTGTCCATGATGTATGCCTTTTTCATTTTCGCTATTCAGATGGTGATGATTCATCTGAAAGCATATGCTATTGGTTTTGGCATTGTAGAGATGACTGCTGCTACTATTCTTGGTGTTGCTGGTGGTAGCAGTATCCTTGGTGGGATGGTAGTAGGCAGTGTCTCAGACAAGATTGGAAGGAAGACATCTTTTTTCATTTGCTTTCTTTTGATGGCTGTGATGCTGCTGTGGCTGATGAAAGCGAGGCAACCGTGGCAGTTTTATTTCTTCTCAGCTCTTTTCGGTTTCGGCTATGGTGGCTGTACTCCTTTATTTCCAGCAGTAAGCGCTGATTGGTTTGGAACGAAATTTCATGGCACCATTTTCGGACTGTTATCGGTAAGTTCTGGAATTGGTGGTGCCATTGGCCCGTTATTGGCTGGTTATATTTATGACATTACAGGAAACTATGAATTGGCTATCATTATAGGAGCAACAACGCTTTTTATAGCTATGGGGTTATCCTTCGTAATCAAAGCACCCCAAATTCAAAAACCATCCTAAACTGAGGCTTCCTCTAGACTGGCTTGCTCTTCAGATACGACCGACTTTAAGAAATAGAGGCAGCTTCGTGTTATAATTAATTTAACATTTTTGTATTTGGAGGGAGTTAAAAACGATGGATGAACTCAAGGTGTTTACTGGCAATGCCCACCCCACTTTAGCAAAGTCTGTATGTGATTACCTGGGCATACCCCTAGGCAAAGCTGATGTTTTTGAATTCAGCAATGAGAATATCTTTGTCCGCATCCTGGAGAATGTCCGCCAGCGAGATGTCTTTGTTATCCAGCCCATTTGCTCCCCGGTTAATAAAAGCTTGCTTGAGCTTCTTATCATGCTTGATGCCTTCAAACGAGCTTCAGCAGGGCGAATCACTGCTGTTATCCCTTACTATGCCTATGGCCGCACTGATAAGAAAGACCAGCCACGAGTGCCTATCACCGCTCGCTTGATTGCCGACCTGATCACCACTGCAGGGGCTAACAGGTTGCTTACTGTGGACCTCCATGCTCCTCAAATCCAAGGCTTCTTCACCATACCAGTTGATGAGTTAACTGCCTTTCCTATCTTGAGCCAATACCTCAAGGAAAAAGCTCTGAATAATCTGGTTGTGGTAGCTACTGATATTGGCATCTCCAAGCGCGCCCGCGATGTAGCTGCTAATCTGGAAGCTCCCTTGGCCATCATTGAAAAGAGGCGTCTGGGAAATACTGACGCTACTGAAACTCTCAATATCATTGGTGAGGTTCAAGGGATGCGTGCTTTGACTGTTGATGACGAGGTTGATACCGCTAGCTCCTTAATTGGTGCAATAAATACCCTTCTAGCGCAAGGTGCTACTGAGGTTTATAGTTGCTGCATTCACCCTGTTTTTTCGGGCCCGGCTGTTCAGAGAATAGCCTCCAGCCCGGTAAAAGAAGTGGTAGTTATAGATACTGTTCCTGTCACTGGTAATAAAAACTTGGACAAAATCACTGTTTTGCCCATAGCTTCGCTTATTGGTGAAGCTATCCACCGCATTCATACTGGTTTATCCGTGGGAGCTATGTTTGAGTAAAAATGTTTAAATGGCTTGGCAGTTTAATTGATTCTAATGAGAAGGAGCTGAAACGCCTCCAACCTCCAATTGACCGCATAAACTCACTGGAGCCTGAATTTGAGAAACTCACCGATGCTGAGCTTCGAGCTAAAACTGATGAATTCAAGGCTAGGCTAAGTGGTGGCGAAAGCCTGGATAGGCTTTTGTCCCAGGCCTATGCTGCCGTGAGAGAGGCAGCTAAGCGAACTATTGGGCAGAGGCATTTCGACGTTCAGTTAATGGGCGGCATTGTCCTCCATCAGGGCAAAATAGCCGAGATGAAAACCGGTGAAGGGAAAACCCTGGTAGCTACTTTGCCTCTTTATCTCAATGCCCTTACCGGGAAAGGTTGCCATTTAGTTACCGTTAACGATTATCTTGCCAGGCGTGATTGCCACTGGATGGGTCCTATTTATCATGCCTTGGGTATAAGCGTGGCCTGCATTAACCCTCAGAAAGGCTCAGACCAACCCGCCCCTTCCTATATTTACGACCCCGGTTATGAATCAGGAGATAAGAAATGGGATTTTCTCCGTCCCATCAGCCGCCGACAGGCTTATGAAGCCGATATTACTTATGGCACTAACAATGAGTTTGGGTTTGATTATCTTAGAGATAATATGGTCCTGGATTTATCACAGTGTGTTCAGCGCCCGCTTAACTACGCCATCGTTGATGAGGTAGATAACATTCTCATTGATGAAGCCCGCACCCCGCTAATCATAAGCGGTCCCGCCGAGGAAGCCACTCAGAAATACTATACCTTCGCTCATCTGGTTTCACGGCTTAGCAAAGATGAGGATTACACCATTGAAGAGAGAACACGCACTGCCAACCTCACGGATGCCGGCATCACCAAAATAGAAAAGAGCCTAAAGGGGGAAGGCCTACTTAAGGCACCCAGTCTTTACGACCCCTCTAATTATTTCCTTACACAGTATTTAAATAATGCGCTCAAGGCTCACGCCTTATTTAAGAGGGATGATAATTACGTGGTCAAGAATGGGCAAGTTATCATCGTGGATGAATTCACCGGCAGGTTGATGTTCGGTCGAAGGTATTCTGAAGGGCTACATCAGGCTATTGAGGCTAAAGAGAGGGTAAAGATTCAGCGGGAAAGCGTTACTTTGGCTACCATCACCTTCCAGAATTATTTCCGCATGTATCGAAAATTAGCTGGCATGACTGGAACTGCTGCCACCGAAGCTGAAGAGTTTCACAAGATTTATAAATTGGAAGTAGTGGTTATACCCACGAACAAGCCATTGGTTCGCACTGAATATACTGACCAGATTTACAAAGATGAGAAGGCTAAGTTTGCTGCTGCAGTCAGAGAAATCGAGCAATTGCATAGTCAGCAAAGGCCAGTCCTTATAGGTACAACTTCTATTGAGAAATCGGAATATTTAAGCGACCTCCTGAAAAGAAAGGGCGTAGCGTATCAGGTATTGAATGCCAAGAATCATGAAAAAGAGGCAGACATAATTGCGCAAGCTGGACGCATTGGAGCGGTAACTGTAGCCACTAATATGGCTGGGCGTGGTGTGGATATCATCCTTGGCGGCAGTCCTGGGGAGTGCGATTCCCAAGAATGGGAAAGAGAACACAATAAGGTAGTTGAGCTGGGGGGGCTTCATATTATTGGCACTGAGCATCACGAAGCCAGGCGTATTGATAATCAGCTTCGCGGTCGAGCAGGAAGGCAGGGTGACCCGGGCAGCTCTCGCTTTTACGCTTCTTTAGAGGATGAGATCCTTCGCCGCTTTGGCGGCGACCGAGTTAAGGGGTTTATGCAGTGGGCTGGCATGGATGAGAATACTCCTATTGAGCATCCCATGGTCACTAAAGCTATAACAAACGCCCAGGTCCAGACAGAAGGCTATCATTTTGATATTCGTAAACATCTTGTGGAATATGACGATGTAGTCAGCAAGCACCGTGAGGTGATTTACGCTGAGAGAAGGAAGATATTGAGCGGCGCTGACCTAAAAGCAAATATATTCTCTATGATTCAGGATGAAATTCAAGGCGTAGTAAATACTCACACTGACCACGATATGGGCGAGTTAGACTTATCAGGTTTGATTGAAGATGTCTCCGCTATTTTTCCATTGTCCCAGTCTGTCATTGCGAGCGAAGCGAAGCAATCTCAATTTGATGGCAAGCAAATCACAGAAAAACTAGGTGCTTATGCCATTGAACTTTACAATCAGCGGGAGCAGGAAATAGGCTCTGATAATATGCGTCTAGCAGAGCGCATAGTAATGCTGCGCGTCATTGATGGGTTATGGATGGAGCATCTTACTGCTATGGAGCGTATGCGCCAGGGAATAGGATTACGAGCTGTTGCTCAACAAGACCCACTGGCAGTGTATAAAAAGGAGGGACATGCCCTTTTCGACAGCCTTTTGGCCAGTATCCAGCATGACGTTCTCCGCAGCATTTACCATGTCAGCATTAGGAAAGAGCCCCCACGCAAAAAGGCGCCTGTAGTAGCTGGTAAGAAAGTGGGACGCAATGACCCCTGCCCCTGCGGCTCGGGCAAGAAATATAAGTATTGCTGCGGGAGGTAGAGCTTCTTATGCTTGTCGTTGCGAGTGAAGCGAAGCAATCTCAGCTTACTGTGAATAGAGAGGAAACAAATGAAGAAACCACCAGAAGTTGAGGTCAAAATTGGTTTCTCTGTCAGGGAGTTAATCACTGCGTTACAGAAGCTAAGTGATGAGGATAGAGAATTCTTTATTGAAAACCTCTTAGCTGCTATAAGCCCTGAGTATCTCCAAAGCATTGATGAAGCGCGGAGGGATTACAAGGAGGGAAGAACTGTTCCCTATGAAGAGCTGTTCCAGGGGTAAGTTTTACCCGAATGAAGGATATTTCCAGGTTGCAGCCAGGAGTTAAAGAAAGGATAGGAGATGCCATAACAAGATATAGTAAAGACCCTCTGGGTTATGCGAGGAGAATGGTTGACCCTTCCTTAGGGAGTTACAAATTTAGAGTTGGAGACTACAGAGTTATTTTTGACCTTGAAGGTGATGAAATCATAGTGCTGCGTGTCGGTCACCGCAAGGAAATTTATCAAGGATAATGAAAGGCTGACAATGGAATGTAATGTTTTTACCCCTGTGGCTCGGGCAAAAAGTATAAGTACTGCTACGGGAGGTAGAGGGTAAAGGTAATTACTCATGTCGAGTCATATATTTCTCGTTAGTCAGGATCATTTTCCAAAGTGCCTTGAATATGGAGTATATGGAGGCATTTCCCACCCATTAGGGAGAATTGACTCTGAGGTCATAGCTGGTTTTGAGGCTATAAGACCAGGAGACTTTATCTTTTTCTACGTTAAAAATCTTGGGGTCTATGGTTTGTGGAAAGTAACAAGTCGGCCATTCTTTGATGAACGTGACATTTGGGAAGAAAAGGAGCAGCATTTTCCCTATAGAGTTTGTTTTGAACCTTCCATCCGACAATTTTCCAAGCCAATCTCTTTAAGTGACGTCTTAGATCTTCGTGATAAAGGAAAATTGTGGACCTTTGATTTGGGAACTATCAGCAAGAAGAGCCACCATCCTATAACAACAGACGAAGGAAAGGAGTTGATACGCCTTCTATTGAGAAATAATTCTATTTCTCGTCCAGTCAATCCCATTCCAAAGCCCTATATTAGTAATGGAGTTGCACTTCCATTGAGGTTAGACACGGATAGAAAGGGACAGATGAAGGTAGAAGGCTATCTGAATGCTTGGTTTATGCGGCAGTTCAGTAAGGGGAACCTAAAAGATATTGTTGGAGAGTATCGCGACTTTCTAAATTTTGTGCCTACATCATTTAACACAGTCATGGATATCTTTCTTACCCACGTTACAACACTCGATTCAGTTGACATTTTACACAAGTTTACTTGTGTTGAGTTAAAGACAGGGCTGAGTACTGAAAAGGACTTAAATCAAATTATAAAATACGAGAATTGGCTGGTTAGGAAACTTGCTGCTGGGGATAATGATATGGTTCAAAGTATACTCGTTGCGTTTGATTTTCAAGACAAAGTATTAGAATATGTGCAAAGAAGGAAACTGATAGAGGAGAAAGCGGTGAGGTTGATAAAGTATCGGGTTTCTAAAGCTCAAGATGATATTATGCTGAGCGAAATTGAGTTCGATTGAACTACTAGCGGATTTGGAGGCTGTGCATATGCTTAATAGAGAAGTTGTCAAGGAGTTCCTTAATTGCCAGTTTGAGGATATGGGGCCAGAAATTCCTGTGGATATTTCAAAAGAACAGCTTGTAGAAGCTTTTTGCCAATATGTTGAAGACGATTATTACGAGTGGCTGAAGGATAATTTTAAATCTTTCTTTAATCATGGCAATCCTGATTGGGAGTGGATAAGAGAGAGGGTTAAGAGCAAATGAAAAATACCGCTATTGCCAAGGTATTTAGTGATATTGCTGACCTCCTGGAACTCAAGGGGGAGAATGCCTTTAAGATTCGTGCTTACCAAAAGGCAGTTCGGGCTATCGAGCATTATCCCAAGGAAATAAAGATCATGCTTGATGAAGGGGAGGACCTGAGGAATATCCCCGGTGTTGGTGACGCAATAGCTAAAAAGACTACTGAGCTGGTGACTACGGGAAAACTGGGCTACTATGAGAATCTCAAGGCTGAATTCCCTGAAGGGATAACCAATCTCCTAGCTATTCCAGGAATCGGCCCCAAGACAGCTAATAGGCTTTCTAGCGAGCTGGGAGTAAGTTCAGTTGATGCCTTAGAGCAAGCAATACATGGTGGCCGAGTAGCTAAGCTTTTCCGCCTTGGCGATAAGACTGCTGGCAATATTCTGCAGCAGATTCAAGCCTTGCGGCGTAAAGACCAGCGTATTCCCATTGGGGAAGCTCTGCCCATCGTGGAGGAAATCCTTGATTCTCTTCGCTCCGTCCCCGGGGTGAGAAATTTGACTTATGCTGGCAGCTTGCGCCGGTTCAGGGAAACTTTGGGAGATATTGACCTTATGGGCACCGCTGATAACCCAAAGGAGGTTATAGACACTTTCGTTACTTTACCTCATATAGGACAGGTGTTGGCTCAAGGGTCAACAAAGGCAAGTGCTATCGCTTCTGGGGGACTACAAGTTGACTTACGCATGGTGGAGCATGATTCCTTTGGCTCCTTGCTTCAATATTTTACTGGTAGCAAACAACATAATATCTCCCTGAGGGAGAGGGGACGAAGGCAAGGGTTGAAGTTGAGTGAGTATGGCATCAC
>Ga0114930_10001710_pt1 | contig 20539 bp, 20 predicted proteins | sample AnhtaG_FD_87300 | JGI IMG/M metagenome (GOLD analysis project Ga0114930, IMG submission 87300) | Deep subsurface microbial communities from Anholt, Denmark to uncover new lineages of life (NeLLi) - Anholt_01485 metaG | ecosystem: Environmental > Aquatic > Marine > Oceanic > Sediment | place... | reverse complement strand
CTTTCAAGGAGTATCCCCAACATGCTACGTTTGATCAAATATTTAAAACCATATGCACTTTTGATCATCTTATCCATCGCGCTGCTGTTCGTCCTAGCATTTGCCGATCTGGCGCTGCCCGATTATCTGTCAAAGATCGTCAACAATGGCATCCAGCAAAGCGGTGTGGAGAACGCCGTTCCCAAAGCGATCCGGCAGAGCGAGATGGACAGGCTGTTCATCTTTATGAGTTCCGAGGAAAAGACGCTTGTGCTGGAGGATTACGTTCTGGTCGAACCAACCTCCCCCAATGCGGACCCATATCTTGAGGAATATCCTGCCCTTGCTGATGAGCCGATTTACGTGCTCAATGAAATCGATCAAGCCAAAATCGATTTGCTGAACCCCATCACGGGAAAGGCTTTGGTGGTTGTTTCCGGGATCGAGCAAATGATCGCAGATCCATCAAAAGCCCTACCTTTGGGGGAGGGTTTTGACTTCGACCTATCTCAGATTCCTCCCGGCATGGATGTTTTTGACCTGCTGGGAATGATGCCGGCCGAGCAACTCTCAGAGATGAGCACCACGATCAATGAGATGTTTGCCACCCTGGGGGAAAGCTTGATCAACCAGATGGCGGTCGGCGTGGTCAAAACCGAGTACGAGGCACTCGGCATGGATACAGGTAAGCTGCAAACCGACTACATTCTACGCACCGGTGGCACGATGTTGCTGATCTCACTGCTGGGTGGAGCCTGTACGATCTCGGTTGGCTTTCTGGCTTCAAGAACTGCTGCCGGGGCGGCGCGCGATATCCGCAAGGAAGTGTTTAAAAAAGTGGAGAGCTTCTCGAGCGCTGAATTCAATCAATTTTCGACGGCTTCCCTGATCACCCGCTCGACCAATGATGTCACCCAGATTCAAATGGTGATCTTCATGATCATGCGCATGGTCTTCTATGCACCCATCATTGGCATTGGTGGCGTCATCAGAGCCATCGATAAGAGTGCTGAAATGTGGTGGATCATTGCTGTAGCTGTGGTTGCACTGCTCAGCTTGATTGTGACCGTTTTCTGGATTTCCCTGCCCAAGTTCAGAATCATCCAAAGCCTGATCGACCGGCTCAACCTGGTGACGCGTGAAAACCTGTCTGGCATGATGGTCATCCGGGCTTTCAACAAGCAGGACGACGAGGAAGAGCGCTTTGACAAAGCCAATCGAGATTTAACCGACAACAGCCTGTTTGTTGCACGAGTCATGGTCACAATGATGCCCGTAATAATGTTGCTAATGAACGGATTGTCGGTGGGGATCATCTGGGTTGGCGCGCAGCATGTCGCTGAATCGACCATCCAGGTGGGTGATATGATGGCCTTCCTGCAATATGCGATGCAGATCGTGTTTGCCTTCTTGATGATGACGATGTTGTTCATCTTCTTGCCCAGAGCGGCAGTTTCAGGCGGGCGCATCGCGGATGTGCTGGAAACCGATCTGGTCATCACCGACCTGCAAGACCCCAAACAATTCGATGAACCCGTCGTCAGCCAAATCGAGTTCCGTAATGTCTCCTTCCGCTACCCCGGGGCGCTGGATGATGTGCTCCACGATATCAGCTTCACCGCTAAGCCAGGTGAGACTACAGCCTTTATTGGCTCTACGGGCTGCGGTAAATCCACTGTCGTCAACCTGATCCCGCGTTTCTACGATGTTACCGAGGGTGCCATTTATCTGGATGGAATCGATATCCGCGAAGTCAAACAGAGCGATCTGCGCGATAAGATCGGTTACGTTCCGCAAAAGGGGATGCTGTTCTCAGGCACGATCGAAAGCAACCTGCTCTACGCCGATGAAAATGCCAGCGGTGAAACACTGAAAGAAGCCGCTGATATCGCCCAGGCCAGTGAATTTATCTTTTCCAAACCGGAGGGTCTTGAGGCCGAGATCGCCCAGGGTGGCTCGAATGTTTCGGGAGGGCAGAAGCAGCGCCTTTCAATTGCTCGTGCCTTGGTCAAAAAACCACCCATTTACATCTTCGATGACAGCTTTTCAGCCCTGGATTTCAAGACCGATTCTGCACTCCGCAGGGCGCTCAAGGAGAAAACCGGAGAAAGCAGTGTGCTGATCGTGACTCAGCGCGTGGCCACGGTCAAGAACGCTGATCAAATCATCGTTCTCGATGAAGGTCGGGTTGTTGGCAAGGGAAAACATCACGAACTAATGGAGAGCAGTGAGACCTACCAGGAAATTGCCCTGTCGCAGTTGAGCGAGGAGGAACTGGCATGAGCGCGCACGATAATAGTTCATCATCTGATCGCAGACCTGCAGGGGGCCCTATGAGAGGGCGCGGTCCCATGGGACGAGGCCATGGCCCAATGGCAATGATGCAGGGTGAAAAAGCCCGCGATTTCAAAAGCACGATGGTCAATCTGATCCAGTACCTTGGATCTTACAAGATCGCCATCGTGATCGTGATGCTCTTCGCAGTCGCCTCCACCATCTTCACCATCGCCGGCCCCAAGCTATTAGGTCAGGCAACCACAAAGCTTTTTGAAGGTGTGATGGAGCAGATTGCTGGAACAGGCGCTGGGATTGATTTCGACTTTATCGGCAGGATAATCCTGATAACCCTGGCGTTGTATCTCGTTTCTGCCGTGTTCAGCACCATCCAGGGCTGGATCATGTCAGGCATATCGATGGATATTACCTATCGTTTCCGTAAAGATATTGCCGAAAAAATCAACCGCATGCCCTTCAAATACTTCGACAGCACCAGCCAGGGCGAAGTGCTCTCGCGTATAACCAACGATGTGGATACGATCAGTCAGACGCTCAACCAGAGCCTTTCACAAATCATCACCTCGGTGGTATCGGTGATCGGTGTGTTGGTCATGATGTTTTCCATCAGTTGGCAGATGACTCTAATAGCACTGCTGACCATGCCTCTATCGATGGTAATCATTGCCTTGATCGTACGACAGTCGCAAAAATACTTCAAACAGCAGCAAGATTACCTGGGCCACGTCAATGGGCATGTTGAGGAAATGTTCGGCGGGCACTTGGTGATGAAAGCCTTCAACGGGGAAGCCAAGAGTGTCGAGCGTTTCGATGGGTTGAATGACACCCTTTACAGCTCTGCCTGGAAATCCCAGTTTTTGTCTGGTTTGATGTTCCCGATCATGAATTTCGTTGGAAACATGGCTTATGTAGCGATCGCCATCCTTGGTGGATACCTGGCCACCCAAAATGCAATCACCATTGGAGATATTCAGGCCTTTATCCAGTATGTCCGTTCCTTTACCCGGCCGCTCTCGCAGATCGCCAATATCTCGAATGTCCTCCAGCAGACCGCAGCCGCGGCAGAGCGCGTTTTCGAATTCCTGGCTGAGGAAGAGGAGATCCCCGAAGCAGATGATCCTGTCCAGCTAGAAAAGGTTGAGGGCCATGTGGAGTTCCAGGACGTTCAATTTGGCTACAACCCTGACAAAATCGTCATCAAGAAATTCTCCGCCGATGTCATGCCAGGGACGAAAATCGCCCTGGTAGGTCCGACTGGTGCTGGCAAGACCACCATGGTCAAACTGCTGATGCGCTTCTACGATGTCAACAACGGGGCGATCCTGGTAGATGGACACAATGTCAAAGATTTCAGGCGAGAGGATTTGCGCTGTATGTTTGGCATGGTGCTGCAAGATACTTGGCTTTATAACGACACGATCATGGAGAATATCCGTTATGGCCGACCTGACGCCAGCGACGATGAGGTCATCGATGCAGCCAAAGCCGCCCATGTGGACCATTTCGTGCGCACTCTCCCTGAGGGGTATAACCTGGTGGTGAATGAGGAAGCCACAAACATATCGCAGGGTCAGAAACAGCTTCTAACCATCGCACGGGCCATCGTGACGGATCCCAGGATGCTGATTTTGGATGAAGCCACCAGTTCAGTCGATACCCGAACAGAGATCTTGATCCAGCAGGCCATGGATAACCTGATGCAGAATCGCACCAGTTTCATCATCGCCCACCGCCTGTCCACCATCCGTAATGCGGATTGGATCCTGGTGATGGACGAAGGCGATGTCGTCGAGCAAGGCAAGCATGAGGAACTGCTGGAACAAAATGGCTTCTACGCTGAGCTTTACAACAGCCAATTTGAGTATGCACAAGTGAACTAATCGCAGGTTTGTGGGATATGGAAGAGAAGCTGATCAACCTGGATACCTGCGAAGTTATTTTAACGCACCCTCCTCCGATAATTTCGGAAACCGCTCAACATCGTAAGTTGGCGATTCCCGAGTATCGAGTAGCGTGGCTCGGATTCCCTGGCCTAGCCCGCCAGCCTGTCCTGGACCCTTCGGCAGTCCAGGGGGTAGGCGAACCAAAGACCCGGAGGTTCCACCGTGCTGCACCGGCAACGGTGCGGTGTGAGCCTGACGGGCACCAATCCAATTTGGCTTGTGGCCACATTTCTGACAAGCCGCGTTACTCGGGACCAAATTCCGGGTGAAAAACAGAACCATAGAAGGGTTTAAAACACAGCGGTAGTCCACACGGCTCGTGAAATCAAAGATCCGTGTGGACCGCGATGACCATTTTGGACGTCTTGGTTCACATCCGTGTGTTCTTTGGGTAAATTGATATTAGGGTGATTAATAAGCTTCCGATTATTAGAGTAATCGGAAGCAGAACTTTAGATTTTGCGGCCGAAACAGCACAGGATAGTCAGTCATTCCCTTATTGCTGCGCGTAGGAGTTGAATCTAAGAAACAATGCAGAGCGTATTCTCCTGGCGATTGAGCACGATGAGTTGCTGTCGCAGAAAGGCGTTATCAAGCATGAGTTCTGATTTGCTGCGTGTGAGATCGAACACGGCATCGGCGGACAGAGACGGGTTTTCAAGTTTGACCCATCGTTGAATATGCTGTGCAATAGTATCCAAGATGTATTCGAAGCATTGGCGAAGAGATGAAATCACGGTATGCCTTTCCTGTCATGAATTCAAGACCGTGATTGTATCGCCCAGAGTATGTTCAAGCACATTTTCTAGAACGGATGTCCTTTTTTGGCCATTACAACCCTCATCCGTCCTTATGGCTAAAAGTCAATTTGAGTGTATTACCAATTCATCCAACCTTAACCTTACGAATCTAGTATGGCTCGATCCAGAGCTGGGCGCAGCATGGCGTAGATTGCATCGTTGACCGGGGTTGCGATGCCCAGTTCGCGACCCAATCGAATGATCGTTCCGCTGAACGCCTCCAGCTCGAAGGGATTCCCATCAGCGACGTCGCGCTGCATCGAAGAGGTCGCGGTCAGCTCGAAGTTCTCGAGCATCGAAACTGCTGAGTCCACAGCATCTGCTTTGATGGCGATGCCCTGCTGGCGGGCCAGTGCTGCGACTTCTTCCATCGCCTGGATAAGCAAGCTCCTGGTCTCTGCACAGCTCAGAATCTCTCCCACTGTGGCACGGCTTAAAGAGGATATTCCTCCGAAGGAAGAGATAAAGAGGTACTTCGTCCACATGGCAGCATGGATGTCATCGGCGTGGATCGCATCCGCTCCACATTCCCGCCATGCCTGCACGAGCCGTTCTACGCGATCCGTTTTGGTCTGGTCCAGCTCACCGAGCACCACTCGCCTTAACACACTTTCTTGGCGAATGATCCCCGGGCTCTCGATCAAGGTAACAAGGCTGCAAAACCCCCCAACGACGCCTTCAGGGCCAAAGGCATCGATGAGATGCTCATGAGCGTCGACACCGTTGAGCAGTGGTACGAGGGTGGTTTGAGTGTCGACAAGCGCTTGAAGACTTGAGAGAGAACCAGTGAGCTGGTAATGTTTGACAGCAACGATTACGTAATCGAGCGCTTGGACAGTTTCGGGTTGATCGGTGGCTTGCGCTGGATGGACCGTAAAATCACCGTTCACACTCCTGATTTGAAGTCCGCGAGATTTGATGGCCGCCAGGTGCTCTCCACGCGCGATAAAAGTGACGTCGTGTCCGGCATGTGCGAGCAGGCCGCCAAAGTAGCCGCCCACACCGCCCGTTCCGAAGATTCCGATCTTCATCGATCCCTTACAGTGTCGCTTTGACCGCACCGCCATCGAACATTAAGGCGTGTCCATGGATGAAAGAGGCAGCCGGTGAGGCAAGCCAGGCAATGGTCCGCCCGAACTCCTCGACGTTTCCCATGCGGCCCAGAGGGATACTTGCCGTCACTTTGGATGTCTCCTCCTCGATGCTCACCCCGCTTCGCTCGGCTCGATCTTTGATCAACGCTTCAATCCGCTCGGTCCAGGTCCATGCTGGGTTGATCGAGTTGACGCGAATCCCTTTGGGACCAAGTTCATTAGCCATCGATTTCATAAGGCCGATCACCGCCATGCGGAGGGAATTGGAGAGGATGAGGTTGTCGAGAGGCTGCTTCACCGTGACCGATTGGGTCGTGACGATGCTTCCCGATCCCTGATCGAGCATGTGTGGAACTACGACATAACACAGACGCACCGCGCTCATCAAAGTAAGATTGATGGCGGCCTCCCAGTCATCCGGTGTGAGATCCACAAACAATCCGGCTGGCGGCCCACCGGCGTTGATGATCAAGATGTCGACTTGCCCAAAGCGTTCGAGCGTCTTTCCCACCAACGCTTCGATGTCGGGTTGACGCGTGACGTCCGCCTGAACAGCCAAAACCTCCGCGCCGGTCTCTTGCTGAATTTCCTCTGCGGCAGCATAGATTTGATCGGTGCGCGAGCAGATCGACACCTTGGCTCCCTCGCTTGCAAGAGCGAATGCTGCAGCCTTTCCGAGCCCTCTTGACGCCGCAGCCACGATTGCCACTTGGTCCTTTATTCCAAGGTCCATGTCACCTCCTCCTTCTAACCTATGGCGACAGGATGTGGTTGAATGACCCAATCGATCCTCTGTTTAGAAGATCTGATCCCATCTACACTTATGATTAGACAGAAAAAACCAAAGCGCACCCAAGACTGTGCTTAATGCGCATTTACAAATCTAAAGGATCTTCCAGTCTATTCTAGATCATCAATCTTCAGTGGCCTGTCTACCCGTTCTTGCCTTTTCTACGTTTTTCCAAAGCCTGTTGGGCAGCACCGCTAAATGGCGACCCAGGATACCCTTCTGCGGTTTCTCGGAAATGCCGGACCGCGATTGTGTCTTTGCCTTGCTTCTGCAGAGCGACACCTAGGTTGTAGTGCGAAGCTGCTCTGTGGCGCATCCCTAAGCCGCCATCCTTGGCTTCTTCGAGCACCTTCTCAAATATCTCCTGAGCGCTTTTCGGATTTTTCCGACGCAGTTGTACGATCCCCATGTTCACAAAAATGATGAGTCGAGCTGATTTGTCTGGGTACAGCCGTAAAGCAGTTTGCAATATCGAGATGGCGTTACGTTGACGTCCCCGATTGGACACGAGATTGGCTAGGTCAACCAGCAGTCTGGAGCGCATCGTGAAAATGTAAATGAATATCAAGAAGAGGACCGGGTTGACATCCGAAGCGGTAAAGAAATCTCCTGCCCCGATGATGAGGGTGAGGGCCACCCCCTCAAGTGTAAATTGCATGGAGAAACCTTCCCCACGGAGAATAGCCATTAACGCGAACAGAACCGAATAGAAGAACCCTAGGAGAAGAATTAATAGATGCGATTCCACCAGAACACCTCAGATATCATAGTCGATAGATGTCGAACTCAATCTCGTGCGGTATTTATGGTTTTTTTAGTTGTCAGACAAAAACCTTGTCGGCCGTCCGCTGTAGCATATCCACCCCGCAGACTTCGGTCTCGAATAAGGGTACGATGGCTCTAACCTCGCCGTTGAAAATCTCCTCAATCTTCGTCATGTACTCCGTCTGCATGGAAACCCTATTTTTGACAAATTCGGGCGCATCTTCAGCTATAGATTGCCCGTCGATCAACATATTGACGATCACTCCGCCGACAGGGATTCCAAAATCCTCAAACCAGCTGATGAAGCGGGTGATGACTGCAATGGGCAAGGCCTCGGGCAGCGTCACAAAGAAAAAGGCGGTAAGCTCCGGATCCGTGAGGAGTTCCTTGGCGTGCTGCATTCGCTCACGGAAACTGAGAAGATACTCCATCAACGGGTCCTTCTTCTCCTTCTTTTTGGAATAGGAAAGTAGTTCACGCAGGGATTTGGCATCCTCGCGGCTTTTAACCATCTTGTTGACCCACATCGAATAGACCGAGGACATACCTAGCAAACGTCGGGCATTGGCGGTAGGAGCGGTATCAAACACATAAGCTTCAAATTCATCATCGAACATCAGGTCGACCATATTTTCGAACATGGCCGCCTCTTCAAAAGCCGGGTTCATCGTGGCGGATTCGACAAATTCATCGGCTTTGGTTTTGATATCGGCATATTTGAGAAACCAGCTTATCTTCTCGCGAATTTCTTTTTTCGATCGCTCGATGGTCTCCCGAGTATCGATCTCATAAGCCATGAGGTTGGTCGTGCCAGTGACTGGGGTTGGCGCGCCGAATACGTCTTGGCCAAGCAAACTCGTCAAGCTGTGGGAGGGATTGGTTGAGGCCAATAAAGTACGCTTACCTTGCTGCGCCAACCAGAGCGCGGCGGCACCGGCGAGCACGGTCTTCCCCACACCGCCCTTTCCGCCGAAGAATGTGTACTTGACCTGTGGATGTTCAGCGAGAAAACCTTGCATCGACTTTTCGATCACGGGTTTGCTCCTTGGTTAGTCTGCGGGGCGTTTTTGATGGGATTAGCATTCTCACCAAACATCGCCTCGGCCATTCTCTCTATCATCTCTAAACCGGTGATATCCCGCTCAAACTCGGGGATCTGTGCCAGTACTTGATCGCTGAAGAGTTCATCGATTTTTTTCAGGTGTCGTTCTTGCATCTCGAGTCTATTGCGTAGATAGTCGGGTATGCTCTGCTGGCCCAATTCGGTTGGGATCACACGATTCACTAAATATCCGGAAAGGGGAACATCATACGCAGCAAAAAGACCAGCCGCTTTTTGGGTGTCTAACAGCGCCATTGCTTCAGGTACGATCACAAAGAAGAAGGCCGTCTTCTCTCGATCTGTAAGGATTCCGGAGGAGGTATTTATGCGGTGCTTGATGTAAAGTAATTCCTTGAGGATCATATCCTCCTCGCTCTCCTTTTCGCGTTTGATTAACGACGCAACCTGTTGATATTCCGCCATCTCTTGGCGCAGATCGGTGATCTTATCGATCCACTCGTCGTATACGCTGGCCATGCTCAGGTAATAAAGCGCATGTCCCAGAGGCACGAGGTCGTAGATGTAATAGTCATATTCCTCAGCCATGACGATGTCGACCACTTGGTCGAAGATCGCGCTCTCCTCCATGGCAGGCTCCGCCGAGGCTGCCTGGATGTAGGACTCAATCTCCTCCGGGATTTCCGGCATCCCATACATATCCAAGATCTTCTGGCGGATCTCATCCTGATAGGCCTTGATGTGCTGGTCTGCGTCAATTTCTTGGGCGAAAAGGTTGGGTATGATTTCCACCGGACCTTGGCCATAAATATCGCGCTCAAAGATGTCAGAGAGAGAAGCTTGAGGATCTACGGAGAAAACCAGGACCTTGAATCCCTTCTTGACCAGGTGGAAGGCGGTAGCCGCGGAGAAAGTCGTCTTGCCAAGTCCACCTTTTCCTCCATACATGATATAGCGGCGTTCTGGATAATCTTCAAAGATTCGGGAAAGTGATCGCAAGATAGACCTCCTATGCGAGGGCGTCGGTTAGGTCTCTTTCGCGCAGCATCCGTCGTTTCCATGTTGAGATCTGGGGTACGACGTAAGGCAACAAGCGGAGCGAGTAGTAGGGGGGTAGGATCGGCACTCCAAGAAGGTCCCCCATCGTAATGAGGATGAACAAATGCTCCATGCTGCCCCGAGTCTTCATCGCAAAACGGGTCATGTCGTGACCGGCCATACCGTACACAAACTCGATCACGGACTCTGCGAGTTTTCTTAATCGGCTGCGTTCTTCTTCGGTCATCTCTTATGCCTCCATGGTCGCTGGATGAAGTCTGTGGTTCATAGTTAGTGCATCGATAGGATCAGATTGCAGCATTACTTTTTTTATTAATCCGTTTTCTTGTAAAACGGATTTTGAGATGATCTGGCGGGCGTACCTTGAGCGAGATCGGAATATCGCATGGGTCAACCAATCTCCTAGCCAATGAGATCCGTAAGGTCCCTCTCGCGCAACATGCTGCGCCGCCAATTCTCAAATGTTGGCACCATGTAGGGAAGCAGCCTCAAGGAATAGTACGGCGGCAGGATGGGCACGCCTAACAGCTCTCCATACACAATGAGTGTGAAAAGACGTTCCTGCTGGCTCCGCGCTTTTTGCAGCTCGTGCACCCAATCATAGAATGCCATTCCATAGAAGACTTCGCCCAGGGTTTTAAGCGTTTGCCTAAATAGGGTGGCCAACCGATTTTCCAATTGTGCCATCTTTTCTGGTAACTTCATAGACCGTCATTCGAACTCTACATCAGCATCAGGATTTTTTGAAAACTTGCGTTCAACCGCGCCTCATCCCACCCTAGAATTGCTAGGATCAACACGTCGTATTGGAACCATCCTTCTCCTTGACAGAGGAGAATTGAAAAGATCTGATGACGAAGGGTCACTTTGATTCGGCTGTCCTGTCAGACAGATTGCTTTTTGATTTGGCCGCACTAGCCGCTGAACTTTCTGATAGAACTCTCTGAAGGACCCGTTCAAGACCCTGGCGATCGGATCCGACAAAAGATTTGCGGCCATGGATGATAAACGTTGGATACCGCCGCACCCAATAACGCAGCGAAAGGATAAAACCGGGCAGCGACTGTGGATCGATCACCCGCATTTTGACTCGGTCACCGTAGCGATGAACCAAATCGAAAACAAGATCTCCCAGGAGGGCGGCTTCTTGTTTTACGTCTTCCGGATATTGATCCATAACTTCCTGATGCATACGCCGGCCAATGCCAGAATGATGAAAAAGCTGCTCACAGTGCATGCAGTGGAAGAAGTTCGTCAATACTGGGGCGATAATCTTCATCGATACTTCGGACATCAGGATGATCTCGCAAGATAATCCTGGGGGTGAGAAGCAGCGTTAGACCATTCGCTCCTACAACACCCCCAGGCTTTATTGACGAGCGGCACCTTGCCCATCGATCGCGGTGGGCAGGTACCCGTTAGACCTCAGCCGGCTCTACTTTTCTTGCCTTCTGGATGGCCCCCCAGGCATCCACGATCAAGATCAGCGCGGCCGACACCAGAGCCAGACAAATCGCCCCGATGAGACCTGCGGCGACGGCTGCCTGCGTTGTAGCTGCGGCCGGCAGCTTCTTGAAGAGGTTCGTGTAGGCGATGTACAGCAGAGCGGCGATATCGGTGACGATCATAAAGACCGCCGGGTACAGCGCCCAGCCATTTTTCCTGCCTTCCGACATCAGCCACAGCGCGACCAGCAGCAAGGCAAGTCCGGCCATCAACTGATTGGCACCTCCGAAGGCTCCCCAGATGGTCAGCCAGGGGATGATCAAGACGAAGAGAAATGTCAGGGACAAGGCCACAATGCTTCCCACATGTATGTTCTTCATCACTGGCACTCTGTCACCCAGCATTTCGGCGCTGGCGACACGCATGAAGCGCACGACCAGCTGCATAATGGTGATGGCCATGATGGTCAAAAAGACTGAACCATATGCCACACCAAAGTCACTGGGAATGCCGATGCGCGCCAAGAATGCGGCCAACCCGCCAGCGAAGATTGCCAACGCCTTGCCCGCACCGCCTGCATCGAGGTACCCCTGCCAGCCACCGAATGCTACTGTCGCCGTCAGAAAGGCGATTACGGCGAAAAAGGCTTCCATGAACATGGCGCCGCCACCAACCGGCAAGGCATCGGTCTCCTTCTCCAACTGTCGAGCCGTCCCGGAGGTGGAGACCAGACTGTGCCAGCCAGAGATGGCGCCGCAGGCAATGGTGACAAAGAGCATTGGCCACAAGGGCCCGGAGGCGGTTGTGAATCCTGTGAAGGCTGGGAAATCTCCCATCCCCGGCCGCCAGATCAACAAGCCGACCACACCACCCACCATGCCTAGCGTTACGATCCAGAAAGACACATAGTTAACCGGCTGGGCGAATGACCAGATGGGCAGCACCGAGCCAAGGTAGCAGAACAAAAGCATGAGCAGGGTTCCGATGACCGCTGCTTGGGTATTCCCAAGGAAGATGGTAGGGGAATCTGGCAGGCCGTAGATTGACGAGAAGAAATCGGAAACGGCCGGCAACGTGCTTAGATAGATGCCACCGAAGGTGAGAAGAACTGTGACGATGGAGGTGAGGATGATGTCCTTCTTCCACTTGTAGGTCATCTGCCCGGCTAGAACGCCCATAATAACTAGGGTGATCATGCCGAAGGGTACCTTCGGATTGACCATCAGGACCTTACCAACTGCGTTGCCGAAGGCCCCCATGATCAGCAACAGGTAAAAGTAGATGAAGATCATAAGGATGGTGCGTGCACGCGGCGAGATGAGTTTGTAACTCAACGCACTCATCGTTTCCCCATCGCGACGCACGCCCATGATCATAGTGCCATAATCCTGCACCCAACCGATGAAGAAAACTCCCAGGATGATCCACAAGAGAGCTGGGAGCCACCCCCACTGCACGGCGATAATTGGACCGGTCAAGGGGGCTAGCGCGGCGACGGACTTGAATTGGTAGCCGAAGAGCACATTGCGGCTCGCCGGCGTAAAGTCCACTCCATCCATGTACATCGTAGCTGGAGTGGCTTTAGTTGGGCTGGGCTGGACAATATTTTTATCGATTGAGCGCGCATAGACGCCGTAGCCCACACCGATGCCTAGAGCGGCTAGAATCAAGACGATTAAAGAATTCATGGCTGTTCACTCCTTTCGAGTGTCGTTAACGCATCGTGATCAGCAGTCGATCCCGTCATGGTTTTCCAATAATCGACCTCCTCTCTACGCCATTGCCATGGATGTCCGAGGTTCCTCAACCCTTGAGCTGGTGTTTGGCTCTTTAACGATAAAGCAAACCTACCCAAAGGGAGAGATCATGGTTTGAGAAATTTTGTATTGTTTTGAATTCTGCCCTCCGGATACCCCTTGGCAATGATCCCGGTAGTAATTTGGTAGGTTTTATTTGTTTAGGAATTCAACCAGTGAAAGAAGGAAACCCCAGGAAATACCGATGAAATGTCACTTTAAGAAGAAAACTACCGTCAAACCCCCCTTTGTAATGTACAACACCGAGCGGGCCGTACGGTACGCTAAACCTCTACCAAGTTTGCTTTTCACGGAGAGATGATAAGTGATGTCCTCTAATCCCTATTATACGACTTTCACGTACGAGATTCAAGCATAAGCAGGAGGATCTGGAACGCAGTACCGAATTAGTTGACAGACAAACATTTGTAATGTAGTATATAACCATATTAGTAAAATAGGAGATTAATATGGTCGAAGCCTTTACACTTACCAAGGTCACCAGGAACGGACAAATCACACTTCCAGCAGCCGTCCGGCGGGCTGCGAATATCGAAGAGGGAGATCTCATCGCAGTGGTTGTTGAGGGTGACACAATCAGATTGAGTCCCCAGAAACTAATCGACAAGAGCCAGGCATATTTCTGGAGCGAGGATTGGCAGAAGGGCGAACTTGAAGCCAGCGAAGATATCGAATCAGGGCGCATCCAGGAATTCGATGACGCCGACGCTCTTATTGACGCGCTTGAAGCTGGCGAGGCCTAATGCGCCTCATCCTCACCAATCGATTTCAAAAGGCTTATCAATCCCTGGCAACTGATGACCAAGGACGGGCGCAGAAAGCCATTTGTCTCATGTCAGGTGATCTTCGACACCCCAGTCTCCGCGTGAAACGGATCAAGGGCACACAGGGTATCTGGGAGGCGCGCGCAAGCAAATCCTTGAGAATTACATTCGAGACTGAGGGTGATGCCCTAATCCTTCGCAATGTCGGCCATCATGATCAAACACTGAAAAAGCCGTGAGGGGGAGTGCACTGTGAGCACAGACCTCTTTTTTATCGATACTTGAATGCAACTTAATATCTCTTAAGTTGCGGTGGCCTCCACCTCCGCGCTTGCTAATTCTCATTCCTATGGAAACTCCGCGAATGGGTGTCCCATAGCCGGGGAACACCGTACCTCCATCCTCTCCCTAGAGGATAGAGCACTCCCTCGCCAAGCTCATCGAACAGCTTTGCTAGCGTAGCTGCGTCAGGGTTCGGGAAGAAATTTCCATGGGAGTTCTCAGAAACAAGCTCTAGTAATCTCCGGTTAGGTGTTATAGCGATTGATCCACGATGCCTGGACTCATACTTTGCAAGGGCTTCCTCATCACTGATGGCAACCGTATGAGTTCTGATCCAGCTTGAATAATGCAGCTCCTGCGCGAAAGTAGGAGCATCATCCATTGTATAGATGACTTCTCCATCTAGAGAGATGTATTGTAGCAATCATATCGTTATGATAAACTAACATGACGCTACTGCTTCACCAGGTCCAAGATGGCTTATTATCAGTCCGAATGGAAAATCTGCGGTTGGCTGACTATCATTAGATCTTCGAATATTCGGTTACTGGTTGATGTTCGTGGCAGCTCGCGTTCCGTTGGAGGCGGCATTGAAGCAATTTGATACGCTCGGAAGGCCGTTGCATGACCTGCGCATCTCGGTTACCGACCATTGCAACTTTCGTTGCGGTTACTGCATGCCGAAGGAAGTCTTCGGTAGCGATTATCCCTTCCTCAAGCGCGAGCAGTTACTCACGTTCGAGGAGGTTGAGCGCCTCGCTCGTATCTTCGTCGGACTCGGCGTCGAAAAAATCCGTCTGACGGGTGGGGAGCCACTCTTGCGACGCGATATCGAGCTTCTGGTTGAGATGCTGGCGCGCATCCCCGATATTGATCTGACCATGACTACCAACGGGTCACTTCTTGCGCATAAGGCGCAAGCGTTGAAGGACGCTGGACTGAAGCGTGTTTCGGTCAGCCTCGACTCGCTCGAGAATGATGTCTTCACCGCGATGAACGGTGTCGATATGCCCGTGGAGCAGGTACTAAAAGGGATCGAGGCGGCGAACGCGGTTGGCTTCAAGCCATTAAAAATCAACATGGTTGTTAAGCGCGGAGTTAACGAGGGTAGTCTCTTACCCATAGCACGCTACTTTCACCACAGTGGGCACATTTTGCGTTTTATCGAGTATATGGATGTGGGGAACACAAATGGTTGGCGGCTCGAGGATGTGGTACCCGCAGCAGAGATCATTGAAACCATCCACGCAGAATTGCCGCTTGAGCCGATCGAGTCCAACTACCATGGCGAGGTCGCAAAACGCTACCGTTACCTGGACGGGGGTGGTGAGATCGGCATCATCGCCTCAGTCACCCAAGCATTCTGTGGTGACTGCACCCGCGCTAGGCTATCAGTAGATGGCTCGCTCTATACCTGCCTCTTCGCCGCTAATGGCTTCGACCTCAGGGAACTTCTGCGAGGCGGCGCCAATGACCGCGAGATCTCTCAAGCCATCGTCACCGTTTGGTCCCAACGGGATGATCGCTACTCGGAAATCCGGTCGTCGGAAACGGTTGGTTTACCCAAGGTGGAAATGTCATTTATTGGGGGATAGTAGTTGTATGAGCAACGTCTGACACCCGTATGATGATCGGTTATTGACTCTGGAAGGGATATATGCCTATACTAGAGATACGGGAGGGATCGCCATCATGAGCGGGATTGCCCGACAATTTCATAAAGTTTTCTAGAGGCACAAGGCTAGAGCGCCTGCGTGCCTTTTTGTTTACATCAGGTTCGGAAAGGAGAAGCCATGGATTATGGGATGATCGGGAAGATTGAGAAAGCCAAGCGCTACGCAGAGGAGCGTGAGCGTATCCGCTTTTTATCGTTTAATGCAGCCTTTGAAGGTGAGAACAACCCGCATGTGATCAACTTTGAAAATGGCGAGTGGAAGTGTGATTGCAACTTCTTCCTGACCCGTGGAGTTTGTAGCCATACTATGGCGCTGGAGCGGATACTGGAGGGTATGTTATCAGCGGTGGTGGAAGTCGCCTAGAGTAGCGATAGTTCGTTGCCGGGCGCGAGCTTGTTGCTCGCGCCCGGTTGTTTTTTTGTGAACATGGTAAAATCCAGCGCTGGCGGGGCAAACGTTACCCCGCCTGTGCTATGGAGGCGCTTTGAAACGCTGGCAATTTTGGCTTGGTGTGGCAATCAGCGCTGTTTGTCTATGGCTCGCTCTACGCGGTTTGACGCTGGGTGAAGTCTGGGTGACATTGCAGGGTGCTAATTATTGGTTGTTGTTGCCAGGGATAGCGGTTTATTTTCTCGGCGTCTGGGCTCGTGCCTGGCGTTGGCGCTATCTGCTACGACCATTAAAACCCATTTCCACCAGAAGGATGTTCCCTGTCGTAGCCACCGGCTATATGGGTAACAACATCTACCCGGCGCGGGCTGGAGAGCTGCTGCGGATCTATGTCCTCCGACGCCGAGAAGGTGTCTCTATCTCGGCCTCTCTGGCCACGATCATCGTCGAGCACACCTTCGATGGAATTGTCATGTTGGCGTTCGTCTTTCTCAACCTTCCGCAATTAGCTCGGCTGACTGCAGATTCGGGATTTGTAGGAGATATCCAGACCCTGACGATCTGGGTGGCCGGGGTCTTTCTGGGAGTTGTGAGCGTGTTTCTACTGATGGCCGCCATGCCATCCAAGGCTTCAAGGGTGATCGGCTGGTTTACCGATCGTCTGATTCCCCATCGCTTCCGGATGAAAGTTGGTGAGTTCACCGAACGCTTTCTGGACGGTCTGGCCTCACTACGCTCGCCGGTCGATGTGCTGATTGTGCTGGGCACGTCGGTGGTGATATGGCTCTTTGAGACCGGGATGTATTGGTTTGTCATGCAAGCTTTTACATTTGAGGTGAATTTTTCCGCCATGATGTTGATGAACGGCACTGTCAACCTGGCAACGATGATCCCCTCGGCACCGGGCTATGTGGGCACTTTTGACGCGACTGGCATCGCGGTGCTTGAGGCTTATGGTGTGGCGAGGTCTATTGCCGCAGGATATACGCTGGTATTGCATGCTGCTCTTTGGTTGCCGATCACACTGCTTGGCGCCTATTTCTTTACCCGTGAAAGCCTTAGTTGGGGGCAGGTCCAGGAAGAGATGGCGAGGGAAGACACAAGATGAGGGTGGGCATCGTGGGCGCGGGTATAGCCGGTCTGGCAGCAGCCTATGACCTGGCGCGGGCAGGTTGTGAAGTAACCATCTTGGAGGAGGCCGACTATGTCGGAGGGTTGTCCGCCGGCTTTAAGATCCCACGTTGGGATTGGTCGGTTGAGCACTACTATCATCATTGGTTCGCCACTGACAGCCACGTCCTCGGTTTGATCGACGAACTGGGATGGAGTCATCGGGTTCTATTCCCCCGCCCAACCACGGCGGTTTATCACAACCAGCAGTTCTACGCTCTCGATTCTGCGCTGGCTGTTCTCAGGTTCCCCGGTCTGCCCTTTCTGTACCGAATTCGATTGGGGGTTGTGGTCGCTTACCTGAAGTTTATCGCCCACTGGGAGCCTTTGGAGAAAGTCACTGCTGATTCATGGATGCGCGCCTGGGTGGGTGAACACGCTTATGATACCCTGTGGAAGCCACTCCTGGTGGGGAAATTTGGCCATCATTATCACGAGGTCAATATGGCCTGGATGTGGGCTCGTTTCAAGGCGCGCACCCCGCGTTTGGGGACATTTGAGGGTGGTTTCCAGGCTTTTATGGACGCCTTCGCTGATCGTGTGCGCGCTGAGGGGGTGGATATTCGACTGCGGACGCCCGCTCAGCAAATTGAGCCGGGTGCCGAGGGTGGGATAAAGATCAGCCTTCCCGACGACCATATTGATATTGACCAGTGCCTGGTAACAACTTCTCCCGCTCTACTTGCAGAGCTAGCGCCATCGTTGCCATCCGATTATCTCGAGCGATTGCTGGCTATGAGGTCCATGGGCGCGGTGGTGATGGTAATGGCGCTTAAACACCGTCTCTCAGAGGGGGGCATATATTGGCACAACCTGCCGAAGGAGGCCGGCTTTCCGTTTCTCTCATTGGTTGAACACACAAACTTCGTTTCCGGTGAATTTTTCAGCGGCGACCATATTGTTTATTGTGGTGATTACCTTGATCCTGATCATGAATACTTCTCGCTCAGTAAGCAGGAATTGCTTGAACGGTTCCTTCCTGCACTGACTCGCTTCAACTCGAGCTTCAAGCCTGATTGGGTGCGTGATTCCTGGCTGTTCCGTACCCCGTATGCTCAACCTGTGCCGTTAGTCAATCACTCACAGGCTATCCCCGAAGTGAAGACTCCTATTCCGGGGTTGTGGTTTGCCAGTATGAGCCAGGTTTATCCCTGGGATCGAGGGACCAACTTCGCAGTCGAGGTCGCTCGCCGGGTTGCTCGTAGGATGTTGAGTGAGGAGGGATCATAGTCACCCCTAGAAATATCAAGAAAAGATTATGGGTTGAATTCGAATGAGGATTGTTGTGAACCGACAAAACGTCTTTATGATTGTCACCCTGGTCTTAATAGCGGCATGTACAACCCCGCCCAGCCCTACTGAAGCGCCTACTACTTTCCCTACTCGACCCAAGAATACCCCTCCGCCGACGGCCACGACCATCGTAACCCCCTCGGAGGAGGCTATAGGCGAGGTTGGTTACCCTGGATTACCTCTCCCATTTCTGCAGGGAGAGCTCTTCTCCACCTCCGGTGCCTGCGCCGTCTGTCATACTAGGTTGATAGACGATACTGGAGCCGATGTATCAATCGACGCCTACTGGCGATCGACTATCATGGCCAATGCCGCCCGAGATCCATACTGGCAGGCTTCCGTCCGAGCGGAAGTGCTCGACAATCCCGACCTGACCTTGGTTATCGAGGATAAGTGCGCCACCTGCCATATGCCAATGGCACGCTCTACGCTATTGACAAATGATGAACAGGGAGAGATCTTAGACAATGGTTTCGTCGATCCGGAGAACGAATTGCACACGCTGGCGATGGATGGTGTCTCGTGCTCCCTGTGCCATCAGATACGCGAGACTGGTCTGGGGTTGTCGAGTAGTTACAGCGGGGGTTTCATCATTGACACCGAGCTTCGGTCGCCCAACCGGGTAATTTTTGGCCCCTACACTATCGGCAATAGGCAGGCCAGAATTATGCAAGATTCCTCCGGTTTTCGACCTGAACAGGGCTTGCACCTTAGCGGATCAGAGTTTTGTGCGTCCTGTCATACGCTCTACACTCCGTATGTCGACGCCAGTGGGGAGATTGCTGGCGAATTCCCGGAGCAGGTGCCCTATTTTGAGTGGTTTTACAGCGACTATCGCCAGACGCAGACATGCCAGGATTGTCATATGCCGGAGGCCGATGGCGGGGTGAAGATTTCCACGATGAGCCAGGTCCTGCGCAGCCCCTTTGCCCAACATGTCTTTGTCGGCGGTAACGCATACATGCTTAGAATATTGGAGACTTTTAGCGAGGATATTGAGGTGACCGCCTCGAGCGAGCAATTTGAGGCAACGATTGGACGCACGCTCGAGCAACTGGAAACGGGTGCTGCAACTATTGAATTCAGCGATGTCCGCCTATCTGGATCTCGTCTGATAACTGATGTGGTCATTGAGAACCTGGCTGGGCATAAATTTCCCACTGGTTTCCCCGCCCGACGTGCCTGGATTCATTTCACAGTGCGCGACGCGAGTGGAGAGATAGTCTTCGAGTCGGGGGCATTTAATCCAGATGGTTCGATAGTGGAGAATGACAACGACGCCGACCCAGGAGCTTTCGAGCAGCATTACCTTGCCATTGTACAGCCGGAGCAAGTACAAATTTACGAGACCGTGCTGCAAGATACGGAGAATCGGGTGAGCACGAACCTACTTCGAGCGGCTAGATACCTTAAGGATAATCGACTGCTACCTTCCGGATTTGAGAAAGCCGCCCAGTACGAGGACATCGCAGTACGTGGAGGAGCAAGGGAGGATGACGATTTCCAGGGCGGCGGCGATGAGATTCAGTACATCGTAAATGTGGGATCCGCTGAGGGGCCTTTCACCGTAGCAGTCGAATTGCTCTATCAATCGATAGGTTATCGCTGGGCGGAGAACTTACGCAGGTATGATGCGCCTGAGACAGATCGTTTTATTGGTTATTATGATGCGGTTCCAAACCAGCCAGTGGTTGTTTCCCATTCGACGGTTGAGGTTGGAGGCTAGTGCTTTGTTAAACATCAAGAGATATTTCTGTGAGGCAGTCATATCAATGGATTGAAACTCGGACCATGACGGTGTTCTGGTGGTAGCGCCCTTCGACTACGCTTAGCCGAAGGTCCCGAGCAGAGCCGAGGGGCTCCGCTCAGGGTGCTACCACTTTGTTTTTACATCCGGAGCCACTCGACATTCTTCG
>Ga0114930_10001709_pt1 | contig 20539 bp, 15 predicted proteins | sample AnhtaG_FD_87300 | JGI IMG/M metagenome (GOLD analysis project Ga0114930, IMG submission 87300) | Deep subsurface microbial communities from Anholt, Denmark to uncover new lineages of life (NeLLi) - Anholt_01485 metaG | ecosystem: Environmental > Aquatic > Marine > Oceanic > Sediment | place... | reverse complement strand
CGTAGAGGAACCCCAGGCGGTGCCGGTGCGTGAGCGCGCCCAGCTTCGCCACGCAGGCGCCGACCCCCGCCCGCCAATCGGCGCCCCCGGCGTGCGCGGAGCGGATATCGTCCATCGCTAGCCGGCCCTGGCGGCCTCGGTGAGCGCGCGCTCCACGGCCGGCAGGATGCGCCGGACGATCTCCGCCACGCCCCGCTCGTTTGGATGCATTCCGTCGGGCAGCAGCAGCTCGGGGTTTCCCGCCACGCCGTCGAGGAAGAACGGGTAGAACGGCACGCCGTGCTTCCGCGCCAGAGACGGATAGATGGCGTTGAACGCGCGCTCGTAGTCCCGGCCCAGGTTGGGCGCGGCCACCATTCCCGCCAGCAGCGCCGTCACGCCGCTGTTCTTCAGCTTTGCGAGAATCGCGTCGAGATTGGCCCTGGCCTTCTCCGGGTCCAGGCCGCGCAGCATGTCGTTGGCGCCCAGCTCCACGATCGCCACCTGCGGCTTGTCGCCGAGCGCCCAATCCAGCCGCTGCAGGCCGCCGGCGGTGGTGTCGCCCGAAACGCCGGCGTTCACGACCCGCACCGTCCTGCCGTTGGCCTTGAGCGCGCGTTCGAGCTGCGCCGCGAACCCCTGGCCCACGGGCAGGCCGAGCCCCGCGGTCAGGCTGTCGCCGAGGGCGAGAATCCGCATTTCCGCCGCAATCGCGGGCGAATAGGATGGTATCGCCGCCAGCGTCGGAAGGCCGAGCGCGGCGCCCAGGGCCGCGCGCAAGGCTGTGCGCCGCGTCCGCCGCAGGGACATCCGCCATCGCCTCATGATCGCAACCCAGATTCCATCCGTGCCCATCGTCCGCCTCGACGACGTGCATCTTACACTGGAGAGCCTGGCCGGCGCGGTCAACATCCTGCGCGGCATTTCGCTCGAGGTCGCGGTGGGCGAGACCGTGGGGATCGTAGGCCCTTCCGGCTCGGGCAAGTCGAGCCTGATGATGGTGACGGCGGGCCTCGAGCGGGCGACCTCGGGTGCCGTCCGTGTTGCGGGCGCGGACCTCGGCGCGCTGGACGAGGATGCGCTGGCGCGCTTCCGCCGCGACCATATCGGCATCGTGTTCCAGGATTTCCACCTCGTGCCCACCATGACCGCGCTGGAAAACGTGGCGATCCCGCTCGAGTTCGCCGGTTTGCGCGACGCCTTCGCTCGCGCTAGCGCCGCGCTCGGCACGGTCGGACTCGGGCACCGCCTCCAGCACTATCCCGGGCAGCTCTCGGGCGGCGAGCAGCAGCGCGTGGCGCTGGCGCGCGCCTTTGCGGTCGGGCCCAAGCTGCTCCTGGCCGACGAGCCCACGGGCAACCTCGACCAGGATACCGGCCACCAGGTGATCGAGCTCATGTTCGACCTGCGCCGGCGCCACGGCACCTCGCTGCTGCTGATCACGCATGACCCGGAGCTGGCGCAGCGTTGCGGGCGCATCGTGCGCCTAAACGACGGCCGCGTCGCCGAGGACCGCCGCGTGCCGGCTGCGCGCATGGCGGCGAACTGAAGGCCGCCCCTGCATGGCCACGCTTCTGCTCGCGTTGAAGCTCGCCCGGCGCGAGTTGCGCTCCGGCCTCGGCGGTTTCCGGCTGTTCCTGGCGTGCCTCGCCATCGGCGTGGGGGCGATCGCGGGCGTGGGCTCGTTGGGCCAGGCGATCACCGCGGGCATGCTGGCCGACGCGCGGCTCATGCTGGGCGGCGACGCCGAGCTCAGGCTGACCCAACGCCCGGCGAGCGAGGCGGAGCTCGCCTGGATCGGCGCCGCGGGCAACGTATCCGCCGTGGTCGAGCTGCGCGCCATGGCGCATGCGGGCGGCGAGCGCAGCATCGTCGAGCTCAAGGCGGTCGACGCGGCCTACCCGCTGTTCGGCGCGGTCGAACTGGACGGCGGCATGGCGCTCGCCGACGCGCTGGCGCTGCGCGCCGGGCGCTGGGGCGCCGTGGCCGACCCCGACATCGCGGCGCGGCTGGGGGCCAAGATCGGCGATGCGCTCAGGCTCGGGGACGCGGGAGTGGAGCTGCGCGCCACCATCTCGCGCGAACCCGACAAGGGCACATCGCTGTTCCGCTTCGGGCCGCGGGTGATGGTCGCGCGCGGCGCGCTCGACGCGGCGCACCTGCTTCAGCCCGGCAGCCTCGCCTATTTCGCCTATCGCCTCGACCTGCCGGAGGGGCGCGCCGCGTCCGCATTCCTCGCGGAGGCGGGCCGCCGCTTCCCCCAGGCAGGCTGGCGCATGCGCAGCCATACCCAGGCCGATCCCGGCGTGCAGCGCTTCATCGACCGGATGACCCTGTTCCTGACGCTGGTGGGTCTCACCGCGCTCCTGGTGGGCGGCGTGGGCGTGGGCAACGCGGTCAAGGCGCATCTCGACGGCAAGACCGCGACCATCGCCACCTACAAATGCCTGGGCGCGCCTCGGCGCCTCGTGTTCCTGGCCGGCCTGGTGCAGGTCATGGCGCTCGCGGCGCTTGGCGTTCTGGCCGGCGCGGCCGCGGGCGCGCTGGTGCCGCTGGCGACGGCGCCGTTGCTGGCCGAGAAACTGCCGGCCGCGGCGCGCTTCGGCGTCTACCCCGGCCCGCTGCTGCTGGCCGGCGCCTTCGGCATGATGGCGGCCCTGGCGTTCTCGGCCTGGCCGCTTGCGGCTTCGCGGGAAATACCCGCCGCCGCCCTGTTCCGGGCGCTGGTCGCCCCGGCGCGGCGCTGGCCGCGCTGGCCCTACGTCGCGCTCACCGCGGGCGCTTGCCTGGGGCTCGCGGGCCTGGCGCTGTGGTGGGCCGACGACAAGCGCGTCGCGGCGTGGTTCGTCGTGGGCGCGGCCGGCACGCTGCTCGGCTTCCGGTTGATCGCCGCGGGGCTGATCCGCCTGGCTGCGGCGCTGCCGCGCCCGCGTGCGCCGCTCCTGCGCCTGGCGCTCGCCAACCTGCACCGGCCCGGGGCGCCGACCGCGAGCATGCTGCTATCGCTGGGTGTGGGCCTGAGCGTGCTGGTGGCCGTGGCGCTGGTCGAGGGCAACCTCGCGCGCCAGGTCTCCGACCGGCTGCCCAAGGCGGCGCCGTCGTTCTATTTCATCGACATCCAGCCCGACCAGGCGGGCGAGTTCGACCGCGTGGCGGGCGCGGTCGCGGGGCCGGCCGCGGTGCAGCGCGTGCCAACGGTGCGTGCGCGCATCGTGAAGGTCGCGGGCGAAGCGGCCGACCGGCGGCCGGTCAGGCCCGAGGTCGCCTGGGTGCTGCGCGGCGACCGGGCGCTCACCTACGCCGCGGAAATGCCCGCCGGCACGCGCCTGGCGGCGGGACGGTGGTGGCCGAAGGACTACCGGGGGCCGCCGCTGGTCTCGTTCGACGCCGAGGCCGCGCGCGGCATGAACGTGGGCGTGGGCGACACGCTCACCTTCAACGTGCTGGGGCGCGAGATCGAGGCCAAAATCGCTTCCTTGCGCGCGATCGACTGGACCGACCTGACCATGAATTTCGTGGTGATCTTCGCGCCCGGCGCGTTGGAGGCGGCGCCGCACACGCATATCGCCGCGGCGCGGGTGCCGCCGGAGCTGGAAACGGCGTTGTTCCGCGCGGTGACCGACCGTTTCGCCAACGTCTCGGCGGTGCGCGTGCGCGACGCGCTCGAGGCGGCGGCCAGGATCATCGGGCAGGTGGGCCTGGCGGTGCGCGTCACCGCGGCGATCACCATCGCCGTCGGCGCGCTGGTGCTGGCCGGGGCGGTCGCGGCCGGGCGCAGGCGGCGCGTCTACGATTCGGTGGTGCTGAAGGTGCTCGGCGCCACGCGCCCGCAGCTAAGCCTCGCCTACCTTGCGGAATATGGCGCGATCGGCCTGCTGGCGGCGCTCGCGGCGCTCGGCGTGGGCACGCTGGCGGCCTACGCGCTGGTCACCTGGACCATGCACATGGATTGGGCGTTCGAGCCTGGCGCGGCGCTCTTGACCGCTGCGCTCGGCGTGGGATTGACCGCGCTTCTGGGCTTCGCCGACACGCTGCGCGCCCTGGGGCAAAAGGCGGCGCCCCTCTTGCGGAACCCATAGGCTGCGCAATCCTTAATATTCGGGTTCAGACCCGGTTCAGTTTGGCCCGCTAGACTCGCAACCTGGATATTTGCGCCGGGAAAGGCTCCAGCGGGAAGGTCCAAGCCATGCGCGCGATCCGCCGCCTCGTGCTGTCTGCCGCCGCCCTCGCCGCCGCCACGGCGGCCCAGGCGCAGACGCCGCCGCGTCCCGCCCCGCCCTATGAGGCCAACCCGCAGGAACGCGCCCTGGAACAGGCCGACCGCATTCTGCGCCAGTTGCAGGACGTGCTGCGCGCAATCCCGAGCTTCGACCCGCCCGTGGTCACGCCGGAGGGCGACATCCTGATCCGCCGCCGCGCGCCCAGGCCCCGGCCGGGCGAGCCGGGATATCCCCCGCCTGGACCGGAGGAGCCGCCGCAGAAGCTCTAGCCCGGGCGCGCAAGGCCTTGGTGCAAAATGGATTTCGCGCCGCGGCGCCGGGCCGCAGGTTACAGGGATGTAACCGAGCCTGCGTCCGGTTTGCATTGATAAACGCCCGTACCTACCCCATATTTTCGCCAGGCAAGGCGGCGGCAACGGCCGCCGGCCCGGATTTCACGGAAAGGGCACGGAAACCATGGCTCTGCAAGACCGTCGCTGGATGACCGGCACCGAAGCGGCGCAAGCGGACATCGATGTCGGCCTGCGCAGCTACATGATGCGGGTCTACAACTACATGGCCTCGGGCCTGGCGCTGACCGGTCTCGTGGCCGCCTTCATCGCCAACACGCCGGCCCTGTACACGGCGATTTTCGGCTCGCCGCTGATGTGGGTGGCGATCCTCGCCCCCGTCGCGCTGGTGTTCTTCCTGAGCTTCCGCGTCCACGCCATGAGCGCCGCGACCGCGCAGCTCTGCTTCTGGGTCTACGCGGCGCTGAACGGCGTGGCGTTTTCGACCATCTTCCTCGCCTATACCGGCACCAGCATCGCCCGGGTGTTCTTCATCACCGCGGCCACGTTCGCGGCGATGAGCCTCTACGGCTACACCACCAAGCGCGACCTGGCCGGGGTGGGCGCGTTCCTGTTCGCCGGCCTGATCGGCATCCTGATCGCGGCCCTGGTCAACCTGTTCCTGCAAAGCTCGGCGCTGCAGTTCGCGATCTCGGTGATCGGCGTGGTGGTGTTCGTGGGCCTGACGGCCTGGGACACGCAACGGATCAAGGAAGTCTATTTCGAGGCCGACGACCAGGAAGTGGCGGCCAAGAAGTCGATCATGGGCGCGCTGACGCTCTACCTCGACTTCATCAACATCTTCATCATGCTGATGCAGCTGTTCGGCGACCGCAAGTAGCCGCCGCCGGCACAGCCGGAAACGCAAACCGCCGGGGAGCAATCCCCGGCGGTTTCGTTTTGCGGCAGCGGGCTTGTTCCAGGAACGTCCGGCTAGGCGGCTTGCGCCCCGGACTTGGCCGCGGTGCCGCGCAACGCGGCGATCAGCCGGCCGGGCAGGCGGAACAGCCAGAGGAACGCGATCGCCAGGTGCTCGCCCACGATCCGCGCGCGCTGCTCGCGCGCCCAGCGTTCGATCTCGGCGTTCGACATGCCGGGCGGGAACTCGCCGAAATAGACCGACTCGCGTTCGGCCAGGAAGCCGTAGGATTCGTCGTAAGACCGCATGGTTAGCTCCTTGAGTTAGGGTCAAGTGCTACGGCGGTCCTCCCTTTCTTGTCGTTTTCGGCATCTTGCCGTTGGTCGCAAGATTAGCGCCCGGCGCGGTGCTGTCAGCGGCTTATGCTGCAACGCAGCAATGCAGGGGAAGCAGATGAATCCGTTGGCTAAACGCCTGCCTTTTGGACTCGTTTTAAGGCGGTTTTGCGGCAACCTGCCCGGATCGGCGGCAATTTTCTTGCGCGGGCTCTGCTCGCGTGCGCCGGTTGCCGGGCGCTAGATGCAGCGCCCGCCGTCGACTTCCATGCACACCCCGGTCAGGAACTCGGCCTCGTCCGAGCATAAGAACAGCGCCGCGCGCGCCACGTCCTTGGGCGTGCTCATGCGGCCGAGCGGGATGGTGGCCAGGAACTTCTTGCGGTTTTCCGGCGTGTCGGGCACGCCCATGAAATGCTCGAGCAGGCCGGTCTCCCCGATCACCGGGTTGACCGCAACGACGCGGATCTTGTCGGGCGCCAGTTCCGCGGCCATCGATTTGGTCATGGTCTGCGCCGCGCCCTTGCTGGCGTTGTACCAGGTGAGCCCCGGCCGGGGGCGGATCGCCGCGGTCGACACCGTGTTCAGGATCACCCCGCCGCCCTGCTTGCGCATCTGCGGCACCACGTGGCGCGCGGCCAGGTAGATCGCCTTCACGTTGACCGCGAAGACGCGGTCGAACTCGGCCTCGCCCACGTTCAGCATGGGCTGGTTCCGGTGGGTGTAGCCCGCGTTGTTGATCATGACGTCGACGCGGCCGAAGCGCTTGACCGCCGCGTCCACCAGCGCCTTCACCTCGGCGTCCTTGGTCACGTCGGCCTTGACGAACTCGGCTTGGCCGCCTTCCTGCTGGATCACCTGGGCCACGCGCTTGCCGCCGGTCTCGTTGATGTCGTTCACGACGACCTTGGCGCCTTCCTGCGAGAACAACCGCGCCATGCCCTCCCCGAAGCCCGATCCGGCGCCCGTGATGATCGCCACCCTGTCCTTGAGCCGCATGTCCCGATTCCTCCCGTGTGAGTCTTAGCCGTGCCGGATCGCCACCGTCTTCAGCGCCGTGAAGCCGTACAGCGCCTCGAAGCCTTTCTCGCGGCCGAAGCCCGAGCGCTTGACGCCCCCGAACGGCAGCTCCACGCCGCCGCCGGCGCCGTAGTTGTTGACGAACACCTGGCCGCATTTGAGCGCCCGGGCCAGGCGCAGTTGCCGTCCACCGTCCCTGGTCCACACCGAGGCCACCAGCCCATAGGGCGTGCCGTTGGCGATGCGGACCGCCGCGGCCTCGTCGTCGAAACGGATTGCCGCCAGCACCGGCCCGAACACCTCTTCCTGGCCGAGCTTGCTGGCGGGCTCGACCGGCCCGAAAAAGCTGGGCGCGACGTAGTAGCCGCCGGGCGGCGTGTTGGGGGCGACCGCGCCCTCGCCGAGCTTCTTGACGCCGTCCTTGAGCGCCCCGCCGATGTAGCCGTCTACGCGCGTCTTCTGCTGGCGGTTGATCAGCGGCCCGCAATCCAGGTCCATGTCCCACGGCCCGGCGCGCAAGGATCGGAACTTCTCCGCCACCCGGTCGGCCACGCGGTCGAAGGCCGTTTTCTCGACCAGCAGCCGGCTGCCGGCCGAGCAGGTCTGCCCGGCGTTCTGCACGATCGCGCCGACGATGAACGGCAGCGCCGCGTCCAGGTCGGCGTCGGCGAACACCACCTGCGGCGACTTGCCGCCCAGCTCCATGGTGACCGGCACGTTGTTGCGCGCGGCCGCTTGCTGCACCAGCGTGCCGATCTCGGGCGAGCCGGTGAAGGAGAGGTGGTTGACGCCGGGATGCGCGCTCAGCGCCGCGCCCGCCTCTTCGCCCAGGCCCGGCACCACGTTGATCGCCCCGGGCGGGAAGCCGACCTCGGTCGCGAGTTCCCCGATGCGCAACGACGACATCGAGGCGTCCTCCGCCGGCTTCAGCACGCAGGCGTTGCCCGCGGCCAGCGCCGCCGCCACGCTGCGCCCCAGGATCTGCATCGGGTAGTTCCAGGGGACGATGTGGCCGGTGACGCCGTGCGGCTCGCGCAGGGTCATCACCGTGTAACCGTCGAGGTAGGGCAGGGTCTCGCCGTGCAGCTTGTCGGCCGCGCCGGCGTAGAACTCGAAGTAGCGCGCGCAGGCCGCGGCGTCGGCGCGCGCCTGCTTCAAGGGCTTGCCGCAGTCGCGCGCCTCGATGCGCGCAAGCTCGTCGGTGCGCTCGGCGATGGCTCGGGCGAGCTTCATCAGAAGCCGCCCGCGCTCCACCGCGGCCATGCGGCCCCAGGCGCCGTCCAGCGCCGCGCGCGCGGCCTTGACCGCGAGGTCGATGTCCTCCGCGCCGCCGCGGCCGATGCGCGCGTATTCCATGCCGTCGCTTGGGTCGATCGCCGGAAGCGTGTCGCCCGAGGCGGCCTGGCGCCAGTCGCCGGCGATCAGAAGCTTGACCGTCATGTTTCGCTCCCCTGGAGGCGGTTTGCTGCTCCGGTTTGGCGCCCTGGCGGGGCACCCTTGGAGCGCAGTTGTAGCGCCGCGCCGCGACGCGCGCCAAGGGCGGGAAATGCCGGGAAGGGATGCCGGAACGGAATGCCGCAGGTCAACGCCGGGGCCGGGAGCGGCCGGCGTCAGCGCACGCTGGTCAGCGTCTCGCTGCTGATGCGCGCCGCGCCCAGCACCGGGCCGGTACGCTCGCCCTGAATGATGACGGCCCAGCCGCGCCGGGCCGCGGGGTCGAGGCGCGGCAGCTCGATGGTCGCGGGCTGGCCCGCCCAGAAGCCGACGCGCTGGATCTCGCGCACCACGTTGTAGTTGCTCAAGGTCTTGCCGCCGTTCTCGCCCCGCAGCACCTTGGTCATGTGCTCGGGGTCGAAGCCGATCAGGACGACGTCGCACAGCTTGCCGGTCTCGCCCTGCGGCAGTTGGATCGCGAGCCGCCCGGCGCCGGTCGTGAACACCTTGATCTCCACGCGCGGGCGCGGCTGCAGCCGGGCCGCGTCGATCTGGCGCTCGACCGCGCGCTTGTCGCTGCCGACCGCCTCGGTCACGCCGTCGACGACGATCTGCGGCGTGTAGACGTAGCCGCGGCCGAGGCGCTTGTTGTAGTGGCGCTGGCGCTCGGTCAGGGCGGGCGACGCGAACGGATCCTTCCAGCCGATGTAATCCCAGTAGTCGACGTGCATCTCGAGCGCCAGCAGGTCGTCGCGTTTGGCGAGCTCGCCCAGGAACGCCTCGGCCGGCGGACAGGACGAGCAGCCCTGCGAGGTGAACAGCTCCACCACGGTCAGGCTGCGCGGCTTCTCGCCGGCATCAACCGGGCCCGCGCCGGCAAGCGCCAAAACCGCCGCGGCAATGAGGAGTCGCGCAACCGGGATTCGCATGCCCGGACGATAGGTCCGCGCCTTCATCACCGGCCAATCACGTTGGGGTGATTCCCTCGCCGCGGCGGTCACTTCGCCTTGAGCAACCCGCGCAGCACGTAGTGCAGGATGCCGCCGTGGCGGTAGTACTCCACCTCGTCCAGCGTATCGACGCGGCACAGCAACTGCACCTTCTCCGTCTTGCCGCCTTGGCGGTGCACGGTCATCTCCAGGTCCATGCCCGGCCTGATGCCCTTGGCGATGCCCTGGATGTCGAAGGTCTCGCTGCCGTCGAGCTTCAGGTCCTTGCGCGTCATGCCGGCTTTGAACACCAGCGGCAATACGCCCATGCCCACCAGGTTCGAGCGGTGGATGCGCTCGAAGCTCTCGGCAACCACCGCCTTGACGCCCAACAGCAACGTGCCCTTGGCCGCCCAGTCGCGCGACGAGCCGGTGCCGTATTCCTTGCCGGCGAACACCAGGAGCGGCGTCTTGTCCTTCGCGAACTTCATCGCCGCGTCGTAGATCGGCTCGACCTTGCCGGCGGGCGCCATCTTGGTGAGGCCGCCCTCGGTGCCGGGCGCGAGCTCGTTCTTGATGCGGATGTTGGCGAAGGTGCCGCGCATCATCACTTCGTGATTGCCGCGGCGCGCGCCGTAGGAATTGAAGTCCTCGGGCCGCACCTGGTAGCCCATCAGGTACTCGCCCGCGGGGCTGGTCTTGCGGATGTTGCCGGCGGGCGAGATGTGGTCGGTCGTGATGCTGTCCGCCAGCACCGCCAGGGCCTTGGCGCCCTTGATGTCCTGAAGCGCCTTCGGCTCCTTCGGCATGTCGACGAAATAGGGCGGGTTCTGCACGTAGGTCGAGCCCGGGTCCCAGCCGTAGGTCATGCCGGGCTTGGCCTTGATCTTCTTCCACTCCGGCGGGCCCTCGAACACGTTGCCGTAGCGCTTGCGGAACATTTCCGGGCTCAGCACTTTGTCGATCACCGCGCGGATATCGGCGTTCGAGGGCCAGATGTCCTTGAGGTAGACGGGCTTGCCGTCGCGGCCCTGGCCGATGGGGTCGCGGGTCAGGTCGACCGCGAGCGTGCCGGCCAGCGCGTAGGACACCACCAGCGGCGGGGAGGCCAGGTAGTTGACGCGGGTCTGCGGGTTGACGCGGCCCTCGAAATTGCGGTTGCCCGAAAGCACCGAGCCCACCACCAGGTTGCCCTCGTCGATCGCTTTCGAGATCGGCTCGTTCAAGGGACCGGAGTTGCCGATGCAGGTGGTGCAGCCGTAGCCCACCAGGTTGAATCCCAGCGCGTCCAGGTCCTTCTGCAAATCCGCGGCCTCGAGGTAGTCGGTCACCACCTGCGAGCCCGGCGCCAGCGAGGTCTTGACCCAGGGCTTAACGGTCAAGCCCTTGGCCCTGGCGTTGCGGGCCAGAAGTCCCGCCGCCACCAGCACCGAGGGGTTCGAGGTGTTGGTGCAGGAGGTGATCGCCGCAATCATCACGTCGCCGTGCTTGATCGAATAGTCGGTACCCGCGACCTCGACCGGCTGCGCCGCCTTTTCGCCCGGCGCCTCCTTGTACGCGGCCTCGTAGCTGTCCTTGACCTTGCCCAGCGACACGCGGTCCTGCGGGCGCTTCGGGCCCGCGAGCGAGGATTCGACCGTGTCGAGGTCGAGCTCGAGGGTGTCGGTGAACGCCGGATCGGGGGAATCGGCGTCGCGCCACATCCCTTGCGCCTTGGCGTAGGCCTCGACCAGCGCCACGCGCCTGGCGTCGCGGCCGGTGAACTTGAGGTAGCGGATGGTCTCGGCGTCGATCGGGAAGAAGCCGCAGGTGGCGCCGTATTCCGGCGCCATGTTGGCGATGGTCGCGCGATCGGCCAGCGACAGGTGCGCCATGCCCGGCCCGTAGAACTCGACGAACTTGTTGACCACGCCCTTCTTGCGCAGCATCTGCGTGACGGTCAGCACCGCGTCGGTCGCCGTGGTGCCCTCGCGCAACGCGCCGGTCAGCTTCATCCCCACCACCTCGGGGATCAGCATCGAGACCGGCTGGCCCAGCATCGCCGCCTCGGCCTCGATGCCGCCCACGCCCCAGCCCAGCACCGCCAGGCCGTTCACCATCGTGGTGTGGCTGTCGGTGCCGACCAGCGTGTCGGGATAGGCCACGGTCTTGCCCGCGTCCTTCGCGCTCCACACCACCTGCGCCAGGTATTCCAGGTTCACCTGGTGGCAGATGCCGGTGCCCGGCGGCACCACGCGGAAATTGGCGAACGCCTCCTGGCCCCAGCGCAGGAACTCGTAGCGCTCGTTGTTGCGCTGGAACTCCAGCTCGACGTTCTTGCGGAACGCGCCGGGCCCGCCGTACTGGTCCACCATCACGGAATGGTCGATCACCAGGTCCACCGGCGACAGCGGGTTGATCTTGCGCGGGTCGCCCTTCATCGCGTTCATCGCGTCGCGCATCGCCGCCAAGTCGACCACGGCGGGCACGCCGGTGAAGTCCTGCATCAGGACTCTCGCAGGACGGTAGGCGATTTCGCGCGTGGACTTGCGCTCCTTCAGCCACGCCGCGACCGCCTTGACGTCCTCCACCTTGACGCTGCGCCCGTCCTCGTAGCGCAGCAGGTTCTCCAGCAGCACCTTGAGCGAATAGGGCAGGCGCGAGAGGTCCCCGAGGCCGGCCTTGGACGCGGCCTCCAGGCTGAAATAGTCGTAGGCGTCGACCCCGACCTTGAGCGTGCGTCGGGTTTTCAGGGAATCTTGGCCGGTCACGGACACGGTGTCTCTCCCTCACCACGGTATTCGGGCGGTTTGGCGCAACGATAGCGGAGAACCGGGACGAACGGAAAGCGGCGCCGGGCCCGGAGGGCCCGTGCGGTTTGCCTGCCGCGGCGCGGCCGTGACACAATCCGAGGCGCCGCCCCTGGAGACCGAGCCATGCCCATGCGCCGTTGGGCGATCGCCGCGGCCGCCCTGTTCGCGTTGCCGCTGGCCGCGCTGCCGCCGGACGCGCCGGCGGTCGCGCAGTCGCACCCCCGATCGGAGGGCAAGGCGCAGCCGCAGGCCCCGAGGCAGGACCGGAAAGACAAGCCACTGGCCGAGGCGCAGGCGCTTCACCGCCGCGCGCAGGAGCTCTATCGCGAGGGAAAGCACGCCGAGGCGCTGCCCCTGGCGCAGCGGGCGCTGGCGCTGCGCGAAGGCGAGCTCGGGCCCGACCACGCGCTGGTTGGGTCGTCGCTCCATCTCCTCGGCCGCCTCGCCCGGGCGCAGCGGCGTTTCGCCGAGGCCGAACGCCTGCTCACGCGCGCGCTCGCCATCCGCGAGGCGGCGCTCGGCCCCGCCCATGCCGACACCGCGAACACGCTCGATGTGCTGAGCGGCGTGCATCACGCGCAGAACCGCTTCGCCGAGGCCGAGGCGGAAGCCCTGCGGGCGCTCACAATCCGCGAAACCGCGCTCGGCCCCGACCATCCCTTGACCGCCGAATCGCTGTCCGACCTCGGCCTCATCTACCGCGCACTGGGACGCTATGCGGAATCCGAGACGATGCTGAAGCGCGCGCTGGCGATCCGGGAGCGTGCGTTCGGCACCGACCGCGCGGCGGTGGCGCAAACGCTCGGCGATCTCGCCCGGCTTTACCGTTTGCAGGGGCGCCTGCGCGACGCCGAGGCGCTGTACAAGCGCGTGATCGAGATCGACGAGGCGGCGCTGCGGCCGGACCATCCGCGCCTGGCCGAGGCGCTCGGCGGCCTCGCCTATCTCTACGTGCGCCAGGGCCGCCTCGGCGAAGCCGAGCCGATCATGCTGCGCGCACTGGCGATCCGCGAGAAGGCCGAGAACCCCGACCGCCCCGGCTTGGCCCGGCTCCTGAACGACCTCGGCGTCCTTTACCGCGACCAGAAGCGCTACGCCGAGGCCGAGCCGGCGATCCGCCGCGGGCTCGAGATCCGCGAGCGCATCTACGGGCCCGAGCACGCCGACGTGGCCGAATCGCTCGCGACGCTCGCCCTGCTCCAGCGCGCGCTTGGCCGCGACGCCGCCGCCGTCCCGGTGGCCCGGCGCGCGGTCTCGATCCTGGAAAAGACGCTGGGCCCGCAGCACCCCTCGGTTGCCGTGGTGCTCGCCTCGCTGGCGCAGGCGCTGCGCGGCGAGGGCCGGTTGGCGGAGGCCTATGCCGAGGCCGGGCGCGGCGTTGCGATCCTTGCCCGGCGCGCGGAGGCGCGCGGCGTGGGCGAGGACGTGGGCGCCGAGGCCGAACGCCGCTCGCGCCGGGGCGTGTTCGTGGGTTTCCTCGCCATCGCCGCTGCGCTGTCGCAAGCCGAACCCAGCCGCCGGGATGCGATCGCGGCCGAGGCGTTCGCCGTCGCGCAACAGACCGCGCGCTCATCGGCGGATCAGGCGGCCACGCAGGCGGCGGCGCGCATGGCCGCGCCGGTGCCCGCCATCGCCCGCGCGATCCGCGAGCGCCAGGACGCGCTGAAGCGCCGCAATGCGCTCGACGCCGCCCTCCTCGCCGAGCTCGCCAGGCCCGGCGCCGAGCGCAATCCCGCCGCCGAGCAGGCGGCGCGCGCCGAGATCGCCGCGCTGGAACGGAGCATCGACCGGGTCGACGGCGAGCTCGTGCGCGACTTCCCGCAATTCGCCGAACTGACCGATCCGCAGCCCGCCGCGCTCGACGCGGTGCAGAAGCTGCTGCACCCGGACGAGGCGATGCTCTATTTCGTCGTCAGCGACGATGCGGCCTATCGCTGGACGGTGCGGCGCGACCGCGCCGAGTTTACGCGCATCCCGATCGCGCGCGGCGACTTGATCAAGCTCGTGGGCTTCGTGCGCTTCGGCCTCAGCACCGGCCGGATCACCGATGCCGGCGACCTGCCGCGCTTCAATGCGGTGCGGGCGAACGAGCTGTACGAAACGCTGGTGACATCCGCCGCCAAGACGCTCGCGGGCGCCAGGCACTTGCTGCTCGTGCCCGACGGGCCGCTCAACGGAATCCCGTTTGCGGCGCTGGTCGCAAGCAAGCCGCGGCGCCAGTTGCGCAACCCGGCGGAATACCGGGGCGTGGATTGGCTGGTGCGGCACTACGCGATTTCGGTCCTGCCGTCGGCCGGGGCGCTGCGCGCCCAGCGCGTGCTGGCGAAGCGGGGCGCGCCGGCGCCCGAACCGTTCGTCGGCTTCGGCGACCCCGACCTCAGGGGCCCGGCAGGGGAAACCCGCAGCCGCGCCAAGGTCGCGATGGCCGCGCGGGGAGCCGTCGCCGACGCGCGCGAGGTGCGCGAATTGCCGCCGCTGCCGGAAACGCGCGCGGAGCTCACGCGCATGGCCGAACTCCTGGGCGCGCCCCCCGGCGCCGTGCTGCTCCGGCAGGCGGCGACCGAACGCCGCCTCAAGGGCATGGACCTCGCGCGCTACCGCGTGATCGCGTTCGCGACGCACGGGCTGATCGCCGGCGACTTCCACGGCTACGGCGAGCCCGCCCTGGTGCTGACCCCGCCGGAGCAGGGCGACGAGGTCGACGACGGCCTCCTGGGTGCGTCGGAAGTGGCGCAGCTCAGGCTCAACGCCGATTGGGTGGTGTTGAGCGCCTGCAACACCGCTGCGCCCGACGGCACCCCCGGCGCGGACCGGCTGTCCGGGCTGGCGCGCGCCTTCTTCTATGCCGGCAGCCGCGCCCTTTTGGTGTCGCACTGGCCGGTCGCTTCCGAGGCCGCGGTTCGGCTGACAACCGGCGCCATCGACGCGCTTGCACGCGATGCGGCGATCGGCCGCGCCGAGGCGCTGCGCCGGTCCATGGTGGCCTTGATCGACGACCGCGCGGCCCCCGACACGTTCGCCCACCCCCTGGTCTGGGCGCCGTTTTCGCTGGTGGGCGAAGGGGGCCCCGCCCCCGCGCGCTAGGCCGGTTGCGGCTCGCACAGCCATGAGCCCGAATTCGCGCCGGTCGCCTTGACCCTTCCCGGCCAATAAGTTACGTCAATCGGCAAGAACGCAAACGGAGCCGGCGCGTCAAGCCGGACGGAACAGGGATCGGCAAACGCCTGCAACGGGGCAGACTCCGCCAAGCTTGCGCGGGGTCGCGCGTCGTCCGGTCCCGGCCAAGCTTCGAGGGAGCGAACGACCGGCGATGGCCAGCGACGCGAACCAAGGCATCGGCGAGCGCCTGACGGAAGCGGGCTTCCGCCCGGCCTCGGCCAATACCTTTCCCAAGCTCCTGCGCTTTCAGGCCAGGACGCGCCCCGATCGCGCGGCTTCGCGCGAGAAAATCTACGGCATCTGGCAGTCCTGGACCTGGAAAGAGGTCGCGGACAACGTGCGCGACCTCGCCTGCGGCCTGCACGTTCTGGGCGTCAAGCGCGGCGACAAGGTGGCGATCGTCGGCGACAACCGCCCGCGCCTCTACTGGACCTTCGTCGCGTTGCAGGCGCTGGGCGGCGTGCCGGTGCCGGTCTACCAGGATTCGATCGCCGAGGAGATGCGCTTCGTGTTCGACCACGCCGAGGTGCGCTTCGCCGTGGCCGAGGACCAGGAGCAGGTCGACAAGCTGATCGAGATCAGGGCGCGTTGCCCCAGGCTCGAGCACGTCGTCTACGAAGACCCGCGCGGCCTGCGCCACTACGACCATGCGCAGCTTTCGGCCTACGAGCAGGTGCAGGAGCGGGGGCGCGCGTTCGCCGCGGCGAATCCCGCCTTCTTCGACGCCGAGGTCGACACGGGCAAGGGCGGCGACGTGGCGGTGATGCTCTACACGTCCGGCACCACCGGCCAGCCCAAGGGCTGCATGCTGAGCTTCGACAACCTGATCGTCACGGCCGAGAACGCCGCGCGGTTCGACAAGGTGACGGCCGCGGACGAGGTGCTGGCCTATCTGCCGATGGCCTGGGTGGGCGATCACGTCTACTCCTTCGCCGAGGGCTACGTGGCGGGGTTCTGCGTGGCGTGTCCCGAGAGCGGGGCCACGGTGCTGAACGATTTGCGCGAGCTGGGACCGACGTATTTCTTCGCCCCGCCGCGCATCTTCGAGAACCTGCTGACCACGGTCATGATCCGCATGGAGGACGCCGGCGCGCTCAAGCGCCGCATGTTCAAGTTCTTCGTCGCGGTGGCGCGGCGCAGCGGCAGCAGGATCATGGACAAAAAGCCGGTGCCGCTCCTCGACCGCGTGCTGTACCGGCTCGGCGATCTCTTGGTGTACGGGCCGCTCAAGAACACGCTGGGCTTCAGCCGCGTGCGGCTGTGCTACACCGCCGGCGAGGCGATCGGCCCCGACATGTTCGAGTTCTACCGCTCCCTCGGCCTCAACATGAAACAGCTCTACGGCATGACCGAGGCCTCGGTGTTCATCGCCATGCAGCCGGACGGCGAGGTCAAGCGCGACACCGTCGGCAAGCCCGCGCCGGGCGTCGAGATCAGGATCGCCGACGGCGGCGAGGTGCTGTTCAAGAGCCCGGGCGTGTTCCAGGAATACTTCAAGAACCCGCAGGCCACCGCGGAGACGAAGACGCCGGACGGCTGGGTGCACACCGGCGACGCCGGGTATTTCGACCAGGACGGGCAACTGAAGATCATCGACCGCGCCAAGGACGTCGGCAAGCTCAAGGACGGCGCGCTGTTCGCGCCCAAGTACATCGAGAACAAGCTGAAATTCTTCCCCTATATCCGCGAGGCGGTGGCGTTCGGCGACGGCCGCGACCATGTCTGCGCCTTCATCAACATCGACATGCAGGCGGTGGGCGACTGGGCGGAGCGGCGCAACATCCCCTATGGCAGCTACCAGGAGCTGGCCGCGCAGCCCGAGGTCTACGCGCTGATCAAGTCCAACTTGGAGGAGGTCAACCGCGACCTGGCGCACGACCCGCACATGACGTCGTCCCAGATCGCCCGCTTCCTGATCCTGCCGAAGGAGCTGGACGCCGACGACGGGGAGCTCACGCGCACGCGCAAGGTGCGCCGGCGCTTCATCGGCGAGCGCTACGGCATCCTGGTCGACGCGCTGTTCTCCGACCGCAACGAGGAAGAGCTGAAGATGGAAATCCGCTTCGAGGACGGCCGCGTCGGCTCGCTCAGCGGCCGGGTGCGGATCGAGAATGCCGCGCGCTTCCCCGTCCCGGGCGAAGGCGCCGGGCCCCAGCGGCTGAAGGCGGCCTGATGACCGGCGCAATCGGGGCCTGACCCACATGCAACGCTCCCGCCCCGTCGGCGACGTGTTGCTGCACGTCGACGACATCTCGCTGTCGTTCGGCGGCGTGCAGGCGCTCTCGGGCGTCAGCTTCGACATCCGCCGCCACGAAATTCGCGCCATCATCGGGCCCAACGGCGCGGGCAAGAGCTCGATGCTGAACGTGATCAACGGTTTCTACCACCCGCAGCAGGGCACCATCACCTTCATGGGCCAGACGCGAAAGCAGATGCGCCCGCACGAGGCCGCGGCCCAGGGCATCGCGCGCACGTTCCAGAACATCGCGCTGTTCCGCGGCATGTCGACGCTCGACAACATCATGACCGGGCGGCTGTTGAAGATGCGCCGCGGCCTGTTCCTGCAGGCGCTGCGCCTGGGTCCCGCCGACCGGGAGGAGATCGAGCATCGCGCCGCGGTCGAGCGGATCATCGACTTCCTCGAGATCCAGTCGATCCGCAAGGTGCCGGTGGGCCGCCTGCCCTACGGGCTGCAAAAGCGCGTCGAGCTCGGCCGGGCGCTCGCGGCGGAACCGACGCTGCTGCTGCTCGACGAGCCCATGGCCGGCATGAACGTCGAAGAGAAAGAGGACATGTGCCGGTTCATCCTCGACGTCAACGACGAGTTCGGCACCACGATCGTGCTGATCGAGCACGACATGGGGGTGGTGATGGACCTGTCGGATCGCGTGCTGGTGCTCGATTACGGGCGCAAGATCGCCGACGGCGCGCCCGACGCGGTGCGCCAGGACCGCCGCGTGATCGACGCCTACCTGGGGGTCAGCCACTGATGGACCTGCTGTTCTTCTCCAAGGTGGTGATCGGCGGCCTGCTGTCGGGCGTGATGTATTCGCTGGTGGCGCTCGGCTACGTGCTGATCTTCAAGGCCTCGGGCGTGTTCAACTTCGCGCAAGGCTCGATGGTGCTGTTCGCGGCGCTGACCTTCGTGAGCCTGGTCGAGCGCCTGGGCTCGGGCGCGCCCGGCGACATGATCTTCTGGATCGCGCTCGCGATCACGCTGGTGGCGATGATGGCGGTGGCGCTCGGCACCGAGCGTTTCGTGCTGCGGCCGCTGGTGAACCAGCCGCTGATCGTGCTGTTCATGGCCACGCTCGGCCTCAACTACCTGCTCGAAGGCACCGCGCAGGCGGTGTGGGGCAACGACGTGCACCGGCTCGAGATCGGCATCTCCGACCGCCCGGTGAACGTGCTGCAGGCGTTCTCCTTCGCCAAGCCGATGCCGGCCGAAGCGCCGAAGGCCGCGCCCGGCGCCGAGCCGGCGAAGCCGGCGCCCGAGGCCGAGAAGACCGAGGGCGATCTCGATGAAATCAAGGTCGAGGCGGTCGACGCCGGCACCGAGGTGGCGCAGGGCGGCCTCCTGGTCAGCCAGTTCGACCTGTTCGCCGCGGGCATGGCGGGGGTGCTGGTGCTGGGGCTGGCCTCGTTCTTCAACTACACGCGCACCGGGCGCGCGCTGCGCGCGGTGGCGGACGACCACGAGGCGGCGCTCGCGGTCGGCATTCCGCTGCAGTTCGTCTGGAGCGTCGTGTGGGCCACCTCCGGCCTGGTGGCGCTGGTGGCGGGGCTGCTGTGGGGGTCGCGCCTCGGCGTGCAGTTTTCGCTGTCGCTGATCGTGCTGAAGGCGCTGCCGGTCTTGATCGTGGGCGGCTTCACCTCGATCACCGGCGCGATCGTCGGGGGCTTGATCATCGGCGCGACCGAGAAGCTGGCCGAGGTCTATATCGGCCCGCTCCTGGGCGGCGCGATCGAGAACTGGTTCCCCTACGCGGTCGCCACCGTGTTCCTGCTGTTCCGGCCGCAAGGGCTGTTCGGCGAAAAGATCATCGAGCGGGTGTAGGCGCCATGATCTACCGCGAAGCCGGCCAGTTCAAAACCAGCTACGCCGCCGACCAGGCGGTGCTGCCGATCCGCCAGGACCGCATCGCCATGGCGGCGGTGCTGCTGTTCGCCTACCTCGTGGTGCCGCTGATCGCCGACGAGTATTGGCTCAGGTCGATCCTGGTGCCGTTCCTGGTCTATTCGCTGGCCGCGCTGGGCCTGAACATTCTCACCGGCTATGCCGGGCTGCTGTCGCTGGGCTCGGCGGGGTTCATGGCCGTGGGCGCGTTCTCGGCCTACAACCTCGCCATCCGGCTCGGCCTGCCGTTCTACCTCTATCTGCCGCTGGCGGGACTGATCGCGGCCGGCGTCGGCGCCGTGTTCGGCCTGCCCAGCCTGCGCATCAAGGGCTTCTATCTCATCGTCACCACGCTGGCCGCGCACTTCTTCATCGAATGGCTGTTCAACAAGGTGCCGTGGTTCACCAACTACACGCCGTCCGGCGTGATCTCGGCCCCGCCGATGATCGCGTTCGGCTACGAGTTCGCCTCGCCGGAATCGCGCTATCTGCTCACGCTGGCGATCGTCACGCTGATGACGCTGGCGGCCAAGAACCTGGTGCGCGGGGCGCTCGGGCGCACCTGGATGGCGATCCGCGACATGGACGTGGCGGCCGAGATCATCGGCATCCGCATGCTGAAGGCCAAGATGCTGGCCTTCGCCGTCAGTTCCTTCTACCTCGGCGTGGCGGGCGCGCTGTGGGCGTTCCTGTACCTCGGCGCCGTCGACGCCCAGGCGTTCGACATCAATCGCGCGTTCCAGATCCTGTTCATGGTCATCATCGGCGGGTTGGGCAGCATTCTCGGCTCGTTCCTGGGGGCGGGCTTCATCGTGCTGCTGCCGATCCTGATCAACAACACGGCGCCGCTGTTCGGCGGGGCGATCCACGCCAACACGCTCGCCAACCTGCAGGACATCATCTTCGGCGGCCTGATCATCTTTTTCCTGATCGTCGAGCCCCTCGGGCTCGCGCGATTGTGGCAGATCGGCAAGGAGAAGCTCAGGCTTTGGCCTTTTCCGCACTAGGGGCCTTGTTGTAGGTTATCCACAAGCCTGGCCGGCCACGGCACCGGCAAATGAAGCTGCGAAACACGGGGGCGTTGTTGTAGGTTATCCACAAGCCCGGGCCGGCTAGGGCATCGGGCAATCAAGGGAGGATCGACGATGAGTTTCGGGAAATTCGCAACGGCTGCGCTTGTCGCGGCGGCGGCGGGAGCGGGCTGCCTTCTGTCGCCCGCGCCGGCGGCCGCCCAATCGGGCGACCAGTTCCTGCCGGTCTTGATTTACCGCACCGGGCCCTACGCCGCGGGCGGCACCGGCATCATGGGCGGCATGATGGACTATTTCGCCCTGGTCAATGAGCGCGACGGCGGCGTCAACGGCGT
>Ga0114930_10001707_pt1 | contig 20541 bp, 17 predicted proteins | sample AnhtaG_FD_87300 | JGI IMG/M metagenome (GOLD analysis project Ga0114930, IMG submission 87300) | Deep subsurface microbial communities from Anholt, Denmark to uncover new lineages of life (NeLLi) - Anholt_01485 metaG | ecosystem: Environmental > Aquatic > Marine > Oceanic > Sediment | place... | reverse complement strand
TACTATCACCAGTTAAAGCCACTGCTACTGGTTATCAAGGGGATGGCACATATTACCGGCGGCGGCTTGATTGATAATGTGCCCCGGGTTCTGCCTCGAGGGATGGCAGCGCAATTCCACAGTCAGGCGTGGACAGTGCCGCCTATCTTCCAGCTTATCCAGCAGCGGGGTAATGTGGCTCATGACGAGATGTACCGTGTATTCAACATGGGTATCGGTATGGTGCTCATTTGCTCACCTGACGATGTTGACCAGCTTACCAAAGCACTGCCTGAGGCTAAAGTTATCGGTGAGGTAATAAAGCAGGTGGGTGGGGCGAGGGTAATTATCAAGTAGAAGAATTTATCGGGGGTAGTTTGAAGGGGTTTCGCCCCTTCACCAGGCATGTACCCTCTCTCCTTTGAAACAGTAAATAGGCAAGAAGAATCAAAGAGAGGCGAAGCCTCTCTTACCTAATCAATTCCCCCTCTCCTTTGGCCGAGGTGTACGAAAGGTAAAACCTTTGTGCGCACTTTTGCTCTTGGCCGGCTATAGCGATAGCTCTAACTTGCCAACTAAGCCTGATGAGAGAGAGGCTCTCTCAGAAGCGTGTTACAGCCAGCATCCTACCCCCTATGATAAGCCTTCTTGTTTTGTTAGACAAGAGGGCTTACTTTTTGCTTCTTAAAAAATGCCCCGCCAAGAATATCACGAAAATATAGGTTCATTCTGTTAATGCACAATCGTTCCTTTTGTTGGATGATAAAGCTGGAAACAAAAAGCACTTTAACAATTGAATAAGCCAAAGCTAACCCGATAGCTAATAACAACAAACAGGGGGTTAAAATGGACGTTAGTTATCGGAGCATAGCCAAGCTGTTAGCTCGTGGAATGCCAATTGACGGCCAAGACTACAGCGACATAATCGAAGGCTATATCAAGTCAATTGAAGCTATGCCACCAGAGCAACAGTCAACACTCAAGTCAGCCTATATCTTTAGTCGTAAAGCACCAGAAGCTGAAAGACAAGACTTGTTTCAACACTTAGTAGCTCATGGACTAGCTGTTTTAGCTTCATGGCCAAAACCTATCCTAAATACAGCTGGCTTCTGTTATGGGGTGGCACGAAACGAATGGAAATTCTGGACACGAAAACGAAAAGGGCGCCTCAAGATACTCGGTGGCGGATTCCTTAGCCTGAATGAGCCAGTTAGAGATAGCTTTGACGGTGACATAGAGTTGCAAGACGCTATCGCTGGAGAGGTAGAGTTCGAGAGTAAATTAAACTCTGAACTAGACTGCCAAGCCGTTTTGAATACCTTACCCGATAGGCTTAAGACCATTTTGGCTAAACGGCTAAACGGTTACACAATATCAAGCGCTGACCAAAAAGCACTTAGTCGCTATATTAAGAAGAACGGGGATACAATAAGAGAGCTAATTACAGTATAAACAAGCGGTTATCGGGTTAGCTAAAGCAAGGGGACGGCTTTATGCCAGTCCCCTTTTTCTATCAAAAGCTAGCGGGGTAATTTTACTAACTCAAGTCCCCAGTACTAGTAGTGCCCATACCTAGTAAAAGGCTATCCGGGGAAAACGACTTTGCGCCCATCGTGGGCTGGCCTCAAGGTGGGGGTCGCAAGGCTTCATGCTAACCCGCTGGCTGGAAGCTAGGCACACTGTCAAGACGTGGCGTAAACCTTGGCTAATCGTGCTACGTGGCAACACGCTTGACAGGATAAGGCTTAAGCCCGAGGTCTAACCTTGTTGATGATAACACAAGGGGAATAGTGAGCCTAAATTCACTCGGCCTGGTATATGCTGGCTATATGCCTGTCCTGTTTAGACGTAAAATAGGCCGTGGTGCTATAGTCGTGGAGCGCCAACGTTATCGGCGGTCAATCGGCTCGGCAATCTAGTGCGTGGTATGGCTGTGGTGGCAACCCCACCACCAAGAGCACGCAGCGCAGCCAGCAACGCTGGCACTACGCCCTTCCTACAACCTTAGGTAGAGGCTCTGTGGGCATGCTGGGCACGTGTTGAGTAACTGGTTGGGGAAGTAGCAATCCCCTAAGGCTGTACCCAGCCACGCAAGATACCGCTGGCCAAAAGTCCCCAGCGAGTTGCCGTCATACTGATAGTGTGGACTGTCATATAGGAGTAAGATTTGATAACAGACCCCCTTATCAAATAAGGGGAGTGTCTCTTGTGGCACAATGGCTAGCTCCGAGGCTTCGGCTTCGGGGCTAGCTATTTTTTGCTCAAAACGCATAAGCAGAGGCGCCACACCTCCTTATGGGAGGGGCGAGTCCCCTCACCGGCTAGGTGCCAATCCAACGGTGAACCCCTTCCCCCTGATAAGGGAAAGGGGTCCCAAAATACTGCGGGGGGTAATTTACTGACTTAAGTCCCCAGTACTAGTAGTGGCCCCCGCCGGGCTCGGGGTTATTTTACCCCCTGTTTGTTACTACCGGGTCCGCCGGGGCCGCCAAAAAAAGGAGGTGAAACAGATGGATCTAGAAACAGTAGTGGATCTCATAGCCAAATCAGCCGACCGTCTGGCAAAGGCTGCCAAGCTATCTAGGAGAGATGAAAAATGGTGGGCTTTCCTGGCCAAAGAGGACTGGAATCTAATCCAGCTGACCTGGGCATTGCGAGGTGTAATACTGAGACGGAGGAAGGGAACAGAAGGAGTTTTAGATCTGAATGACAAGGCAAGAAAGGAGCTTGAGGAGATTCTTAAAGAGGCAGCTAGGAGAAAGACAGAGCAGCCAGCATTGTTTGACTTCTAGTGTTTCTCGACTAAAAAGAGGTCGAGGGTTTATCTCTCGACCTCTTTTTTGTCTCTAAGTGAACAGAATGGACTTTTGTTCAAAGGGGTGACAGAACAAGCAAGTGTTACCCCTGAAAACTGAGTTTGTGTGGCTATTAGACTATTGACATTGCTGTAGTAATAGTTTATCGTTCATACAAAAAGGAGGCTAGAGATATGCAAGCGTACTGTGTGAAGTGCCGTGCCAAAAGAGAAATGAGGGATGCTAAAGCCATAACTATGAAGAACGGAAAACCAGCAACACAGGGTGTGTGCCCCGTATGCGGGACTAAGATGTTCAGAATAGGGAAGAGTTGAAGCTGGTATTATAGCTACCGAGATTATCAGAGTGGCTGGGGGTATGACGTTGAAGCCAGTGAAGGGGGTGATAGATGAGGTAATTTATTAGAGTTCAGCAGATGACGACCTCGTTATGCGGAATTTCATTTCAAAGAAAGGAGGAGATAACAATGAAAAGGCTTTTTCTAATTCTGTTACTAATTACAGTGGTGAGTACTTTGATTTTTGGTGGTTGCGCTAAACCGGCACCGGCACCAGCTCCGGCACCAGCTCCAGCACCACCGGCGCCAAAGCCTGAGCCGATAGTGCTTAAGGGGCTTACCGTTTTTGACCCGGAGCGTCCGCAAGTGAAACACGTCCAGTGGTATGCTGACAGGGTCAATGAGCGGGCCAAGGGGGAGCTTGTCCTTGACATGATTGGTGGACCTGAGGTAATCGGCATGTTCGATCAGCCGGAGGCATTGAAGGATGGAAGCATCGATTATCTCTCCACCTTTTGCGCCGCTTATAAGTCTATGGTGCCAGAGAGCACTGTTTCGTCTGTATCCGAGTACATGCCCTGGGAGGAACGAGAAGAGGGCGGTTATTATGACTTTATGGTGGAATGCCATGCCAGGCCAGAAATGAATGCCCACTATCTGGGGAGAGCGTGTTTTGGTGGGTTCTATTTCTTTTGTAATAAGCCTATTCAGACGATCGAGGATTTTAAGGGGGTAAAGGTAGGCATAACAATGCTCTGGGAGCCGATTAGCAAAGCCTTGGGCTGTGTCCCTGTTGTAGTAGAAGAGCCTGACATATATACTGCCATGGACAGGGGCGTCATTGAAGCCTATATAGGGCCACCTGCCTTGCCTGCAGACTTTGGCATATACGAGATAACAAAGTATTGCATCAAGCCTCTCTTCTACTACCAGGCCAACACGTTCCACCTAGTAAACCTGGATACCTGGAACCGTTTGCCCAAGCATCTGCAAGGTTTAATGGATGAGGTCGCTGCTGAGATAGAGCCGGAATGGCGTAAATATATTGATGAGCTTAATGATGCGCAGCTACAGGAATCTGTGGATGGTGGGATGGAAATAATCGAGTTACCCTCTGGTGCCGCCAAGGAGTATCTTAGTATCTGCAACAGGGTTCTCTGGGAAGAGGTGGAGCCGATGGTCAGCCCAGAGACTTATGCCAAATTAAGGAAAATGCTGATAAAGTAAGCTTGAGAATGGGTTTACTAGCCTCATCTTTGACCTCCTCTCCGTGGCCAAATACGGAGAGGGGGTTACTTGATGAGTGCTTGTACGTGGCTTTTGTTGGCCTGTCTTAATCCGCTTAGTAATATACTATACAGCTGAGAGGAATGCTCAGGGGGCTAGTTATTTTAGATTCCCTTGCAGGGCGGTAGAGGTTTGGAATTATGAAGTTAGTGAGCAAATTTGCTGCTGGTTTTGATGGTATTGTTGTCTATTTAGCTGTTTTAGCCGCAGCTATGTGCGTCCTACTCATGTTAGGTGTCAGTATAAATGTTGTTTTGAGGTATTTTTTTGACAAACCCATACTTGGGATGGAGACTGTCAGCGAATTTTTCTTATTATGGCTGACTTTTTTGGGTACAGCCTGGGTACTAAAAAGGGGCAAGCATGTAAGAATAGACCTCGCAGTTAATCGTTTAAACCTAAAAACTCAGGCTGTGCTTAATATCATTCTTTCTATTATTGGAGCAGTTATTTTCCTCTTCATCGTGTGGTATGGTGCAATAGCCTGCTGGGACTACATCCAGAGAGGTGTCTGGCTGCCTATGATTCTTCGGCCGCTTAAAGGCATAGCTTGGGCCATAATTCCTATAGGTAGCTTCGTACTTGCCGTTCAGTTCCTGAGAAACGCCTACGGGTATCTAAGGAGCCTATGGTGAGGTCAAGGATATGGAATGGTATTTAGTTCTGCTTTTGATTCTGGGTAGCCTGATTCTGGTAATGTTCTTAGGAATGCCGGTGGCTTTCTCCTTTATGTTTATTAATTTTTTAGGGGTTTTTTTATTCTGGGGTGGTCTATCAGGTTTTGAACGGCTCGTTGCTAGCATGGCTCGGTCAATCAGCATCTTTACCCTCATTCCTATCCCTTTATTTATTATGCTGGGTCTTGTAATGTTCCGCTCAGGAATGACCGTCTCTATGATAGAAGCTCTGGATAAATGGCTAGGGCGTCTGCCTGGCAGGTTGAGTTTGTTATCAGTTGGAGCAGGAACTTTACTTGGAGCCATGTGTGGCGATAGCATGGCCAGTGTAGCTATCATGGGGACGGCGATGCTCCCGGAGATGGACAAGAGGAATTACCAGAAGCCCATGAAACTAGGATCTGTACTGTGTACTGGCACTCTAGCCCTAATGATTCCTCCCTCTACCTTGGGTGTTGTTTTAGGTAGCTTAGCCCGAATCTCCATCGGGCGTATTCTAATTGGTATTATTGTTCCTGGTCTGATATTGGCTAGCCTTTATGCAACCTATATCATCACCAGATGCAAGCTTCAGCCCTCCCTCGCACCTCCCTATAAGGTGCCCCCTATCCCTATATTGGAAAAGGTCATACCCATTCTGCGAGATGTGCTGCCGTTAATGCTTATCATTTTTCTTGTTACCGGGGTTATCTTCATAGGTATAGCTACCCCAGCAGAGGCAGCGGCAACGGGCGCTTTTGGTGCCATAGTTCTAGCTGCCGCCTATGGAAGGTTGAATAAGAGGATGATTAGGGAAACCCTCGTCTCCACCTTGGAGATTTCAGTCATGATATTTATGATTATCGCTGGCGCGGTAGCCTTTAGCACAAACTTAGCCATTACCGGGGCCAGCCGAGGTCTAGTTGAATTTATTTCCGGCCTTCCTGTCTCTCCCACCTTGATTCTCATAGCCATGGTGATTGTTATATTGATTTTTGGGATGTTTATGGAGTGTGTGGGTATGATGATGATTACCATCCCGCTATTTATGCCTGTTGTTCAGGCTCTGGGTTTTGAGCCGGTGTGGTGGGCAGTAATAATGCTTCTCGCTGTCTCCATAGGACCGCATACGCCACCCTTTGGCCTGGACATGTTTGTGCTCAAAGGAGTAACCCCACCCGATGTCAGCCTGGGAGATATCTGGCGCTCAGCCATACCCTTCGTCATATGTGATTTGATAGTTCTGTCATTGATTACTGCCTTTCCCATATTGCCGCTCTGGTTGCCGTCCATGATGCGCTGACTTACAATTGCCAGCTTAAGGTAACCCCCCTCCCTAGAGGAAATTTATTTTATTTGTTCATCCATATGTACAATGCGGAATTCCCTCCGGGCAAAGGGCTTGGTTTTCTGGTCAATGAAGATGTTTTCCCGCTTCCATTCGACTATGAGCTTCTTTCGGTTGGCCTCGGTAGCTTCTCGGTTAATGTTCAACGTATTTTCGTCTATTACTGCCCCATAGTCTCGCCGTGCGCTTTCCACAGAGACATATCCATTGATGATGTCGTGTTGTAGGTAATCCAGGTCTCTATCAAGGGGATCCCCGTAACCTCCGCCTCCGGGGAACCTGAGGGAGATCAGGTCATCTGGAGTAACTGTTACCCCACCGGCTCTCTCAACTTGGATAACCTCTCCACTTTTACGAATTACCTGATTATCTCCATGTAGGCCTGGCATTCCACCAAACAGCCCATAGGGAGGGATTACGCTTCTATCCTGGCAGCCACCTATCTCACAGGTATGTCCCACAGGGTGCATTTTCCATAGCAGTGCTTGACCACCTCTGAACCTCCCTGGCCCCCCAGAGTCTGGGACTATGGAGGCTTCTTCAATGAAAAACGGGTATCTCGTTTCGGCTTCCTCTATGGGGATCTGAGATACCGTGCCTCCTATCTGTGCACCAACTTGGACAGCCCAGCCATCCTTTGTTGCTCTCCCACCTCCCCCGCCACCAAAAGCAAGATACAAGGCGTAGGGCTCTCTACTCCTTGGGTCGGTTCCTCCCCAAATAACGTTGCATGTGGTTCCCTGGCATGCGGCGATGACTTTCTCAGGCATGACCTTTGCTAGCGCCGCAATTATGGTATCAATGACTCTCAGATTTGTCTCGGTGTTGCCACTCACTACCGGTGATGGAAACTTGGCATTAACCACCAGACCTTCAGGGGCAATAATAGTCACTGGTTGATAGCACCCATGGTTTTTAGGGATCGTCCGGTCAGTAAGGTTGAACAAAGCAGTATACACTCCTGAGGTTAGGTTCCCAAGAACGCAATTGGCCGGTCCCTTAACCTGAGGAGCAGAGCCACTAAAATCGAAAGCTATATTGCTTCCCTTTACTGTGATTTTGACGTGAATCTTGATTTCCTTGTCCTTATCGATGCCATCGTTATCCAGATAATCAGCGAAAGTGTATATTCCATCGGGCCATCTCTCAATCTCTCGTCGCATGAGCTGCTCAGAGCGGGCAAAACTCCAGTCAATACACTGCTCGATAGTGTCAACCCCATACTTCTCAAACGTCTCATGCATTCGCCTCTCACCAACACGACAGGCTGCTATCTGGGCTTGGAGGTCTCCCCAGGTGAAGGTAGGTACATGAACATTGGCCAGCAGAAGGTCTTTTATTCCCTCATTCAGCTTGCCTTCATCATATAGCTTCAGTGGTGGTATTCGCACCCCCTCCTGAAAGATGCTGGTAGTATCGCCAGCAAAGCTGCCGGAGTGCATCCCACCAATATCTCCGTGGTGTCCCCTGGCGATAGCAAACGAAGCCAGCTTTTCCTTATAAAAGATAGGGGTAAGGACATCGATATCAGGTAGGTGCGTGCCTCCGGGGAATGGATTATTGTGGAAAACCACATCCCCGGGTTTCATCCCATCAATCCCAAAATGGTTAATAATAGCTCTGGCACATAGCTCCAAGGCGCCAAGGTGCACCGGAACACCTACGAATTGAGCAGCTAGCTCGCCCTTAGCATTAAGCAGAGCTGTAGAGAAATCGAGCACCTCATTAAAGATGGGGTGATAGGATGTCCGTTTCAGGATTTCTGCCATCTCCCGGGGTATGGACTCCATTAAACTACGCAACACTTCAAAGGTGAAGACATCTCTAGCTTCCTCTTTCATTTTACGCCTCCTTCATCACATTATGCCTCAAGCAGTAATATCAATAATGATAGTTCCGAACTTATCAACCCTCCCTTTTTGCCTGGGTGGAATTACAGTAGTTGAGTCCATTTGTTCCACGATGGCAGGGCCGGTGATTACATTGTTGGCTTTAAGTAGCGAGCGTTCAAAGGTTGGGCAATCCACATACTCGTTGAACTCCTCAAAGTAGACTTTCCTTATCGCTTTCTTGGCCTGGTCAGGGCTGGCTAACCCCTTTTCAATCTCAAACATCGGAGCCTTGGCTATAGGTCCTGTAGCCGAGGCAGAAAGGGTGACGAACTCGGCAGCAGCGTCAGGGGAGGAATGTCCAAACAGGTATTGGTGCCGCTGGTGGAACATCTCCTCCAGCTTTTTAATAAACTCACGGTCTGTCCTCTTTTCAATGAGCATAGCTGGAACCTCAAATGTGACCTCATGAGCTTGACCAACATAGCGCATTGCAACCTCATACCGGAGAGCAATCTCCTCCTTTTTAAATCCCAGGTCTCCTATTTTGCTTAGTCCTTCCTCGCTCATCTCGCTAAGGATTTCTTGCATGCGTTCGAGGTCGGCTTGTGATGTCCTGGAGACATAGGAACAAAACATGTCGTACCTGGCATCGGCAGTGATAAGCCCGAGGGCGGAGAAAGTTCCCGGGGTCAGGGGAACAATTACCCGAGGAATGCGCAGTTCCTGTGCCAGCCGCACCGCATGTACCGGCGCAGCACCACCAGAGACAACCAGGCTGAAGTCTCTAGGGTCATATCCCCGCTGCACGGTGATAACTCGCATGGCTCCGACCATGTTGGCATTGACCAGTCGGTAAATGCCGTGGGCAGCTTCAGCTACATCCATACCAAGCCTATCAGCCACTTTCTCCTTAATGGCGGACTTGGCTGACTCCAAGTTTACGGTTATCTCCCCTCCTAAGAAGTAATCGGCATTGATGTAGCCCAGGACTAGGTCGGCGTCGGTAATGGTGGGCTCTGTGCCACCTAGCTGGTAGCAGACCGGGCCGGGCTTAGCGCCAGCGCTTTGTGGACCAATATGGACGACACCAGCGGGGTCAAGCCAAACGATGCTGCCACCCCCGGCACCAATTTCCACCATATTCATTACCGGCGCTCCGATGAAATACTTGCCATCCACCCAGAACTCAGTAGTAATTTCTGGTTTGCCCTCACGGACAACACAGACCTTGGTGGTAGTCCCCCCCATATCAAAAGAAATAACATCCGGGAAGCCGAGCACAGTGCCGAGCTGAGCGGCAGCAGTTACGCCGGCGGCTGGTCCAGAGTCGATGGTGTAAACTGGTCTTATACCTGCTAGCTCTGATGACATTATGCCACCACTGGACTGCATAAGGTAATATTCTTGAGTGAAACCGCGGGCTCTGAGCTTATTACGTAAGTTCAACAGGTATGACTGTACAATAGGCATGATATAAGCATTGATGGTGGTGGTGCTCAGCCGCTCGTATTCCCTTATTATGGGCAGGATTTCACTGGAGACCGAAAGGCATAGGTCAGGGAGCATCTCACGCAGTATCTCTGCTGTTCGCCGTTCATGTTTGGGATTGATAAAGGAGAATAGGTAACATATGGCAACTGCCTCCACATCCTTATCATGAATCTCTTGGGCAATGCGTCTAACTGCATCCTCATCCATTTCTGTTATTACATTCCCCTGGTAATCTACCCGTTCTGGGACTTCAAAGCGAAATGGTCGCTCAACCAGTGGGCTATAGCCACCAACATAATCCTGAGGGAGGTCCATCTGGAGGTCGTACATGTCTAAGGGGTTTGTAGGTGCCCGTGAACCCTTACGAATTTCAATAAGGTCTCGGAACCCCTTGGTGGTGAGGATGGCTGTCCTGGCACCCTTATTCTCAATGACGGCATTACAGCCTACAGTGGCTCCATGAGCAAGAAAGCTGACCTCATGCAGGTCTATGCCTGCTTTAACCAGAACATTCTCCACACCAATAGATGGATCCTCTGGTGTTGAAGAGCTCTTCGCCGCCTTTATTTTTCCCTCTTCATCGATGCATACCAGGTCAGTAAAGGTCCCACCGACATCTACCCCAACTCGATACTTCATAACCTCTCCTTTCCTTAACTTAGGCACAATCCAACTTCAGCAGGTTTGCTTATGTTCCCTACTTGAGTCCAAGTGACTAAGAAGTCTGGATAATTAACGCCTATTTGCCCTCTGCGTCCTCAGCAACACTGGCACAACTCAGTAATGGATACTTTAAGTAACTGGGCTGCCCTTGTCAAGAGCTTCAAGCTTACTAAACATTTCGTCACATTGTTCATTGAGAAGAAATAGCTAAATTATGACCCTCTCTGGGGGGTATAGCGAAAACTTTTTTGTTTGATTTCAGCATAAGACAGAAGGGGCCTTTGTTATATTTGAAAACCTAGATTTTCTCCCGCCGTGGAACATCCATTGTTGTCAACAACATTTGAAAGGTAACAAAGAAAATCTTGTCTTTGCGGAAGCAGCAGGGATACTTGTCATTAGATTATATGTTTCTCCTTAACTGGCGGTGATTATGGATGGTAAGAGAAACTGAGCAGAAAAAAACTTACCTTATGCCTTTATGGCAGGTGCCATAACCAGCACTGGACAAGTATTGGATGATGCTGTAAGATGGAAAAAGGTTAGTCTAGGAAAGGAGCAGAGAATCTCGCAAGGAGGTATGGGAGTGATCTGAAGCTATAAAGACTATAAACATAGTGTACGTGGGGGGGGTCATTCTGTTAACTTCCTTCTAGTTCGTAGTCTATTTCAGAACAGTCAACCTGTCCACAGCATACTCTAGTTAGTCAGCATCCCATACCCTGGAGTTTCTCTTTAAGCTCTTTTCGATAACCGTTAATGTTCCTCGTTCTCTAGGTGATCCCTCCTAAGGAATCCACTTATTTATTTTCTGTCTTCCCTATTTTCACACTGCAGGCGTGTCCCCGCTTGTCCTTGGTGTTTGAAGTAAAATGAAAGGGGAAGTGAAAAGTGAGGGTAATATGGTAACAGAAAGTAACAGGTTTAATATGAACAGACAGCGGGTACTGCGTGATATCGGGTACGCTCCCGACTCTAAGCCATCATCTCGGATGGAGGCTTTAGTCAATGATTATATAGAGAACGCACACCAGTTTATTTCGCCGTCGTTCTCATATGTCGTCAGGGATATTGAACTGGTCAAGGGGAGCAGCGTAATCCTCGAGGGCAGCATCATTTTCGAAAGTGGAGTTATTGCCCGGCTGCTGGAGCAGTGCAAGAAGGTTGCCATGTTTGTGCTGACAATCGGCAATTATCTTGAGGACACAGCTGCCCGGCTTGCTCAGGATGGACTTGTACTACAGTCAGCAGTGCTGGATGCCATAGGGTCAGATGCCGCGGAGAGGCTAGCTGATTCTGTGGAGGATCAGATAAGCGAGGTAGCTCATAATCAGGGTTTTACTATAAGCCGCCGCTTCAGCCCCGGTTACTGCGATTGGGATGTAAGCCAGCAGAAGATGGTATTCCAGGTGATGAAAGGTGATTGCGCCGGGGTTCACCTGACCGATGGCTGCTTGATGCTCCCCCGCAAGTCGATATCGGGTATTATCGGTATTGGCCCCTGTGGTTTGGAGGATTACAACCCATGTAAAACCTGTAATAAAGATGATTGCGTTGGCAGGAGGTAGAGTTTAGCGATATGATTCGAAAAGGATTAGCTGGAGGCAGCTACAAGCCACTTACCGAAGAGTCTATGTCCAAGGTGCACCAGACCGCAATGCGGATAATAGAGGAAGTAGGCTTTGAGGTAAACTCGGACAAAGCACTGGAGCGTTTCGAAAAAAGCGGGGCGCAGGTGGACAGAAAAAAGCACCGGGTATGCCTGCCCCAGAGAAAGGCACTGGAACTGATAAGAATGGCCCCGTCGGAAATCAGGCTCTGTGGTCAGGATGAGAAACACGACATCCTTCTGGGTAGAAACCGTGTATACGCCGGGACGGGAGGCACTGCCCTCTATATCTATGAGCCGGATACCAGACAAAAACGACTGGCCACTCTGGAAGATCTAAAGCGCATAACCAAACTGGTTCATCATCTGGATAACATCCATTTGTTTATGCTGCCAACCTATCCCAGCGAGCTAGCCGTGGAGCAGGTGGATGTAAACCGCTTCTTTGCCGGGCTGGACAACACCACCAAGCATATCATGGGAGGGGTTTACACCCTAGACGGGGTAAAGCAAGTGATAAAGATGGCAGAAATCGTGGCTGGTTCTGCTCGAGCACTTCGGCAACGTCCCCTCATCTCTATGGTAACTTGTAGTATAAGCCCCCTGAGAATGGATGGGCACTATGGGGACTTGGTGGTGGCCATCGCCGAAAGCGGTATACCTCTGGTATGTCCTGCTGAGCCATTGTGTGGGGCTACTTCACCGGTTACACTTGCCGGGAACTTAGTAATCCAGACTGTGGACTCCCTGATGGGTGTAATACTTGCCCAGATTGTTAACCCGGGGACACCGATCATCTTTGGTTCGGTGGCTAGCAGCACTAATTTAACTGACCTCAAGTATCTGGCTGGCTCGGTTGAGATGGGGCTGCTCAACGCGGCTGGTGCCCAGATGGCCCAGTTTTACCAGCTCCCCTTCTACGCCACCGGCGGTATGACCGACTCCAAAATATTAGATGCCCAGAGTGGCTATGAGTCGGCGCTTACCAACCTGCTCTGTGCCTTGGCTGGCGCCAATTTCATCCATGACGCTGCCGGACTTATGGAATTCGCATTAACGGTGTGCTATGAGAAGTTCGTGATAGATAACGAGATACTGGGAATGGTGATGCGGGCGGTTGAGGGTATAAGAGTGGATGATGAAACCTTAGCCTTTGACCTCATCAAACAAGTCGGTCCCGGAGGTAATTTTATCACGGCGAAGCACACCAGGCACTTTATGCGCAGTGAGCACTACCAGCCTTCCCTGAGCAACAGGAACAGCAGGGAGGAGTGGGAATCTAACGGTAGCAAGGCTATCTGGGAGAAGGCGGCAGAAGTAGTGCAGAAGATAATAGCTCATGATGCTTACAGCCTGCCGGCTGAGATAAGAAATAGTGTGCTCTCGGAAATAAAAGGAATCGTGGACTGACCTATGCTGGTAATTGGAGAAGGAATCAACGCCTCAAACAGGTCTGTTGCTGAAGCCATCGCCAGGAGGGATGGGGAATTCCTGCAAAATTTGGCTAGGGCTCAAGCTATGGCTGGGGCTGATTTTATTGATGTAAACGTTGGCACTGGCTATGGCTCCGGGCAGAATGGAACGGCAACCATGGAGTGGCTGGTAGAGGTAGTGCAGGAAGCTACAGACAAGCCATTGGCTATTGATAGCGATACTCCTGATATTATAGAGGCTGCCCTGCGTAAATACCGGGGTGAAAAGCTGATAATCAATTCCGTCACTGCCGAGCCAGTAAAACTGGAATTAGTTGGTCGACTGGCAGCGGAGCGGCAGTCATGGCTGATAGCACTAGCCATGGGAGAGAATGGGATACCAGATAGTGTTGAAGAAAGGCTCTCTGCCTGCGAACTGATAATCACGTATCTGGTGAGGTTGGGTATGCCGGCTGAACGGCTGCTTTTTGACCCGCTGGTGCTCCCCATTGCTGTGGATTCTAACCAGGGATTGGTTACTCTAAAGACTATAGAGGAGATTAAATCCCGTTATCCGGGTGCCAGGACCGTGATGGGACTGAGCAACATTTCCTACAGCTTACCCAATCGGAAGCTGGTCAACCGTGCCTTCCTGTTGATGGCAGCCTATGCTGGTCTCGATGCTGTAATCCTTGACCCCCTTGATAATAAGATAATGAGCCTCGTCAAGACAGCTGATATGCTTATGGGGAAGGATCCTTCATGTAGAAGTTACCTCAGGGCTCACAGGAAGGGCACTATTGTAGATTAGGAGAAATGTAATGGCGCGACCAGGGGTATTAGTAGAACCCTATAAGAGACTCAATCTGGAACAGGTAGAACGCATACACCGGGCCTCTCTGGCCATCTTGACTGACCCTGGCATAGTATGTTTCAACCATAATGCTGCTGAAATCTTTGATGGCTGCGGTGCTGAAGTCATTCCCATCAAACAAGAAGGACCAACTCGATGGCTGCTAAAGATACCAGAGAAGGTCATTACCGAGGCATTGTCATTAGCGCCAAAGGTGGTAAAGCTGGGAGCTAGAGATGAGGATAATTGTCTCATTCTTGACGGAAATGAACCCAGAGTGCACTTCGCTTCAGGCTCTGAGGCCAACAACTGGCTGGATGTGGATATAGAGGCTTTTGTCAGTAAGCGCGAGCCAAACTATGAAGTCAACTTCCCGATATTCAGGTTAGAGAAAGGTACTGCAGACAGGCTAGCCAAGGCGGCACACCTCTGCGAGTACCTCGACTCCTGGGATAGTTTCCTGCGTACGGTTAACATTCAGGATGACGACATCAACGACAATAATAAGGACGTTAATAAGTTTTTCGCCTCCTTGAACAACACTACCAAGCACGTGATGTCTGGGCTCACAGAGCTAAGTCAACTGGACAATGTAGTCAGGATGGCTCAGCTCATAGCTGGCGGTGAGGAAAAGTTCAAGAACAATCCCATCATCTCCTTTATCACCTGTGTCGTAAAAAGCCCCCTGCAACTCGTGGACGATACCACGCAGACGGCAATAGAGATAGCCAAGAGAGGTATCCCTCTGGTTATCTCGAGTTCCCCCCAAGGCGGTTCTACTGCCCCTATCAGGGAAGAAGGTATAGTAGCCCAGATTAACGCTGAGATTATGGCAGGCGTAGCCCTAACACAGCTGGTAAACAAGGGTACACCAGTACTCTATGGAAGCGTGCCAGGCAGGGCAAGCATGGATGACCTTAACGATTCCTACGGAGTGCCTGAATTCAGCCAGTATAACATCGCTTGTGTCCAGATGGCGCGCTATTACGGTCTACCCTGCTATTCCACTGCGGGTGTCTCAGATGTGAGTGTCCCCGGGATACAGGCCTCAGTAGAAAGACTATTCTCCCATATTCTAGTGACACTCGCTGGTGCGCAATATATTCACTACGCCTTTGGTCTGCTGGAGCGGACCAATACCTTTTGCCCCGTTCAAGCAATACTGGACAATACTCACGTAGAAATGGTGAAAAGATTTGTTAAGCAGCCAACAGTCACTACCGACAGGGTTTCGGAATGCCTAGAGCAGGTACGAAGGGTAATGGGCAGTTCTCATAAGCTCTACGTACGGTTTGTACGGAGTGCTCTTCGCTCTGGTGAGATTACTCCTCCGTACCCCTTCGAAGGTAAGGGCATGATAGATGAGACGCTGTTGCGGGCACGTGAGCGAATGGAGGAGGTGCTGTCAATGCCACCTCGCCACATAGATAGAGCGAGCATCGACCGGGTATTTCAGCAGGTTCCTGGCCTGTTAACCAGGCTAAGAGATTACTAACACTAGGGGGAGAGAGAATGACAGAAGATATAATCAATTCAATTCGAGAAAATGTAATACAGGGGAGAGTAACCCAAGACGACGAAGGATTGGACGAAGGGATGGTGGGCCAGCCTGGAGTGAGCGAACTTATCAATAAAGCCCTCACCCAAGACGTTAGTGTTGAGGATATAATCAACCACGGACTCAGCGAGGGAATGAGCATTGTGGGACAAAGATTTGAGACCAAAGAGTATTTCATTCCAGATATGCTGGCCTCAGCCGAAGCGGTGGGGGCTGCTATGGAGATACTGGAACCCTACCTCGCCAAGAGTGGCATCAAGCCCAAGGGCAAGATAATTGTGGCCACAGTAAAGGGAGACCTTCACGATATCGGTAAGAATATAGTGTCAATATTGCTTCGGGGAGCAGGCTACATGGTCAAGGACTTGGGAAATGACGTCGACCCACAAGCCATCGTGGACGCGGTGAGAGAAGAGAAGCCTATGTTCTTGGGGCTGTCAGCGCTGCTCACCAGTACCATGATACACATGGGAGACACTATCCAGATACTGACAGAGAGCGGACTCAGGGATAGTGTGAAGGTCATCATTGGCGGGGCGCCGGTTTCAGAAGAATTTGCTGGAAGCATAGGTGCCGATGGCTATGGTGCCGACGGCTTTCAGGCGGTAGCTGTAGTGGAATCCCTAAGTTCTGCGTAGACAGTATAGGAGAACATGTGACTGAGATAGATGCCTATGACGAGGCACTTAAAAGTGGTCAGTACCAAAAGCCCAGCGGGCTTCTGGGTAAATATGATAACGTGCGCCGCTTCTGGGAGGAAGAGCAGCTTGGACTTTATTTGAGACCCTACTTGGAAAGGCTGGTAGCACGAAAGAGGGAGCGCAGCGAAAGACTCCGTGTTCTAGACTTGGGCTGCGGTAGCGGGGATGGTTTCGAGTTTATTACCGGCATTACCTACAGTAAATCCTTGATTTCAGAACACACTACGAAGGTTATTGAGCCCGGTATGCTTGAGCTTTACCAAGGAATTGACATCAATGAAGGGCTGCTGAGGCAAGCCCAGGTTACCTACAGCAACAGACAGAATATGAGCTTTGTCCAATCAGACTTCAACGACTTCAAGTATGGCGCTGAAGAGCCCTATGACCTGTATCTAGCCAACTATGGAACGTTATCCCACAACACCGATGAGAAGACCATAGAACTTTTGAGCAACATCGCTAGGCATGGTAAAGATGATGCTATCATTATCGTTGACTGGCTGGGGCGTTTCTCATATGAATGGCAGACACTATGGACAACGGATTTCGAGCATAATCAGTGGATGGATTATGCCATATCTTATATCTACACTGAAGACGAGAGAGAGAAACAGGAATTAACCAGCTTCCGGCTAAGAATAATGGGACGTGCTGAAGCGCAGGATATCTACCGGCGGGCCAGGAAGAAAGCCGGAGGAAAGCTTGTGCTGAGGAAAATGGTTGACCGCTCTTCTTTTGTCGGCCGGCATATGGATACTGCTCAGTATAATCCTCAGACCCAACCCCTCCGCCGATTGGTAAACTCGCTTTTCGAGCCCAACGTGCCTACCAATCTGGATGAGCTTCTGGTTCGTTATGTCAGTAAGGAAGGTTTTGCCGAGGTAAATGCCTACTATCAGAAATTTACCGACTGGTGGAATTATCTGGTAACCTATACCAAGGCGCTACTGGAGCCAAGCCATCTTCCTCAAGCTACGACGGGAGTACCTGCCGTCGTTACCAGGGCAACCAGCACTATGAAAAAGATAGTGAGGACAGCCTCAGAAATAAGAATAGGCAACCCTCGGTCTAATCTAGTGGAGCCGCAGTTAGGCTACTGCCTCAGGGAGCTAGAAATGGGGCTTCAGCATGGGCTCGGCTGCGGGCATGGGCTTGTAGCTATCTTTGAGATTGCAAAATAGTCCTTGAGCAAGTTTATACCGTAAGAGAGGAGTATTTATGAGCGGACTGGCTGTTGCCTGTGGTAACCCCAACCGCAATGAAGTAGAAACCATCATGCGTACTATTGCCCACCGGGGTAATTATACCTCAGGGCTGTATGAAGGCGATGGTGTTGTTCTGGCCCAGAACTACCTCCGAGCGGACACCGTTGGCGGAACCAGAAGTGCCGGGGTTCCCGTTCGCAGCGCCGACAATCCCAATCTTGTCATCGGCTATGATGGTCAGATAGGCAATTGGCCTAACCTGGCTCGTGACCACAACATACCCGACGGACCTTTCCGAGATGAGCGTTTGCTACTTACCCTTCATGAGAAATACGGCAAGGAAATGCTCAAACACTTGACCGATGCTATCTTCTCGCTGGTCATCACCGACGGGAAAGAGATCTTCGCTGCTCGCGATTTACTTGGTATCAAAACTCTTTTCTATGGATGGAAAGGCGAGACCCTGTACCTTGCCTCTGAGCTCAAGGGCATCTTACAGGTAACCAAAGAGGTTTACGAGTTTCCCAATGGATATTACATGGATGGTAGCGGCCAATTGACTAAATTCGCCGAACTGCCAAAAAGTCCGCCGAAATTCTATGACTCCAGCGTCGATGCAATGACTGGTGGCATCCGTGAGATTATCGAGCGAAGTTTCAGAAGCCGTGTAGATTTTAGTGTGCCCACTGGCGGTCTGCTCAGTGGGGGCATGGATAGCAGTGTCATCAACTACTTAGCCAGCAAGTCATACAAGAAGAAATTCGGACCGAATGCCAGGCTGAGAACCTTTGCCATTGGGGTAGGTGAGAGTGAGGATATCCACAGTGCTCGCCTTGTGGCCAGTCACATTGACTCTGAACACCACGAACTCAAAATGGAGCTCAAACAGATGCTCGAAGTTCTGCCAGAGGTAATTTACAATCTGGAGTCCTTTGACCCTTCCTTGGTAAGAAGCTCGGTTTCCAACTATCTCGTCTCACGGCATGCCAAAGAGCAAGGTATCCAGGTATTGCTCTCTGGTGAGGGGGGTGATGAGGTATTTTGCGGATACGCCTACCTCGGACATTGCCCAACGGAAGCATTGTTCGCCAAACAGATGGAATGCATTAGTTTTTTACATAATAACGCCTCGTTGCGTCTGGACCGTATGAACATGTGCCACTCAGTCCGCGTCGTGGCTCCATTGATATCCGGAGAACTGCTTCAGTATGCTATGGCGATACCTCCTCAATATAAGCAAAAGCCTGAGGGAAGCCAGAAAATCGAAAAGTGGATTTTCCGTAAAGCATATGAAAGCTTATTGCCTGAATCTATAGTGTGGCGGAGTAAACAGGAATTCTCTCAAGGCTCTGGCTCTGCTGGCGTACTGAAGGCACACTTTGAAGAGCAAATCCTGGATCATGAGCTGACTGAGGTTCAGGCCAGGTATCCAATAATCCGCAGCAAAGAGGAACTCTACTACTTTCGCTTTTTCACTGAATATTTTGGTGTTGAGCGTGCCGTGGAAACCGTCGGGCAGTGGATTTCTCTATGAAAGTACATATTGTTTACCATGCATAATTTAGACGAATGACATAAGTCACATTCAAGTAAATTATTGCTTATATACGTCATGTCCATGAAGTGATACCCATTATAATTTGCTTCATAAAGTGCCCTACTGAGCTGTGCTACAATGTACCTATGCGATTGCCTTCATCCAGGATTGGCTGGGCAATGATGCCAGGTGCAATAGTCCTCGGTCTTAGTGGCCTTGCCGTTGCTGCCCAGTCAGGGTTGTTCCAAGGCGCTTTGGAGGACGAAGCCAGGGAATACGCGATCGTTGTCTGGGGAATCGCCAGCGTACTCATCGTCAGCAGTGCTGCCATCATCATCCTCAACATTATTAAGAAGAGGCGAACCAGACGATAGTCATGCCTTGCTACACTGTCTCGTAAAAATAAAGGATACTACTCATTAAGTTAAAGCTATTAGCATCACAGCAAAGAAACATCCTTTTATTACAGATATAATAAAAATCTCTAATATCATAAACACTTATTTTGTGCAGTTGCGAGTGCATTTGTTTGGTAAGTACATTTGGTAGTAAGGTATTACAATGAGAAGCCGCCTGACTCAAACAACAAGGGGCAGGCAGAAAGGAGCGAAGTATGAACTGGTATCTCATAGGATTGAAAAAATACGCGGTGTTCACTGGACGGGCACGTCGGAAGGAGTACTGGATGTTCGTCCTCTTCAGCTTCATCATCACCTTCGCGCTGGGCTTTATCGAAGGTATCGTTGGAATTGGCCCCGAGAACGTGAGCGTCCTTGCCAGTATATACGGTCTGGCCGTCCTAATTCCTAGCCTTGCCGTGTCAGTTCGTAGGCTCCACGACACTAACCGCAGTGGATGGTGGTTGCTTATCGGTCTGGTTCCACTGATCGGCACTATCGTTCTCCTCGTGTTTATGGTACAGGACGGTCAGCCCGGTGAGAATCAATACGAACCAAACCTAAAGGCTAGTAGAGCATAGCCGCCTAACAAAGCGCTGCTCATTAAGTTACTTGTTAACTCTTGGCATGCTCTTTGGGTAACATTTTCTCGCTATTATTAACCGCTCTGGATTGCACCTATTAACGTTTAGTTATCTAGTTAAACGAAAGTCCATAATGTCACATTCACTCAAATTGTTAAGCTAGGCAGCGATAGTCCGCACTGTCACGTCCCCAATGATGCAGCGGTTTCTGTGCTTCTCACCAATGGGCCTTGCGCCGGAGGTGAAAAGTCTTTGACTCGCCGATATGAAGATGTTAGACTAATTATTGTATTTGGATAATCCTGAGAGGCGTATTATATCCTCCTTAGGAGGTG
>Ga0114930_10001703_pt1 | contig 20564 bp, 16 predicted proteins | sample AnhtaG_FD_87300 | JGI IMG/M metagenome (GOLD analysis project Ga0114930, IMG submission 87300) | Deep subsurface microbial communities from Anholt, Denmark to uncover new lineages of life (NeLLi) - Anholt_01485 metaG | ecosystem: Environmental > Aquatic > Marine > Oceanic > Sediment | place... | reverse complement strand
ATCCCTTGCCCCCCTGTGGATTTGAAGGGATTATGCACATCATGTTGCTTACCCTACACGCAAGGCGGAAAGCCCGGCTTGCGAGAAACGATCCGGCGCTGGGAACGGTAGAATGCGTAGTCATTGCCCGCGTTACCACGCTAGAAGACCTGTACGAGTTGAGAGACAAACTTGCGGATATGAAACAGCGTTATGATGAATTGGCCAGGGCTGAGGAAGAGAAACAGGTCACCAGCGCTGTACAGCGGCCTACTGGCTCGGCAACTGCGCTACATCAACGTCTGAGCATTGACCTTTACACCAGCTTTGAAGGCGCCAGCTTCAACCAAGAAGGTAAGACCCCAATTAGCGATAAATCCTTTAACGCCTTGGCCGCTGTGGTGCGTGATGTGGTGCTAGAGACGTCCGGCAGGTGGCACTTCTTGCCAGTGATCGAGCTTCCAGCCAAGTGGGTGGTGTCCTGCGAATCGGGTGTCCTTTTAAACCCCGATGGCAAGAACGACAACTGGCAGAGTCTAGATTATCAGGGCCACCTACTGTCGGCCTTTAATAGGCAAATAAAGGATGTTTTAGATCAGGAGCTGCCAAGCGTTGCATCTCCCAGCCAAGTCATCCATCTTCAGACGATCAACAACCGGGTTAACAGTGACCACCTTAGCGATTTCAACACTAGAGGTTTTCACTTCGGTGAATATAGCGAGCTTCTAAGCGGTGATGGAAGGGAAATGCTGAAGTGCGATTCGATCCAGGTATACGAAGAGCGGGAGGATAAAGCGTTCCGTGGACTGATGAAGTATATGTTGGCAACTGAGTGTCACGTCACCACGTGGTGGCCAATACGGGGCAGTAGTCTCAGATACATCGATTCGAAGTACGTTGATAAGTGGCAGCACGATCTGAGTCAGGCGGTGAAGCGGCACCGCAACAAAGCAAGTGCTGATCGTTATTTGGCGGTGGCGGTCGAACGGCGCAATGGCAGGTTCGAAGCCAGCCTTCACGACGAGAGCCTGCTGCTGCGTCAGGATGGATCTTCCGTCCGGACCGGCATCCGTTATGATCAGCTGGTGGAGTGCATTATCGGAAAGTACTTCTGGGACATGATTGGAAAGAACGGCTTCCATCTCTATATCGTTCCGGTTGAGCTCAATAATGACGATCAGACCCGGAACGAGTATCTGCGGCATTTGATGGCGAGTAACCTGGGAGTAGATGAGCAACTGGATCGCATGAAGAATCAGTTCTTCTTAGACTGGATCATGATAGAGCGGAGATATCCCCAAACACTCATCTTGCAGTGGGACAACAGGCTAGAAATATGCAAATGCACAGCCTGGCCGAAGGAGATAGAGGAGAAGTGTAGAATCGCAGGGGATTACGAAGATCTGGGTTTGTTGGAGCATCGATACGCGCTGAGTGAACAACTGCCGCCTAGTAGCTGTTCCAAGCGAGACGCTTGCCCGTTCGACAATGATTCGCCCATCTCTCCCATTTGCTGTTTGCGCAGGGCATTCAAGGAAGCCACAGGAACGTTGAGCCCAGTGGAACTCGGTGGAGGGAATCAGGCTATGCTTCCAGAGATATGCGAGAGGATAGAACAGCGAAAGCACGGTTTCTACAAGCAGGAGTGGCCACTCCTAATAAGTAACTTGCAAGCACGGGGTAACTAGTGGCTGCACAAGTAGGCCAGAAAACGATAGCCATCATTGTGCCTGCGGCTGTCCGAGTTAGCGCTAACGGGCGGGCTCTCGCCTCCGTTCGGTTGGGCAGGCCGGACAATACTCTTGGCGTACTGGCTTCTCTGGTCAACTCTGCTTTACCCGACGCGCATATCGAAACGATCTGCCTGCGCAAGAACGAGCCTTGTCTCACTCGACACATGAAGGCTGTTCCTTATGGCAACATGGATCTGGAAATAGATTATGTGGGAGCTCAGATTGATCATTTCGCCACACAACTATCTGAGGCAGATATCGTTCTGGTGTCCTGCAACTTTACCCAAGAGGCTGGAGCCTGTGCGGAGGCTATCGCGGACATCAAAAGGATCAACCCAAGCGTGCTGGTGTTAGTTGGGGGATCTGACCCAACATTTCGGCCGGCGTATTACATAGACTCGGATGCTGATATCGTGGTGCGAGGCGAAGCCGAACGCCTACTGCCTGCTATACTGCGAAGGCTCCTCGATTCTCGTGATTTCTCAGACCTCCCAAACTTGGCATGGCGGACACAAGGGGGCGCGCTTGCCATGTCGCGCATGATGCATCACGAAGATCGACATCTCTGGTTGCCCTCAATGTCTGCGGTTACGTATCTAGTACGCAACGATGTCACGGTTGGCTGGGAGTTGCACGAAGGTGCGCCACCGCCGGGAGTCTCCGAACGCTCCATCTACTTCGAGACTTCGAGGGGTTGCGTGCCCGGCAGTTGCGGTTTCTGCACATGCCCTCCCAAGACTGGCGGCCCAGACGGGTATCGGACCGCTGAGTTGGAGGCGATGGAGGACGTTTTGCGGTCTGCGGCTGGCCATGGCGTCACCACACTTCAGATCATCGATGACAACTTCCTGGCGCGTGCGCAAAGTGAAGCTGGCGAAGCCGAGTTGTACGGTCTGCTGGACGCATTCCGGCGGCACGGCTTCGCCTGGGAATACGGAAATGGCTTGCAGTTGTCCAGGTTGTTGTCCAAAGGAGAACCAGACCACCACCTGTTGGCCGCTATGTTCTCCCCATCCGCTGGACCTGATGGCCGTGTGATTGGCGGCTACCGGGCGTTCCTTCCGCTCGAAACGGCAACGAGAAGGCGGAGACCTGACGGATACGGCGAATGGGCTAAGATGGAGGGTGTGGACCTCCAGACAACAGTAGCGCTGATCGAGGCTATGGACAGGGCGGGCGTCCCGATGCTGAGTTTGGGTGTTATGATCGGCTTCCCGGGTGATACGCACGAAGACATAGACGATACCGTGAAGGGAATGGAGACAGTCGAACAGTGTCTAAGGGGAATAAACCGCCGAAGGAGGAGGTCAGGAATCCCTGAACTGCTAACTCACTGGGATGTTGCTGTTTACATGCTACTGCCAGGCACGGCCGATTTCCGCAGGTATCGCAACCGCACGCTCTTCCATGATGACTACTACTCCCATCCGGAATTGGTGAACTTCCATACTGCAGCTTACTGGCCGGATCATTTCTCTCCATGGGAACTCACAGAACTCCGAAGCCAGATAGCCGACCACTTCCGCGGGCGCGAGCTAACCAACGCGTCCGATGCACACGCTGGGCATGAGTACGTCTGCGTAGGGGTCTAGCTCACATGTTCCAAGTCGTCGCCAACTCTCTGCTCGCCGCTTCTGCTTACGCGCTAGTTGGTCTGGGGTTGGCGCTGCTAATGCGAGTTGCACGGTTCATCAACTTCGCCCACGGCGTCACACTCGCCTCCTGCCCCTACTTCGCCCTTTGCCTCGTACGATGCGGCATGCCGTTGGGTGCGGCGATATCGGTAGCGGTGGTTCTGAGCATGGTGCTTGGTTGTACAACGGAGGTCGGGGTGTACAAACCACTGAGACGGCGGGGGGCGTCGTCGCTGGTTCTGCTGCTCGCATCGCTCGGCATCTATGTCGTGCTGCAGAACGTGATCTCGCTCGTTTTCGGGGATGACACGAAGAGCATTCGGCCCGGGGTCGTGAGGGAGGGGCTCAACCTTCTCGGGGCGAGGATAACGCCGATCCAGATCACGACGATCTGCGTGAGCGTCGTCCTGGTCGTTGGACTCGCATTGTTCCTGAGATACGCCAAGCTCGGGCGGGCAATGCGGGCGGTCGCGAACGATCCGGAGCTCGCGAACGTCTCCGGCATAGACAGCGACCGGGTGATCCTGTGGGCGTTCGCGATCGGCTCGGCGCTCGCAGGGATCGCCGGGATACTGGTCGCCCTCGACCTTGATATGACGCCGACCATGGGGCTGAACGCGCTCATGATGGGCGTCGTCGTGGTCATCATCGGCGGAGTAGACAGCATCCCCGGAATCGCTCTCGGCGCGCTGCTGCTCGGGATGGCACAGCAGTTCGGCGTCTGGGAGATCAGCTCTCAGTGGCAGGACGCCATCGCATTCATCATTCTTCTCGCCTTCCTGCTGTTCAGGCCGCAGGGGTTCTTGGGCAGGAAGGTCAGGAAAGCCACCGTCTAACGGGGGGACTATATGGAATACTTGCTCCACATTCTCATATTGATTGGCATCTACGTCATCCTGTCGGTGTCGCTGAATCTGATCGCGGGCTACACGGGCCTGCTGTCCATCGCGCACGCGGCGTTCTACGGGGTCGGTGCTTATGTGGTCGCGCTAATGGCGCTCAACTGGCACAGCCCGTTCTGGGTGAACATCGTCTGCGCGGTCATCGCCGCCGGAGCGTTCGGAGCCCTCGTTGGAATACCGTCGCTTCGGATTCGGGATGACTACTTCGTTATCGCGAGCTTCGCATTCCAGGTCATCACGTTCAGCGTGCTCAACAACTGGGTGTCGTTCACTGGCGGGCCGATGGGGCTGCCGGGGATTCCTCAGCCGGTGATCCTGGGCTGGCAGGTGTCGTCGCACGCGGGATTCCTATTCCTCACCGCCTGCTTCTGCGCGCTCACGTTGTGGGCGACCCAGCGGATCGTCCGCTCGCCGTTCGGGCGGGTGCTGATGGCAATTCGGGAGGATGAGGTCTTCGCGCAGGCGGTCGGCAAGAACGTCGCGGGATACAAGGTGCTGGTCTTCGTGGTCGGCGCGGGGATGGCGGCGCTTGCGGGCTCAATGTACGCGTACTACATCAGCTTCATCGATCCGACGAGCTTCACGGTGATGGAGTCGATCTTCATCATCTCCATAGTGATCATCGGCGGCGCGGGCAGCCTGTGGGGGCCGGTCATAGGGGCGGCGGTCCTTGTGACGCTGCCTGAGATGCTCCGGTTCGTCGGACTGCCAAGCTCGGTGGCGGCGAACGTGCGGCAGATCCTCTATGGCGGGCTGCTCGTGGCGTTCATGATGTGGCGGCCGCAGGGGTTCGCGGGCGAATACTCGTTCGAGAAAGGCGGTTCGCAGGGATGAGCGGCCGACTCGAAATCCAGGGGTTGGACAAGAACTTCGACGGCGTGACGGCGCTCGCCGGGTTCTCGTGCTCAGTCGGACGAGGCGAGATCGTCGGTCTGATCGGCCCGAACGGCGCGGGGAAGACGACGCTGTTCAACGTGATCACGGGGTTCATCGAGCCGGACGGTGGGCGCGCGGACTTCAATGGAGCCGATCTGCTCAGGCTTCCCGCGCATCGGATAGCGGGCGTGGGCGTCTCGCGGACCTTCCAGAATCTGCGGCTCATCCGCCGGCTGACAGCATTGGAGAACGTACTGCTCGCGTTCAAGGACCAGCCCGGTGAGCGCCTGGGGAACGTGTTCCTGCGGGGCGGAGCGAGCGCGCGGATCGAGTCCCGGAATCGGGATGCGGCGATTGCTCTTCTGAAGGACGCGGGGCTGGGGACGAAGTTGAACGATCCCGCGGATGACCTGTCCTACGGCCAGCAGAAGCTGCTGAGCCTGGTCTGCTGCCTGGCCGCGGATGCCGATCTCCTTCTGCTCGACGAGCCGGTCGCCGGAATCGCGCCCGAGATGATGGAGCGGATACTGTCGATGATCCGAGGCCTGCCGGAGAACGGGAGGTCCGTGGTCCTGATCGAGCACAACATGGACGCGATCGTGCAGGTGTGCGACCGTGTGATCTTCATGGACGCCGGCGCGAAGGTGAGCGAGGGCACCCCCGAGGAGGTCCGGAACGACCCGCGCGTGATTGAAGCCTACCTCGATTGATACGAGAAGCCATGCTTGAAATCCGAGGACTCGAAACGGGATATGGAAAGAAGCAGGTACTCTTTGGCCTGTCGCTGGAGGTGCAGAAGGGCGAGATCGTCGCGCTCATTGGCGCGAACGGCGCCGGCAAGTCCACTGCGCTGAAGGCGGTCTGCGGCCTGATCCCAGTGTGGCAAGGAGCCATCCACTTCGACGGCACACTGCTCAACGGTTCGACACCAGCGCAGAACGTCGCGCGGGGGATAACCTTCGCGCCCCAGGGGAACCGGGTCTTTGACGAACTCACGGTAATGGAGAACCTGGAGATCGGCGGGTTTCAGCTTCCTACGAAGGAGCTCAAGGGCCGGATCCAGGAAACGTTCGAGCTGTTCCCGGTTCTCAAGAACCGCACGCGTCAGGAGGCCGGGAAGCTAAGCGGCGGGGAGCAGCAGATGCTCGCGCTCGCGCGTGCGCTCGTTCCGAAGCCGAAACTGCTCTTGCTGGATGAGCCCTCCCTCGGCCTTGCACCCAATCTCGTCGCCGATGCGTTCGAGAAGATTGCCGAGATCAACCGCGATATCGGAGTCTCCGTGCTCATCGTCGAACAGAAAGTCCGGGAGGTCCTGGCTATCAGCGACCGCGTCTACGGCCTGAAGCTCGGCAAGATGGCGTTCTCGGGGGCACCTGGCGAGCTGCTTGGGGACAAAGAGAAACTTCGGGAGCTTTTCCTGTAGGCTACCGGCCGTTAATGCATCACGCAGTGATCCTGGTTTAGGAGGCACATGTGGCCCGCAGACCTGACGACCAATGGAAAGCGAGGATCAAGTACGTGCCGACGCCTGACGCGCCCCAGCGCTATGCAGAGGCACTGAAAATCCTGTTCCGCGCCAAGAAGCGCATGGAACAGCGCAAATCCCAAGGCATCGTTGACACGGAAGCCGAACCATCGGACGGAGACGCGGACGCGGCGTAGGGCCCGCATGCAGCGTCATCAGTCGTAACTGCGGTTATGGGTCATGTGGAGGGCTGCTGAGCCGTGTACCGAAGTAACTCAGGCAGCATGCCAGTTTTCCCGACTCAGCTCTGCATGGCTGCCAGATACAGACAGGAAGTAGACAGCCGCCGTCAGTCTTGCTATAATTGAAAGGTTCATTCTGAAAGAGGAACAATAAATGTGGCCTGACAATGAAACTACACTGGATTTGATAGGGTTTCGCGTTCATGCTGACCTTATTCGCTCGGTTGTCATGAACCGCAAACTCCTGCCTGTGACCTTGGGCATTTTTGGCGACTGGGGAAGCGGCAAGACAAGCATAATGAAGATGCTTGAAGCTGACCTCGACCCCGAGAAGTACGAAGGCGAGGAGAGGGCGAAGTATGAACGAATGGCCTGCTTGTACTTTAATGGTTGGCTATTCGAGGGATATGATGATGCGAAATCGGCAATCCTCACATCCATCCTCCTCCAACTTGGAGAACACAAGCGTTTCGGTCCGAAAGTACAAGATGGGGTGGTCTCATTACTCAAATCGGTCAACTGGATGCGACTTGCCAGGTTGGGGATTCAACACGTCGCACTACCGGCGGCAGCAGCATACATTACGGGTGGCGCAAGCTTAATCCCATCTTTGGCAGCGAGTGCTGGATTATTGTTGACTGGAGGTGTGCCATCCCACCCCGGGGCAGCTGATCAATCACAAAGCACCGACGCAGCGAACAACGAATCAACAACCGAGGAAAAGACCGATTGGGAAGCATTGATTAAATCAGACAAGTCGCAAGGCAGCCCACTTGATGTAAGGTCCTTCCGTGAGCGATTCGCTAAGCTGCTCAGCGACAGTGATATTCAATGCTTGGTGATCCTGATCGATGACCTTGATCGCTGTTCCCCAGAGCGCATTGTTGAGAATCTAGAAGCGATCAAATTATTTCTTAATGTTGATGAGACAGCATTCGTGATCGGGGCAGATCCGCGCATCGTGAGGCATGCAATAGAATTGCGATACGGGATAGGACAGATTGAGGGACTGGATGGTCAGCCAGGGCCAGGGCAGCAGATTGTCAACGACTACCTGGAGAAGTTGATACAAGTTCCGTATTCCCTTCCGAGATTGTCGCCGAGCGAAGTTGAGACCTATATGTCGCTATTGTTTTGCCTCAGGGACCTCGACGCAGAACCGATGGCAAAATGTCTGGCTGCCTGTGAGACTGAGCGGGAAAAGAACAGGTATGGGGTTTTCGGTTATGCTCAGATTGAGCAGGTCTTAGGGACAGAGGGTATCCCCGAGGTGCTAGGCAAGAGTATGGCCTTTGGCTCGTCCGCCGCCCCCCTCGTGACTGAAGGTCTGAAGGGCAACCCGCGGCAGGTCAAGAGGTTTCTGAATGCTTTTACATTGAGACGGCAACTCGCGAACGTTGCCGAACTTGTGGATATCAGAGACGATGTTCTAGTCAAGCTCATGGTTCTAGAATATGCGCAACCCAAGGAATTTCGCCAACTGTTCGACTGGCAAACCAGAGATCAAGGCTTCCCAAAGGAGATCGGATATCTTGAGACAGTCCTCCTTGGAAGTGAAGAACAGGTTAAAAGTGCAGAGCCGGCAATTGCCGAGATTGCACAATGGAAAAGCGGTTTTCTTCGCAAGTGGATCGCGATGGAACCACGCCTAACTGGCATAGACCTACGGGATTACTTCTGGGTTGCCAGGGACAAGCTAGAATCCACATTCAGCGGAGTATCCATGATCTCACCCGTGGTACGCCGTGTTCTCGAGGACCTTATCAGTGGCAATTCGGGCAGGTATGCCGCGGCTGGCCGAGCTGTAAGCGAGATGACTCCAGGCGAGGTGGTAGAGCTACTAAACCTGCTGGAACAGCATGTTTCACGGCACCTTGACCAGAAACTTGGCTATGATGGATTGCGCTTCTTGATCGAGAAGGGCATCCCTGGCAGTGCCGAAACCCTTGCTACCATCCTGCAGTCAAACCCGCCTGTGCGCATGCCTGCCGCAGTGGGAACTGATGTTTGCACCCTCGTAGACAGCAGCCCGGACTTGGGACCGATTCTAAACCCGGCCATCGCTAAACTATCGTCGGAAGAAACAAGAATCGGCAAAGCAATTCAGAATTGCAGAAAGAAGGGGGTATAGTCATGGGCACATCAACTAACTACGACGCCCCCCCTCAATGGAAAACACTAAAGGGCAACGTCACTCGATGGGCCAGACAAGGGGCATTCACGCCAGCAAAGGCCGAGAGGTTGCTAGGTGACTTTGTCCGATCTGCTGGGGGCTCAGCGGCGATTGCGGCTGGTGGAGGTACCCTGAATAGCAGCCGTGCAGGCCAGCGTGTAGCTCGCTCGGTAGCCGGATTCATTTCGTCTGTCGCGGGAAGGGGACTGCCTGAGACACTTCGGGCTTTTGGCCTAGAGTCTCTGGAGGGCAAGTCGCTCACGGAGATACGGCTTTATCTAGTCGATCAGCTTGGAGGGCCATCCAGTACAATTGACGATGTAGATGCGAGGAGTGCTTTGTCAATGCTGATGGACGAACTGCTTAGTGAAGCTGAAACTCCTGAGGACGTAGAGCGAATACTTGTTGGCGTAGCCACGGGTGAAAACCTGGATAGGCTACTTTCGAGGTTCTTTGCGTACTATGTCTATGAGCAGTTTTGCAGAGTGTTCTACGCACGGCTGGTTGAACGACATGGCGAGGCCCAGGCAGAGGACTTTCTGCGTGACATACAAGACTACATCATGTCATGCATAGAGCGTATTGCCAGGATGGCCAACGTCTTGCAGATCGATTGGAATGGCCAGGAAGGGCACGCAGTCATTGCGAGGATACATGAGGATACTCTAGACGTCTTCGGAGGCTGAAAATGCAGATTCGAATTGAAGTCAGTGAGGAGAGGACGACCCCAACTGGGCTAGCTGAGGTGAGGTTAGATTGCCCAGAGATTGGTGTGCAGTCGGTTCTCGACATGAAGTTGTCGTCCGTACGTGAGTTTGCCCTGGGGGACCAAAGCGCCGCGATAGATACGTTATTTGTGGCTTCCATTGTCTATTCCATCGATAAGCTTGTGCCACGCTGGCTTGCGGCAGACCGGTGGACCAGGAGCTTATCAGTGGTCTTTCCGGTTTACAATCCAGAGCTGTGGGCCGGGGTGCAATCGCAGCTTGAGGCATGTTTAGCTTTCCTGACTGGTGACCGTTGGACTTGTGGCTTCACACAGCTTCGCTCTTCTCTCTACCGGCCTGTTCAACATCGTGAAGGTCAGATTCCACCATATATTGAGCATCCGGATGCTGTCTCGCTGTTCTCTGGGGGGCTAGACTCACTCGTTGGTATTATTGACTGGCTTGAGTCGCATCGGGATGGTACGCTCTGGCTTGTGAGCCACCACGATGGCAAGGTTCCTGGACCCAATGCGGATCAGCTTAGACTCCTTCCTTTGATTCGCCACCAATATCAGGGGCGCGTTGGTTTTTTCGGAGTGAGAGTAGGGCCCCGTACTGCGGGAACAGAGATCACGTTCCGGAGCAGATCATTCTTGTTCATCGCCGCCGGCGTGTATGTGGCCTATCACAGTGGAAACAGATTAGCCCTTCTCATACCTGAGAACGGAACAATAGCCCTGAATCATCCGCTCAGTCCGTCTCGTCGGGGTTCATGTAGCACTAGGACGGCACATCCGCTTTATCTGTCCATGCTGGGAGATATGCTGAATGGCCTGGGCATACAGATTCCAATTGTCAACCCACTTGAGCTGAAGACCAAGGGCGAGGTGGTGGCTCAGTGCCTAAACCAGGAATTGCTTGGAAGGATTGCCGCCCAATCAGCATCATGTGCAAAGCATGGCCGGAAACAATTCTGGGATGATAGATATGCTAGGGCTTGTGGTTTCTGTATGCCATGTATCTATCGTCGTGCGGCATTGCATACCATAGGCTTGGACACTGAGAGATATGGCATTGATATTTGTATTCGCGGTGTGGAAAGATTTCGAAAAGGCTTTCAGAAGGATTTTCGGGCCTTCGCTGGATTTCTGCAGCGCATTAATGACGACCAACAAATAGCAGAGGAACTGGTGGCAAATGGCAGCCTTGATCTAGAACGGTTGCCGGAATACGTCGGCCTTATCGATAGAGCAAGGGATGAACTAAGAGCTTGGCTGCGTGACAAGGGTAGTGACGACGTGAAGCGGCTCGCAGGGCTATGAGGTCAGAGACTAACGGACTGGTAGATGCGCATTGCCATGTCGATATGTACCCTGATCCGGAAGGGATAGCACGGGAAGCAGACCGGCAACGGATCGCAACAATTGCGGTTACGAACCTGCCGAGCCATTACCGGTTGCTGAGTGCGCATCTTAAAAACTACCGCTCGGTACACCCAGCTCTAGGTCTACACCCTCTCTTGGCGGAGCGTCATGGTGCAGAGCGGTCTGACTTTCAGAAATTGGCTGGTAAGGCACGGTTTATCGGCGAAGTCGGGCTAGATCACTCGGAAGCCGGAAAGGGCACAGAGCATGAACAGCAAGTAAGTTTCCGCGTAGTTCTCGAAAGCATCAACAAGTGTCCTCGATTTGTTACGGTCCACTCACGCGGTGCTGAGCCTTTGGTTCTTGACCTTCTTTCTGAGTACCAAGTTACCCCCGTGGTCCTTCACTGGTACTCTGGTTCTATCGCTTGTTTGGATCGAGCAGTTGAAATGGGCCACTACTTCTCGGTTAATCCAGCTATGATCAGGAATGCGAAAGGAAAGGCTCTAATCTCCAGGATGCCAAAGGAACGCGTTCTTACCGAATCCGATGGTCCTTATTGCCAGGTTGGACGGCAGGCGGCAAGGCCATGGGATGTGTCTATGGTGCTTGCCGGACTGTCTATACTCTGGGATATGCCTTCGCCGTCCGTCATTCAGCAGGTTCACTGCAACGCCGTCGCTCTAATGTCGTTCAGCCACTCTGTACCATGACGTGGCTGTGGGATGTCGAGGGCAGGGCAACCTAGCCCCTACTGTGGAACATTACCATGTCATGGGACTCCTCCGTACAATCCGGGTCTGCTGTCTGTTGTCTGTCGTCTGCTGTCTCCTGTCCGGCTGTTCGCATCTGAAGAAGGACTCCGGCAGAGTCACCCTCCGATTCAGCGTCCTGGGGGCAAAGCAGTAGGCGGATTAGGTCCTCCAGGCCCTTGAGCGACTTGGCATCACGACGACCCCAAGCTTGCGGGGAATCTGGAAGATCCGACCCTGCTTGTCCATGCCGGTCGTGAGCATTTGGGGGTAGATGCCGCTGCTGATGAACCGGAAGATCCGGGGGATCGCCCTCTTCCGAACGATCTACTACCTCCCGGCCGTCATCTCGGGGGTGGCGGTCGGGCTAGCACTGAGGGACTGATGGCCACTGCGATTAACTCATGGGCAGCATAACCGAGGTTATGACTCAAGTGAGGCAGGTAGACCCATATGCTCGCTAGCGGCTAAGCGGCATGGCCGCGGTTCTGCAAAGAGTTCCTTTGCTGAGTATGCATCCACGCACTGCTTTGGGTGAGCGACCGGCCTATTGCAAAAGTCGAGCATATGCACTAACATATGTTAGATCATCCGGACTTCCCTGTCCATCCGCCATCATCTGGCCGTGGGCGGCGGCTCGGAGGTCAGTCGGGTAGTCTAAGGCGATTCAGGCTGCCTACCGAACGCGTCAACTGCGAATGTTTTTCAGGTAAGTGTCCATGCAAGAGCCAGTTCAGCATAAATCGATAGACGAGATCTGCGCCGAGATACGCGAGTTATACAAGCGCTTTCCGCAGCCCTGGGTGATCGGCTACAGCGGAGGGAAGGACTCAACAACAGTCCTCCAGATGGTTTGGTATGCTCTGGCTGAATTGCCGGAGAGTGAGCGTCAGAAGCCTGTCTACGTGATCGCATCAGACACCAAGGTGGAGACCCCTGTTATCGTGAGGTACATCGACGGGACACTAGCCCTGGTGAACTCGAGAGCGCGCGAGTGTAATATGCCCTTTGTTGCTCAGAAAGTCGAGCCAACGCTGAACGATAGCTTCTGGGTGAACCTACTGGGCAGGGGGTACCCTGCGCCAACCACTAAATTCCGCTGGTGTACTGATCGCCTGAAGATCCGCCCGTCAACGAGGTTCATTGAGGAGAAAGTGGCGGTCTGTGGCGAGGTCATCCTGGTGCTAGGGATTCGGCAGTCAGAGAGTTCCACACGCAGTCAGTTGATGAACTCGTACAAGATTGGCGATCATGTGTTGAGACGGAACGGTTCCACACCGGGAGCTTACATCTACGCGCCGATTGCGGACATGTCGACGGATGAGGTCTGGACATACCTCCAGCAGGTCAGTTCGCCATGGGGTGGAGACAACCGGAAGCTCGTGGCACTCTATAGAAATGCCAGCGCCGGCGAGTGCCCACTCGTCATCGATGACTCAACGCCCTCTTGCGGCACGAGTCGTTTCGGCTGCTGGGTATGTACCGTCGCACAGCGCGACTACTCCATGGAAGCTATGATAGACAAGGGTGAGGAATGGCTGGAACCACTCCTGGAGTTCAGGGATGAACTGGCAAAGACATCCGACCCCGCCAGGAAGCATGAGTATAGGGATATCAGGGGACGGGACGGACGCGTCCTGTTCAACAAGGACAACGTGGCTGTGGCTAGAACGTTCAAGCTGCAAGCAAGCAAGGATCTCCTACGGCAGTTGCTCCGCGCTCAGAGACAGTTGTCCGATCAGAATGTCACGCTAATATCGGAAGAGGAGCTGCTGGAGATTCGCAGGATATGGCGCATTGAGCGTGAAGACTGGGAAGACTCTGTGGCGAGCATATACGCGGAGGTTCACGGTTCACCGCCTCCGTGGCCGAAGGATGACAACGAGTTCTTCGGCTCGGCAGAGAAGGAGCTCCTGGAGAGTTTCTGTCGGGGACACTCGGTTCCGTTCGAGGTTGTCGCCAAGCTTCTGGAAGCGGAAAGGGCCTCGCTGGGAATGGCACGACGGGCGGGCGTGTTCAAAGAGATCAGGAAGATTCTGCAACAGGAATGGCGAGACGAAGCTCAGATCCTTGGCTCGCTTGAGGACGCCGGCACTGGGTAAGGGACGCAGGCAATATGCGATTCATCAGTATTGAGCTTCGGAATATCGGCGTATGTCGAGGGGCGCACCATTTCGACCTGAGCCCATTGCCGTCCGATGGCGGCGGCTCCAGGGCTGTTACCATCTTTTACGGCAGAAACGGTGTGGGGAAGAGTACCATATACAAAAGCGTGGAGCTCGCCCTTTACGGCAGGCTCGCCCTGGGCGACCGGGTCACGCAGAAACAATACCAGGATTTTATAGCCAGATGCCTGGAGGATCGGTCCTCGCCAATCCCCGAAACGGAACGGACGGGCTCGGTGGCCGTCGACTTCGAGTTTTTGCGCTCCGGCAAGACGGTCCGGGTCAGCGTTCGCAGGAGCTGGCGGCTATCAGGCAGCAGCTTCACTGAGGAGCTCGTCGCGATGGAGGACGGACGGGAGCCCGACCTGCTGGATGACGACGATAGGGAGAACGTCGCGCAGGATCTGATCTTCGAGTATCTTCCGCTCGAACTGAGCGACGTGTGCTTTTTCGACACGGAGCAACTCGATTCACTGTCCAGTCCAGAGCAACACAACAGGGCTTTGGGGGAGATGATGAGACGCCTTCTGGGCCTCGGCACCGTGTCCAAGCTGCGCGATGACATAGGGCATTATATGGATGAGTACCTGCGTTCCCACGGGGGGTCTAAGGAGACTCTCGCCCTCTGCGATGTGATTGTGCGAGAGCAGGAACAACTTGAGATCATCAAGGCGGAACTTGAGTCCGGTAGAGATCAGTTCCGGAAACTCATCGATGAGAAGAAGGCAGTCAGTGCTCGACTAAAGCGGCTCGAGCGTCACCTCGCCTCACAAGGCGGCACATACGCGGAGAAACGGCGGCAGCTTCAAGACGCGCTGCACAATCTCGAGGCGAGGCGACAACAGGTTCAGGACTCCCTGGCTGAGCTTTGCGGGGGCTTGCTGCCCTTCGCTCTGGTGCCTGAGCTGTTGAGTGAACTGGCAGACTCGCTTCGAAAGGAAGCTCAAAACACACAGCACCGGATCGCAGCCGATTTCATCCGCGAGAGGCAGGGACACCTGCTCAGCCAGTTGGACTCCTCTTGTTTCTGGGCCGGGGTCGACCTAGACGTGGAAGGAAGAGGCAAACTGACTGAGCGCCTGCGGGAGGCTCTAGAAACGCTCGCCCCTGGTACGGAGGATCCTGAATCAGGGCCAGTAGTACACCAGGTAACAGATGCGGATCGACAGCGCATCTTGGAATGGATGCGCGCCTCTCGCATGGAGGTGACTTCGAAGGCGGCAGGGCTCTGCACAGAACTCGCGAAGTTGAAGGACAGGATCACCAAAGTGAGAGCTGAGATTGAGCGCGCTCCGGACGATGAACTGCTTGCGCCTATTCACAAAGAGATCTCATCCGCGGAGCAAGAGCTCAATGTCTTGCAGTCAAAAGAGTCCGAACTGCGCGGCGCGATGGCCACACTGGAATACCGCGTGGGCGAAGCCGAGCGGGAGACCCGTACCAAGCGCGATAGACTCTTGAAGGCGCAGTCCGCAGATCACAATCTGGATATGGCCAAGCGCACCAGGCTAGTACTCAGGGACTATGAGGGCGAGATTCTGAGTCGCAAGGCTAGGGAAATCGGCGCGGGAGTATCCGAGGTCTTCAACCTGCTGTGCCACAAATCCGACCTGCTCTCCTCAGTGCGCGTCGATCCATCTGACTTTTCGGTAAGTCTTCACACTGAGAACGGCAAGCACGTCGAGCTCTCGGAGCTTTCCGCAGGCGAACGTCAGTTGTACGTGTTTTCTCTGCTATGGGCTCTGAGAAGACTGAGCTCGAGAGACCTGCCGCTGTTCGTGGACACCCCGATAGCGAAGCTCGACGAGGGCCACGGCTGGAAGATAGTCCACGAATACTTACCCAAGGTGAGTGGACAGGTCGTCCTGTTCGCCCACACCAAGGAAATGGATAAAGGATTGCTTGACGAGGCAGCTCGCTATACCGCAAGAAGGTACAATCTGAGCTACAGCAATGAGCTCGGCGGAACGTTAAGCAGGACCGAGGATGCTGCAGGCACAGCCGCCAGCTGGCACGCCGTGCCTGGAATGGTTCCGGAGTGACACCATGGACTTCACACGCCTTTGGGTCGGCCAACACACCGACGGCCAGTTGCGCAACCTCGCCCGTCTGGGCATACGACCCAACCTAATCTGCAGAATAGGGTTCTGTCTATCACTGCGTGAACCCGATGCTCCGGATCCCGCCCTGTACGATGATGGACAGGTTCGGGAATTCAATCGGTCGACCCTTCTCGGGCAATGGGACTCTCTCTTTGTCTGCCTGCTGAAGGAATATCTGCGAAAACACGGGGTCGACACCGAGCGTGACCTGGAGAGCCATTTCAGGGCCCATATCAGCCGCGGAGTGCGGTTGATCTCGACCCGTGTGAGCAGGGCATCGGATTTGGCAACCCTGATCGGCTCGCTCTTACCGTCTGGCCCTCCACCCTCCGCCGTTCTGCCGTTCGAGGATGACCGTCAATGATTGACGAAAGCTCATCAGCTGAGCGCAAGCCCGTCTACCTTGACCATCACGCGACCACGCCCGTCGACCCCAGAGTGTTGCAGGCCATGATGCCGTATTTCAGCCAGATGTTTGGGAATGCGGCTAGCACAGACCACCTATATGGTAACGAGGCGGCGCAGGCGGTAGACGAAGCGCGCGCGAAGGTTGCTGAACTAATCGGCGCACAGCCACAGGAGATCGTGTCTACGAGCGGGGCGACCGAATCGGATAACCTGGCAATCCTTGGGGTCGCTGAACGTCATGTCAGCAATGGCAAGCATGTCATCACATGTTCGACCGAGCACAAGGCTGTCCTAGATACCTGCAAGAACCTGGAGTCAAGGGGGTTTAGGATTACGTATTTGCCCGTCGACCGATACGGAATGGTGGACCTGAACCGGATTGAGTCCGCTATCGGCTCCGACACCATCCTGATAAGCATCATGGCGGCGAACAACGAGATCGGCACGATTGCGCCGCTAAAAGAAATAGGTCGCATCGCCAAAAGGCACGACGTGCTTTTCCACACGGACGCGGCTCAGGCCTTTGGGCACATTCCGCTGGATGTGGACGAGATGGGGATCGATCTGCTTTCGATTTCCGGGCACAAGGTTTACGGTCCAAAGGGGATAGGCGCTCTGTATGTCCGACGCTTGAAACCGCGGGTAAAGCTCACACCGCAAATGCATGGTGGCGGGCATGAGCGCGGGATGCGGTCCGGCACACTGAACGTTCCCGGCATAGTGGGACTGGGAGAGGCCGCAGATATTGCTCGCAGGGAGATGGCTGATGAGTCTACGAGGGTGCGGGAGCTACGGGATTATCTTTGGAGAGAGTTGCAAGCCAGGATTCCCGGCATTGAGCTAAACGGCCACCCTGAGCAGCGTCTGCCCCACAACCTTAACGTCTACATTCCGGGTGTGCAAAACCGGGCATTGCTGGTCCAGCTCAAGCATGTTGTGGCATTGTCTACGGGTTCGGCATGCACTTCTACAGACGTCGAGCCGTCTCACGTGATCCTGGCTCTCGGCTATGACGAGGCCCGTGCCCATTCATCCGTGAGATTCGGGCTGGGCAGAAGCGTCAAGTTGCGTTCTGAGCTGCCGATCGACGCAATAGCGGACGCCGTGGCGAGACTGCGCTGCATGACCTAATCCCGAATAGCCAAGATCGGGCCATCGCGTATCTGGCCAGCGAGGCATGCCTGGCTGAGTCGGTAGGCTGCCGAAGGTGACCACATGTTGCAGAATAGAGCCGAGGTCCTTAATAGATGCCTCAGGGTTTTCGGATCGCTCCACCGGAATAGAAGTAGGAGCGGCTATGCGCCCCACAAGCCCATACTGCTGCTGGCTATTCTGGACCAGATCGAACGCGGTCAGATCCGTGAGAACCGTGTTGCCGTCACCCCTGAATTGGTGGCCACCTTCCGGGCCTACTGGCGGGCCTTGGTACCTGAAGGTGCTTGGGTTGACCGGATCGTGTACCCTTTCAGGTATCTGATCCGAGATGGTTTCTGGAAGCTGACAAAGGACGGCAGGCCGCTTGGCTCGGAAGAACTGGGGAATCCTACGTCATCAGTCCAGCTTGTCGCTTTGATCGACGAAGCCCAGTTGGCAGAAGACCTCTGGGAGCTGATCCAAGACAAAGCTGCAATCAGGCTACTACGGTCCCATCTCCTGGCAACCTACTTCGGGAGGCAAAGTGAGGACGTGGCCGCGCTTGTTCCCGCAAAGCCTCTTGATTACGAAATCAGTCGGCTTATGCGTGAAGCTCACGGCAGGTTCCGTCCGCGAATGGTCCGAGAGCGGCAGGATGACGGCAGCTACATAAGACACGCACTGTTCCCGCGTGTAGTCAACGGGTTGTATGGTTATTGCTGCTCGGTGTGTGGCCTTGGTACTTGTGCCCAGTCAGGTGCAGCGATAGTTGATGCGGTGCACATACTTCCCTTCGCCCAGTTCCACAACGATGATCCGCGCAACGGCATAAGTCTGTGCAAGAACCATCATTGGGGCTTCGATCATGGTTGGTTCGCACTGGACAATCAGTTCAAGCTGATCGTTTCTCCACTGGTCGCAAACGCGCATGAGTATGCGGCACAGGGCAGTAGCTTCCGGTTGCCGTCTGAGCCACGATGTGCACCGGCCGTGGAGGCAATCACTTGGCATCGCAAGAACGTGTTTCTGAGGTGATTCGTCGAGATATCAGGGCTGCTCCTTGCTACGCTCGGCCAATGCCTCGTCGAGTCTCCGCTTGAACAACGGCAGGAATGTCTCAAGAGTTCGCGGACGGTCCTCGAACCATTCCGTCAGCACGTCGAAGCCACCATCTGCATACTTGTTGAGTTCGTGTTCGCCTTCATCGCTCAAAGTGGAGGGCGAAGTTGGCTCGACCAGCTCGCCAATGCTCCGGTTTAGCGCCGACCGCTCGGTAAGACTCACGCCCATCTGGGCGAGCTCCGTCTTTAAGAAAAGTGCCACGATGATCCTGCCTCTCTTGCGGTACTCACCGGGAAAGGACTGAACAAGCTCGTCAGTCTCTGATTGAGGCACGTCTTTCTTCACGCCGGCTGCCAACCCAGCCATCAAGCAGAAGTAGTATGCGTCGAAATCGTAGTCGAGCTTCCCCCGGATATCCTTGAACCAGGGCTTTGCATCCCTACGTAGTCGAAAGGACATGATCAGTCACCTCCGTCTTCTGCCTCGAGCTGGAAGTCGCAAAAGAACCCGCGGTCATAAACCGTTATCCCGTCCTGAGTTTCATTCCTCTGCTTGACCCTTGCGGCTCGTGCCTCCAGCTCGGCATGTCCTTTTCGGAACAGAGTGATGTACTGCACGCGGTAGTCAGCAGCCATCTCCAACGGTTCTAGAAAGCATTCCCGCTCGCTAGATATCGTGAAAGCGATGAACTGATGCGATAGCCCTGGGATCAGCCCTGCCACGTTAGCCCGCACCTCATAGTCCAGTGGGTTGGCTGGGCTATCCACTACAAACGGCAGCCTGTGTCCTGTACTGCGGAACAGAGTAGCGAGAAATGCATAGGCAACCGACAGAGTCTCGCCTACACTACCACCTTCTTGTCCCCATAGTCTTAGGCTGCGATCGACTCGCTCAACGCGGATCGCATTGTGGGGCATGAGGGCTGCGATTCTCTCATTGGCTTGGAGGCAGATCTGTGCGCTGAGATTGGTCCTCGCTACAGCCTGCGCGGTTTCGAGTATGCTTGAAAGGACGGATGTCTTCTCTTTTAGCTCCAACGTGTCCGTTATCTCTGCCAGCTGTTTCTCAGCAAATTTTAGCCGAGTCTCCAAGACCCCAATGCCGAAAGTCTGCTCGTCATTGAGATTGCTCGTGGTATCATCGTATCGCTCCAGGCAGTCCCAAAGGTCGTCGACTACCTGGCCAAGAGCCTTGATATCCTCCATTGCCTGTTCGAGTTTGGGGTCTCCACTGGCTGCATCAGCAATCACAGCATCACGCTTGGTACGTAGCTCACCCGCCTCGTCAATCGCTTCAAGAAGCTCCTTGATCAAACCGGCAAGTGCTGCCTCGTGAGAGGCCGGGTCTTCCCCAATCAGGTTAGAGATATCGGTCTTAATGGCGTTCAGAAGGAGGACATCCTCCGATCCCAGGTAACGCTCTGCCCTTTCCCGAACTACGTTGCGGCTGGCTTCGTCTAGCTTTCTGCCGCAGACACATTCAGGCTCCTCAGCGAGTTCTATGAAGAACTCCCGGGCTGCGCTCTCTGGAAGCTTCACGCGATCCAGGTTATTCTTTAGATCCACCACACCCAACGCCGACGACGAAGATAAGGCGTGTGGATCACGCATGCTCAGAAGGGCATCTCTCGACAGGTTCTCCACTATGTGCTCAGCATCTTGAAGCTCGGAGTCCGCTTCACGCACACGGACGCTCTGCGCCTTCTGCTTGTTGATCTCCTCCATGAATTGAGTATTCTTTGTGTCAAGCCTACGCTTAGCCTGTCTGTGTTCGGTTTCGACCTTGGCACGAATGGCGTTTAGCTCGCGGATGCGTTTCGATAGCAGCTTTACTCTATTGCGACGCCGATTCAACCCTTTCGACTTT